>LSQX01052634.1_pt2 | contig 17202 bp, 16 predicted proteins | sample 654561 | NCBI WGS metagenome assembly LSQX01 (sample SAMN04489861, study PRJNA283612) | anaerobic digester metagenome | isolation source: 4 biogas reactors fed with cattle manure at either 37C or 55C with and... | place: Denmark: Kongens Lyngby | collected 2014
TAATAAGTTGAAGTTAATTAAGTTTGCAGAAACATCAAGATATGGTTGATTATTTTTGCCCGACTTCCCTGTAATCTCTATTAATCCTGCAACACGATCACCAAACTCAGTTCCGAATCCTCCCCGTGAAACGAAAGCCTGTCTGACGAATTTAGAATTCAGGACACTCATATTCCCGAGCAGGTGACTGGTTTCCAGTACCGGTATCCCATCGAATAAAACCAGGTTATCTGTTGATGAACCTCCTCTTATCGACAATCCGGATAAGCCGCCATGCAAAAAATTGATTCCCGGGATAATCAGAAGGGAATTGCCCAGGTCATCATTTGCAATGCGTGGGATATTTGATGATTTCAAAGGGTTGAATCCGATACTCTCCGGCCGGGGTGAAGCCTGTATGACATTTTTTTCCTGATGTATAATTTCAACAGTTGGCAGCAACAACTCAGCAGGATTAAGAAAAAAGCCGGATTTATATGCCGGTGTGACTATTGTGTCCAGCATTTTATATCCAAGGTGGCTTATTCTTATATTGACAGAATCATTCTCCGGAACCTGAAAACTGAAAAAACCAAGTTCATTTGTCATTGCCCCCTTATCGCTTCCATATGCGACATTGCAATAGATCAGCTCTTCTCCTGTAATGGCATCTTTAACAAATCCTGAAAATGTCACAGGTTCTGGTTTTGGCGAAATAACCGTTGTTGGTTGCAGTTTCTCTATTATAAGTATCCAGGTCCCGTCAATTAATTTATAATTGACAGAATAGCGAGATTTTAATAGTTCCAACAGATCTTTAAGCGAAGCCTCAGTGATATTGAATTTTGTATTTATGCGGGCAAAGGCATCCGGGTTGAATGCAAAGTTAATATCATATTTCTTACCTATATCTTCCATAACAACATTGAGGGGTTTGCCTTCTGAAGTATAGGTAATCCTGTATTCCTGTCCCTTTGATGAGGGAACGATTCCAATTATGAATATCAGGATTATTATATATCTGAATATGATATCAGGTTGCATTTATAGAATTTATTTTTAAAAACTTCAGGTTATATTTTTTTTGTCTTATTACTGCAAATTAAATATCTATGCCCAGTTTATTCCTGAAAAACGCCAGTGCTTTGCTCATCTGTTTCTCCACCGCTTTTACACTTACACCGGTATTTTCCGCAATTTGCCTGTAGGTCATTCCGTCAATCCTGTTCATCAGAAAAACCGGCCTGCATTTACCCGGCAGGTCAGCAATTGCTTTTTGAAGCTTTTTGTCAAATTCCTTTAGTTCTAATAGATATTCAGGTGATTTATTGTCGAATTCCTGTAAATGTGTTGTACGGAATTTGAGATCATAATTTTCATGTCTTTTATTTTTCAAATAACAGTTCCGGGCAATAGTAAACAAAAGAGGCCTGATTGTCTCGTCTCTGATAGCGCTTCGTTTTTCCCAAAGTGTCATAAAAACATCCTGGGTAAGATCTTCAGTAAGGCTTATATCACCTGAAAGATAATACAGATAATTTCGGATATATTCGTAATTTCTGTCAAAAATATCTTTAAACCAGTCGGTTGCCTCAAAATCATTTTTCATACTCCAGCTAAAAGTGTTCCCGTCTTATATTCCTGTAAACTCAAAATTTGAGAATTTATTTTGAAGGCCGGATAATGATAAGAGTAAAAGTACAGTTGGTACTAATAAAAATCAGTCCGTTTATTGATCGGTTCGATCACAACGGACTGATTCTTTCAGGCACTCAAAAATTAAGATATCTGGTTATATTTTTAAACAATATGAATAAAAAAGCTGCTGTTAAAAAAATCACATCGGTTTATGAAGTTTTAACAGAAAATTTGAAGATCGTAGTTGACTTATACATTTCACCCGGTTTCAGAAGGGTAGAAGGGAAGGTCGGCTGGTTAGGCGTATCCGGGAAGTGCTGTGTTTCCAGACAGAATCCGGTACGTTTTGTATATGGTTTACCGCTTTTCCCTGTCTCATCCCCTTTAAGATGGTTGCCGGTGTAAAGTTGTATTCCGGGTTCAGTAGTAAAGACTTCCATGTACCGGCCACTTTCAGGTTCATATGCACTTGCTGCAAATGCCAGAATACCGGGTTCTTTATTGATTATATAATTAAAGTCATAACCTGATCCGAAAACCAGCTGAGGATTGTCAGCATCAATTCGTTCGCCTATTGGATGAGGCGTTGTAAAATCCAGTTCGGTACCCCTGATATCTGTAACCTCGCCGGTAGGTATCATCCCTGCATCAATTACCGGTGTCAGGTTATCTGCATCTATTACGAGAATATGGTCCAGAATATCGCCGTTACCTTCTCCCCGAAGATTAAAGTAAGAATGGTTAGTAATATTAATATGGGTATATTCATCTGTAGTAACCTCATAATCAAGCCTGAGTTCATTATCGTCAGTAAGGGTATATTTTACTCTGGCTGTTTTGTTCCCCGGGAATCCAAATTCCCCATCCGGACTGTATAGCATAAATGTTGTCACATTACCCTGCTTTTCGTAGTCCCATACTTTCCGATACCAGCTGTCAGGGCCGGAATGGAGACATGCCTCCCCGTTATTTACAGGCAGGTTATAGGTTTTATCATTTATAGTGAATTTCGCACCGGAGATACGGTTTGCAAAAGAGGCTACGACAGCTCCGTGGCTGGCGCCGTATTTCACGTAATCGCCGATTGATCTAAATCCAAGTATTACATCTTCAAGATTTCCGTCTTTATCCGGGACATATATAGAAACAATTTTTGCCCCGTAGTTAGTCAGGGTCACTACAACTCCATTTTTGTTCTCCATTTTAAAAAGACGGGTAGCTTTCCCGTCAATCTCTTTTTCAAAATCAGCATCTGAATATGGCATTTCTATCTCTTTTTTGGTTTCAGTACTACATGCAGTAAAAATAGCAATACAAATAAATAAAAACAGGTTTCTCATTTTCAATTTTTTTTAAATCATATTTTTCGATTAAGCAGGCAGGCGCCCTTTCTACAATATTATTTTAAAACATTGTATCGAAAACGGTCTGCGAAAAATTTGACATTAAAATTACAAATTCATATTTGAAACTTTACAATTTATTGTAAAATAATTCTAAAACAGAAAAAATCAACATGATTATTCAATATATTTGCTGGCTCAATCTTAACAGTAGCGGTCATAGCAGGTATTTTAGACACAGTAATTCATATNNGTATCATATGGAACTCGCAATTTTAGTCATCACCTTGGGTGTAAATATTTTACATGCTCGTTTCATATTGTTAATTGAAGTTTAAAATGAAGGACGATAATAACAAGAGATCTGCCTTGCGGTATTTCAATATCGAAAGGATTAAGTCCTTCCGGAAAGAATTTCAAGAAGCGATAGGTGGAACTGACCGTGATTTTACAGAAACAAAACCAGGGCATGCTATTTTCATTCTTGCTGTGCCTATGGTTCTTGAGATGGTCATGGAATCGGTATTTGCAATAGTCGATATATTTTTTGTGTCGCGACTTGGAGCTAATGCTGTGGCCACTGTTGGAATTACTGAATCAGTAATGACCATTGTTTATGCAATTGCGTCGGGATTGAGCATGGCTACCACAGCACTGGTAGCCAGAAGAATAGGACAGAAGCGGAGGCAGGAAGCAGGAGTTGTTGCCTTTCAGGCTATTCTTGCCGGTGTTTTAGTTTCCCTTCTGATTGCAGCACCGGGAGTCCTGTTCGCCAAAAAATTTCTGTTACTGATGGGAGCAACAGAAGAGATGGCAGAAGGGGGTACATTATATCCGGCAATAATGTTTGGCAGTAATGCTGTAATTATGCTGCTGTTTATAATCAATGCTGTTTTCAGGAGTTCGGGCGATGCTGCTGTTTCAATGAGGGTAGTGATGGTCGCCAACTTGTTAAATCTGGTACTCGACCCTTTGCTCATATTCGGGTTTGGTCCTGTTCCCGCACTGGGACTTGCAGGAGCTGCCATTGCAACAACAATTGGCAGGGGAGTTGGTGTACTGTATCAGTTCTATCTTCTTTTCAGGGGGAAATACCGTATCAGGTTATACTGGAGCAGCATCAGGATTAAAATTAAAGTTATGCTTGAATTACTGCATATATCGGGTGGAGGCATTCTTCAAAATATGATAGCCACTTCCAGCTGGATCTTTTTGGTGCGGATAGTTGCAGCCAGTGGCCCGGAAGCACTTGCCGGATATACCATTGCATTAAGGATAATTCTCTTTTCGCTGCTTCCTGCCGGGGGGCTCAGCAATGCAGCTGCAACTCTTGTGGGACAGAATCTTGGTGCATTGAATCCTGACAAGGCAGAGAGATCAATATGGATTACCAGTTGGGTGAATATGCTGTTTATGGGAATATTAGGTGCAATCCTTGCGATCTTTCCTGCTTTTTTTATTGAGCTGTTTATTGAGGATCCTTCCGTTGTCTGGAATGGAGCATTATCTTTAAGGATAATTAGTTACGGGTTTATTTTTTATGCCCTTGGAATGGTAATTATTCAGGGATTCAACGGCAGTGGTGATACATTCACACCAACGCTGATAAATATTTTTTGTTTTTGGGTTATTGAAATACCACTTGCCTGGATACTTGCTATTTATCTGGATATGGGCCTCAGGGGAGCAAGTCTGGCTATAGTTTGTGCGGAGAGTACAATGACGTTAACTGCCTTAATTTTGTTCAGGAGAGGAAAGTGGAAGCTAAGGCAGGTTTAGGATTATCTGAAATGTCTTAAAGCTAAAAATAAAAAACCCGGGTTTTACCCGGGTTTAGTTTTTTTCACCGATATACAATTCTTTATTTCACTTTTTCAACGATAGCTTTAAATGCTTCAGGCTGGTTCATAGCCAAATCGGCAAGCACTTTCCTGTTGATTATGATATCTTTTTCTTTCAGTAATCCCATAAACCGGGAATAAGATAACCCTTCAATTCTTGCTGCAGCGTTTATACGCTGTATCCACAATGCACGGAAAGTTCTTTTCTTGGCTTTTCTGTCGCGGTATGCATACTGCAATCCTTTTTCGTAGGTATTCTTAGCGACTGTCCAGACATTTTTACGCGCACCGAAATAACCTTTAGTTCTGTTTAATATTTTTTTCCTTCGGGCACGTGATGCTGCATGATTTACACTTCTTGGCATACTTTTAATTTTTTGGTCACCGGCGTTCCCGGTGTATCGGGACACTTATCAGCACAATAACCTGGTTAATAACTATTTGTTTAATCTCATTTCATGTTTAACATAAGCTTCACATTCTTCTCATTTGTCTTATCAATGATAGTCCAGTAACCCAGATTACGTTTGCGTTTTGTACTTTTCTTAGTGAGAATGTGGCTTTTATAAGCATGTTTTCTTTTAATTTTCCCTGTTCCGGTGAGCTTGAAACGTTTTTTTGCTCCGGAATTTGTTTTCATCTTTGGCATAATCCTACTTGTTAATTTTTATCAAAGAACCGTATTATCTTTTTTTCGGTGAAATTATTATTGTCATTCTTTTTCCTTCAAGTTTTGGCAATTGTTCTACTGTGCCTAAATCTTCCAGCGCAGTTGCCAGTCTCAGCAGCAGTATTTCCCCCTGTTCTTTAAACAGGATAGACCTGCCTTTGAAAAAGACGTATGCCTTTACTTTTGCACCGTCTTTTAAAAACTTTTCGGCATGTCTCAGTTTAAAATCGAAATCGTGATCATCGGTTTGCGGTCCGAACCGGATTTCCTTCACTACAATTTTGACCGCTTTGGCCTTCATCTCTTTTTGTTTCTTTTTCTGCTGATAAAGATACTTAGAGTAATCAATAATTTTACAAACGGGAGGATCTGCTTTCGGGGATATTTCCACCAGATCCAACTCCATTTCATCGGCCATTCTTAATGCTTCCCTCAGGGAATAAACCCCGGGGTTTTCAATATTGTCTCCCACAATTCTAACCTGTGGGGAGGTAATAAATTTGTTGATCCTGTGTTGAGCTCCCCTGTCTCTGTTTCTGCCGGGGAATCTTCCAACGCTGTGTCTTTTAATTGCTATACTTATGTCCTCCTATTATTTAGTTAGTTACAGAATTTTATTGCTGATCTTTAATCTCAGCTAATATCATTTCAGCAAATTCTTTAATTGTCATCACTCCTTTATCCCCGTGCCCCTGCCGGCGAACCGAAACAGTATCGGATTCTGCTTCCTGCTCTCCGACAATTAGCATATAAGGAATACGTTTAAGCTCATTATCGCGTATCTTTCTACCAATCTTCTCGTTACGATCATCAATAATGGTGCGAATATCGTAAATATTTAGAAAATTCAAAACTTTTTGGGCATATTCGTTATACTTTTCACTGATTGGTAAAAGAACAACCTGTTCCGGGGCAAGCCAGAGGGGAAATTTGCCTGCAGTATGTTCAATTAACACTGCAACAAAACGTTCCAGCGATCCGAAAGGCGCCCTGTGTATCATAACCGGCTGATGCCTGTTATCATCGGCACCGATATATTCCAGGTTAAACCTTTCAGGAAGGTTATAATCGACCTGTATTGTTCCGAGTTGCCAGCTCCGTCCTAAGGCATCCCTGACCATAAAGTCAAGCTTCGGTCCGTAGAATGCAGCTTCACCCGGTTCAATTGTGGTTTTCAGCCCTTTTTCGTCACAGGCTTCAATAATAGCCTGTTCTGCTTTATTCCAGTTCTCAACTGTTCCTATATATTTTTCAGAATTCTCCTTGTCGCGAAGGGATATTTGAGCAATATAGTCATCAAAGTGAAGTGCTTTAAATATAATGAAGATAATATCAATTACCTTTTTGAATTCATCTTTCAGCTGGTCCGGACGGCAAAAGATATGTGCATCATCCTGGGTAAATCCACGTACCCTTGTCAGTCCGTGTAATTCGCCGCTCTGCTCATACCTGTATACAGTGCCAAATTCAGCCATTCTTACCGGCAGGTCTTTGTATGAACGGGGTTTTGATTTATATATCTCACAATGGTGGGGACAATTCATTGGTTTGAGCATATACTCCTCACCTTCCGCAGGAGTTGTAATTGTGTGGAAGGAGTCTTTACCGTATTTTTCGTAATGGCCTGATATTTTATAGAGCTTCACATCGCCGATGTGCGGAGTAATGACCTGCTCATAATTGTACCTTTTTTGAATTTTTTTCAGAAATTCTTCAAGTTGCATTCTCAACTGGGCCCCTTTGGGCAGCCAGAGTGGAAGGCCCTGGCCTACAGCTTCTGAGAAGGTAAACAGTTCCATCTCCCTTCCAATCTTCCTGTGGTCCCTTTTCTTAGCTTCTTCCAGCATTGTCAGGTACTCACCCAGCATTTTTTGTTTTGGGAAAGTTACCCCATAAACCCGGGTCAGCATCCTGTTATTTTCGCTGCCCCGCCAGTATGCCCCTGCAATTGATGTAAGCTTAATAGCTTTTATATATCCGGTGTGAGGCAGATGAGGGCCTCTGCAGAGATCGGTAAAATTGCCCTGTTCATAGACAGAGATAGTGCCGTCTTCTAATTCGTTTATCAATTCCAGTTTGAGTTCATCATTTTTTTGAGTGAACAGTTCAAGTGCCTCCGCTTTGGAAATCTCCCTCCTTACAATCGCATTATTTTGCCTGGCCAGTTCCACCATTTTTTTCTCAATTTGCTGAAGATCTTTTTCAGCAAGCTGGCGGCCACCAGGAAGGTCAATATCATAATAAAAACCTGTTTCTATGCTTGGCCCGATTCCAAATTTTGTACCCGGGTATATTTGCTCTATAGCCTCTGCCATCAGATGGGCTGATGAGTGCCAAAAAGCTTCCTTGCCTTCAGGGTCATCCCATGTATGAAGTTTAACTGAGGCATCGTGCGATATCGTACGGGTTAAATCCCATATTTTACCATCAACAGTTACCGCTAAAACCTCTTTGGCAAGACTGTTAGAAATAGACCGGGCTATTTCAAGCCCTGTTAACGGTTCCGGAAATTCTCTTACACTTTTATCGGGAAACGTAATTTTTATCATTTTGCTATACTATTTTCAGGGGTGCAAAGATAATGATTCATTCCGGAACTGATTTTTTAAATATAAATTATTTGTTTTTGTCAATAATTATTTATTTTGCTGCCAATATTAAATTGATTAATAAGTTATTAAGTACCAGTATAGATGAAATTGAAAAAACCGGAAGAGTGCTTGTCATTGGAAGATGTTAGAAATGAAATAGATAAAATTGATAAATCAATTATTTCCCTGTTTTCTGAACGAAATAAATATGTTGAAGAAATTGTCCGGTTTAAATATGATTCTGTCAGTATAATAGCTGAAGCAAGAAAAAATCAGGTAATAAGACAACGAAGGAAATGGGCTGAAGAAAGAGGTCTTGATGCAGAAACCTTTGAAAAAATTTATGAGCTTCTCATTGAATCTAATATAAAACAGGAATTAAAAATTTTTAAAACTAAACCCAAAAAGTAGATATATGTATATAAAGGATTTGAAGGTGATGGACTGTACCGTCAGAGATGGCGGCCTTATGAATAAATGGCAGTTCAGTGATGAATTCGTACGCGGGGTTTACGATGGGTGCCTGGAGGCAGGTATTGATTATATGGAAATTGGATATAAAAGCAGTGAACATGCTTTTTCGAGGTCAGAAGTAGGTCCATGGAAATTTTGTGATGATAAAGACCTGCGGAGAATCGTAGGGGACAATAATACAAAATTGAAGCTCTCAGCTATGGCGGATATCGGGAGGATAGATCCGGACGACATTCCTGAGAAAAGTGCAAGCGTTATAGATATGATCAGGGTTGCATGTTATGTCCATCAGATTGATAAAGCTATAGTGCTTGCTGAACATTGTCTTGATAAGGGATATGAAGTAACCATTAATTTAATGGCAGTTTCAAAAGTAAATGAACCTGAACTGGACCAGGCACTGAATGACCTTGCCGTGTCGCGTGTGCCTGTCATTTATGTGGTTGACAGCTTTGGGAGCATGTATTGTGACAGCATAGAATATCTTATCAAAAAGTATAAAAAAGCACTGCCCGGGAAAGAGCTGGGTATTCATGCACATAACAATATGCAGCTTGCGATGTCAAATACTATCACATCCCTGATACATGGCGCCACTATGCTCGATGCAACTTTACTGGGTATGGGACGCGGTGCGGGGAACTGCCCTATAGAGATATTAATTGCATTTCTGAAAAACCCGAAATACAGGCTTCTTCCCCTTCTTGATGTTATACAAAATTATATTAAGCCTTTACAGGATAAGATTGAATGGGGATATCATGTTCCATATCTGATAACGGGCTCAATGAATGAGCATCCGAGGAGTGCCATGAAATGGATGGATTCAGAGAGAAAGTCTGATTTTGTGGCTTTTATGAAAGAAATGCATGATTATGAATTGCTTGAGTAATATCTTCTGAAAGATTAACCAGAATATTGATTTTTTTTAATTTTTGACTTACATAACAATTTTTAAATTTGTACCGTGTTATATTACTATGCACTTTCATGATGGGAGGTGTTAAGATTTTTAGTAATTTTTTTTCAGTGATGGCTTTTTTAGTCCCGATTAAATTCGGGATCGGGTTTAAGGAGTAAAAACCCTTTGAATAAAAATTTTAAACAATGAAAAAAATAACTTCACTTATCTGGTTAACATTTCTGATTTGTTCAGTTTCTGCCCAGACAGGGCTACAAATCAGCCTTGAAGATATTTTACTGAACGGGACATTTCAAGCCGAATCTATCGAAGAGCTGAGGTCGATGAATGACGGTAATCACTATACATTACTGGTGAATAACAGCAAAATAGTGAAATATAGTTATGAAACAGGCCAGATGGCAGAGACATTATTTGATATTTCTGATATTGATAATGCCCGGATAAGTGGATTCACCGACTATGAATTTAGTGATGATGAAACAAAAATATTACTGATCACTGAAAAGCAGAAAATATACCGGCACTCTTTTAAAGCTGAATATTATATCTGGAACTCTGTTACCGAAGAGTTTAGCAGGCTTTCGGAAAAGGGGGCACAGCAACTTGCCGACTTTTCTCCGGATGGAAACTATGTTGCATTTGTCCGTGACAATAATATTTTTATTAAAAATCTTAAATTCGGGAGCGAAAGTCAGATAACTTTCGACGGGAAGGAGAATGAAGTAATCAACGGATCTCCCGACTGGGTTTATGAGGAGGAATTTGGTTTTAATAAGGCTTTCTGGTGGTCGCCCGACAGTAAATTCCTGGCATTTATACGATTTGATGAATCTGTTGTTCCCGGTTATAACCTTACCATGTACGCCGGAGATAAACCTGAACTGAATCAAAATAAGCTTTATCCCGAAATTAAAACCTTTAAATACCCTAAAGCAGGTGGACAGAATTCCATAGTTACTGTAAAGACATATGAACTCTACTCAAGGGTTACCATGGACATTGACATTGGACAGAATCAGAATATATATGTACCCCGGCTTAACTGGACACCGGATGCCAAAGATCTGGTAATTATGAGAATGAACAGGAAGCAAAATGAACTTGATATACTATATGCCAATCCTTTTACCGGTGACTCAAGGCCAATACTTACAGAGAAGAATGAAAGATATATAGATGAGAGTTTTCTGGACGCATTTAAATATTTTGACGACGGCAGGTTTGTTGTAATAAGTGAACGGGACGGCTGGTCACATATATACTTATATGACCGCCTGGGCTTTCTGCAGTCCCAAATAACAAAAGGTGACTATGATGTGACAGATTTCTATGGTTACGATAAGGAGAAAGACATATTTTATTACCAGACTGCTGCGGAATCCCCCCTTACCCGGGAGGTGAGGTTTACTAGTACAGATGGTAAAAAACAGGGGAAATTGTCTGGCCAGACAGGTACCAACAAGGCATCATTCAGTAACAATTTTGCATATTATGTGAATTATTACAGTAACAGCAACACCCCGGAATTTATTACACTGCATGAAACTAAAAAGAATCAGCTTCTTGGCGTACTACAGGATAATACCATCTTAAAAAATAAGCTGCAGAAATATAGCCTGCCCCAAAAAGAGTTTTTCACTTTTACAACCTCAACAGGTGTGGAATTGCACGGATTTATGATAAAACCAGCCAACTTCAATATTTCGGAGAAGTACCCGGTAATAATTGATCAGTACAGCGGCCCTAACTCCCAGAAGGTTACAGATTCCTGGAAACGGATATACTGGAATCACTATCTGGCCAGGGAAGGGTTTCTTGTTGTAACGGTTGATCCCAGGGGAACAGCAGCAAGGGGAGAGGATTTCAGAAAGTCTACCTATCTCCGCTTAGGAAAATATGAATCTGAAGACATGATTGAGACGGCATCATACCTGAAAACCCTGCCATTTGTAGATGGTAATAATATAGGCATATTTGGCTGGAGTTACGGAGGTTTTATTACCTGTATGTCGATGTGTAAGGGGAGTGATCTTTTTAAAGCCGGAATAGCAGTTGCACCTGTCACCAACTGGCGTTTTTACGACACTGTTTATACTGAACGGTATATGGGAATACCAACTGATAACCCGGAAGGTTATGATGAAAATTCTCCACTGGCCCATGCCGGAAAACTCAAAGGCAGATTGTTGATCATTCATGGCTCGGCCGACGATAATGTGCATCCGCAGAATACCTACGAGTTTACAGAGAAGCTTGTGCAGTCGGGAGTGCAGTTCGATATGGCAATATATACCAACCGGAACCATAATATTAAAGGCGGAAATACTTCTATGCACCTTTATACAAGAATGACAGAATTCTTTAAAGAGCATTTACAGTAATGTACTGTTTACAGAATTTTTTTGTCCTTTATTCAGTAACTATCCGTTTCAGCATTTCACGTACCTGCCAGAAATTCTCAACTTTATAGGTAGCCATCGTTTTAGACATACCCACTTTAATTGTATAGGCAGTTTCCGGAAGTGCTGCAAATAAAAATTCATCTGTCCAGTCATCCCCTACTGCAATGATCTTGTCAGCCGGTGCCGAGTTAAGTAGTTTTTGTGCTGCCCTGCCTTTATTAATTCCCCGGTTTTTGATTTCAATGACTTTATTCCCTTCAAGGATCTCCAGGTTAAGGTTTGAGACCAGGCTTGTAAGTTCATCTTTAAGTTCGATAGCCCTGTTTGGGCCCAGTTCAGGATCTGATTTTCTGTAATGCCATACCAGGCTGTAATTTTTTTCTTCGATAAATGACCCGGGAGTGCGGTCAACATAAAATTCCAGCGCTGACTGGATACTATCTTTCCATGATGCATCCAGTTGTTCGATCATTTCCCAGGGTTCCCCTTTCTCTCTGTACCAGACACCATGTTCCACGATCAGGGTATAGGGTTTTTTACCAAACCACTCTTCAAAAGTGTCTTTATCCCTTCCACTGATAAGCACTATCCTGTTTTTAGGATTATCAGCCAGTCCGTCAAGCAGTTCATATAACTCATCGTCAGGTCGTGCATGCTTCGGATTGTCCTCGAATCCTGTCAGGGTGCCGTCGTAGTCAAGGAAAAAAACAGCACTGTCAGCATTGCGAAGCTCTTTTATTATCTTGTTTTGGATAGCTGTGGTAAGCTTTTTGCCCATAAATTTTTGTTCACTCTGTTTTACTTTTTCCATTCCGTTCAGGAATTCCAAAGCCCATTTATTAATATTATATCTTTTTAACCTTTTTTGGAGAAATGTATTTCTTTCAATCTGTTCATCCAAAGGCATTTCCAGGGCTGTTTTTATACTTTCAGCTATCTGTGCGATATCATTCGGATTAATTATCAGCGCTTCACTCATCTCTTTTGACGCACCCGCCATTTCACTTAGGATTAAAACTCCGCGACCGTCGGTTTTTGAAGCAATATACTCCTTTGCCACCAGGTTCATTCCGTCCCTGACAGGTGTCACAAGCGCTATATCACAATAGTTGTACAGATCGACCAGGTTTTCAAAAGGCATAGACCTGTAAAAATACCATATGGGAGTTCGGTTGATAGATGAGAATTCACCGTTTATTCTTCCAACAATCTCATCAACTTCGCTTTTCATTTGCTGGTACTGTTCTACACCAATCCGCGAAGGAACTGCCAGCAAGACCAAAACTACCTTATCTCGATATTCCGGATATTTTTCCATAAAATACTCAAACGCCTCAAGCCTGTTAATAAGTCCTTTTGTATAATCGAGCCTGTCTATGGATATTATAAACTTCGTATCGGGATAGAGAAGATAATAACGTTCCAGCTCTTTTCTGACCTCAGATTTATCTCTTACTGATCTTTTTTGGGCTTCCAGCGCTGCATTCTGAAATTTTTCATAATCAATTCCCATTGGAAAGTTGTCTACTCTTACAATTCTGTTAGGAAGATTTATCTCATTCATATTTATATCGTATCCCAGGAGTCGTCTGACAGAACTCATGAAGTGCCTTTCATAGTCAAACGTATGAAATCCCAGCAAATCCGCCCCAAGCATTCCGTTAATGATCTCCTTCCGCCAGGGAAGAGTTCTGAAGAGTTCATAGGAGGGAAAGGGTATATGAAGAAAAAATCCTATTGTGACCTTAGGGAAACGTTCTTTTATCAATTGTGGCAGAAGTAAAAGGTGATAGTCGTGAATCCATATTTTATCTACCCCCTCCATATTTTCAGCTATGACGTCAGCAAATTTTTGATTAACTCTTTTGTAGGCTTCCCATTGCTCTTCTTTAAACTCTACATATTGGGAGAAATAATGGAACAGGGGCCAGATAGTTTTGTTACTGAAACCTTCGTAATAGAGTTCTACCTCTTCAGGGGTGAGATTGACATCCGCACATGCCTCATTTTTTAATTCAAGGTTAATTTTTTTTCTTTCCTTTGCCGTTAATTGATTTTGATCTATCCCGGACCACCCTATCCAAAGGCTGTCGAACGACTGGCTTACCGACATCATTCCAGTTGCAAGTCCGCCAACGCTGGGAGTAAATTCTATTTCGTCATCCTTGATATTTATATTTAAGGGCAATCTATTCGAAATTATTAAAAATCGATTCATTGTTTTTATATTTGTTTGCTTATTATAGTCAAAAAAAACCAAACTTCAAAATTTAATCGTAAATCACAGGCAACTAATGAGGAATTTTGATTACGGAATTATAGGTAACTGCAGCAGTGCAGCATTAATATCAAAAGCCGGGGCCATTGAATGGCTTTGCCTTCCAATATTTGATTCTGCTTCTGTTTTTGCAAAAATACTTGACAAACAAAAAGGCGGCAGCTTTGAGATAATAACAGGCGATGATTATAATTGTTCGCAGAAGTATGTTTCCAATACCAATATTCTTGTCACATCATTTACAAATGGCACAGATACATTTGAAGTTATCGATTTTATGCCCCGTTACCTTTATCATAACGGCAGCAATCATATATATTCTCCACCTGACCTTATAAGGTACATAAGGGTAAAATCAGGGAAACCTTCATTCAGGATCAAGTATGACCCTAAGCTTGAGTACGCTGAAAGGCCTACCATTACAGAGGTCAGAAAAGATTTTCTAAAAAGTTTCACAAGAAACGGCACCTATGATTCTTTATATCTTTATTCTAATCTGGAAAAGGAAAAGATAATTAATGGTTCTGAGATAAATCCTGAAGGGGATATATATTTTCTTATCAGTTATAACCAGAAATTACTCAGGCAATCGGTTGAGAGAACCTATCTGAAGCTGCAGCGTACTAAAGTATACTGGCTTAACTGGGCAGAAGATACACATAAGTTCAGCGATTATAACAATGAGATACTTAGGAGTGCACTTATTCTTAAATTGCTGAGTTTTGACAAGACCGGGGCTATCCTTGCGGCAGTAACGACTTCTTTACCGGAAACGATTGGTGAAATAAGGAACTGGGATTACCGTTTTTGCTGGCTTCGCGATGCTTCTATGGTTATCAGTATGATGACTAAGATCGGACATTGGCGAAGCGCCGAAAGGTTCATGAATTTCATTATCGATGTGGTTTCAGACAAAGATGAGAAGATACAGATAATGTATGGCATTAACAGGGAAAAGAACCTTCGTGAAAGGATACTGACTCACTTGTCAGGTTATGAAAACAGTGCACCGGTGCGTATCGGGAATGCTGCTTATAAACAGAAACAGCATGATATCTACGGTATATTAATGGATGTTATATACCAGCAGTTTAAATTGTTTGATATAACCTTACAGAACAGCGAAGAGCTTTGGACAATCATCAGGAGCATAGTCAGGATCGTCAAAAATAACTGGAGAAAACCTGACCGTGGTATCTGGGAGATCCGTTACAGTCAGAGTCACTTCACTTTTTCAAAGTTGTTATGCTGGGTTGCGGTCGACAGGGCAATAAAGGTAGCTGAGCTTATTAAGCGTAATGAATACGTTCAAAAATGGGGAAGTTTGCGGGAGACCATCAGAAAAGATATATTAAAACGGGGCTGGGACGAAGAGCTGGGGTCATTCACCCAGGCTTACGGGTCAAAGGACCTGGATGCAACTGCATTGCTGTTTGAATCTTACGGCTTCCTCGAGGCTTCTGATCCAAAATATATGCTTACAGTGAAAGCTATTGAAAAGGAACTTGCCCGCGACGGATTGATGTATCGGTATAAAACCCGTGATGACTTCGGACAACCTACATCGTCATTTACTATTTGTACATTCTGGCTGATCCAGGCACTTTACAAAACAGGAGAACAGGAAAAGGCCAGGAAACTGTTCGAACAGTTGTTATCATACAGCAATCATCTTGGAATCTTCAGTGAAGATATTGATTTTAACAACAAGCGGCTTCTGGGTAATTTTCCCCAGGCATATTCCCATCTGGCACTGATCGAAACAGCAATGTTATTTGCAAGAGATATAGAATTGAAAACCAGGTTCTGATTTCTGTTGTAATGATTTGCTGCTTTGTATATTTGCCGGATATTAAAGAAATAGATATAAATTTATCTGCTAAACACTTTTTGCAGAGAATAAAAAATTTAAAAACAGATTTATTGTGAAGTGGCAAATAAAAATTCTGGCAACATATTTTTTTGTATCAGTTTTTACAGGACTCAATGCGCAGCTTGTAGAAGTTCAGGCTAACTATAACAGTGTTGGAGATGTTGATTTCGTTGCATATAATAACAGTCAGGCACCTCTGTTCCTGAATATCGATTTTGCGGATCTTGAAAATACTACCTTTAACGAAACACTGCCTTATATTAAATTGGTAGTGCCCGGATTTAACAGCCTGTTTACCTTGCAGAGAGAACCGGGAGCTGAGGCGCCAAGGTTTAACTACCAGATCAAATATTACAGGTCCAATCCGTTTGCAATCCCTGATCTTGATTTTCCTTATCTCATCCCTTTGGAGCCGGACAGGGCAGTCACCGTCTTTGATGTTAAGGATATTTCCGGGTTTTGGGGAAGTGAGGAACCGGAATCCTGGGTTGCCACGGGATTTAAAGTAACACCCGGAGAGACAGTATACAGCAGCCGCAACGGAACAGTAGTTGAAGTCACGGGACAGTCAAGGAACAGTAACTCTGAGTCCTGGTACCATACATGGACCAACACTGTTACTATACTGCAACCCGACGGCACACTGGTTTGCTACCATGGGATTGAGGACAAAACAAAACAACTGAAACCCGGACAGAAAGTCTATGCAGGTGAACCAATAGGCAGCGTCCTGCCCGACGCATCCTCCATGATAATGTTGATATGGCAAAACAGAGTGAATTCCAGGGAATTACTGTTTATAATTCCTCAATTCGTTATAGATCAGGATAAAACAGGGATATTAACATCTTCACGTGAATATACAGTTATTCATCCCGAATCAGTCAGGGGCCTTGAAATGACTAAACGGGAGAAAAGAAGGTATCTGCGTTAACGTATAAACTAAATATTCAGTAATAATGCTGGTTTAAAGCAGACCTCCACCAACTGAAGTATTTAGATTCAAGCTCTTTAGTTGACGGGAAGGGATAGAATAAAAATTTATTCTTTTTACCGATAAAAAATCCATTCCTGATTGTCCTGTAAGAGAGATCATCCTGCATGAATCTAAGAACAGTTTTTGTCAGTTTTCCCTCCGTTTCATTCAATTTTATCAGGCAGTCACGGAGATGATCCGGATTAGGATAT
>LSQX01168342.1_pt1 | contig 17201 bp, 15 predicted proteins | sample 654561 | NCBI WGS metagenome assembly LSQX01 (sample SAMN04489861, study PRJNA283612) | anaerobic digester metagenome | isolation source: 4 biogas reactors fed with cattle manure at either 37C or 55C with and... | place: Denmark: Kongens Lyngby | collected 2014
CCGATGGCATAGCCGGGAAAATCAAAGTCTGTAATCTGCTTTGCGCTCTCTTTTCTCAGCTCTGGATAAACACTGCCCTGAACAATGCCGAAAAGCGCCTGGGATTCCGTATCCCCTTGCATCCACTGATCGCGGCAACGCTGTGCCCAACGGGTGGTCAAACCCACAGAAAAAGCGGCCCGGTCATAGCTGGCAGGATATTGCGGGCATTCGTCGAAAGCCATCATGATGTCGCTTCCGAGATCGTTTTGGATTTCTATTGCTTTTTCTGGAGAAAGAAAAAGCCGCGCCCCGCTCTTGTGGTGGCGGAAACGCACCCCTTCCTCCTTGATGTCCCTGAGTTTGGCCAGCGAAAAAACCTGGAAACCGCCGGAATCGGTCAGGATCGGCCTTTCCCAATTCATGAATGCATGCAGGCCCCCCGCTTCGCGAATGACTGAGTTTCCGGGCTGCACCCAGAGATGGTAGGTGTTTCCCAGGATGATCTCCGCGCCCAGGGCCAGCAACTCTTCCCTGGTGAGGGTTTTCACGGTCGCCTGCGTGCCCACGGCCATGAAGACGGGCGTCTCGAAATTTCCGTGCGGCGTTTCCACAACCCCCAAACGGGCCATGCATTCCCTGCTTTCTTTTATCAATCTGTATTTAATTGCCATATTTCTACCCTATTTCAAAAACATTGCGTCGCCAAAAGAAAAAAAGCGGTATTTTTTTTCGATTGCGTGCCTATAAGCGGCAAGAATCCCTTCCCTAGTGTAGAAGGCGGAAACGAGCATCACCAGGGTTGACTTAGGCAGGTGGAAATTGGTAATGAGGGCATCCACCGCCCGGAATTCATGCCCCGGATAAATGAAGATGGAGGTTTCTTCATTCGCTTCCCGGAATTTGCCGTATTTATGGTAAACGGCTTCCAGGGTTCTTGCGGAAGTGGTGCCGACGGCGATGATTCTCCTGCCTTCCTGCTTCGCTTGATTCAAAACTAAAGCGGCAGTTTCCGAAAGCGTGTAATGCTCGGAATGCATGCGGTGTTCTTCCACATTCTCCACGGAAACGCTCCTGAATGTTCCGAGCCCGATGTGGAGGGTGACGTAGACGATGGTGATGCCTTTGGTTTGAATCTTTGCAAGCAAAGCTTCATCGAAATGGAGCCCCGCCGTCGGGGCGGCGGCGCTTCCCAATTCCCGCGCGTAAACCGTCTGGTAGCGGTCCTGGTCGCGGAGGCTCTCGTGGATGTAGGGGGGAAGGGGCATCTCGCCCAGTTTTTCCAATAAACTCAAGAATATCCCTACGTAGTGGAACCTGATCCGGCAGAGCCCTTCTTCTTCCTTTGCGAGGACCTCGCCCCGGAAAAGACCCCTGAAATCCAGCACCGTTCCCCGTTTGACTCTTCTGGCGGGCCGGACCAAAGCTTCCCAATGGGTCCCACGGTCTTTTAGAAGCAGAACTTCAATGTTCGCTCCGGTATCGATTTTGGTACCGTAAATCCTGGCGGGAAGGACTTTGGTGTCGTTTAAAACGAGCACGTCCCCCGGCACGAAGTAATCAATGATTTTATGGAAATATGTGTCGGCCAGTGCCCCCGTTTTCCTGTCGACCACGAGCAGTCGCGAAGCGGTCCTGTCAGGCAGGGGGGTCTGCGCGATCAATTCTTCCGGCAAATGATAATCAAAATCTTCAACTTTCATTTTCTTTCGATTCCCAGATGTCTGTATGTTTTCTCGGTGGCCATCCTGCCACGGGGAGTTCTGAGGATGAAACCTTCCTGGAGGAGATAGGGCTCGTAAACATCCTCCAAAGTCGTCATGTCTTCGGATATGGCCGCAGCGAGCGCGTTCAAGCCCGCGGGACCGCCCCCGAACATTTCGACCAATGCCCTCAAGTACCTGTGGTCGGTTTGGTTCAGGCCGTATTCGTCAATATCCAGTTTCGATAAGGAACTTGACGTGATTTCGAGGCGGATGCAATCGCAGTTTTCGTCATCAAACTGGGCGAAATCGCGGACGCGCCGATATAAGCGATTGGCGATCCTCGGCGTTCCCCGTGCCCTTTTCGCTATCTCCCGCGCCGCGTCCTCTTCAATCGGAAAATCATAAATCTTCGCGCTCCTTTTTACAATCCGCGCAAGCTCCTCCACGCCATAATAATGCAATTGGTGGACAATTCCGAATCTGTCCCGGAGGGGAGCGGAAACATCCCCGAAGCGTGTGGTGGCGCCGATCAGCGTGAAGGGCGGCAGATCCAAGCGGATCGTGTTCGAAGTCGCGTCCTTTCCCACGATGATGTTCACGGTGAAATCTTCCATCGCACCGTAGAGAACCTCTTCGATCACGCGGGGCAGGCGGTGGATTTCGTCGATGAAAAGCACGTCCCCGGCTTCAAGATTGGTAAGAATCGCCACCATGTCGCCGATTCTTTCGATCGAAGGCGCGGTCAGGCTGTGGAAATTGGCACCCATTTCCCGGGCGATGATGCCGGCCAGGGTGGTTTTCCCTAAACCCGGAGGGCCGAAGAAAAGCACATGGTCCAGGCTTTCCTTCCTTTGCCTGGCCGCATATATGAAAATCCTGAGCATTTCCTTGATTCTGTCCTGGCCGATGTATTCCTGCAAAGTCCGTGGTCTGATGTTGATGTCCAAAGTTTCGTTTTTTTCCATACTTCCTCTTTCCCTTAATTTACAAATCCGGGTTCCTATGTTATAATATTTCCTAAGAAGGTGAAAATATTGATTAATTATCTGAAGGGCAGAATTACCACCATCAGAGCAGAGTACATCGTCCTCGAGGTCGGCGGCATCGGCTTCGGGCTGAAAACCCCGAATCCCTTTGCCTTTGAACTCCATGAAGAGGTGGCGGTCCACACTTATCTCCATGTCCGCGAAGACCTGCTGGAACTCTACGGCTTCAAGACAGCGGAAGAAAGGGAGCTTTTTATGGAACTCCTCACCGTCAAGGGCATCGGCCCCAAAGGCGCGCTCGCCATCGTCGCCAGCGGCGCCATCGACAAAGTCTACCAGGCCATCAACAATGCCGACAGCCGTTATCTGCAGCGCTTCCCCGGCATCGGCCCGAAAGCGAGCCAGCAAATCATCCTCGACCTCCGCGGAAAAATCAAGTTTTCGGAAAATGAAGAACCGGAAAACGAAACGGCCAAGAACGTGAAGGCGGCATTGAAATCCCTCGGTTTCACCAACAAAGAAATCAAGGCCGTCGAACCGATGATTGCGGAGCATGCGGACAAACCCGTCAACGAACTGTTAAAAATGATCCTCAAGAAACTATCCTGACCTGCTGAGCAGGTTTTTATAATTGCTTGATGATTTCCCTTTCTTCATTCATGTTTTTTTTAAGCTCATTTTTATAAGCGGCAAGCAATTCCTTTTCGTATTGGGCAATGAGGACTGAAAAATTCCTTTTCAGTTCCCTTTGCCTTTTTTTGCTTTTCTTGGCAAAGACCCGATCATCCCGGATGCTGCCCCGCTCCTCTTTTTTCAACGCTTCAAAAAAAGCCGCGTTTTCGGTTTTCAGCCGCGCCAGTTTGCGGTTGTATTCATCGGTGATTTCCGCATTCCTCCTGGCGGCTTCCTTCTGGAGCAGGAACTGTTTCTGCTTGAATTCCGAACGCACCGATGCCTGTTTTGATTTTTTTGCTTCAATTTCCCTGTAACCTTTTTCCAGCAGGGAGCGCAAACCCAGAAACAGGTTCTTCTCCCGTTCTTTCAACTGCGCTCGCCGGACGGAAAGACCGGCATTTATGTTTCTGATCCGGAAAATGATTTCCGCTATCTCTCTGCCGAGAAAAGCGGATGCGTCTTCATATATCTGCTTCCGCGCCCGGAAGTTTTCCTCAGCAAGTCTCGCAAACTCATTGAGAACATGCTTGGGAGCCGGCTCCTCCGGCAACCCCCGCCTTGCAATCCACAAATATTCTTGGAAACGTCCGTGCGCGGCTCTGCTTTCTTCTTCGATTTCCTGGAGGAGCGAAAGCATGATTTTCTTGAAGAGTTTCACATAAGCCTGGAGATGATTGACCAGCAAATCGGCGGTTTCCTTGGCGTTCGCGGAGAGAGCGTCTCCGAGCGTTGCGCGGACCGCGGTTTTCGCTTGATCGTACTTGGCAGCTTCCTTCCGATATTCGGCTCCCAGGCTGTTTCTTTTCTGCTCGCTCAAAGCTTCAGTTTCCGCGGCTTTTCTTTCCAGTTCAAGGATGGCAAGCTCATTCTCAAGCAGGCGTTTGTTTTTGTCCATCTCGGCGTCCCGCTCCCGCTCGAGAAGTATTTTTTGAATCTCAAAGGCGGCCTTCTGCCTTTCGCTTTCTGTCTCAAGGTCCGTTTTTCTTCTCTCGGCTTCCAATGCCCGGACCCTGAACTTCGTTTCTTCGGCTTTGAGGCTGTTTTCCAAAATGATCCTTTCCGAAAATTTTCGGAACTCAAGGCGGTTTTCGAACTGGAGGAAGGCATATTGTTCCTTAATTTTTTTCAGTTCCCGGATCCCGGCAATCCTGATTTCTTTGATTTTTTCCTTCAGTTCCGCAATCTCTTCCTCTTCGTCGGTCAGAAGGAGCCTTTTTTCATATTCGGAATAAGCTTTGATGTTGGCTTCGTTTTTGCGCTCCAAATCGATGTTCAGTCGACGCAAAAGCTCGGCCTCGCGGCTTTTGAAATGCTTCTCCTCTTCAATCAGACGCATGTTGTTTTCTTTATGAAAATTGGCAAGCTCTCTTTTCAGGACGCTGATTTTCTGCCCGAGATCGGCTTTTTTCTTCTTCTGTTCGGAAAGAAAGGGCTGCAGCTTGGTTTCCGCTTCCCGGGTGAGCTGGGCTTCGAGTTCATCCAAATAGATTCCTTCTTCCGTGGTTTTGAGAGCTTGGATTTCCGCTTTGATCTCAGCCAAAGCAGTCCGGAAAGACGCCATTTCCTTTCCGATTTCCTGTTCGAAGTTTTCCAAAACCAAGGCTTCCTTTTCAAGATTTGCCTCAAGCTCTTGGAATTTTTCATCTATTGCTTTCCGTAGCCTGCTTTCCGCTTCCGAAAGTTTCAAAAAGCAGTCACGGGAAAGTTGCGTGAATTGTTTTTCTAATTCAACGAAATCCATATACTTCTCCTAAATTCTGAAATTCCCGCGTCCCTTGCCCTTTCCTTTCTTCGGTTTCTGGCTGACCGGCGGTTTCGGCATCCTGGTGGGATTCGCGATGTCGGGTCCCATGCGCATGAGGGAAGAAATCTGGCGTTTCATCTCCTCGAAGCGGTTGATCAGGGCGTTGACTTCGTTATAGGGCCTCCCCGCACCCTGAGCGATGCGCCTCCGCCTTGAAGAAGAACGCGCGACCAAATCGGGATTCCTTCTTTCCTCGGGCGTCATCGAAAAGACAATCGCTTCGAGATGCGAGAATTGTTTGTCATCGATGTCGAGGTTTTTGATCTGCCTGCCGATGCCCGGAAGCAATCCCAGGATTCCCTTCAGAGAGCCGAGCCGTTTCATCCATTTTATTTGTTTCAGGAAATCATTGTAATCATAGACGCCCCTCTGCATTTTTTCCGCCAGTTTCAGGGCTTCCTCTTCCTCAATGTTCTGGGCGGCCTTTTCGACCAGGGTGACGACGTCACCCATCCCGAGAATTCTTCCTGCCATGCGGTCCGGATGGAAAACTTCGATTTGGTCGAGTTTTTCGCCGACGCCTGCGAATTTGATCGGAACCTGCGTGAGATAGCGCACCGAAAGCGCCGCCCCCCCGCGTGTGTCCCCGTCCAATTTCGTGAGGATGCAGCCCGTGAGCGGAAGTTTCTCGTTAAAGGCGGTGATGACATTGATCGCGTCCTGGCCCATCATGGCGTCGATCGTGAGCAGGATTTCCGTCGGCTTCGCGATTTCCGCAATCTCCCGCAGCTCCTGCATCAATTCTTCGTTGACATGGAGGCGCCCCGCCGTGTCGATGAGCGCAAGGTCATAGCCCTTCTCCGCCGCATATTCCAAGCCCTTCTTGACGATTTCCGTCACTTTGACGTCGGTTCCGAGAGCGAACACTTCGATGCCGAGCTGGCTCCCCACGGTCCGGAGCTGTTCGATCGCGGCCGGACGGTAAATGTCGGCGGCGATCAAAAGCGGCTTCTTCCCGTCCCGCTTCCGCAAAAATTCAGCGAGCTTGCCGCACTGGGTGGTTTTGCCCGCACCCTGGAGCCCGACGAGCATGAAGGAAGAAAGCCCGCTTCCGTACTTCACGTCCTCGGCCTTCTCGCCCATGAGTTTCTTCAGTTCGTCATGGACGATTTTTATGACCATGTCGCCGGGAGTGAGGGATTTCATTATCTTTTCTCCGAGCGCCTTCTGCTTGACTTCCGCGGTGAAGCTTTTCACGACTTTGTAATTGACGTCGGCTTCCAGCAGGGAAAGGCGCACTTCTTTCATCATGTCTTCGATGTCTTTTTCGGTCAAACGCCCCCGGCCGGTAATCCGGCGGAGAGCCATCTGCAATCTTTCCGATAAACTTTCAAAAGGCATATCACTCTAATTCCTTCAGTTTATTTATTAGTTCTTTGGTTTCGGGATGCTTTTCAGCCAATTCCCCGTAGATTTTTTTCCGTTCCGAATATTTATGGAATAGTTTCAGCTTTTCTTCGAAGCGATCCAACTGGGACGCGATTTTCCGAAGGCGGTCGTAGATGGCGGTCCTGCTCACGCCGTACGCTTCCGCGATCTCCCCCAAAGACAGGTCCTGGAAATAGTATTCCCGGAAACACCGCCTTTGTTTTTCCGTGAAGAGGCTCTCGTAAAAATCAAAGAGATTGATGTAGTATTCCTTTTTTTCCAAAAGATCCATACTATCCCTCATCAATCATTTCCGCGAACAGCCCGTATATGTAATTCTCCAAATCAAAATGCTCGATGTCCTCCAGCTTTTCTCCCAGAGTCACGAATTTGATCGGGATGCCGTACTGGTCGCGGATGGCGAGAACGATGCCCCCCTTGGCGGTTCCGTCCAGTTTCGTGAGCACGATTCCGGTGACGTCGGTCGCCTCGATGAAAGCCCGGGCTTGGCTCAGGCCGTTCTGACCCGTCGTCGCATCGATCACAAGGAGCGTATCCTGGGGCGCACCGGGAACCTGGCGGGAAATCACCCTTTTGATTTTCTCAAGTTCCTTCATGAGATAGATTTTCGTCTGCAGCCTCCCCGCGGTGTCGCAGAGCACCACGTCGTAGCCCTCCGCCTTCGCTTTTTGGATGGCGTCGAAAATGACGCTGGAGGGATCGCTTCCCTGGGGACGCGAAACCACCGGGCAGCCGATGCGCTCGCCCCAAATCTCAAGCTGCTCGATGGCGGCGGCGCGGAAAGTGTCGCCCGCGGCGATCAATGCCCTCCGGCCTTCGTTTTTCAGCCTGTGGGCGATTTTCGCAATCGTCGTCGTCTTCCCGCTCCCGTTCACCCCGACGAAGAGGAATACCGTGAGCCCTTCCGGATTGAAGCGGAGATTGGAGTCGACGATCTCGCCCTTCAGGTAGATGTCAAACATTTTGTCTATGATGATCGGCTGGAGATCCTTCGCGGAAGTGAGGTTCTTCACGCGGGGGTCGCTCTTCAGTTCATCCACGAATTTCACGACCGTCTCGACGCCGATGTCGGCCATGACGAAAATTTCTTCGAGCTCGTCGAAGAGTTCTTCCGTGATTTGGTTATGCCGGGAAAAGATCTGCTTAAGCAGGGAAAAAGAACCCTTACGGGTCTTTTCCATCCCGATTCTGTATTTTTCCGCTTTCTTTCTTTTCTCTTTGTTTTTGAAAATGCTGAAAATTCCCATCGTCCCACCTTCTTCGCGTCTTTAAAATATTATAACATATTTTGACTGAAATAAAAATATTCCCTTATGAAAAAAGGCATTTGCATGCCTATTTTTCTGCTTTCGGAAGCTCCGAAAACGTCGTCTTGCATTTCGGATAGCGGTTGCAGGCAAAGAATTTCTTACCGCGGGAGCGCCCCCTGGTCGCCACCCTTTCCACAAGATACCCCTCGCCGCATTTCGGGCAGAGGACGCCCGTGTTCACTTCCTCTTCCTTTTTGATGTAATTGCATTTCGGAAAGCCCGAACAGGCGGTGAAGGGACCGAAACGGCCGTTCCTGATGACGAGCTTGCTTCCGCACACCGGGCAGTCCTCGTCCAAATAAACGGGATAGGTTTTTTCCATGTGTTCGTTCGCGTAATCAACGAGGGGCATGAAATTCTCATAGAAGCTCTTAAGCTCTTCGTGCCAGATCTTCCTGCCTTCCGAAATCTCGTCGAGCACTTCTTCCATCTCCGCGGTGTATTTCACGTTGATGACAGAACTGAAGAATTGGTCCAATTTTTCGGAAGTGAGAATTCCCTGTTCGGTCGGAATGAAGTGTTTTTTCTCCATCCGCACATAGTAGCGCTGTTTCAAGGTTTCCATCGTGATCGCATAGGTGGAGGGGCGGCCGATGCCGAGCTCTTCCATCTTGCGGATCAGTTTCGCTTCCGTATAACGCTGGGGGGGCGAAGTGAATTTCTGCTCTGCTTTGATTTCCGGGTTTTCGATGCTTTCCCCGAGTTGGAATTCGGGTAGTATTTTTTCTGTTCCGGAATCATATTCCCCGTAGACTTTCAAAAACCCGTCAAAAACGATTCTTTCGCCGTCGACTTCGAAAACATAACCCCTGTTTTCGATGCGGATTTTCTGGTCCTCAACGACCGCGTCGCTCATTTGGCTGGCAAGTGCGCGGTAGTAAATCAGGGAATAGAGCCTGTATTCGTCGTTGGAAAGATAGGCTTTCACGCTCTCCGGGGCATATTTCAGGGAAGTCGGCCGGATCGCTTCGTGCGCGTCCTGGACGTTCTTGCCCTTCTCTTTGGACGCGCGGCTTCCCCGGTAGTATTCCTTTCCGTATTTTTCCAAAATATGAGCCCTGGCTTCACCGAGGAACTGCTCGGAAAGACGGAAGGAATCCGTCCGCATATAAGTGATCAAACCGACTCTTTCCGCGCCCAGTTCGATGCCTTCATAGAGTTTCTGCGCAAGCAGCATCGTTTTTTTCGAGGAAAAATTGAATTTTCCGGACGCTTCCTGCTGCAGAGTGGAAGTGATGAAGGGGGGTTTTGCGGGTTTTTTTCGGTCCTTCTTCACGATCTCCGAAACCCTGTATTCGGGTCCCAAGGCATGCAGAATCGCATCCGCATCGTCCTTATTTTTTAAGTGAATTTTTCCGGATGCATCCGCAATGAGCTTGGCCTTGATTTTCTGTTCTTCCTTGAGGAAATTCAGAAAAATCTCCCAATATTCCTCGGGAACGAAGGCCTGGATTTCCTTCTCCCTGTCGACAATCAGCTTCAAAGCGACGGACTGCACCCTGCCCGCCGATTTCGAACCGATCTTCTTCTGCAGGAGTTTGGAAAGAGAAAAACCGATGATCCGGTCGAGAATCCGCCTGGACTCCTGGGAATGGACGAGGTCAATGTCGATTTTCCTGCCGTTTTCGAGCGCTTTCAGAATCGCCTGCCTCGTGATTTCATTGAAGACGATGCGCTCATAATCCTTGTCTGCCAGTTCCAGAACTTCGTAAAGATGCCAGCTGATCGCTTCGCCCTCGCGGTCCGGGTCGGTTGCGAGATAAACTTTCTTCGCGTCCTTGACAAGTTTCTTCAGTTCCTTCACGACCGGAAGCTTGTCGCGGAGGTTTCTGTATATCGGTTTGAAATTGTTTTCGATTTCCACGCCAAAACCGCCGGGGCCTTTTGTTGAAAGGTCGCGGATGTGGCCCTTGCTGGAGGCGACCACAAAATCCTCCCCCAGATATTTCTCAATCGTCTGCGATTTTGCCGGACTTTCTACAATAATCAAATTCTTTTCCATCAACATTCACCTTTGATTTCTTCTTTTCTCACATCTATAATATTATCCTTCATAATAAATATGTTAATCATTTTCAAAGTAAAGCCGCACGGGCGCGAAACTCCGCCGATGCAGCGGACAGGGCCCGTGTTTTGCGAGCATTTCCAAATGGTGCTTCGTCACATAGCCCTTGTGTTTCTTAAAACCGAACTCGGGATAGATTTCATCGTAGGATACCATCAGCCTGTCCCGGGTCACCTTCGCAATGATGCTTGCCGCGGCGATCGCCGCCGCCTTCGCATCCCCCTTGATGATTCCCAGCATGGGCAGATCCAACTCAAGCTCGACCGCGTCCGCCAACACATAATCAACCGGGGTCCGCATTTTCTCGATGCAGGCGCGCATCGCTTTTTTGGAAGCTTCCAGGACATTGATGCGGTCAATTTCCTCAACGGAAATGACTTCCGTCTGCACTTCGACCGCAACAGAGGCTATCAGGTCATAAAGCTCTTCCCGTTTCTTGGGGCTCAGTTTCTTGGAATCATTCAGACCGGGAATGACGAGCCCCGGGGGCAGAATCACCGCCGCCGCGACCAAGGGTCCGGCCATGGGGCCACGCCCCGCTTCGTCGGTTCCCAGGACATTCTTGAATCCCCTGTCCCGCAAATCATTTTCTATTCTGTAAAGGTCCATACTTGCTCCGTCGATACATTGTATCATATGTTTTGAAATTTTGCCAAGAGTTTAGACTTGAAAAAAGAAGAAAATGATGAAAATCACTTTTCTTCCCCGTTAAATCGATCTAAAGTTATCCTTCCCAAGCGGTTTTTCCGGAAATCCGTGAGCAGAGCGTCATAGGCCTTTTCCGCTTGGTCGCTCTGGAAGAAGCCGCGGTCCCGGGCAATCTTTTCCACAATCTCCGCATTTCCCCATTCCAAACCGACCCCGTAGCGCTCGGCCAGTCTTTCCGGATAGTGTTTCTTTAAGAAATCCAACAAGTATTCGCCCAGCCTTTCGCTTTCAAGGATTTCATCCCTGATGGCGCCGGTGAGGGCCAGGTGCATGCCTGTTGCTTCGTCATCGAATTTCGGCCAAAGGACGCCGGGAGTGTCCAAGAGTTCCAATTCGCCGCTGATGCGGATCCATTGCTGGGCGCGCGTGACCCCCGGCCTGTCGGCAACCCGCGTGGCCTTTCTCCGCGCCAGGCGGTTAATCAAAGTGCTCTTGCCGACATTGGGGATGCCGACGACCATCGCCCTGAGTGCCCGCGCCCTCAAGCCCCGCTCCCTGGCTTTTTTCAGTTTGGGCTTAAGAATTTCCAAAGTGCTCCGGATGATTTCCTCGCGCCGGAAGCCCTCCGCGGCATCAACCTCGAGGGCCATGGCGCCCTCTTTTTCAAAAGCACGCTTCCAGAGTTGGGATTGGCTGGGATCGGCGAGATCCGCCTTCATCAACAGCACCAGGCGCGGTTTGTTTTTAAGCAGATCCCCCAAAAGCGGGTTCCTGGAAGCGGCGGGGATGCGGGCGTCGAGGAGCTCGTAGACGACATCGACGAGCCTCAGCCTTTCCCGGATTTCCCTTTTCGCTTTGGCCATGTGTCCGGGAAACCATTGGATCATGAGACTACCTCCCAACCAAAGAAGCCTTTCCGCCTGTATTTCACCACGCCCATGATTTGGGATTTATGGATGAGGCCCATGTCGCGGCTGTCAAAACTGTTTTGGCGGTTGTCCCCCATTACGAAATAATAGCCCTCGGGGATGTAGCAGCCCTTCCCGGGCTCGCAGCGCGCATTCCTGACGCGCTCATCCAGGCTGAAATCATCGGTCCGGGCCCCTTCCGGAAGATAATCCTCCTCGACCCTTTTCCCGTTCAGATAGAGGATGCCGTTCTTGAAATAAAACGAATCCCCCGGCCCGGCAATCACCCTTTTTACAAGCAAATCCCCGTCCGCTATGTCCCCGTGCAGTTTGTTGTAACGCGCGTCAGCCTTCACGATCACCACTTTCCCGCGGCTGACCTTCGCCAGGCTGATGACAATGACCTCATCTCCGTCCTTCAGGGTGGGGTCCATGGATTTCTGTTCGACTGTTGCGGGGAAGAGGACGAGCACGAAAAAGAGCTGGATGAAGATCAGAGCCAGGTTGAGGACGAACAGGAAGTCCGTAGCCTGATAGTAAAAATATTTCTGCTTTTTCGTATGCCGGATGAATTTGAACAGGAGCGAATAACCGGCCACGAGGAAGGAGAGGACAATGACAAGAATGAGGAAGGCGTGGTTGATGATTTCGAATTCCAAAAGCCTGAGCAGCATGATCAGGCTTAAAATAATCGCCGTGACGGAGAGAGCGATCACTTTTCGGATTATTTTCTTGGTGTTGGTTGCTTTTTCCATCGGTTCTCTTCTTTCCGGTCACTGGTTCAATATTTCTTCCAATTCCTCCATGGTCACCAGGACGGCCCTGGGTTTTCCCGCCATGCCTTCGGAAACGATTCCGAGTTCTTCGAGCCCGAGCATGATGTTCTGGGCGCGGTTGAAGCCGATTCCGAAGCGTTTTTGGATGCGGTTGATGGAGGCGTTATTGTTTTCTACAACATACTCGGCAATGACTTCGAAATATTCGTCATTCCTGGGGTCGTTCCCCATTTCTTCCTCAAAGCGCATTTTTTCGGTCAAATCTTCTTTCGAGAAGAGGAAATCGGGCGCGTATTTTTCTTTCAGATAGTCTGTCACGGCCGTGATTTCTTCGAGGGATATGTAAGCACCCTGCACCCTGCTTTCGTTCACCCCGTCATTGTAGAGCATGTCGCCCTTGCCGAGCAGCTTGTCGGCGCCGGATTTATCCAGGATTGTCATCGAGTCGACCTGGGAATTGACCGCGAACGCAATCCTGGTCTGGATGTTGGCTTTGATCGGACCCTTGATGATGTCCGTCGAAGGCCTCTGCGTCGCCATGATCAGATGGATGCCGGCGGCGCGCGCTTTCTGCGCCAGGCGCTGGATGTATTCCTCGACGGAAGAGGATGCCACGAACATCAGATCCGCCAGCTCGTCGATGATGACGATGAGGTAGGGAAGCTCCCTCAGGCCTTCGCTCCGCGCATATTCGTTATATGTGGTGATGTCCCTTTTCTTGCAGGTTCTGAAAAGCTCATAGCGGCTCTGCATTTCGTCGACAGCCCATTTCAAAGCCGTGGTCGCCAGTTTCGGGTCGTTGATGACGGGCGTGGCCAGGTGGGGGATGTCTTCGTAACTTGTGAATTCAATCAGTTTCGGGTCAATGAGTATCAACCTGACCTGATCGGGAGTGGATTTATACAGGATGCTGTTGATGAGCGAATGGATGCAGACGCTTTTTCCGCTCCCCGTCGTCCCCGCGATTAAGGCATGGGGCATCTGCGTGATGTCCAGGGTGACGAAATCCCCGCCGATGTCGACGCCGAGCGCCGCATTCAAGGGGTTGCCGTCCTTCAAAAATTCGGGGCGGGAAATCAAATCCCCAAAAAGGACTTTTTCCTGCTCGATGTTCGGAACCTCGATGCCGATCGTACTCTTTCCGGGTATGGGCGCTTCGATCCGAATCGACCTTCCTTCCAGATTCATCTGCAGGTTGCGGGCGATGTTCTTGACCCTTTCCACCTTGACCCCGTCGTCGAGCTTGATCTCGAATTGGGAGACGGTGGGACCCTTGGTGAAATGGACGACGCGGCCGCCGATCCTGAAGTCCCTGAGGGTTTTGTCGATGATTTCCTTCTGCATCAAAGCCCCGGAATAATCCTCCTTGCGGGCGGATTGCGTCGTTTTCAAAAGGCTGAGCGGGGGCGGGGAATATTTGACCGTCCGCCTCTCCGGGATCCTTGCCGGTTTCTGGGGCTTAGCCTTCCCCAGGATTTCCGGTTCGCTTTCACCTTCGTTTATTGAATAAACGGCCTTTCCGAAGAAATCATATTCGCCGTCATGGGATGGCTCTTCTTCCCAAGCCTCCTCCTCGTCCCGGTTTTCCTCTTTGGCGATCTCGGAAAGCGGGCGCTGGGCTTCCACGCCCAAAATCGGAGTGAACTCATAGTATTTCGTTCCGTATTCCTTCATCAATTTCTCTTCCGGAACCAAGGGTTTGTCGCGCAGGCTTTCATACTGCATGCCCTTGTTTCCATAGGAAACATAGGGGAAATAAAATTTGTTTTTGGCCTTCGGCCCGGTATAGGGCCCGATGAAGGGTTCGGCTTTGAATCTCTTCTCCGATTTTTCCCCTTCTTCTTTCTTTTTTGAGGAATCGACTTTGATTTGAGGGATATAAAAGTCTTTCTTAGCCATAGTGTCTCCTATTTTTCATCAATCATTTGTTCAAGTTCGAGAATCTCTCTTTCAATCTCGAGGTTTGTCATTCTTTCCACATTGAAGACGCTCTTGCTGTAGACATTATTGGTCTCTTCGCCGACGACATCGATGATGATCCCGCAAATCTTGTTGGTCACCGCGACCAAAGTGGTCGAGATCATCAGCTTTCTCACCCAATAAACGGGATTGAAAATGTTCAGGACCGTCTTCGTCACTTTCCAAGGCGTCCTCAGTTTGCTTGCTGTTTTTACGGCTTTGTTTTCGTCAATTTTGCGTTTCGTATCAATGACTTTCAGAATGTACGATATCCGGATTTTTTTCAGCGGCCGCAGGATCGGCCCCTTGAAGAGCGAATCGACCCTGTCGGTGATGTAATGGATCAAAGTCATGAGTTCATCGATCGAAAGCTCATAAATCGGATATTTCGAATCCGGGAAATAAACCCGCGCGATGTCGTGAATCAAATTCCAGCAAATGTTTTTCAGTTCGTTGAGTTTTTGCCCGGTGGTGGTGGAAGAAGCTTCTTCCATGAACTCGATTTTTGCGCTCCTGATGAGTCTTTGGATCCTTTCATCCTCAACTTTCACCTCGGGAACGCTGATTCTTTTTTCCTCCTTTTTGAAGGAAGTGACGACGATCAGGAGGTAGATCAGGAAACAAAGCACGAAACCGATGATGATTCCGCTCAAGAGGATGAGGAGATTTTCAAACGACAATTTTCCGAAAAGATCGGAAAAAAAGTCCCTGACAAGCCTGACGATGTTGAGTTTCATCCCGCACCTCTTTTCTTTGTTTCTCTTTTAATTTTACTATAATTGCCTCTTTTATGCAAGGAGTCTAATTTTATTTCTGGACAATGGGCGGGCTTTGTGCTATCATATTTGGAAAAGAGGTTTTTACATGAAAAAAGATTATCTGCTGGCAATCGACTTGGACGGAACTTTAATCAAAAACTTCGACCAATACGACGAAATTAGTTTCCAACATCTGAAGAAACTGAAAGAAACGAACAAAATCGTCATCGCGACCGGAAGGCCCTGGCGCTCCACCCGTTATTATTATGAGCTTCTGGATTTGGACACCCCCGTCATCAATTACAACGGCGCCCTCGTCCACAATCCCAAAAGCCCGGCCTTCAAAAAAACGATGATCACGATTCCGCGCGAAGTCGTGGTCGATCTCATCCGGGATTTACCCGATCTATTGATCAATGTCTTCTGCGAGATTGAGGACGAAATCTTTTTATGGAAATACACCCCGGAAATCGTCCCCTACCTCCATGTAGAAGGGGGCGTCCTGAACGAAGGCGAGATGGACGGAATCCTCAGGGGCGATCCCAACGGCGCCATCGTCATTACCAAGGCCGGATCCGAAGAAGCGCTTCAGGAATATGTGAAGGCGAAGTACGGAAAGAATCTCAATTTGCGGATCTGGAGCGCGGGGGAAATCGTGGTCTCGGAGCTCTACAGCCATCTCACATCCAAGGGCAGGGCCCTGGCTTCCGTCGGCAGCTTCTACGGAATTCCGAAAGAAAAAACCATCGCCATCGGCGACGGTCACAATGATCTGGGTATGATCGCTTATGCCGGTATCGGCGTGGCGATGAGGAATGCCCATCCCGAGCTTCTGAAAATCGCGGACATTGTCACGGAAAGCTTGGATGAACACGGAGTCCATGCGTTTCTAAAAAGATTCTTCGCTTGAATCGAATGTTTTCTTGAGCCAACCAACAGCAAGCTCAACCCAGCCCGCCACGCGGGCATATTTTTTTTCAAAGGCGAGCGGGTCCTCGCCCTCAAAGGGCGTGACGCTGTTGGCAAGCGCAAGCCCGTGCGGTCCTTCCCGATAAACATGGATTTCCGCGGGAACGCCCGCTTTCCTCAGGGCTTCGAAAAACAGGAGCGAGTTTTCGCAGGGCACGGCGAGATCCTCCTCGGTATGGAAGAGAAAGGTCGGTGGCGTATGCTTTCCTGCGCGCCTTTCGAGCGAAAACTTCTTTCTGGTCTCGGGAGTGATTTTTCCGAAGAGATTCTTGAGCGATCCCTCATGGGCCAGGCCCTTTTTCCCGGTGATGACGGGGTAGGCAAGCAGCAAGGCATTCGGCCGCGCCTCTTCCCCGTATTCTTCCCAATCGACTCCCAGGCTCGCAACATAGTGCCCGCCCGCCGAAAACCCGAGCAGGGCAATTCTTCCGGGATCAATGTTAAAATGATCGGCGTTCTTCCGCACATGGGCGACGAAACGCGCCAATTCCGCTGCCGCCTGCGGATGGGGCAGGAGGGTTTCCCGGTAGTAAATGATGCCCGCATGGAAACCGGCTTTCTGCACAGCATCGCGGACGGGTTCGGCTTCCCGGGAAGCGGTTCTAAGGTATGCGCCTCCGGGGGCGATCAGCACGAGGGGGCGCCTTTCTTTGCTTGGTTCCAATTTCAGATAGTTGTCCGTTTCGAATTTTATAATCATAACTACTCCTTTAAAAAAGGGGTTATTTTTTCCCCTTTTCTTTTTTATCTTGAAAAAATTCCTTCGCTATTTCTTTGCGCACATTCCGTTCCAAATCCCTGTAATCCACGAGATTGCCTTTTCTGGGGCGGTTTTCCTTGCCCTTCCTTTTGTGCATTGATCTCACCCACTAAAATTTTATGGGAAAGAAGGGGGGAATATTACTCGCTTTTCAGATGCAGCATGACCTCTTCATAGGAATAGCCTTCACCCAGGAGGCGGCGGAGGATTTTCTCTCTTTTTTTGCTTTCGGAAAGTCCCGAAAACTTATCTTCGAGACGCCGGACTTTTTCGGGAAGAAGGCGGGCGCTTTCGTCAATAAATTCCGCATCCCGCAGGCAGGATTGGACTGCGCCGTAACTGAAACCTGCCCGGAGGAGTTTCTGAAACATGAGCTCTTTCTGCTTCCGTGCGGGTTTTTCTTTTGCCTTTTCCTTGTTTTTCTTAAGGATTTCGGATATCAATTCTTTTTCCAATTCCTCGCCGTAGCGCTCCAGAACTTCCTTTGTGATTTCGATGGCGACGCCGCT
>LSQX01220167.1_pt1 | contig 17198 bp, 16 predicted proteins | sample 654561 | NCBI WGS metagenome assembly LSQX01 (sample SAMN04489861, study PRJNA283612) | anaerobic digester metagenome | isolation source: 4 biogas reactors fed with cattle manure at either 37C or 55C with and... | place: Denmark: Kongens Lyngby | collected 2014
ATTCAATCGAACAGTTCGAGCCCTGCCGGCCGGAAAAGCGGATCAGCGTGGTTTCAGGGTCAGCCAGATGGGGGCATGATCGGAGGGCTTGTCCATGCCGCGCAGCTCATAGTCGATGCCGGCTTCGGCAAAGTGTGGGACAAGTGCCCGGCTGGCCATGATCAGGTCGATCCGCAGGCCACGTTTAGGGGTGTCGTCAAACCCCTTGCTGCGATAGTCGAACCAGCTGAAGCGGTCGCTGATATCCGGGTGCAGATGGCGGAAGCTGTCCACCAGCCCCCAGTCTTTCAAGTCTTGCATCCATTCACGCTCTTCCGGCAAGAAGCAGCATTTACCGGTACGCAACCAGCGTTTGGCGTTGTGGTCACCAATGCCGATATCACTGTCTTCGGGTGCGATATTAAAGTCGCCCATGACCACGATCGGGTCTTGTGGGGTAAATGAGGTTTCCAGCAGCTCCTGCAGGTCGGCATAAAACCTGGTTTTATCCGGAAACTTGGTTTCGTGCTTGCGGTTTTCTCCTTGGGGAAAGTAGCCGTTCATCACGGTGACCAGCTGGCCGTTGGCGTCACGGTAGTCGGCACGAATAAAGCGGCGCTGGGCATCCGCTTCGTCACCGGGAAAGCCCTTGATCACATTCTCCGGAGCCTGGCGCGACATCAGTGCAACGCCGTAGTGACCCTTCTGCCCATGGTGCTCTACGTGATAACCTAGCTCACGAATCAATTCATGCGGAAACTGCTCGTCAGCCACCTTGATTTCCTGCAGTCCGATGACATCGGGCTGGTGGGTTTCAATCAGGGCTTCAAGCTGATGCGGGCGAGCACGCAAGCCGTTGATGTTGAAAGATACAAGCTTCATGGGTAGGCCTTTTTCCTGCGTTAAAACGACAGCACGATACTGTCGGGTATACGAATATATGAGTTTTTAATGCGCAATATGCTAACACGGCCACTGGCAGCCTTGTTGTTGCTGGTGCTGGTCCAGAGCAGCTGGGCAGCCCGGCTGGAAGTACTCAGCAAGCCGGAAAACAAAAAGCTGAATGCCAACGTGGCGGCGTTGATCGGTGATTTGTCCGGGCATGATGCAGCTAGCCTGCGTCGCTACCAGCGTGCGGCGGTACAGCAGGCACGGTTGGCCGGTGAGGCACTGGGCTACTATGCCAACCGTTACCGCACCGAGGTGCTCGACGGTGAAAAGCCTGTATTGCGGGTGCATATCCAGGTGCGCGAGCCGGTGCGGCTGCGTACCGTCGATATTCGCGTAGAAGGCGAGGCGGCTGGCATGGATGCTTTCCGGGTGCGTGACCCGCGACTCAAACCCGGCAGCCAGTTGCACCATGGGGCTTACGACGAGGTCAAGAGTGCCCTGCAGCAACAGGGCCTGCGGTATGGTTTTTTTGCCGGCACCTTTACCAGTCACCGCTTGCTGGTTGATCCGGCAGCTGGAACTGCTGATATCGAGCTGCATTATGACAGCGGCCCGCGCTACCGGCTGGGAGATGTGGAGTATGTTGAGACCGGCAAAATTGACGAGCGCCTGCTGGCGGCGCTGATCCCGTTTGAGAGCGGCGTGCCTTACGACTCGGCATTATTGGCCGAGTTGTCGCAAAACCTGCAGAACACCGGCTATTTTGCCGGCGTCCAGGTGGATGCGCCAGGCAGTGAAGATGGGCCACTGACGGTGCCGGTGCAGGTGCGGCTGGAAGCGGTCAAGCCGCGCACACTGGGGCTGGGAGCCGGTTTTTCTACGGATGTGGGGCCGCGTGGCCGCTTCAGCTGGGAGCGCCACCGGGTCAATCGCAAAGGCCACAAACTGGGCTTTGACAGTGAAATTTCCAAGCCAAGACAGAATGTGAGCACCTGGTATGCAATTCCGCTCAGCTCACCCTTGTCGGACGAGCTGCGCTTTGTCGCCGGTTATCAGCGTGAGGAGCTGGTCGATGCCAGTAGCCAGCGTTTGACACTGGGTACTCAATGGCGCAAAAAAGTCAGCCATGACTGGCAACGCACCATTGGCCTGCGCTGGGAAGACGAGCGTTACGAATATGATCGTGGCAGCAACCGCAGCCGGCATAGCAAGTTTCTGTTGCCCAGCATTGGTTTTGCCAAGTTGAAAAGTGACTCCGCGCTGGACCCGAGCAAGGGCTACCGGTTGCAGCTGGATATCAGCGCCGGTTCCGGAAGTCTGCTGTCTGATGCGGATGTGGTGCATGTCAGCGCGCTGGCCCGGGGGCTTACTACGCTGGCTGACAAGCACCGGGTGCTGGCGCGGATTGAGGTGGGTGGTGTGGCAACCGACAAATACTCCGCCATCCCGCCGTCGCTTCGCTTCTTTGCCGGTGGTGACCAAAGCGTGCGAGGCTACGACTACCAGAGCTTGTCACCGCGTGATTCGCAGCGGAACAGGGTGGGTGGTCGCTACCTGGTGGCACAAAGTCTGGAGTACCAGTATGAATTTGTTGAACGCTGGCGTGCGGCGGCTTTTGTCGATGGCGGTAATGCTGTGGATAGCCTGACCGATAGCATGAAAGTCGGCGTGGGTGCCGGTATTCGCTGGGTGTCACCGATTGGCCCGTTGCGGCTGGACTTTGCCCACGCCCTGCACGATGACCGTGGCTGGCGTATCCACTTTTCAATGGGACCGGAGTTATGACGCGGACACGCCGTATCCTGCTATGGGTGTTGCTGCCGTTGCTGGCTTTGTTGGTGCTGGTGCCGCTGGCCGGAGTTGGCCTGTTGCTGAGCGACACCGGCAGTCGCTGGGTGCTGGAGCGGGTGCCCGGGCTGAGCCTGGAGCGTTATCAGGGCGCGCTGCTGGGCCGATGGCAGGCGGATCGCTTGCAGTGGGAAAGCGATGAAACACGGGTTGTGCTGGAGCAGCCGCTGATGGAGCTGGATGCTGCCTGCCTGTGGCGCGGTATGCTGTGCCTTGAACAGTTGCAGGTCAAACGGGTCACGCTGGAGTTGCCCGACAGTACGGATGAGCCCGACGAGCCGGCTGCCGATGTGGAGCTGCCCGATATAAATCTGCCTGTTGCAGTGCGTATCGGGCAGCTGGAAGTTGGCGAACTGCTGCTTAATGGTGAGGGGTTGCTGAGTCAGCTGCAGCTTGCGGCCAGCGCCAGCGGCAATGAGCTGGTTGTTGGCAATCTGTCGCTGGTCTACGACACCTATCAGGCCGCACTGGATGGCCGCTTGCAGCTGAATGAACAATGGCCACTGGAGTTTACGCTGGACGCCGGCGGCGAGCTGCCAGAGCTTGGGCAGCAGCAGCTTAGCATGCGGCTGGATGGCGCGTTGCGGGATGAAGTACGGCTGGACGGCGTGTTGCAGGGGGCCCTGACCGGTACGCTGCAGGCGCGGCTGCAACCTTTGCGGGCGGCCCTGCCGGCGAGCCTGGAGCTGGCGTTACAGCGGCTGGAGCTGGGCGGGCTGTTGCCGGCAGACATGCTGGTTGAGAGCGTCGGACTTACGGCGAAGGGTAGCCTTGAACAGGGTTTTGTCTGGCAACTGGGCTCGGCGCTGCAGGCCAGGCAGCAAACCTTTGTCGTCGCCGGCCATGGCAGTGCAGGTTTGCCTGGTGCGGTGCTTGAGCAACTGCGGCTGAGCCATGCCGATAACGGACATGTGCAAATCCAGGGGCGTGCCGGCTGGGCAGATAGCCTGAGCGCCAGCGCCGAAGTGCATGCCAGACAGTTCCCCTGGCAGTATTTTGCCGGCATGGACGAGGCGCCGGTGCAGATTGATACTGCACAGCTGGTTGTTGACTATGCCGATGACCGTTATCAGGGTAGCGTACAGGGCAAGTTGCGGGGACCGGCCGGCGAGTTTGCTATCGACAGCCGTTTAAAGGGTGATGCGGAGCGGGTGCGGGTTGAGCCGCTGGAGGTGACGGCAGGCACGGGGCATATCCGCGGCGTACTGGATGCCGCCTGGCAGGATGCAGTCAGCTGGGCTGCCGAACTGGATGTTGAACATATTGACCCGGGCTACTGGGTTGCTGACTTGCCCGGTCAGCTGGATGGCCATATTCGCAGTGAAGGCCGTCTGGCGGGAGAGAACCTGGCGCTGACAGCCGATGTGGAGCTAAGTGGCCGGCTGCGTGAGCAGCCGCTCAAGGCAGAGCTGCAGGCGACTGGCCAGGGTGAGCACTGGCAGCTGCCAGTGCTGGACATGCGCCTGGGTGATAACCGCATACATGGCTGGGCGCAGCTGGAGCAAAAGCTGTCTGGAGAGCTGAAACTCGACCTTGCCGAGCCTGGCCAGCTGCAGCCCGGGGCCACCGGTACCTTGCAAGGGCAGGTTTTGCTGGGTGGCACCCTGGAGCAACCGGATGCCGATATTCAGCTCAGTGGCCGCAATCTGGCATTCGACGGCCAGCGTGTGCGCAGCCTCAAACTGGCAGCGCAGCTGGAGCAGGGGCATAGCGGCAAGCTGAACCTGTTGGCGCGTGGACTGGCCAGCGGCGAAGAATTGCTGGGCCAGCTACAGCTGAAGGCCGCCGGCAGCCTGGCCAAGCACCAGCTCGAAGCCAGCCTGACCGGGCCGTTGGCCGATGCTCGCTTGCGGCTCAGCGGTAACCTGCAGGCTGAACAGCTGCACTGGCAGGGTCAGCTGGAGCACTTGCAACTCGCCATCGAAAATCAGGACTGGCAACTGGAGCGCGCCATGGACGTGGACTATTTGCACGAGCAGCATGCACGACTGGGTGCCCACTGTCTGGTCAGTGCACATGGCCGCCTGTGTGCTGATGGCCGGCAGCAGGTGTTGCCACAACTACAGCTGGATTACCGGTTACAGCAGTTTGTTTTGGCCAGTCTGCAGCCCTGGCTGCCGGACGGGCTGGGTATTGATGGCCGGCTTGATGGCCAGCTGCAGGTGCGTGAGGACAAGGCCGGTTTGCACGGCAAGGTCGGGCTGGATGCAGGTCAGGGGGCATTGCTACTGGAGCAGGAAGGGCAGCGGTTCGCCTGGCGCACACTGCAGCTGGAGGCAGACCTGCAGCCGGCTGCAGTGGATGCCCGTATCGAGCTGCAGGGAGCAGAGCAGGGGCGCCTGCTGATTCAGAGCAGAATAGACCCCCGTCCGGAGGACAAGCCACTGCGCGGGCGCTTTGACCTGCGAGAGCTTGATTTGCATGTTCTGCATGGCTTTTTGCCGGACATCGAGCACCTGCAAGGACGTATCACGGGGCAGGGCGAGCTTGCCGGCACCTTGCTGCAACCGGCCATTCAGGGCGAAATCCTGTTGGCTGACGCCCATGTCGGCGGCGGCATGTTGCCAGTTACGCTGGAGCAGCTGGGGCTGACAGTCCGTATTGATGGCCAGCAGGCACGTCTGCAAGGGGGCTGGCGCAGCGGCAACAAAGGCACTGCCAGCCTGACGGGTGACCTTGACTGGGCCGGCGAGCTGAACGCCGCCATTCATCTAAAAGGCCAGGATTTGCCGGTATTTGTTCAGCCCTACGCCGACCTAGAGGTTGCGCCTGACCTGCATATTGCCTACGACCCGGCCGGGCTGGCAGTGACCGGCAGTGTTGCGGTGCCCAGGGGCAGCATCACGGTGCCCGAGCTGCCGCCGGACTCTGTCAGTGTTTCCAGTGATACGGTGGTCGTTGGGCGGGAGCCGCAAGAGCCGGATCTTGATGTTCATATGAACATTGCTATCGACGTAGGTAGCGAGCGGCTCAAGTTCAGCGGCTTTGGCCTGACTTCAGATGTGCAGGGCAACCTGCTGGTGGCCGACAACCTGTCGGGCCGTGGCGTGCTGGAGCTTAAAAATGGCCGTTTCCGAGGTTATGGCCAGAAGCTCGATTTGCGCCGGGCACGGCTGGTATTTTCCGGGCCGCTGACTCAGCCCTATATTGATATTGAGGCAGTCCGGGTGACTGGCAGCGTGACGGCCGGCTTGCGTATTAGCGGCCTTGCCGAGCAGCCCGCAGCAGAAGTGTTCTCCGAACCGCCGATGGCTGATGAGCAGGCCATGTCCTGGTTGCTGCTGGGCAAGCCCCTGGGCGGCGGTGAGGATGGCAAGATGATGGCTGAAGCAGCCATCGGACTCGGCCTGATGGGTGCCCTGCCGGTGACACAGAAGCTGGCCGACAGTCTGGGCATTGAGGACTTCCAGCTGGAAAGCGAAGGCAGTGGTGACCAGACCAGCGTAGTCGCCAGCGGGCAGATCACCGAACGCCTGAGCTTGCGGTATGGGGTCGGCATTTTCGAACCGGGCACGACTCTGGGGCTGCGTTACAAACTGACCCGCCGGTTGTACCTGGATGCCGCCAGCGGGCTGGCCAACTCGCTGGACCTGTTCTATCGCCGCAGCTTTTAAGCGAACAAGGGGCCAGGCACATTTATAAAATCTGTCTGGCCTCTTGTTGGTTGTGTTATAGTTACCCCGTTATAGGCAGCCCCCGAGGCTTTATGCTTACTCCGCAAGCAATTTTTACCCGCTCCACCCATCCTCACCTGTTTGACAGCCAATGGCGTAGTGGCCGTTAGCGTCTCTCCTGGTCTGCAAGTTTCCGGGCACCAGACCCGCCCGAACCCTTAATTTCAGACACAAGGAAACTCTCAAAAAGCACTCTTCTTGCATAGAAATGCATGTGCTTTCATCCAGCAGGGATCAATGCCCACGCCCGATGAAAGCGAATTTAAGCAAATACAGCTACGCTGACTGCCTGCACATGCACAGTGTTTTTTCAGAGCATCCCTGATGCATTGCCCAAGACGGCAATGCCAGAGAGGCGATAATGTATTACTGGATCATGCTGGCACTGGCTGTTTTGGCCGAAGTCGCCAGTACCATTGGCATGAAATATGCCGCAACCCACTCACCGTTGCTGGGCTATGCCTTCATGGCGGTGATGATTTCTTTTTCCATGTATGCTTTTTCCCGTGCGGTGATGCATATCCCGCTGGCCGTATCCTATGCGGTCTGGGAAGGTGCCGGCCTGTTCCTGATTGCCATGGCAGGCATGCTGTTATTCGGTGAGCACCTGAGTACGGGCCAGCTCCTGGCTGTCGGCCTGATGATGTTTGGCCTGTTGCTGGTCACCTTCGACCAGGGGCGGGACAAAGACACACAGCCTGCCGGGCAGGGGAGGGTAGAAGCATGATCCTTCCCGTTTCCCTCTTGCTGGGGTCAGTATCACTGGACCTGGTTGCCAACTACTGCCTGAAACGTTCGCATGGCTTTCAGCGGCTGGCCTGGGGCATTACCGGCTTGCTGATGATTATTCTGGCGTTTGTTTTGCTTAGCATCGTGGTGCGCTATGTGCCGCTGAGTGTGGCCTACTCTGCCTGGGGCAGCCTGGGCGTGCTGGGTACCGTGACTCTGGACCGGTTTTTGTTCAACGCGCGCCTTGGCCGTCAGGGCATTATCGGCGTGATTTGCATTGTTTTGGGCATTATCGGACTGCAGCTGGCCTGATGGCTGATTGAGTGCCTGAAAACCGAAATGGAACAAAAAGGGGCAAATCCATTGGCTAAACGGAATTGACCTCTTTTTGTACCACCTCTCACGTGCCTGACCCGTTTTCCCGCTTTTCCTTTCCTCCTGTTTTCTTTCTCTGGCACAATCAACTGCCTTCCCGATCACAAGGAGCATTGCAGTCATGCACAGTAAACTGGCCGATGTGGGCCTCACCATTTTCAGCCAGATGTCACAGCTGGCTCAGCAGCGCGGTGCTCTTAACCTGTCCCAGGGTTTTCCTGACTTTCCCGCTCCATTGGCGTTGAAAGAAGCGCTCGCTGCGCGGGTCGCCGGCGATGACAACCAGTACCCGCCCATGACTGGCGTGCCCGAGTTGCGTGAACAGGTGGCCGCCCTGATCAGCCGGCGCTATGGCATTGAAGTTTGCCAGGAAGAAGAAATCACCATCACACCGGGAGCGACTCAGGCGATCTTCTGCGCCATTCAGGCGCTGGTGCACCCGGGTGATGAAGTGATTGTTATTGATCCGGCCTATGACAGCTATGAGCCAGCGGTACGCCTGGCCGGAGGCGTTACCAGGCATGTGCAGCTGGGTGATGACTTTACGCCAGACTGGGACGCTTTGGCTGCCGCCGTCAATGACCGCACGCGCCTGGTCATCATCAACAGCCCACACAACCCCAGTGGTGCCCTGCTGACCGCGGCCGACCTGGACCGGCTGGCAGCTCTGACCGAGTCGCGCGGCATCCATATCCTCAGTGACGAGGTCTATGAGCATCTGGTGTTTGACGGGCAACGGCATCAGAGTGTTTTGACACATTCGCAGCTGTATCCGCGCGCGCTGGTGGTTAGCTCCTTTGGCAAAAGCTTTCATGTCACCGGCTGGAAAACCGGTTACCTGGTGGCGTCGCCCAGGCTGAGCGCCGAAGTCCGCAAGGTGCATCAGTATGTCAGCTTTTGTGCGCCAACACCGCTGCAGCTGGCGTTGGCGGATTTCATGCAACAGCATCCGGAACATGTGGATGGGCTGGCCGCTTTCTATCAGGCCAAGCGTGACCGCCTGTGTGCCGCGCTGGCTGGCTCGCGCTTCAGCCTGGTACCGGCCGCCGGCACCTACTTTCAGCTGGTCGATTACCGGGCCATCCGTGATGACCTGGACGATGTCGCCATGGCTCGTTGGCTCACCGAAGAAAAGGGTATTGCCAGTATTCCGCTTTCTGTTTTTTATGAACGGCCGCCAGCCGACAGGTACTGGCTGCGCCTGTGTTTTGCCAAGACCGATGAGACCCTGAACCGGGCAGGAGAACTGTTATGCAAGATATGACTGTACGCGAAGACCTGAATGTGGCCCTGGTGCAGGCACCGGTCACGCGTTTCGATACTCAGGCCAATCTGCACAATTTTGACCGCCTGCTGCAGCAGGTAGAGGGGGCAGACCTGGTGCTGCTGCCAGAAATGTTCAACACCGGGTTCAGCATGGACTCGGCAGAACAAGCCGAAGCGGCCGACGGTCCCAGCACCCGCTGGCTGCAACAGCAGGCTGCCCGGCTGGGTGCTGTGATCTGTGGCACCCTGACCATCAAGGCCGGCGAGGGCGACTACCGTAACCGGCTGGTTTGGGCCCGGCCTGACGGTAGCCTGGAGTACTACGACAAGCGGCATTTGTTCCGCATGGGCGGTGAGCACGAACGCTTTCGGCCTGGTAACCGGCGCTTGTTGCTGGAGCTGAAGGGATGGCGCATCCGGCCTCTGGTTTGCTATGACCTGCGCTTTCCAGTATGGAGTCGCGATGCACAAACTACCGACCTGCTGTTTTATCTGGCCAGCTGGCCGCAAGTACGCCGTGATGCCTGGAACCGCCTGCTGCCGGCCCGGGCCATTGAAAACCTGTGCTATGTGGCCGGGGTTAACCGGATTGGCGAAGACCACAATGGCCATGCCCACAGTGGCGACTCCCAGGTGCTGGACTTTATTGGTGACAGCTTGCTGCATGTGCGTGACCAGGAGGGTGTATATCAGGTGCGGCTCAGCGCGGCCAGGCTGGACCGTTTCAAGCAGCGTTTTCCGGCCTGGATGGATGCCGACGATTACAGCCTGCCGGATGTTGTTGAGGGCTGAGTGTGGCAACACGCAAGATCATCCATATTGACGCCGACTGCTTTTATGCGGCGGTGGAGATGCGTGAGGATCCTGCGCTGTATGGCAAACCGGTGGCGGTGGGCGGCAATCCGCGCCAGCGTGGAGTGGTCGCAGCCTGCAACTACGAGGCGCGCAGCTGGGGCGTCCATTCGGCGATGTCGATGGCGCAGGCGCTGAAAATATGCCCCGACCTGATTGTCATGCCGGTTCGCATGGATCTGTACCGGCAGGTTTCACAGCAGATTCACCATATCCTGCAAGACTATACTGAGCTGATTGAACCCTTGTCGCTGGACGAAGCCTTTCTTGATGTCACCGCAAGCGACAACTGCAGGGGCAGTGCCACCCTGATGGCGCAGGAGATCCGCAGCAGGGTCTGGCAAGATTTGCGGCTGGTGGTCTCGGCCGGGGTGGCGCCCAACAAGTTTTTGGCCAAAATCGCTTCTGACTGGCGCAAGCCCAACGGGCTTTTTACGATTACCCCGGACGAGGTGGATGATTTTGTGCTGCAGCTGCCGGTGAACAAACTGCATGGTGTGGGCAAGGTCACGGCGCAGAAGCTGGAGCGGCTAGGCATTGACAACTGCGCGACGCTGCGTACCTTTGACCGGCTGGAACTGGTGCGCCAGTTCGGCAAGTTTGGCGAGCGTTTGTGGCAGCTGGCCCACGGTATTGACGAGCGTCCGGTGGAGGCCAACAGCAGGCGTCAGAGTGTCAGTGTGGAGGAAACCTACAGCGATGACTTGCCAGATCTGAAAGCCTGTCTGGCCAAATTGCCAGGGCTGATGGCCAGCTTGCAGCGACGTATGGAGCGGCTCGATGAGTACTACCGGATTGACCGGCCCCATGTAAAAATCAAGTTTCATGACTTCAGCCAGACCACGCTGGAGCAGGCTGGAGCACTGGTCAGCCAGGAACGTTTTGCCATGATGTTGGCAGCGGCCTACGCCCGGGGCAACAAGCCGGTGCGCCTGTTGGGTATCGGAGTGCGGCTGGAAGACCTGAAAGGCAAGGCGCAGCAGCTTGAACTGCCGTTACTGGAGACATCAAAAGAGCCCAAACAAAGTGGGCCAGGTTCGTTTGTTGTAGGTAACCAATAGCCTGTCTTTTTCCTTTGGGCTCCTTTGCTTGCCTGTCAGCCCAGCAGCTTTTGTGCGGCCACGCTGAGGCTGACCACCAGCAGCATCAGGGCGAAAATCCGCTGCAACAGAACACCACCCAGGCGCACAGCCAGCTTGTTGCCCAGCAGCACACCCGTGGCGCCGCCGGCGAACAGGCCGGTGAGCAAGTCAGCTGGCGGGTTGGCCGAGGCTAGGTAAATAAAGAAGCCAGAGCCAGATACCAGTGCAATCACCGCCATTGAGGTGGCCGCCGCTGCCAGCATGTTCAAAGGGCTAAACCAGAGCAACGCCGGCACAATCAGAAAGCCGCCACCAACGCCGAGCAGACCGGACAAGACACCCACCAAAAGACCGATGACGGCAAGAACAGCCGGGCGCAGCACCTGGCCGGGTGTTTCTGGCAGCCTGGCCTGATGCCACATGCGCTGTGCCGACCAGAGTACCAGCAGGCAAAATGTCCAGATCAGCAGGGATTCAGGTGCGAATTGCCCCAGTTTTTGGCCAAGCCAGCTGCCCGGCACACCGCTGAGTGCAAGAATCAGCACAATCTTTAGCTGGATATCGCCGCTGCGCCAGCGCCCCAGCGCGCCAATGAGCGCTGACAGGCCAACTGCACCAAGACTGATGCCGATAGCGTCGCGCATGGGCAGGTGCAGGCTAAGCAGCAAAGGCAGTGCAACCAGCGAGCCACCTGCACCGGTCAGGCCGAGCAGGCTGCCAAGGATCAGGCCGATACCTAGTGCTTCCAGGGGAAAAGACATGCGATCTGCCCGTTACGGGTAAATGAGGTGTGGAAATACAGTTAAACGTCATGATACCTGTGGTTAATGCCGCTTGCAGTATGAAATCTGCGACAGCTCAAGTATCCTGCGGTGTCCCGTTAGCCCGATGCACCGCCCGGAAAGATCTCCGGGAACCGCTGAAGTGCATGGCTATTGTCGGCAGCAGTTGAGCCATGCAGGCAATAATCTAGCGTTTCTTAAAGTCTTTATCCGGAGAGTCGGTCCAGATGCAACAAAATCAATCCACAGACAAAATATCGCCACGTGCCCTGGTTATGGGGGTCTCAGTGGTGTCGCTGCTTCTGTGCACGGCAGTGTCCATGATTGCCATTATTAATGACAAGATGCCCCTTGCTGGTGTGTTTGCCGTGTTGGCAGTTGGTTCTCACCTGAATTTTTGGCGGCTGCTGAATAAAAATCATCGTGAAAACGAAGCTGCAGCCGGTACTGACGGCTAACGTCCATGCTGCTTACCCTGCTCAACATCATCGTGCCGGTATTTGCTGTAACCGGTCTGGGTTACCTGTTTGCCCGCAAGCGCCAGCAGGCGCCAGAAATGGAGTTCATCAACTCGGTCAATGTGCACCTGTTTTGCCCGGCACTGATATTTTCTGCCCTGTTGGCCAACCCCGTCGATCTGGCCAGTGACTGGGCGTTGATGGTGGCCGGGGTGGCCATTATTTTGCTACCGGGGCTGCTGCTCTGGTTTGTGCGGCCAGCAGCTGTCAACCGGCCCGCTTTTTTGATGACCGGCATGTTCCGCAATACCGGCAACATGGGCATTCCGCTGCTGGTGCTGGCCTATGGCAAGGAAGTGCTGGGCGACATCATCGTCCTCTTTGTGATTTCCAATACGCTGCATTTTTCGATAGGTATCTGGCTGATATCACGCAGTAGCGGCTCCTGGGGCTGGTTGCGCAACCCCAATGTCTGGGCGGGCGTGCTGGGCGTTACGCTGGCACCGGTGCGCGAACAGATTCCGCTATTTATTCAGACCACGGTCGATATGCTGGGGCAAGTCAGCATTCCGCTGATGCTGTTCAGTCTGGGCGTGCGCATGGCTTCGGGGCGTATCAGCCAGCTGGGTCTGGCTGTGCGTATCAATCTGCTGTACCTGGTGGCGGGGCTGCTCAGCGTGACATTGATTGTACTGGTGCTGCCGCTAAGCCCGCTCTGGATAAAAATGCTGGTGGTGTCGGCTGCGTTACCACCGGCAGTGCTCAATTATCTGCTCAGTGAGCAATACCGGGCAGACACAGACACGGTGGCCAGTGTCGTGCTGCTGGGCAACCTGCTGGCTGTGGTGGTTATGCCGCTGGTTATTGCGCTGACGCTGATCTAGCGGTCTGTCTGGTTTGCTCAATCAGGCAGCTTTGATGTTCAGGGCCCCGGTACTGCATNNGGGCTCCGGTACTGCATTGTTGATCTTTGCCGTGCTTTCATTATGTTTCGCCCCGACACCCTGTTATGGAACGCTGGTCTAATTAACCAGACAGGCAGCTGGAGCGTAAGGCAAGGCCAGGTTGCCGGCTCAGGATCAAGTTGTCTGATTGCAGGTTTTGCAGCAGCGGGACGGCTGTGTTTTACTACGCCGCTTCCCGGATGCGACGGCATCCGCCAATACGGAACACTCTAGTGAAAAACAGTGCAATAGGCAGCACCTTCATTGTTGCCGGTACCGCTCTTGGCGCGGGCATGCTGGCGATGCCGGTAGCCACTGCCGGCATAGGGTTTTGGACCGCCCTGGCCATGCTGTTTGGTCTCTGGCTGGTGATGAGCTACACCGCGCTGCTGTTGGTCGAGGTTTATCAATACAATGATGCAGATACCGGTCTGGGTTCGTTAGCCCAGCAATATCTGGGTCGCACGGGGCAGTGGCTGGCGCGGCTGGCCATGCCGTTTCTGATGTACTCGCTGGTTGCCGCCTACCTGGTTGGTGGCGGGGACATGATTACCCTTTCTGTTAGCAAGGTTTTTGGCTTCCAGCTGGCCGGCTGGCTTGGCATTCTCGCCTTTGCAGTCATAGGTGGCAGCGTCGTGTGCCTTGGTACCGGCTCGGTGGATCGGGTCAACCGCATGCTGTTTGCTATCAAGGTGGTCTTTCTCGCACTAATGCTGGTGCTGTTGTTGCCTCATGTCGAACAGGTCAATTTGCTGGCCATGCCGGTACACGAAGCGCTGATCTTGTCGGCCATTCCAGTGGTGTTTACCTCATTCGGCTTTCACGGCAGCGTACCCAGCATTGTCAGCTATATGCAGGGTGATACGCGTAAGCTACGGCTGATTTTTGTGGCTGGCAGCGCCATTCCGCTACTGATCTACGTGCTCTGGCAGCTGGCGACGCTGGGCAGTATTGCCACCGATACCTTTATGGGGGTGTTGGCACAGCGCTCCGGTATTAACGGCTTGCTTGGTGCGATCCAGGTGGTAGCCAAGAGTGGCAAGGTGGAGATGGCTGTGCGATTGTTTGCCGGGTTGGCGCTGGCGACATCCTTTCTCGGGGTAGCGCTGGGGCTGTTTGATTTTCTGGCCGATACCTTCCGCCGGCAAAACACGGTGCGCGGGCGCTTGCAGACAGGGTTGCTGACCTTTTTACCGCCATTGTTTTTTGCCCTGTTTTATCCAAACGGCTTTATTTTTGCGCTGGGTTTTGCTGCCATTGCACTGGCTGTGCTGTCGTTGATCTTGCCGCCTTTGCTGGTGCGCCGCTCGCGGCGGATGGACCCGGCCGGCTACCGGGTGGCCGGCGGTAATCCCGCGTTGTGGGGAGTATTTGTGCTGGGGCTGGGAATTATCCTGATCCAGCTGCTGATCGTCGCCGGCTGGCTGCCGGATGTGGGCTAGAGGATAGCTGTACAAACAATAAAAACGGCCACCCCGGGTGGCCGTTTTTATTGTTGTGCGAAATTTTACAGGCGCTGATACAGGCCGGTGACGTTGCCGTTCTTGTCCAGGCTCAGCACTTCCAGGCTGCCGGGTTTTTCCGGGCCCATGCCGGGCGAGTTCAGCGGCATGCCGGGCAGGGCGATGCCGCGAATGTTTTCCGGACGCTCCTTGAGCAGTTTGTTGATGGCGGCAACCGGCACATGGCCTTCAACCACATAGCCGTCAATTTCTACCGTGTGGCAGCTGGCAGCCTTGTGGGTGCCGAGCTTGCGCTTGACCGGTGACATGTCCTGATGGTCGATGCGCTTGGTCTTGAAGCCGTTTTCATCCAGGTAATCGGCATAGGCGGTACAGCAGCCGCACCAGGGGTCTTTATGCAGGGTGGCGGCAATGGGCTCGCCGGCGCTGGCATGGCTGGCGAAAGTCAGGGTCATGGCGCTGGTCAGCAATAGGCTGGTGAAAAATGTTTTCATGCAATAATCCTCAATAATCTGGTTTCTGTGCGCAGGCAGATGAAGCGAAGGCAACAAGCCGTCTTCCAAGACACAAGCATGCGCAGGGGTGCAAAAATTAACTGAGGACGGTTCTGGGCGGGGGCTTGGGCGGAGTGTAAACGGGCACGGCAAGCCGGCTGTGCGGCTCGTCAAAGCCTGTCCGGACAGGGGGAATGCTGGCAATCAGAAGCGAAGGGTGAATGCTGGCGCAGCTGCTGCAACCTTGGTGCACCTGGATGCAACAATCCGTGAAACTGTCGCCGGCAGGTGCCGGACAATCCAGACAGTGAATATTGCTATCGGTAAAAACATGGGGCGCTGTAGGCGTGGCCAGCAGCTGTCCGCCGGCAGTGGCCAGGCCAGCTACCAGTAACAGTTGCAGCAATACGATGCGCAGCAGTTTGCCCATGGATTAGTTTTCCGTTGCAGGTTTCAGGTGGTCAATAATGGCACATTCGGGCCGATCGTCACCATGACAGTGGTCAACCCAGTCGTACAGTTCATCGCGCATGGCCTGCATCTGGCGGATAGTTTCGTCCAGTTCGGCAATATACTGCTCGACCAGGGCTTTGACATCGGCGCTGTGGCGTTGTTCATTCTGCCATAGCCCCAGCAGCTGTCCGATGCGCTCCAGCGAAAACCCCATGTCACGGGCGCGGCGAATAAACTGCAGGCGGCGGATGGCTGCCTCGTCGTAATAACGGTAGCCGGACTCGCTGCGCCGTGCTGGTGGCAGCAGGCCGGTTTCTTCGTAGTAACGGATCATCTTGCGGCTGATGCCGGATTCTTCTGCTGCCTGACCTATGGTTTTGTTCATGCTGTGTCTCCAGGAAAGGTAATCATCCCACGCACCTGACATCATGCGTGTTCTGGACTCCACCGGCGTGCTTTGATCTGCCTACCCTGCACTTTCTATTATGTCACCCTGCGCGCAGTCGCAGGGTCCATGGATGCTGCGACTACGCTTCGCTACGCGCAGCATGACAGGGTGGGCAGTCTCATAGGGAAGCCACACCCTACAAGTCAGCTCATTCACGCCAATACGGCTTTTACCTTGCGCAGGCGCAGGGCGTTACTGACCACAAACACGCTGGACATGGCCATGGCGCCCGCGGCAAACATTGGCGACAGCAGCGTACCGTTGAGCGGATAAAGAATACCCGCTGCTACCGGAATCAACGCGGCGTTGTAGGCAAAGGCCCAGAACAGGTTCTGCTTGATATTGCGCAGCGTGCTGCGGGAGATTTGCAGGGCATTGACCACGCCGGTTAGCTGGCCGGACATCAGCACCACATCGGCGGCGTCGATGGCGATATCGGTGCCGGTGCCAATGGCAATGCCGACATCGGCACTGGCCAGCGCGGGCGCGTCATTGATGCCGTCGCCGACAAAGGCCAGCTTGCCGTATTTTTCCTGCAGTTGCTGCACGGCCTCGACTTTCTGCGCCGGCATCACCTCGGCCACCACGTCATCAATCTCCAGCTGCGCGGCAATGGCGCGGGCGGTGTGCTGGTTGTCGCCGCTGATCATCACTACCTTCAGGCCCAGCTCGTGCAGGGCGCGAATGGCCGCCGGAGTGCTGGCCTTGATCGGGTCGGCCACGGCCAGCATGGCCGCCAGCTGACCGTCGATGGCCAGATACATCGGTGTTTTACCTTCTTTGGCCAGTGTGGCGGCGGCTTCGGCAAATTCTGTGGTATCAATGTCCAGCTGCTGCATCAGACGGTGGGAGCCGGCATGCAGCTGCTGTCCATCCACATTGCCGCGCACACCCAGGCCGGTCATGGATTCAAACTCCGTCACCGGCAACATGGTCAGCTGCTTTTCTTCGGCTGCTGCGACTATGGCGCGGGACACCGGGTGGCTGGACTGGTGCTCCAGCGAGGCTTGCAGTTGCAGGGCACGGGTTTCATCCATTGCGCTGGCGACGACAAAGTCGGTCAGCACCGGACGACCCTCGGTCAGGGTGCCGGTCTTGTCCACCGCTACCACCTTGACGTCCTGCAAGCCCTGCAGGGCGGTACCCTGACGAAACAGCACGCCCAGCTGGGCGGCACGGCCAGTGCCGACCATGATGGAAGTCGGCGTAGCCAGCCCCATGGCACAGGGGCAGGCAATAATCAGCACGGCCACTGCGTTGACCAGCGCCAGAGTAAGGGCGGGCGAAGGGCCAAAGATAACCCAGACCAGAAAGGTCAGGCCGGCGGCGGCCATCACCGCCGGCACAAACCAGGCGGTAATCTGGTTGACCAGATTCTGGATTGGCAAACGGCTGCCCTGGGCCTGCTCGACCAGACGGATGATTTGTGCCAGCAAGGTGTCGCCGCCGGTTTTTTGTAC
>LSQX01160951.1_pt1 | contig 17196 bp, 17 predicted proteins | sample 654561 | NCBI WGS metagenome assembly LSQX01 (sample SAMN04489861, study PRJNA283612) | anaerobic digester metagenome | isolation source: 4 biogas reactors fed with cattle manure at either 37C or 55C with and... | place: Denmark: Kongens Lyngby | collected 2014
TCAGGTGCAGGAAACCCAGCTTCCAGCTTCAACCCTGTAGATGGTTATTTAGGTTTAGGTACTGGCCTTATTTATAATTTCACCCCTAAAACTTTTGTGATTAGTGGCATTCATTATCTGTACTTTAATCAACCAAAGAATGTACAAGGGTCTTCTTTGCTTTCACAAAGCTCACACTTTTCACAACTCGAAGAACGGGATGCTTGGATTTATCATCTCAAACTTGCACACCGTTTTTAGTCCATAAAAAACGAGCCGAAGCTCGTTTTTTGTTTACTCAAACACTGACTTGAATTACCAATGGTAGCTTACACCTAGTTTCGCTACTGGCATCCATTCGTATTTGTCATCGTTACGAACTTCATTCAGGTGATCTACTACTAGCTGGTTATCCTGCCAAGTGCCACCCTCAACTTTTACATTCGTTACTGTAGGATTACCTGTATAGTAAGCACCAACTTCACCAAATACGCCCCAGTTTTTATTAAGTTTTGGTGCAAAACCTAGACCTAAATATGGTGCAATATTATTACTATAGTCAAGATCATAGCCAAGTTTGCTTAAACCAGTATCTTCACCCTTAACTTTAATGGTTCCACCATCATTACGAGCTTGTAAGCCGTATTGTTGATCGATGTAGCCTACACCCGCTGCAACATAAACACCTTGTGCCCATTTATTTGGACTTGCGCCCCAAGGACGTAATTCAGCATTTAAGTAGGTCAAGTTATTATCCATATCAACGTCATAATTGACATCATCAACTTCAACATCATCCGACCAAGAAATATCACCACCGTTATAACCTAAAGCTAAGCCAACGTATGGGTTTGCAGTCCAAAGTAAGGCACCACCATAACCAGTTGTACCGACTTCAGCACGAACACCTGTTGGAATGAGTTGGTTACGGTCAAATGCATAACCATCCTGCACAACAGCTGTATCTGCCATTGCAGAACCTGCAGCTGCTGCCAATACCGATGCGGCTAAAATTGTGTGTAAAGATTTCATTGTGTTCTCCTCAAATTAAAACTTTTGAATTTTTCATTCGTTTTGTCATGAAAAAACTATAGGGCATGTTGCGCTCATCTTTTATGCAAGATTTGCTAGGTTTATGTTATTTTTTGATACAAATTCTTTTTTCTTGTTGATTGTTAAACAATTTAATTTCAAAACAGTAACAATTAAGCCGTATATAATCTGTTTAGCTTTCGACCTTTCATTATAATTTCTTTATTTAAAGCTTAATTTTCAATCTATTCTTGACACAATATAGTGTAAAATCTTGGGAAAATTTTTCAGGTAATTACATCGATGTCGCAGCTTTCAACAATTATTGAACAAGCATTTGAAGACCGTGCTAATTTTACAGCGGCAGATTGCCCTGCTGAAATTCGCCAAGCAGTTGAACAAACAATTGCGGGTTTAGACAATGGCACATTACGTGTAGCTGAAAAAATTAATGGTGAATGGATTGTTCACCAATGGTTGAAAAAAGCAGTTTTGCTATCGATTAAATTGAATGACAACAAGCCAATTGAATCTTGTGACCTTCGTTTTTACGACAAAGTCGATACTAAATTTACAGATTGGACTGACGAGCAATTTAAAGCAGCAGGAGTACGTGTTGTACCGCCTGCCGTAGCACGTAAAGGTTCATTCCAAGCCAAGAATGTTGTATTAATGCCTTCTTATGTAAACATTGGTGCCTATGTAGATGAAGGCACTATGGTAGATACATGGGCAACAGTGGGTTCTTGTGCACAAATTGGTAAAAATGTTCACTTATCAGGTGGTGTCGGCATTGGTGGTGTACTTGAACCTTTGCAAGCTAATCCCACTATTATTGAAGACAACTGCTTCATTGGTGCACGTTCTGAAATTGTAGAAGGCGTGATTGTAGAAGAAGGCTCAGTCATTTCTATGGGCGTGTATATTGGTCAATCTACCAAAATTTATGACCGCGAAACGGGCGAAATCCACTACGGTCGTGTACCTGCTGGCTCTGTTGTCGTATCAGGTAACTTGCCATCTAAGTGTGGCACATACAGCCTCTATGCGGCTATCATCGTGAAAAAGGTGGATGCTAAAACACGTGCAAAAACCAGCTTGAACGATTTATTACGCGAAGACTAATTTCCTTTCAGTCTTCAGCATCTCTACGATCAGCAATGATCGTAGGGATTTTTGTTTTTTATATACTGTGATGAATATTATGAGTACGCTGCGATCTTCCGCTATTCCTGTTTCTGATCCGTCTGCGGGGTTACGCATTACGGAGATTTTTTATTCATTACAGGGTGAAGCCAATACTTCTGGTTTACCGACGGTCTTTATTCGTCTTACGGGGTGCCCTTTGCGCTGCCATTATTGCGACACCACATATTCTTTTGAAGGTGGTGAACGCAAGTCTTTAGATGACATTATTCAAACTACGCTCGATTTTAAAACCCCGTATGTTTGTGTCACGGGTGGTGAGCCACTGGCTCAACCCAATGCACTGCCACTTATGCAGCGTCTGGCAGATTTAGGCTGTGAAGTGTCTTTAGAAACCAGCGGCGCGTTAGATGTCTCTAAAGTGGATCATCGTGTATCTAAAGTGCTGGATTTAAAAACCCCTGCATCGGGTGAAATGTCGCGTAATTTATTATCAAATTTAGATTTTTTAACCCAGCATGATCAAATCAAGTTTGTGATTTGCAACCATGATGATTATCTTTGGGCAAAACAGCAGCTTGAACAATATCAACTGCATAAAAAAGTAGACACGGTGTGGTTCTCCCCCGCATTTGCAGTCGAAAAAGGTGCAGTAAGCCTGCCTCAGCTTGCACGTGATTTAGCACAGTGGATTTTAGCCGACCATCTCCCGGTTCGTTTCCAGTTACAATTGCATAAATTGCTTTGGAACGATGAAACAGGTCGCTAATGCTGACTGCTGAAATTGCTCAGTGTTTTGCTCAGGTCTAAAATCTTAATTTTTAAAGTTTTGGAGATTCAACTATGCGCCCTCGTGCCATTGTATTGTTATCTGGTGGATTAGACTCAACCACGTGTTTGGCATGGGCACAAGCGCGTTATGAATGTATTGCGCTTAGTTTTATGTACGGTCAGCGTTCTACCACTGAATTAGATGCTGCACGTGCCTTGACCCAAAAAGCAGGCGTTGAGCACCGTGTGATTAATATTGATTTGGGTAATTTAGGTGGATCTGCCCTGACCGATCACAGCATTGAAGTACCTGACCATGAGCAAGAAGGTATTCCTGTGACCTATGTGCCTGCTCGTAATACCATCTTCCTATCTTATGCCTTAGCTGCAGCAGAAGTATTTGATGCAGAAGCAATTGTGATTGGTATTAATGCGGTAGATTATTCAGGCTACCCTGACTGCCGTCCTGAATTTATAGATGCTTTTGCCAATATGGCACGTCTGGCCACCAAAGTAGGTGTAGAAGGCAAACCGCTAAAATTTGAAACACCATTGTTACATTTATCAAAAGCAAATATTATTCGCTTAGGTATTGAACATGGCGTAGACTATAGTCAAACGGTTTCTTGCTACCAAGCAGATGACCAAGGACGTGCTTGTGGTAAATGTGACAGCTGTCGTTTACGCAAACAAGGTTTTGCTGATGCAGGTGTTGCAGACCCAACACGTTATATACCGTCATAATAAGGTAAAGTGTATGAAAAATTTAAAATCAAACATTATGGTTTCTGCGATTGTGTCTGTAGCTGCATTATTCGCAACAACAACACACGCAAATAATGACAAGTTGCAACAGGCATACAAAAGCACCAATGTAAAAGCAGCTTTAATTAATGTTTGTAAAGAAGAAACTGCTAAAGGCAAAAAACTAACTACTGCTGAAGTGAACAAGTACTGTACTTGTGCAGTAGAAGCAGATGGTAAATTGACCAACGCTCAGAAATGGGAAATTCAAAGCGCCATTAACCAGAAAAAGAGCCCTGGTACTTTAGCTTTTGTACAAAAGCAAAATAAAGATTTACAAGCTTGTTTTGGCCCACAGTTAACAGGTAAATTAAAAACCTTAACTGAAGAAGCAATGAAAGCTGCTGAGAAAAAATAAGTTTTCTTAACAATTTCAACTAGCCACTTTATGTGGCTAGTTTTTTATGTGCATGGTCTTGGAGAAAAATATGAGCACGGCTGCAATTCAATTACCAAATCAGGCTTTTCCTGCAACTACAGGCGAAGTGAACTTAACCGAACTTGGTACAGATTGGTTGGTGGTTTATTTTTACCCAAAAGATTCCACTCCTGGCTGCACGACACAAGCTGTGGATTTTACTGCACTAAAAGCTCAATTTGATGCACTGAATACCACCATCATTGGAATTTCACGCGATTCGGTCAAAGCCCACCAGAACTTTACCGAAAAGCAATCTTTGGGTATTAATTTAATTAGTGACAAAGAAGAAGTGCTGTGCCAATTGTTTGATGTAATTAAAGAAAAAAATATGTATGGAAAAAAAGTAATGGGCATTGAACGCTCGACTTTTATTTTCCATCAAGGTCAACTGGTAAAAGAATATCGTAAAGTCAAAGCTGCAGGGCATGCAGAACAAGTCTTGGCTGACTTAACTGCTTTACAGGCTTAATTTTTCTGCTTTAAAAAATTATGGATGATTGATGCATTTTCAATCATCCATTTCTCTCTAAAAATTTATTCTTCAAGCAAATTGCTGCTGTCCTGTTGTTGATATTTTTCTTGTAACTGTTGATAAATAGCTGTGCTTTGAAATGCCTTTAAGAAATCAATTGTGCCTTTCGGGAAAAAATTAGGCTGGATTTCCCCACGATAATACGCTTCACGCGCAGGTGTAGCAGACATCGCACCTTGCAAACTGTCTAGCTCGACCATTTCCCATTCAGGAAAAAACTTTAAATAATAAGATGAATCATCTTTAAAATGCCCAATCAATCCAACTCGGTCTTGTGGCTGAATCAGTTCATTCACTAAAGATTTCACCAGTTTTTGCCATTTTTCATCATTATACACATCTACCACGTGCACAAATTTGATCCGCTCTTGCATATCTGGCGTAAAGTTAGACAAAATCATTTGTTCACGTTCTTTGGCTAAAAACGGATTTTTCAAATTACGCTCAGCTTGAGCCGAACCCAAGGCCAAAATCACATAATGACTGCGCTGCAAAGCAATTTGAATAGTTTGCAAGTGTGCCAAATGAAATGGCTGAAAACGGCCAATGAAAACCAAATAATCAAAGGTATATTGCATAATAAATCTAACTTTTTATGAACTCATGAGTTGTGCCAGCGCTGCGAATTTGCGACATAATGAGCCATAAATTCAACCCAATTAAAGCAAGGATAGTACGATGACACTGAGCTGTATTCAACAACCCCACCCACATTTGAATGCGAATTTAGAGCATGGTGTACTGACTTTAGCCATCAATCGCCCAGAAGCAAAAAACGCGCTGTATGGTGAATTATATTTATGGATTGCACAAGCCTTAGATGAGGCAGATCAAGCCAATGAAGTGCGTTGTGTCATTTTACGTGGTGCAGATGCCGACTTTAGTGCAGGCAATGACATGCAAGACTTTATGAAGTCTGCTGCACTAAAAGGGCAATTGCCTGCTGCGGAAGGCCCTCCATTCATCTTGCTAAAATCTGCAGCTAAGTTTTCAAAACCTCTAATTGCTGCAGTGCGTGGGGTAGCAATTGGCATTGGTGTCACAATTCTATTACATGCAGATTTGGTTTATAGCGACAACACTGCGCTATTCCAAATTCCATTTGTAAGTTTAGGTTTATCGCCTGAAGGGGCTTCGAGTAAGCTTTTAGTGGAGCAAGCAGGCTATCATAAAGCTGCTGAGCTTTTACTGACTGCACAAAAATTTAATAGTGAAACTGCCTTGGCTGCAAATTTAGTCAATAGCATTGAAAGTGATGTCTATGCAACTGCACAGCAAAAAGCAGCACAATTGGCCGCTTTACCATTGGCTTCACTCAAACAATCTAAAGTGTTAATGAAACACAATGTAGATGAAATTGTGGCGTGGATTGACCATGAAGCAGAAATATTCATGCAACGTGTCGGCTCACCTGAAATGATGGAAGCTGTGCAGGCCTTTATGCAAAAGCGTAAGCCTGACTTTAGCCAGTTTAATTAAGCTGCTGTTTCACTAAAAATGTATTCAGCACATCACCTGAATTAAAAAGAACGACAAACCACATTCGGCTTAAGCGAATGTGGTTTTTTCTTTATTCGCCCCCATATTTTGCTAAGTGCTGTCTATCATTAAAATTGAGGATTATCTGAAATGTCTACTAAGCTTACTCAAGACACCAAACCAGAGAAAAAAGAACGCTATTTTGAAGCTGCCCCACAAGATATTGATGTCGAAAACTTTAAAAAAGTCATTCAAAGCCGTCGTTCGGTGCGTAAATTTACTGACAAAGCCATACCTGCCGAGGTTTTAGATGATTGCTTAGACATGGCCTTACTCGCACCAAACTCATCTAACTTGCAGCCGTGGACATTTGTTGTGGTGCAAAACCCTGCTAAGAAAAAGCAACTGGTCAAAGCTTGTTTAGGACAGCTTGCGGCACGCACCGCTGCAGAGCTCATTGTGTGTATAGCACGCACTGACCGGGTGGATGAAATGGCCAAAAAGAACATCAGCGAGTTTCCTTTTCCTGAAGCTCCTGCTGCAGTGAAAAAGTATTACAAATTTATTCCTTATAACTACATGACTGGTTACCTAAACACAGTAGGTAACTTTAAGAAAGTTGCATTTAAAATTGCACGTAGTTTAGATAAACAATTGCCTGTCACTGCCTTCACCCCTGCCGATGCAAAACTTTGGGCCAGTAAAACCACCGCACTCGCTTGTGAAAATATGGTATTAGCACTTCGTGCACATGGCTTTGACAGCTGTATGATGGAAGGTTTTGATGAACCAATGGTACGCAAATTATTAAAGCTGAACGATCAACAGCACCCAGTTATGGTTATTGCTGCAGGTGAACGTGCCGAAGATGGTGTATTTTTCCCGCAATATCGTTTTGACCGTGGGTTATTTATTCAAAAGGTTTAATCCTTTATTTCAATTATTTGTAAAAACTCAAAGGCAGGTTCTTCATAAGGATGACTTGCCTTGAGTGCCTTTGCCACTGCCTTAGCATATTGCTCAGGCACAATGGTTTCCACTCGCCACTCGGCCACCTGTTCTAAAGTATCCAGCTCACCAATAAATGGTTGTGCGCCCTGTACTGGTTTAAATTGACCCGTGCCTAAAACCTGCCATGCACAATGCTCATAATTGCCAATACCACCCGCACCTGCTGTAAAAATAGCGTTCTTGGTTGCTTCAAGATGTGATTCGGGTACGTAGTAGATGAGTTTCAGCATATATTTTCCTTAATAAGCATTTAAATAAAATCGTTCGTTAAAATTTATTTAAAACAGTCTAAACAGAATTTATGCGATCAGCCTTGTTCTATACAAAACACTTAATCATTTAAATCAGATAAAAACAACTAAGCCACCCGAAGGTGGCTTAATCTGCATCATTATCAATTTAGGTCAAGCTTAACCAATAAACTTACGTGCATTGCGGAACATACGTAACCATGCACCATCTTCAGTCCATTCTTCAGGTTTCCAAGAATGCTGAAGTGCACGGAAATTACGTTCAGGGTGCGGCATCATAATCGTTGCACGGCCATCGGTTGAAGTCACCCCAGAAATAGCATCTGGTGAACCATTCGGGTTCATTGGATAATGCTGCGTTGCATTTCCATGACTGTCCACATAGCGTAAAATTACTTGGTTGCCTGCATTCAATGCAGCCAAATTCGCTTCTGGTGCAACGACACGACCTTCACCATGCGCAACTGCGATTGGTAAAATTGAACCTTGCATATCTTGTAACAAGACAGAATTCGATTTTTCCACACGTACGTTAACGCTACGCGCTTCAAATACTTCTGAGGTATTACGATGGAAACGTGGCCACGCTTCTGCACCCGGAATTAATGGCGCTAATTGTGACAACATTTGACACCCGTTACAGATACCCAATGAGAAAGTTTCTTGACGGTTAAAGAATTTCTCAAACTGATCACGCAGCTTCGGGTTAAACAACACAGATTTAGCCCAACCACCGCCAGCACCCAATACGTCACCGTAAGAGAAGCCACCACACGCCACTAAACCTTCAAAGTCGTCTAAATCGACACGACCTGCAAGTAAGTCACTCATGTGTACATCAACAGTGTTAAAGCCAACTTTGTCAAACGCTGCCGCCATTTCTACATGACCATTCACACCCTGCTCACGTAAAATCACCATATTAGGACGACGTGTGTTGATATACGGCGCTTCTACAGGTTCATTTAAATCAAAGCTTGGTTGTGCAATTAAACCTTTGTGGGCTTTATCGGTAATTAATGCAAACTCTTGATCTGCTGTTTCCGAGTTATCACGTAAACGTTGGATTTGGTGAGATACTTCAGTCCACGCCACTTGCAAGTCTGCACGTTCAAGAACCAAACCATTCACAGACAATTGATCGGTATTATTAACAGTACCCACGACTGTAATTGTATCTTTCAGTGCAGATGCAGCGACTTCTGCTGCCAAGGCTGCCCAATCTGCTTTAGAAATTTGCAATACTGCACCAATTTCTTCAGCAAACAATGCTGCAACAGATTGATCTTCAAGTGCCACACCTAAACGTGAAGCAAACATCATTTCTGCAACAGTCGCCACTAAACCACCATCACCAATGTCGTGATAGGCTTGGATCAGACCACGTGCATTCCAATCTTGTACCAACGCAAAGAAAGCTTTGAACTCATCAAAATTGTCTACATCTGGTGTGATTGAACCAATGGCTTTATACACCTGTGCCAAAATCGAACCGCCTAAACGGAACTGACCTTTAGACAAGTCAATGCGTACTAATACTGAATCGGTATTTTTTAATTCAGGAGTTAATGTTTTGCGTACATCGGTTACAGGTGCAAAGGCTGTGATGACACCTGACATTGGTGAAGTGACAGATTTGTCTTCGCCTTCGTCATTCCAAGTGGTACGCATAGACAATGAGTCTTTACCTACTGGAATTGCAATACCCAGTGCAGGACACATTTCCATACCAATGGCTTTAACACCTTCAAACAAGGCTTGGTCTTCACCTTTTTGCCCTGCTGCCGCCATCCAGTTTGCAGATAATTTAATATCGCTAATCTGATCAATTTTGGCCGACATAATGTTAGAAATTGATTCTGCTACAGCCAAACGTGCAGATGCTGCTGGGTTTAACAATGCTACAGGCGGACGTTCACCCATTGCCATTGCTTCACCTGTGAAGCCTTGCAAGCTAGTGGTCGTCACTGCTGCATCCGCAACAGGGACTTGCCATGGGCCAACCATCTGATCACGTGCAACCATACCAGTAATTGAACGGTCACCAATGGTGATTAGGAATGATTTAGAAGCAACTGTTGGGTTTTTCAAGACGCGGTAAATCGCATCTTTCAGATCGGTGACTTGCGCTGCAGCAAAGTCATCCCCTTTACGCTCAATACTTTCATACGAACGGCTCATGCGAGGTGTACCACCTAACATGACCTGCATTGGCATATCCACAGCTTTGTTTTCAAATAACGGGTCTTCAACCGTTAAATGACGTGCTTCAGTCGCTTCACCCAATACTGCAAACGGACAACGCTCACGCGCACAGATTGACTCAAATAATTCTAAAGAACTTGGACGAATAGCCAATACGTAGCGCTCTTGCGCTTCGTTTGACCAAATTTCCATAGGCGACATGCCTGGTTCTAAAGATGGAATTTTACGTAAATCAAGTACTGCGCCCAATTCGTGATCATTCACCAATTCAGGCATTGCGTTAGAAATACCACCTGCACCAACGTCATGCACCGATACGATTGGGTTAGCATCTTCCAAACGCCAGCAAGTATCAATCACTTCTTGGCAACGGCGTTCCATTTCTGGGTTTTCACGTTGTACTGAAGCGAAGTCAAGGTTTTCTCCCATTGTACCGCTATCTACAGAAGATGCAGCACCACCGCCCAAACCAATTAACATGGCTGGACCGCCTAAAACGATGAGTAAGTCACCTGGTTGAATTGGATCTTTTTCAACATGGTCTGGGCGAATGTTACCGTAACCACCTGCAATCATGATTGGTTTATGGAAGCCTTTAACTTCACCATTCACGTTTTGCTCAAAAGTACGGAAGTAACCATTTAACGCAGGACGACCAAATTCGTTGTTGAACGCTGCACCACCCAATGGGCCTTCAATCATAATTTGTAATGGCGATGCCATACGTGAAGGTTTACCGTAATTTTCTTCCCAAGGCTGTTCAAAACCAGGAATATTCAAGTTAGATACCGTAAAGCCTGTCAAACCTGCTTTTGGTTTACCACCACGACCTGTTGCACCTTCATCACGGATTTCACCGCCCGAACCTGTTGCTGCACCTGCAAATGGAGCAATTGCAGTTGGGTGGTTGTGGGTTTCCACTTTCATTAAAATGTGAGCAGCTTGGCTCTTGTACTTATAAACGTAGTGACCTGTCGCTGCGTCTTTTTTCGGATAGAAACGCTGAGTATCAAAACCCACAATGACCGAAGCATTGTCTTTATAGGCAGACAAAACATCTGTAGGTGATTCTTTATAGGTATTCTTAATCATTTGGAACAATGACAATGGCTGTACATCGCCATCAATTGTCCATTCAGAACCAAAGATTTTGTGACGGCAGTGTTCAGAGTTAGCTTGCGCAAACATCATCAATTCGATGTCATGCGGATTACGACCTAACTTGATAAATGCTTCAGTTAAATAATCAATTTCTTCATCAGACAATGCAAAACCAAATTCGCTGTTGGCTTTTACCAGCGCAGACTTACCTTCGCCCAAAATATCAATGCTGTTAAGCGGTTTTGGCTCAGTTTCAGTAAATAACGCTGCCGCATCATCTATATGATTGAACACACTTTCAGTCATGCGGTCATGCAATACTTGTTTAACTTCATTCGATACCGTTGAAATACCTTTCAGGGTGAACAAAACACCACGCTCTAAGCGGTGCACAGGTGTATTACAGTTAGCAAAAATATCAGTTGCTTTTGATGACCACGGAGAAATTGTACCTACACGTGGAGTGACTAAAATTTGAACTTCATCACTTGCAGCTTGGCGTAATTCAAAAGACGCACCATCGTTTAAAAGCTGTAAAGCAGATTGCTGTTGTTGCTCGTCGAGCGCTTGGTCAAATAAATAAACCCATTGGCTATCGAAAGATTGAACAGAACTCATTGACGCTAAACGGTTTAAGAGTTGAGTTTTCTTAAAAGAAGAATGTGCAGGTGCACCGGCAACGATAAACATGCTGATTTTGGCTCCACGGGCTGATCTTTTGGACCATGCCACAATGTGACTTGAAGAGAGCGCATATTCTACTGTGAAATGCCCAAATCAGCTAGATGGCAAAACAGTTTTATTGCTGCGTTTCAGCAGCAAAACTTCTGAATATTGAGATAAAGCATAGATTTCCGATGGTTTTGCATCTTAGATGATTCTGCCATTTTAGAAACACGTTAAAGCTGTATTTTAAAAGACAACTCATGTCGCACTCCCCTAGAGCTTTTGCATTTTTTTTGGCATGATGCAAACAAGCACATAGTGAATAATGATAAATGACTCAAATGCGTTGGTTAGAACTGCTTTCTACAGTTCGGATTGGTAGTAAAAAACAAAGTACAGAACAGGCGCGCAGCCCTTTTCATAAAGATTATGACCGTATTATTTTTTCGCAAAGTTTTAGACAGTTAAACCGTAAAACCCAAGTTCATCCGCTGACACAGCATGACGGTATCCATACTCGCCTAACCCATTCTTTAGAAGTCTCTTGTATTGGACGTTCTTTGGGCATGTTGGCCGCAGAAAAAATTAAAGACCACTTACCCATGTGGATTTCTCCTGCCGATGTAGGTGCCATTATTCAGGCGGCTTGTTTAGCGCACGATATTGGCAATCCACCTTTTGGACATGCAGGTGAATACGCTATTCGCGAATGGTTTGACGATGCCTCACACGGCAACTTTCTTGCAAAACTCAGCGATGAAGAAGAAGCCGATGTACGTCAGTTTGAGGGCAATGCACAAGGCTTACGTCTGCTTACCAAAATTGATTATCACCCCAATGATGGCGGCATGCGTTTAACCTACGCCACCCTAGGTGCATATTTGAAATACCCTTGGCTCTCCAAAACCATTGCCGAACAAGGCAACCGTCCTGCCAATCAACGTGCAAAGTTTGGCTGTTATCAGTCAGAAAAAGAGATACTCCAACAAATTGCAGAACAACTAGGGCTGATTCAATTGGGGGATTATCACTATTGCCGTCACCCACTCACCTATTTGTTAGAAGCAGCTGATGATATTTGCTATGCCCTGATTGATCTGGAAGATGGCATTATTCTGAATATGCTCAGCTATGAAGAAGTCGAGCCAATTTTTCTAAACCTGATTGGGGAGTATGGCATCCCTGAAGAATTGGCGATGCCACGTACCACATGGCAACAGAAAATTGCAGCTTTACGTGGTCGGGTGATGAAGCGTTTGGTCGATGAAGTCACCACGGCTTTTGCTAAACATCATGTAGAAATTTTAATGGGTCAACTACAAGGTAGCTTATTGCAGTATTGCTCGGCAGATATTGAAGTTGGTATTAATCGCGCCAAAGATTTAGCCCGTGAGAAAATTTTTGAGCATCCACAAAAAGCAGGGCTTGAAATTATTGCACATCAAAGTTTACAAAATATCTTGGATGCGTTTATTCCATTGACCACACCGCATAAAACTCTCAGCTTTAAAGAGCAGCGTTTAATGTCTATTTTACAGCGTGCAGGGGCAGATTTTGCGCATAATCATTATGAAAATATTATGCAGGTCTTAGATATTATTTCTAAGTTTTCTGATCACCAAGCCTATAATTTGTCACAGGAATTACAGGGCAATAAGGTCGGACTACTTGGATGAATACGTTGGATATAAACAATATCATCACGCAAATACAGATTTTGCCTTTTAGGGCAAGGCACTCTAGTATGCAAACCTTAATTCATTTAAAACCAATGTGTGAAGCATAAATATGATCGGATGTCTTATTGGCGAAGTGTTAGCTTTGGAAGCACCAACCGTGTTGCTGAATGTCAACGGTGTGGGTTATGAAATTGACACCCCACTCACCACATTTTGCCAACTTCAAAAAGGGCAAAAAATCACCTTGTGGACACATTTAGCAGTACGTGAAGATGCACAATTATTGTATGGTTTTTTAGATGCACAGGAAAAAACCATTTTCCGCACCTTATTAAAAGTAAATGGTGTCGGCCCTAAAATGGCCTTAGGGATTTTATCGACCTTAAGTGTGGAGTTGCTGATTCACACTGTAGAGCATGAAGATATTAACACTTTAATCAAAGTGCCGGGCGTGGGTAAAAAAACTGCTGAACGCTTGATGATTGAATTGCGTGACCGCTTTAAAGCCATGTCTAGTGAAGCAACCAGTCACAATTCTACAACCACCCAAATTCAGTTCACAGGTAACTCTGCTGTTGCTGAAGCCGAAGCTGCACTGCAGTCTTTAGGCTACAAACCTGCGGAAGCGCAAAAATTAATTAATGCAGTCAAGGCCGATTTTACCGAAGCCAGCGACATTATTCGGGCGGCATTAAAGTCGATGAATCGCTAAGCACACATTAATATTACCTGATTCACTTAATCTGATACGCGACGAAGTCATTCGCAACTGTTTGAGGCAGGAGGCATTTGCACAAAAATGTTTCTGCGATATTATCGATACGAATCAAAATTCGACGAGTTTTGCGAATGACAATGGTTTTGCTTACTTTTGCCTAAACAAAAGTAAGGCAAACCGCAGGTTATTCCTCATATTAAAGTTCTATTGGAAAGACTCCGTCAAAAATGTTTTGCGAGACTTCTAATTAAAATCAGTTTACATAAAGTTTAGATCGCCTATGCAAGACCGTCTCATCAGTGGTTCTGAAAAACCCGAAGATCAAATTGATCGTGCCATTCGCCCCACTTCACTCGATGACTATATTGGGCAACCTGTAGTGCGTGAACAAATGGAAATTTTCATTGGTGCAGCCCGTGGACGCGCAGAAGCATTGGACCACACCCTGATTTTTGGACCACCAGGTTTAGGTAAAACCACACTCGCCAATATTATTGCCCGTGAAATGGGCGGCAATCTTAAATCTACTTCAGGGCCTGTCTTAGAGCGCGCAGGCGATTTAGCCGCCATGCTGACCAATCTTGAAGAAGGCGATGTATTATTTATTGATGAAATTCACCGTCTTTCACCTGTGATTGAAGAAATTTTGTACCCTGCAATGGAAGACTACCAACTTGACATCATGATTGGTGAAGGGCCTGCAGCACGCTCCATTAAACTGGACTTGCCACCATTTACCCTTGTCGCCGCCACCACACGCGCAGGTTTACTCACCTCACCGTTGCGTGACCGTTTTGGTATTGTGCAGCGTTTGGAATTTTATTCGGTTGAAGATTTGACCCATATTGTCAAACGCTCGGCGAGTTTAATGGATGTGCCAATGACCGATGCAGGAGCCAATGAAGTCGCTCGTCGTTCGCGCGGTACACCACGTATTGCCAACCGATTATTGCGTCGCGTTCGTGACTATGCGCAGGTCAAAGGCACAGGTGAAGTCACGCAAGAGATGGCACAACGTGCGCTAGATATGCTGAATGTAGATAAAGATGGTTTAGATACCTTAGACCGTCGTTATTTATCAATGTTATTAGAGCGTTTTGATGGTGGGCCTGCAGGTGTGGAAGCTTTGGCCGCTGCTATGGCTGAAGACTCTGGCACTTTGGAAGATGTCATTGAACCATACCTAATTCAACAAGGTTATGTAATGCGAACCGCTCGCGGGCGTATTGCGACCAATATGGCGTATTTACAATTTGGGATGACACCGCCAGAGCCAAAAGAAAAATAGCTCAAAGGAAAAAATAGCTTGAAGGGAGCTATCTCCCTTTAAGTTATTAAATATTTAGGTCAATTGGGTCTGTAGATAGACCCTAATTTTCAATAATACGCACATCTTCAACAAGCATTAATTCACACGCGCCCGCCCCTGTATCATGACGGCTTAAAGAACTGCGCCACTGCCACCCATCTGCGGCAGTAACTTCAACCAATTTACCTTTCAAATAAATCAAATCATCTTCATCAATCTGTTTTAACTGTGTCGCAATCGCGGGTGTGGCAGGAATTAAATGCGTATTAGCGCTCAAACTTGCAATCTCTTGCACAGGAATCGGTGGTGCTTGTTCATAACGCCAATGATACCAACGGTTGCTTTGACGAATAGACAACTGTTTATACACTTCAGGCTTGGCCATTTCGCCCCATCCCAAAGCAAAATCGACAGGGCTAAGTTCGGCTTCACGTCCAAAATTATAATTTTCACGTGACAATACCCGAAACTCACCTTCATAGGTTTCCAAAGCTTGAATGGTATAGTCTTTAAACTGATGGATTTGCTGCGTGGATTGATAACTTGCAGAATCAGAAATTCCATCATCTGACTGAAATAACACTATCCACAACGCATACAAAATTGCGATAACAACCAAAAATTTAATTAACCGACTCATGCATTTCTCATTTCAATTGATCATCTGCATGAAATACGCAGCCAGATAATTTTAACTTAAAAGCATGTTTGAAATCTTGTGCCATTGGACGAAGCGTTGAGAATGATAAACTGCCACGCTATACACAGCTTGACTTATAGCCCCGATTCACGTCAATTTCACAGACACGGCGTAAGCTATAAGTATTGCTTATCAAACAACTTTGCAACATTGAAGCGGAACATCATCATGGCGAATAAATTTGAATTTAAAATTCGTATCTATATGGAAGATACTGATGCAGGCGGCATTGTTTACCACGCCAACCATATTCGCTTTATGGAACGTACCCGTACCGAATGGCTTCGTGCATCGGGTGTTGATCATTATTGGCATCAACAAGATTACAACTTTGTCGTGCATAAAATTAACGTGAAATATTCACGTCCAATCTTAATGGATGACCTAATTACTGTTACAGCAAGTGTAGTTTCGTGTAAAGCGTCATCATTTGTATTGCAACAAAATATTTATCGTGGTGAAATCATGCTTGCATCTGGCGAGGTTGAATTGGCCTGTCTTGGTTCAGATATGAAACCACGTCGTCTGCCAGATGAAATTCGTAGCCTTATTCTGAAAGAATTAGGACAAGATTAAAAAAATGAATTGGCACATGTAGTAACTATGGCAACACAACTCGAATCATCTCTTCAAGTATCAGATCTTATTTTACAAGCAAGTCCTGTTGTTCAGCTGGTAATGCTCTCGCTGCTTTTAGCATCATTATACAGTTGGTATCTGATTGCCAAGTTACACATGAGCTATAAAAAAGCACAGGCAGATGATCAGCATTTCCAAAAAATCTTCTGGTCTGGTGCAGAATTAAATACGCTTTACAACAACGCACAGCTCAATTCAAAACGTGTCGGTTTGGAAGATATTTTCTATCAAGGCTTAGGTGAGTTTTTAAAACTCAAAAAGCGCCAAGCGCCTGCAACACAAACCATTGAAGGCACAGAACGTATTTTACGTGTCGGTTTAAGCCGCGACCAAGCTCAACTTGAACAAGGCTTAGGTGCATTAGCCAGCATTGGTTCGGTTGCGCCATACGTTGGTTTATTTGGTACCGTCTGGGGCATTATGAATGCCTTTATTGGACTGGCAGATGTCGATCAAGTCACATTGGCAACAGTCGCACCAGGGATTGCCGAAGCCCTCATTGCCACAGCCATTGGTTTATTTGCCGCCATTCCTGCGGTACTTGCCTTTAACCATTACACCGCCAAAGGCGAAGCGATTTATTCTGATCGTGCTTTATTTGCCGAAGAAATGGTGGCTTTATTACAACGTCAATCTTTAGGCAATACTAAGGATCACGACTAATGGCCATTCAACGCTCAGGACGCTTCGAGCGCATCAAAAAACCACTGAAAAGTGACATGAATGTTGTACCTTATATTGATGTCATGTTGG
>LSQX01298611.1_pt3 | contig 17195 bp, 12 predicted proteins | sample 654561 | NCBI WGS metagenome assembly LSQX01 (sample SAMN04489861, study PRJNA283612) | anaerobic digester metagenome | isolation source: 4 biogas reactors fed with cattle manure at either 37C or 55C with and... | place: Denmark: Kongens Lyngby | collected 2014
TGAAGTTCACGATAAGCTGATTCTAATCGTGTTTCATTACCTTCTAGTTTTCCACCCACAAAGTTATATAAACCTTTGTATGGATTTTTCTGGCGTAAACACATCAGTACTTTGGAATAGTCTTGGTTATATAAAATGATAATATTAACGATTCTCATTATGATGCTGAACTACTTTGCTGTTTAACTAGTGAAGCATATCGACCACCCTGTGCAACTAAGTCATCATGGTCACCTTTTTCAATAACTTGACCATTTTCTAAGACGACAATCGCATTCGCATTTCGGACGGTTGACAATCTGTGCGCAATAACGAAAGTGGTTCGTCCTTCCATCAATTTGTCCATTCCTTTTTCAACATCTTCCTCAGTTCTGGTATCGATTGATGATGTCGCTTCATCAAGAATTAGGATTCTTGGGTTGTTGACAGCTGCTCTGGCGATATTAAGTAATTGGCGTTGACCAATGGATAAGCCTTCACCATCACCACGAATTTTAGTTTCATATCCATGTTCTAAGTTCATAATAAAGCGGTGCGCATTTGCCAGTTTTGCTGCTTCAATACATTCTTCATCGGTTGCTTCTAAGTTTCCATAGCGAATATTTTCCATAATCGTGCCAGTGAATAAATGCGTATCTTGAAGAACCATGGCGATATGTTTTCGTAGCTCATATCGATTTAAATTTTCTATTGGAATGTCATCAATGAGAATATCACCATCTTGTATTTCATAGAAACGTGAGATTAGGTTAGTAATGGTTGTTTTACCAGCACCCGTACTTCCGACTATAGCGATTTTCTGATTAGGTTTAGCCCAGAAACTAACATCTTTTAAGACTGGTGTTTCTGGAACATAACTGAAGTCTACATTGTTAAAGACAACATGTCCGTCAAGATTAGTTATTACTTTGTCAGTTGGCAAGACTTCTTCAAGTTCTACGTCTAAGACTTCAAAGATTCTTTCAGCAGCTGACAAGGCTGAGTTGATTGTCGAGAATTGCATTGATATTTGGTTAAGTGGACGTCCAAAGGTTCTTGTTAAGTTAACGAATGCTCCTAAACTTCCGACTGTTAAGCGTCCAGCAATGGCTAAGAATCCCCCGACAATGCCTGTTGCGGCATAGAGAATCATATTAAAGTTTTGCATGATTGGCATCATTGCTGTTGAAAGGGATTGCGAGGTATGAGACTTCTTAGAGAAGAGTCCTGAGAAATAATCAAATTCTTCCAAGGTCAGTTCCTCACGATTCATAAGTTGGTTGACTGTATTTCCTTCGATACTTTCTTCGATAAATCCATTGAGTCGACCTAAACTAATTTGACGAGCTCTAGATGCTGCTCTTGTTTTCTTACCCATTGTTTTAATGACAAATAAGATGATTGGCATTAAGACTAAAACCACTAGCGTTAAGGTTGGACTGAAGTAAAACATAAGTGCGAGTGTTCCACCTATATAGAGAACATTTCCGATAAAGGTTCGAGTTGTATCGCCTAATGTTTCTGATAAGACACCAATGTCGTTGGTGAAACGTGACATGAGTTCACCATGTTGTTGTTGGTCATGATAGCCTACTTTTGTTTTCATTAAATGGGAGAATAGTTGTTCCCTCATCTGATGCATCGATTGTTCTGAGACTTTAAGCATTAATCTTGAGGCGATATAAACAAATATTATTTCACCTCCATAAGCAAAGGCTAGAATTATTAGTTCCCTTGCCATTGACGAATTCATTTGACCTAGAGAAATTTCACCTTTCATCTTTTGGTCGATTAAGTCTAAGATAGGTTTGACGGCTGATGATCCGTACAATCCAGCGAGTGTTGAAAAGATGGTTAGTATAATCGCAATTAATATTACTTTACGATAAGGACCTAGATAGGTAAATAATCGTTTTAGAGTTTTTCTAAAGTTTCTAGGTTTTTGGCCTGCTCCTCGATTATGTCTGGACATCGAAGTCACCTCCTTTTTTAAGTTGAGATTGATAGATAGCATTGTAGACAGAACATGTCTCTAGTAATTCATCATGTGTTCCATATCCACACATCGTTCCTTTATCTAGGACAAGAATCTTGTCACTATTTCGGATGGATGATATCTTCTGAGCAATATTGACAATGCTCATATCGGATAATTCTTCACTAAAAGCTGTTGTGATTCTGGATTCTGTCGCAGCATCGAGTGCTGATGTTGAATCGTCCAGAACTAAAATCTTAGGTTGAGTGACTAAGGCTCTGGCGATGCTCATCCTTTGTCTTTGACCACCTGACAGGTTTGAGCCTCCTTGTTGAAGTTGATAATCATAGCCTTCTTCTTGTCTGTTGATAAACTCATCAATATTGGCAACTTTCGTAGCCCAATTAATTAAGTCCATGTCTGCATCTTTGTTTCCCCATTTTAAGTTGTGTTCTATACTTCCTGTAAATAACACATTCTTTTGTGGGACTACGCCGATGGCTTCGCGTAATTCATGTAGTGTGAGTTTATTGATTGGGACATCATCTAATAGTATTTCGCCACTGATTGGGTCAATGAGTCGCGTCATTAAGTTGATTAAGGTTGTTTTTCCTGATCCTGTAGCTCCGATGATACCCATTTGTTCACCTGGGTTTAGAGTGAAGTTTATATCTTTTAGAATGTATTGTTCATTGTCAACATAGTACTTAAAGTCGACATTTCTAAATTCAAGTTTACCTTGAAGATTTTCAATGTGGAGTGTCTCTTCTGGTCTTGGGTTTGTTATATCTAATTCTTCATCTAGTATTTCATTGACTCGATCTGATGAAGCGCGTCCTCTTGAGTACATATTAAACATCATGGTTAACATCATCATACTAAAGAGTGTAAAGCGCATATAGTTAAGAAAGACTAAGAGGTCTCCTACTTGTAAGGTTCCGTTTGATACAATGGTGTGACTTCCTACCCACATAATTACGATGGTTGCCATATTTAGTGCGAACATCATAATTGGGTCAAAGAGTAACATTAATTTTTGAGCGAATATCGATTGATTTCTTAATCCGTCATTGACTACTTTAAAACTCTCGTCTTCATAGTCTTCTCGGACAAATGATTTGATAACTCGGATATTGATTAGTGATTCTTGGACCTTTTGGTTAAGATAGTCAACTTTAAGTTGTAGTTTTCTGAATCTTGGGAATCCTTTAATAATTAAGTACAGGAGTCCTACACTTAAAAATACAACAAAGCCTAAAACAATCATGGCTAGTTGGTTATCAGCAACATTAATCATAAAGACAGCTGATACGAGCATGATTGGTGCGCGTACGAGTAACCTTAAGCCAAACAAGAACATTCTTTGTAAGAAGTCAATATCGGTTGATAACCTTGTTACCAGTGAGCCTGTGGTATAGGTTGATGTTTTCTTGAGCGAGAATCGTTGGATTTTTTCGTAGACACTAACTCTCATTCTATGGGCGAATTTATTTGATGCAAATGAAGCAAAATAAGTAGAGGCTATTCCTAGGCTCATCCCTAAGACTGCTAGCCCAAACATCTTTAGTCCTGTTTCTACGACCACATCTTGGTTGAGTTGGTTTATCCCGTCATTAATGATAGTGGCCATCATTTGGGTTTGAGTGAGTTCAATAATAATTACTGAGATGGTTGCTATCATCCCAATGATTAATGTTGGGTAACTCCCTTTAAAAAACTTAACTAATTTTCTCATACTAACTCCTTCTGCCTTGCGCTGTCCATAATTAATTCAAATAATCGTTGTAATTCTTGTTTTTCTTGTTCACTTAAGGGTTCTAATAATAATTCATAGGTTTCATTTTGAGAGACCCATACTTTATCTAAGATGTCTAGCCCCTGTTCAGATAAATAGAGTAAGTTTTTTCTCTTGTCAGTCTGATCTATTTCTCTTATGATAAAGCCCTTCTTTTCTAAGCGTCTAACACTTATTGAGATGGACTCCTTGCTGACTTCTAATATATCGACCAAGTCATTTTGAGATAAGCCAGGATTCTTTTTTATTTGGTGCAATAGTCTTGGTTGTCCAAAAAAAAGACCGAGTTTCTCAAGATATCGGCGATGCATTGTTTTATGTGTAATAATCAATTGATTGAATGAATCTATTACTGTTCTGTTCATAAATACCTCCAATTAGTTAACCGGCTAACCAATTATAGCATAGATGAATAATAAATGAATATATTTGATTAAGAAAATTAACAATACTATTATTTTAACTAATTTCTTGTTGATGTCAGCTTGAGAAGGGTCATTCAAAATTTTGTTCTATTGCACAGAAACAGGCTCAAGAAATTATTGATTGTGATATAGACATTGCCCAAATATTATTTGACTTTGTAGTAGGACCTGAAGACAACATACTAAACTTGATTGAATTACTAAAGAAGGCTATTGTGGTGCTGTCACTACCTAAATAAAAAGCCAACATGATCCGATAAGGTATGTTGGCTTATTAATCTAATCATGGTGCCCAAGGTCGGACTCGAACCGACACGGTATCACTACCGGAGGATTTTGAGTCCTCTGCGTCTACCATTTCACCACTTGGGCATGTGAATGTATTTTATTATAGTTAAACCATTTTATCAAGTATTTTATGGTTGACTTTTAGACAATAATTTCATAATATTAAAGCCACTGGGGGCGTAGCTCATTTGGGAGAGCGCTTGACTGGCAGTCAAGAGGTAGTGGGTTCGATCCCCATCGCTTCCACCATTATTAAAGTATGAAATCACCTAATGGGTGATTTTTAATTTTTATAGCTCAATTTTTTGTATAATAGAGAGGAACAAGGAGAGGAAGATTATATGACTAGATACATTGGGACAGTAGCAAGAGGATTGAGAACACCAATTTACAGTGAGGGTGATAATTTAATTGAAACACTCCCAGAATTATTAGTAGAAGCAGCAACTAATTCTGGTTTTACAATAAACGATAAAGATGTACTCGCAATCACAGAATCAATCGTAGCACGCGCACAGGGTAACTATGCGAGTATTTACGATATAGAAGTTGACCTAACAAACAAATTAAATGGCAACAAAACATTAGGACTAACCTTCCCCATCCTGTCTAGAAATCGCTTCTCAACATTACTACGGGGAATTGCGCGAGCGGTCGATGAAGTGATCATTCAATTAAGTTATCCAGCTGATGAAGTGGGTAATCATTTATTCCCAAGTGAAATGCTTTTTGAAGCAAATGTAAATCCTTGGCAAGATGTATTAGATGAGAAACAGTTCTTCGAACTCTTTGGAAAATCAAAACATCCATTCACCGGCATGGATTATATCGAGCTCTATAAAGAAATAGTCGAATTAGAAGGTGCTACATGTAAGATAATATTTGGTAATGATGTGACCCAAATATTAGACTATACGGATGTAGTCTTAACCTGTGATGTTCATACACGGCACCAATCAAAACGTATGTTAAATGAAAAAGGTGCAAAAATAGTCTTAGGTTTAGACGATTTACTAAACCAACAAACATTTTTACATGGGTATAACGAAAAATTTGGTTTGTTAGGATCTAACAAGGCCAGCGAAGAGAGAATTAAATTATTCCCACGCGATTGTCAACCATTAGTCGATAATCTTGCTAAGCGAATAAAAGAACTTACCCATAAAAATGTCGAAGTTATGATCTATGGTGATGGAGCCTTCAAAGATCCAGTCGGAAGAATCTGGGAACTTGCAGATCCAGTTGTCTCACCTGCCTATACACAAGGATTAGAAGGCAAGCCAAGTGAACTCAAATTAAAATACTTAGCTGACAATGACTTCAAAGACTTATCCCAAGAAGAACAACAAGAAGCAATCAATAAACGAATAAGAGAAAATAAGGCAAGTACTCATGATGAGAAATATGAAGATGCCGTAGGAACTACCCCTAGACAATTAACAGACTTACTAGGGTCTCTTGCAGACCTTACCTCAGGCTCAGGCGACAAAGGAACTCCAGTCGTCTATATTCAGGGGTACTTCGATAATTACTCAGACTAAAAAATGGCTGGTACTTTGTACCAACCATTTTATTTTATCTAGCATTAAGTTTTATTATTTCAATAATAACTTGTTTCGCCTTAACCATATTATCTAAGCTCGCAAATTCATAGCGACCATGATAGTTTTCACCACCCGTAAAGATATTTGGTGTAGGAATCCCCATAAATGAAATCTTGGATCCATCGGTTCCTCCACGAATTGGATGAATATCAGGCGTAATTCCCAAATTGTGCATCGCCTCTTTCGCTAATTCAACAGACGTCATATCCTTAGAAATAATTTCGCCCATATTATAATATGAGTCAAACATATCAACGACAACACGCTCAACACCATATTTTTCATTCATGTCCTTCGCAATCTGAAGGACCTTTTCTTTACGCGCATTAAATTTCTCTCGATCATGATCTCTAATAATATATGTCATCTCAGCAGAATCAATTGTCGAGGTCATATGATTTAATAAATAGAATCCCTCATAGCCTTCAGTCTTCTCAGGCACTTCATCAGCAGGAAGTTGACCATGATACTCCATCGCTAGTAAGGACGCATTAATCATCTTGTTTTTAGCAGTCCCTGGATGAACCGAAACCCCTTGAAATGTAATCTTAGCCTGAGCCGCATTAAAGCTCTCATACTCTAATTCACCCAAAGGCCCACCATCCATTGTGTACGCAAATTTTGCTCTAAAGCCTGGTGCATCAAAATTATCAGCTCCACGACCTATTTCTTCATCAGGTCCAAATGCGACACGCACTTCACCATGCTTCACATCAGGATTTTCTAAAAAGTAAATCATAGCTTCGATGATTTCACTAAGCCCGGCCTTATCATCAGCACCTAACAAAGTTGTCCCATCTGTCGTAATTAATGTATGACCCACATAATTTTTTAAGTTAGGAAAATCAGACACCTTCATCACAATATCATTTTCTTTATTTAAATAAATATCATTGCCATCATACTTTTCAATTACTTGAGGCTGAATATTCTCTGAATTAAAATCAGCCGTATCAAAATGAGCAATAAACCCAATTGTGTTGACAGCATGCTCGACATTACTAGGCAATGTCGCAGTAACAAATCCATTGTCTCGATTATGAACAACCTCACTCAAACCAATTTCTTTTAATTCCTTAGTCAACATCTCAGCAAACTCAACTTGAGCCTGAGTTGTCGGAATTGTCGTTCTACTCTCATCAGATCTTGTATTAATTTTTGCGTATCGAATAAAACGCTCTTTTAATTTTTCCATTTTAATCCTCTTTCTACTCTTCTAATTATAAGCACTCCACCCTTTTTTTCAAGCGTGGTATAATCTTATAGAAAGGGAGAATTACTATGCCATATAACCAAGATTTATTCACAGTAATTTTATTTATCGGATTACTCGCACTCATTTATTACCTAGCAAATAAACATTTAAATTTAAACTTAAGAGAGAATTTCGCTAGTGTCTTAGAACCATTTAAATCAAATCTATTAATGAATATTTTTGTTCTATTAGGATTATTACTCTTTAGAGCATTTCTAAGCACCAATATACAGCTCTTAATCGACTACTATTGGTTAGATAAAGGGGTCACCATCCTAATTCTAATCATGCTCTATCGAGTCATCAGTATTTTCTTAGATCTTTTCGAAGCATCCTACAATCAATCAAAGTATGCACTAAAACGACCATTACGACCACTTGTCCAAGCAGTCAAAATAGTTTTACTAATCATCGTCTTCTTTGGAATATTAGCCGTCGTCCTAGATAAAGACCCATTAATCGTTATGGGCTCTGTATCAACCTTTGCTGCTTTTATCTCATTTATTTTCAAGGATATTCTTCTAGGCTTCTTTGCTGGTATCCAACTAACGTCAACCGAAACAATTCAAATAGGAGATTTCATTTCAGTTCCAGAACTTAATATTTCTGGTACCATCGATAGTATTGGGCTAACAACTCTTAAATTAATCGCCTCAAATCAAACACATATAACTGTCTCAACCTATTCACTTATTCAATATCCAGTAATAAACTATCGTCATCTAAGTGAAGCACCGGGACGTCAATACATTAATCGATTTAACTTTAAATTCAATAATCAATTAGACTTAAGAAGTTTAGAAACCAGCATTAGAAACTATATTGAAAATAGTAATGAAGTAAACCATGATAAACTCGAATCCATTCAATTTGAAGCGGGTCCAATGAACAATTTAACCCTCGTCGTTACTCTTTTTAGTAATTACTCAGGTTATTTTGAATTTGACTCATTCTCAACTCGATTATCCCTTGAAATTCTACAAATCATGGCAAGTCACGAGTGCTTCTAAACAACAAGTGCTATAATAAAACAATAAATTAGGAGGAATTATGTCACAAAAACAATTGCCAAAAAGAAATGAAGTACCAGTCCAAGACACATGGGACACTTCAACCATTTTTAAAACAGAAGAAGATTATCACAAAACATTTAATGAAGTTGAGTCTCAAATTGATAAACTCGCCTCATATCAAGGTCGTTTAGTAGAAAGTGCTCAAACATTACACGAAGCACTCACAACCCGAAACGAAGTTCTACTCAAGTATTCTCACTGTGCTGTGTATGCGCATCTTCAATCAGATGTCGATACCGCAGACTCGCATTTCCAAGGGTTACAATCACTCGTCAGCGATTTAGGCTCAAGAGTCTCAGCTGCTATGTCATATTTCCAACCAGAACTTATGGCAGCAGATGAAGCAGTGATTCATGACTTCTTAAAACATGAAGACTTAAAAGAATATGCGTTTGAGTTTGAATTAATTTTCAGAAACAGACCACATGTCCTAAGTACTAAAGAGGAAACGCTCTTGGCTAAAACATCACCAGTGATGGGAGCCGCAAGTCGTACTTTCTCTATCTTAAACAATGCTGATTTAAAATTCCCAACCATTAAAAATGAAGATGGCGAAGAAGTAAATCTATCACACGGTCGCTACTCAACCTTTATGGAAAGTAAAAACCGCCAAGTCCGCCACGACGCCTTCAAAGCAATGTACAATACATATGGTGATCTACAAAATACATTTGCGAGTACTTTAAGTACGAGTGTTAAATCACACAACAACCTCTCTGAAATTAGAAACTTCAGCTCTGCTCGTCACCGTGCACTATTCGCTAATACAATTGACGAATCAGTCTATGACGCCTTAGTTGAAGCAGTCAATGAAAACTTACACTTACTTCACAAATATGTAGATGTTCGTAAGAAAGCACTTAAATTAGACGACTTAAGAATGTACGATGTCTATGTTTCAATGATTGAAGATGTCGAGTTGAAATTCACTTGGGAAGAAGCTAAACAAGTAACACTCGAGGCTCTCTCAGTATTAGGTGAAGAATATGTAGAAATCTTAAACCACGCCTTTAATGATCGTTGGATTGATATCCATGAAAATCAAGGTAAACGTTCAGGAGCTTACTCATCAGGAACCTATGGAACTATTCCATTTATCCTCTTAAACTGGCAAGGCAATCTAAATGATGTTTATACACTCGTCCATGAATTAGGGCACTCTGTCCATTCATACTTAACTCGTAAACATCAACCATATATCTATGGTGATTATTCAATTTTCCTAGCTGAAGTTGCCTCAACAACAAATGAACACCTACTGACAGATTATTTATTAAAGAAGTATGATGATTCGAAGATTCAAGCATACATCATCAATTACTTCTTAGACGGAGTGAAAGGCACCGTTTATCGCCAAACACAATTTGCTGAGTTTGAACATCTAATTCATCAAGCAGATCAAAATGGTATCGCCCTAACCTCTGACTATCTCAATGAACAATACTTCGATCTTAATAAAAAGTATTATGGTGACTCAATGACCTACGATGATGAGATTAAATTAGAGTGGGCCCGCATCCCTCACTTCTACTACAATTATTATGTGTATCAATATGCGACAGGATTCTCTGCTGCTACTGCCTTCTCTAAATACATTTTAGATAAGAAAGAAGGAGCCGTAGAAAAATACCTTAACTTCTTAAAAGCTGGAGAAAGTGACTATCCAATGAATGTTCTAAAAGAAGCAGGCGTCGATATGAGTACTAACCAAGTGACTAAAGATGCACTCAAAGTCTTTGAAGAAAGACTTAAACAACTTGAAGAACTTCTATAATTAGAGAGGATTAATCCTCTCTTCTTTTTTTACGCATCATACTAACTCCCAAACTAATGAGACCAATACTCAACATAAAATACCAGAATGGTGTTGAATCAGTCCCAGTCTCTGGAAGTGGCACTACAACCTTATTAGGAATAGTTAAGGTTACAGAGGACTTTAAATCTTCTAACTCAAAACTATTCTTATTTAGTTGATAACCCCTTGGTGCTTGGGTCTCACTTAATTGATATGAACCAGAAGCAACAAAGAAACTAAGCGTCCCATCTTTGTTTGTGACAAGTCTTTGTAATTCCAAACCATCCTGAACTAAAATAAATTCAGCATTCGCTAAACGTTTTGAATCATCAGCATCATCAACCTTAACGATTTTAACTTCATGAAACTGAATACTCTGATTCATATCATTAATATCCTTATGACTCGCAATTAAGCTCTGCTCAAAATACAACTCTTCAAACACAACAAGGGTTGTTTTCTTCAAAGCTGCTTGATCAAAAGTAAAGACTAATTCAATTTTTCCATCAGAGGCCTCAGCCATAAATGTTTTGGTCGATGTAATCTGTTTACCATCCACCATAAATGGTTTGTTAGTGTTCTTATCCATCAACATTCCCTTTATCGTATATTCCTTGCCTACGAGTAAATCTTTAAACTCAACAGTATCAACAATACTTATAAGTGATGGATTTTTACTCTCTCTAGGCAGAGATTGTGCTGATGTTTTAATTGTAGGGTTTAATATTTTAACTGTTTGATTCTTGTCTTCACTATCCATATGCTGCGCAATTAATATCCCTTCGTTATATAGCGTTTCAAACACAACGACTTCTTTTCCACCTAGGTTTGATCCATCAAACTCAAAACTAAGCTCAACTACACCCGATTCAGCGCTAGGAGTAAAGAAAACTTCACTCTCAGCGATTACAGATAAATCTTCCTTAAGTACTAGTTGACCTTTCAACATAAACTCTTGATTTGGTGTTAAAGCAGAATATTCAACTCGATCAGTAATCATAAGTTTTTCTAAAGGTAAATCTTCTTTTAAGTTATTAGACGTTGCTGTTGTTGAAATTTTAGGAAAACGAATCGTTTGATTCTCATCCATTAAATCAGTATGTGTCGCTACTAATTTATTATTTTTATACAATTCTTGTGTGACAACCAGAGTTCTAGACTCATAAATAGATGCATCGATTTCAAATTTCATGTCGACCATCATTTTTTCATTTTTTGCTTCAAACTCGAGCTCTCGAACACTTATTATTTCTTGAGTATGTCTATCTACAAGCTTACCAACAACCGTATACATTTGACTTTGCCATAAATTATCAAGTTCTACTAAATCATGAATGACAACATTTTCTAATGGTAGTGATTCCTTAATCGAAGAATCAAAGGTGGCATGCGTTTTAATAGTCGGAACTAATTCATTAATCATCTCTACAATCTGGACTTCTTTACTCTCTTCTACAATAAAACTTACTGGATCAGACAGTAAATATCCATCTGGCGCAGTTTCTTCAATAAGGCAGTACGTTTCACCAACGACTAAACCTTTTACAACAAATGATTCATCTGAAGAGGTAAAGTTTAAGATTTCATTATGATTCTCATCTAGTAAAGTTAAACTCGCTTCAGGTAAATAATCACCATAAACATCTACCTTTCGTATTTCGGTCGTTGTTTTATCATTAGAAATTTCTTGAACTAAAGTACGACCAATTGTTTCTAATTCAATTGCTTCAGTATTTCGATCAATCACAAACTCTATAGGTTGACTACGCAAGTATCCTGCTGGAGCTTTAACTTCTTTCAGTGTGTATGTACCATAATGTAGAGCTCCTTTGGTGTACGCAATCCCTTCTTTATTTGTGATAAGCTGTTGTTGATTAATAACTTCGTGTTTATCATTTAAGTAAGTAAATTCTACTCGCTCATCATTTTCATCATAGACTTCAAAGATGGCATTCTCTAAAGGTTCATTGGTCTTTGAATCTAGTTTCTTAATTCCTAGTTTTAGCTCAATTAAATCATTGGCAATGTATTGTATCACTGTTTCATTGTGATTCTTAATTGAAACTGGATACTCATGTGGATTTAAATAGAACTCCTCAGGCGCTTCTATTTCTACAATTAGATAATCACCATACCTCAGTTCTGAAGTAATCGCAAAGCCATTTTTATCCGTTACAATCTGCTCAACAACTTCTCTACTTGGTAAACTGAGCACATTAAACTTAGCACCCTCTACTGGAATTTCTTCTTTTGATGAGTTAATCTTAACAACTTGAATCTTTCCCTTAATAGGCTTATTCTCTAATTCATGTGTTCTATAAACGATGGGTGTCTTTTGATTCTCATACGATAAAGTAATAGTCTGAATAAATTCATCAGTTACATACCCTAATGGAAATACAGTTTCTTTGATTGTATAAGTTCCTAACTCTAATTCTGGTGAAACTGCCTTTCCATCTTCATCTGTAATTAATGTTCCAACTAATTTGTCTTGAGCATCTCTAATTTCAAACTCAACATTAGGTAATGGTGTTTTAAGCTCTGAATCTAGTTTGATAATCTCAAATTGGCCTTTGGCTATATCATTGTTTAATCTTACTGTTTTAATGACGAGTGGCGTTACCATATCAACATACTCTAAATGGATTGGGATTGGAGTTTGATCTAATATATAAGGTTCAGGAACACTCGTCTCTACTAAAGTATATTTTCCTATTGGGTGGGATTTAGAAGTTGCTAGCCCATTATTATCAGACGTTAATTGTTCAATTACATCACCTTTTTCATTTATGAGATTAAATGTTGCGCCTTCAACAGCTTCACCTTCTGGACCTTCTTTGATGAGTTTAATCTGTCCTAATACCTTCTTATTTACTTGAGTAAAGGTTGCTGTCTCATTAGAAGTAATGGTTACTTCATGTACTTCTGATTCTAAATAGTATGGTGCTGCTACCTCAATCTCTTGGATATAGTAGGTTCCAGCAACCAAATCATTTATTCTAACCTTACCGGTACTGTCAGTCACATAAGTACCAATCAAAGAATCTATCGTTGAAAGCTTAAACTTTGTATTAGGAACTGGTTTATTATTATCATCCACTTTCATGATATCCAGTGATCCAAGTTCTTCAATGTTTACTGAAAATGATGTAGCCACATTATTCTTTACTTTTAATGTCGCTATGTCTTGAGCACTGGGATCTAGAAAGACTAAGCTAAGTCCCACATTAGATTCTTCAATCTTTTGACCGTTAACGGTAGTTGATCCACTTTTTAAGGCTGTGAGAGTCAAACTATGGCCATTTTGAGTGATGCTTAACTTTTTGGAATCAGCATGATACTTAAAACTAGAACTAATACTGTTAGTATCAGTGATTGTAATAGATTGTCCTACTTTTAGATTAATGACATCTTTATCAAAACTTGGCACTTGATGGTGATTTTTAATGTCAAAATTTATTGCAGAACTTATGTCTAAATAACGCTGATGACTATAGTTAGTAAACTCCATTAATTCAACTTTAAATCGTGGTTCAACAAGTTCCCATATCATCAACTGTGCCGTTGCTCGAACATCATTATTAGTGCTTGCCCCTCTCTTTTTAGCATAATAATCGATAAGCTCTATTTTTTGCTTCAAAGAATCATCAAACTTTTCATATGATTCTAAACTTGTTTGTTCTTTATTCCCCTCAACAAAAGGGTTTGCTGGGTCAATACAGTAAGCAAGCTCTCCATCAGCATAATAATGACTTAAATTCCCATGAAAACCAACCGGTGATGTGTCTTGATATTCAATATCAGTTTTCGCTTCATAGGTATGAGTACTAACTGCATTAATTGGTGTAATACTGGTGAGTATAGAAAATAATAATAAGATTATTATCCTAATACCTTTCTTAATTCTAACCATAAAATCTCCTTCCATGATATAAAAAAGAACGATGATTCGTTCTTTTAACATGTGGATGGGTGCCCCCTTGTTCCATCCACACTATCACATTATCATAGATATCGTTGTCCTATAGGACAACTTCATATGGATAGTAGTCAACCAAAATACGATTAACAGTTCGCGTTAGTGTGCGTACATCACAATAATATTTATGAGCACATTTCTGGCGAGGCATTTCTTTTATATAAAGATCAGTTAATAATTGTTGTTCTTGATTAGGAAGAGAATTAATAAATGATATGACTTGATTGTTTTGATACTGTAATTGTTTGAGTCGATCATCAATTAATAATATTTTCTCAGCAAGTACATGGTTAAATGTAAACTCTTTAACATTCAAGCTTTGTTTCGTTAAATCAATGAGTGAACGACTACTGGGTCTGATTTCATTTTCATACTGCTGTTTCAATCTCTTTAGTCGATTCATTTCCTTCGCATTTTCTGTATATGATTCTAATTGTTTTTTATTCATACTTATCACCTAGTTTGTAATAAGCATTCTTTTCTTCTTCTCCTAAAATAAAAAAACCACATGAAGTGGTATCTTAGTGTTTGATGGTGGTTCCGGCCGGAATTGAACCAGCGACACGTGGATTTTCAGTCCACTGCTCTACCGACTGAGCTACGGAACCATTGGTTGCGGGGGGAGGATTTGAACCTCCGACCTCCGGGTTATGAGCCCGACGAGCTGACCAGACTGCTCTACCCCGCGATATATTGCCTACATAGTATAACAAAGTTAATCTTATAAATCAAACAATGGCGGAGGAACTGGGATTCGAACCCAGGCGCCGCTTTCGCGACCTACCGGTTTTCAAGACCGGACCCTTCAGCCACTTGGGTATTCCTCCATTGGTGGACCCTGTAGGACTCGAACCTACGACCAACCGGTTATGAGCCGGTAGCTCTGACCAACTGAGCTAAGGGTCCAACTGGTTGATCAACAATGTCCATTTCTAAGTAGTGCTTATACATTATATACAATTGCATTTAATTTTACAACCATAAGATCAAAAATAATTATTAAAAAGTTTTAAACCTTTTAATTGACTGTTTCTTGTATTTTTGGTATATTTAACAAGCTTGTCAACATACTTTACATAAAATAGTCTTGCAAAAACAGAAAGATATTGTATAATGATTAAGCACAGTGTTTCCGGTTCCTTAGCCAAGTGGTAAGGCAATAGACTGCAACTCTGTGATCGTCGGTTCGAATCCGACAGGAACCTCCAGTATTAATGGGGATATGGCGGAATAGGTAGACGCAACGGACTTAAAATCCGTTGGTAGAAATACCGTAAGGGTTCAAGTCCCTTTATCCCCACCATCGTGTGCGCCCGTAGCTCAATTGGATAGAGCGTCTGACTACGGATCAGAAGGTTGCGGGTTCAAATCCTACCGGGCGCGCCATTAAATTTTAATGTTTTATCTCGGGATGTAGCACAGCTTGGTAGTGCACCTGGTTTGGGACCAGGGGGTCGCAGGTTCGAATCCTGTCATCCCGACCATTTTTTTAAATATGGCGGGGTAGCTTAGTTGGCTAGAGCACTCGGTTCATACCCGGGGGGTCGTGGGTTCGAGTCCCACCCCCGCTACCATTTAACATTTAGACTCCTAGTTGGGAGTTTTTTTATAAGATAAGTTAATCAACTAAAAGGAAAACTATTAATGAATAGCGTATAATAAAACTATGATTAAAAAATATATTACTAGAAATAAATTTAAAGTCACATCTTTCAAAGATCAAGGATATATGATCAGTAAAGATGATGAAATTATCGAAATTCACCCCTTCACAAAACTTAGAGTATTAAATCCCTCAAGTCTTTTCTATGCCGGAGTAACCAATTTACAAGGAGAATATGAAACTACTCATTTAGTAGATCATGCTGACTCCTACGGAATTGATAGTGAGCGTATGAAAAAATATTCATCATGGATTAATAAGGATGGCACCTGCGGAATGATGTCAGCAGCTGTTTTGCTTGCTTATTATCAAGACTATATTGATGAAACAATCATCCCACCATCGATTCGAACAAAAGGATCAAGCTCTCCAGAAAATCTCTACAAAACTCTAATGAAGGATATATCATCCTTCTCACCAGTAGGAACAATTGCCTACGACGTGTCAATGGGCATCAATCGATTCTTAAGAAGACAAGAAACAAACCATCTCTTTAAAGCCAAGGGATCGCTGACTCCAACCTTTGGGATTGTTAAAACAAGACTTGAACAATCACAACCTAAACCAAGCATCATCGGCTTAAATAAATATTTAAATGCTCCGAAAAACTATGGTAATCACTGGGTCGTCGCATACCGAATATTAGAATTAGATAACCAAAAATACTACCAAGTTCATGATAATCATGGACGATATAATGCAATCATAAACGCCCGATGGACTGTCGGAATTGTACGATTACTCAAAAAATAAAAGCACTTCAGAAATACTCTGTTGTGCTTTTTTTAAAAATTAGTGAGCAACTTTAATAGTTGTCCAAAGACGTGACATAATCTCTCTTGTTTCTGCATTGTAATAAAATTCTTCAAGCTTCGCGTCACTATGAGTTGAGTATGCAACATTGCCCTCAAACATCCCCCCAGGAGCTACCATATCATCATAAACTTCCTGAACAACTGTTCGATATCCCACATATTCTGTAATCTTAGTCGCAACTTCTGGACGTGTAATAAATTCCATAAATTTATGCGCTAATTCAGGATTAGAAGCATTTTCAGGGATAACCATCGCATCCTGCCAAATATTCGAGCCCTCAGTAGGAACATAGTAATCAAGATTTTCATTCTCAGTCATGACATACGCAGCATCACCAGAATACATTAACGCAATATCCTTAGATTCATTAATCATTTGGTCAATGACATCATCACCAGCATACACTGGATTCATTAAACTATTAACCTCAATTAACCACTCAGCTGCATTATTTAATTCCTCTTCATTCTCAGTATTTAAAGAATAACCTAAAGCAATCAAAGCAGGTGTAAATGAATCACGCTCAGAATCATACATGTACAATGAAT
>LSQX01400301.1_pt2 | contig 17191 bp, 12 predicted proteins | sample 654561 | NCBI WGS metagenome assembly LSQX01 (sample SAMN04489861, study PRJNA283612) | anaerobic digester metagenome | isolation source: 4 biogas reactors fed with cattle manure at either 37C or 55C with and... | place: Denmark: Kongens Lyngby | collected 2014
AAAAACAAAGACTTAACTATCGGTTTTATTAACATCATTCTCAAAGAGGAGCTTGAAAGTCCGATAGACGAAATTGAGTTTTTAGACAAGGAACTTGTTCCTTCCGTGGAAGATGCAAAACGGTCGGTTGTAGACGTTCTATGCAGGAGCAGGGATGGAGTACGTTACCTGATAGAAATGCAGAATCAATACTACAGGCACATGTTTGATAGACTGATCTATTACAATTGCGATCTTATAAGCGATACTGTCAGCCGCGGAGACAAGAAAAGGTATGGCGATATCAAGAAGGTTTTCACCATCTGTCTGAGCAATTTCCAGATTGAGAGAAATGGTCAAATCAAAAACCAGTACAAGATGTGCAACACGAAAACAGGAAAAGTAATAAGCAATATAATACACATTATAACTCTGCAGCTTCCCTGCGTCAATATTAAAAACATAGCAAAAGGTGGGAAAGATTATGAAAGTTTATTAGCTTTGCTAAAACTAATGACTGACAGGAAAATGGGAATCACTTATAACGAATTCAAAAAAGCAGTTGATGAGATTGATGTATCTGATAAAATCAAGAGATACTTCATGGACCTTATCTGCAAGGCAGCGTTGACAAGACTTACCGAAAAGGAGCGTCAAGAATATCGCGATCATTATTTTGCGGTCACTATTGATGATGTTATCGAATCCGCGCGTGAAGAAGGCTTAGAAGAAGGAATGAAGGAAGGAATGGAGAAAGGAATAGAGAAAGGAATGGAGAAAGGAATACGTCAAGTTGCAAAGTCATTGTTGTCTCAAGGCATCTCATTGGAGTCAATCTCAAAAGCCACCGGCTTATCACAAGAGGAAATCAGCAAGTTATCGTAACAGCATCTGCTGTCAGAGCGATAATTTCCGCAAATAATCTAAAGTATAGAACTCTAATGCCATAATACTGCGCCGTTTAGCAGTATAATTCGTAATCAGTATTACAATAAAACAACGAAGGTGGCCTTACGGCCACCCTCGTGAATTATTCATGCTTTAACGCGTTCTATCAGAGTCACCTGCTAATTGAATGCTAACACAAAGTTCGGATCTAACAGTTGTTCGGCAGTTGCGGATGCGGATCCTTGATTCATATTATTCCTGTATGCTCTGAAATACAATGTAGTGCTCGGTGTCATTGCTAAAGCATGTGTGTTCGATGTGATTCTGATTTCCGTAGCAATAGTCTGCATCGAATTTAGATCAAAGTCACCTATAAGAGTCTGATAGCCACTATCGATATAAACTCTAAACATATTAGGGGAAAACCACCAGTCCATGCTGATATTGACATTTGTAAACTTATTCGCTAAAACACTAACTGACACAGGATTAAATTGCTGTAAAGGCAAAGGAACATTGTGACTAATAACAACTGAACGTTGACCGCCAAAAGTTGTAGAAACCAGATTAAGAGTAATGTTATATGTTGTCGTAGGGATGTCAATCACAGTCTCACCGGCATAACTCTCACCAGGTGCACCAACCAATCCCTCAGTAAGATTAATTCTTAAGGGCTCATTAAGTTTATTGACAGTGAATGTGAGCGTAACAGCTCTGCCCGCGCCGTAGATATCTCCATTTGCCAACAGCGCATTGGTAATAGTTAGCGGTACCCTGATGAAAAAGTCGGTTCCGTCATTGAAATATTTATTGGTGACGTAAACATTAATTTTTTCATTAGTGGTAGAGGTTACTCCTTCATTGGTCTTCATCCAACAGGTTAACCTCTTATACCCTGCAGTCGGGGAAGCGTCCAAACTCAAGTATTGAGCCCAGGTCAAACTCCTCTGAAATGCAAATGAACCTCTGCCATTTGCATCTGTGGTCACTACCAAAGGCATGATTTGACCTACCGCAGGACCGTCAACTCTTGGATAGAGACTTTTGGTGTCAGTATCCAACAAAAAATGAAGCGGGAAGGCAGTAGAGTCCAAATCATTCGGAATATCGACATGAACTGCACCATTGGCGTGATCTTGTGTCTTATCCAGGACTTTTGGATCACAGGTGACATGCATTGTCCTTTTCTGACGAAGAACATATCTTATTTCACGGCTCAAACCTGTTCCGGGGGCAATTACCGTAACGGGTTGTCTTTTTGCAAGTGAACCGATAGTGCCGGTAATATCCAATGTTACTTCATTCCATCCGGCCCATTTACCCGAAGTAATTAGAGTATTGTCGATAACGCTGCTGCTACTGAAGATAGTGCCATTTTCAACCCCTATCTGCACACCAGTGTTGTTAGGAGTACCCTGAGCATAATTAGGGTAGTACTTGAATCTGAATTTGACATCATTGGTAGTGTTGAGTATAGTGTCGGTATAACTCACGAAGAGTCGTGCCGTACCATCCGAGATATTAGTCAAATTTTTGAGCTTGACATCTGCAGAAAGGTTGTCGTATGCATTGCCGGCTGCAGCCTCTGCCGCAGTTGCATGACCTCTTGCGCTAACATATGTAACCTCAATCTCATAATTGAAATTGCGGAGTATATGGTAAAATTTATTGACTCCATCCTCTGTATATACCAAATCTATCTTGTAGTAGGTATCTTGAGTGTCTGTACCGAACCTACCCCTGATTATGGCAAAGGTATTGGTATTATCGCCCGGCTGTGTTCGCTCATATAGATAGAACGGTTGGCCGGCAGCAACAAATGAAGCTGAAGAGAGTGTAGCAGGCGTATTGGTCAAAGTCGCTCCCGGGGGAATATTACCCTTATAGCCCTCCGAGAGAAGCTGGAAATAAGTTTTACACTCCTTCTCTCCCCCTCCCGGCTTCATATACTCTACAAAATTGAGAACAGCAGCATTATATGGAGCAACAGTTCCTTTGTTGAGAGTATTAACCACAGTCAAACCGGTAATCGTAAAGTTATTCACGGTACTCGCCTTCTTGGCTGTCACCTTGGAGTAGTTACGGATCATCGGAATCCTGGTGAGTTGTGCTGCAGTCGCAGGACTCAAAGTGCCGGTATTTTCATCAATACGGATACCGTCGTTAAGGGAAACCTTCTGCCAATAAGCATCCTGAGTGCCCTGGACGGCAAGTGCGTTAAAGAGGTCGTAGCCGGTACCCGGGTAATTATCCGGTGTCGCATTAGCCAGTATATGGAGATTACGTTTGCTGGAAGAGGTTGTAAGAGTACACCTGAAGTTGACCTGATCATCCGGAGATTTGTTGATAAAAGTGCCGGTAGTGCGCTCCACATACATACCGTCACCGTCGAACACTACTATGTGTAATGGTAAATATATAGCAGTCAGCGGGTCGTCACCAAATGCTCTGGTCAGAGGTGACATTTCCGGGATCTCAAGCCCGAGGGTTACAACTACCTTCTTACCGTCGTTCAGAGAATTATCGATATCATCGAGTTCAAACCTCTGGCAGGAAAAAAGCGCCAGAACCATCATTATGCCGTAAAATATCTTCTTCATATCAATATCCTCCAGTTATCTTACAGGTCCCCATTGTCGAGCAATACCATCGGGGTTATCTCCTATCATTGGTATTCCATAATCGATAGTACCGTCACTATTATAGTCACCCTTAGCATCACCCCAATACCAAACATCATAGACACAACGGACAGATTGATAAATCCCTGACTCAAATTGTTTGGAGGCTGAGTTATAACACCTTCCACTTGATGCCCAATACTTTCCATCGAACAAAGCAGGAAAAACTCCCGCTTCGGAACGATTGACTATAAACAAAATCTCCGCTTCGGTCGGCACACGCCATCTACCAGCCGGATATCCGTTCTCCTGATAGGCAGCACAGCGTTTTTCGGCCTGGGTAAAAGACAAAACATTAAAAATTGTCTTTCCGTAGGAGGAGGCAATCTTGAATGCGGGGGCAATCATATCGGAAGCATCTTGACGGCTCTTGCGATATTGGTTAAGTTTAAAAGTCGTACCATAGTTTTGTAGTCCAGGTACAGGACCTGCTTGCGAGATAGGAACTCTCGGGTCTCCGATGGCATAGTTACGACCATCCCCGTTTATAAATCCTTCAGCAAGGGATCCTACATATACTGTATACTGGTTCTGGTTATTATTTTTAGTATTACCGGTACCGGTAACGGTGGGAAAATCTTGAACAGAACCTAAGTTTCCTGTAGTACCACTGTCATCAGATATTGCGCGATTACCACTTCCATATCTCGACCGATAGCCATATACTATTACTGATCCCCATTGATTATTGGTTGGACCGGTATTATAAACAGTAGATTTCTCGCCTGTAAGGTAAATAGGGGGGTATTGCTCTACCACTATGGTTTCGGAAAATCCATCCTCATTGGTCACGGTAAAATTGATTGTACTTATCGTAAAGACACCATCGGGAATAATTCTCTCAAATTTGATGATATTGTCCGGCTCTACCGATACGGTATATGTATCCAACTCCTGATGCGCAGTTCCTCCGGGTGGATAGACCATACGATTTTCTGATACGGAGTGAGTTGTAGCGGGATTACCTGTGCCGTTAAGTGTTATCTCCTGGAAATTGTTCTGCGCATAATTGAAGTATTTTACAGTATTGATTTTCACCGTCACGGGAGAGGAGCTGGAATATTTGAATAATCCGGTGTTTTGGTTTACTATCTTTTCATAATTGCGGTCAACTGTCAGATACTTATAATCGCGCATCTCCGCTTTTATTTCGGCTGTAGTCCAATCCGCCACAATAAAGCTGATAGGTATCTCTACAGGATCACTCTCCTCAAAATTACCGAGCATGCTCAAAGTGACATAAATCTGGTAATAGGAGTTGCGCGTCAAATCTAAACCGTTGGTAGGACTGGTAATAGGTATCTGATAATAAGTGTTATGCGAATGTTCGTAATTAGCAATCGGACACAACCAGGGAAGTACGAGAACAAGAGAGGTCTGATCCAAATCTCCCGAAGGGTTAAAGTCGAAGGGATAGGAGTAATAAGGGATTGTATTGAACCAGTACTGGAGTGGTTGTGAAGCATCAGCGGGCATTCGTTGTAAGGTTCTGGCCAACACCATGTTGTTACCCCTGATAGTAAAGTAGTCACTACTTGCGGGAGTAAAAGGGTGGAGAGTCTCATCAATGTGAGTTTTCCTTGATCCGTTGAAAAAGAAAAGTCTCATATACTGAGGTTGCGGGATCCATACGAGCGTATCAGATCCCTCAATGGTCGTCACCGTATCTATTTGGGTGATAAATAGACGAACCTTGCATCCTGAGCGGTCCATTTTGACGTGGCCGCTAATCGTTGTCCTGTCAGCGCTAAGAGTGACAACACTATATCCATCCATAACAAATGAAGATTCTGTCTGACTTGTATAAGGACCGGGTTTCAGAATCTCAAGATGCTTCAGGCTATTTATAGATGTACCGGCATAAGAGGGCGTAGAAGAAGCAGCATTTGCCATTATTTGATTGAGCATAGACCTGGCAGGATTTGTGGCGTTTGCAATTACGTATATTCGCGCAGTAGTTGCCGCAGGAACAGCAGGTGCAGTACCGAATATCTTTACAATCTCATCGGCAGAAATAGGAATATTGAGTGAAACAATGGAGTTGGAGCCAGCCGGCAATGCCATTTTCAGACAGTGCACGGCATTTGTATTATTGTCAGCACCATTCTGATAAAAGAATATATCCACTGTATCAATGAGATTTTCATTGAGATTGGTCTCTCCGGCAGCTCCGGTTTCGGGTCCTTTTGTATCTAAGCCGGTAGTCATGAGAGTAAGCCTGAATTCACCTTTAGGCATAGGCACAGGATCTTCAAACCAGTTACAAGAGGCGACCATAAGCACTGCAAGCACTATTGTTATATGCGATGTTATTCTTTTCATATCTCTTAACTATGAAGCCGGTTGAACTATAGTATATTCTTTGGCTGTACCAAAGCTACCATGAAGTTCCAGATAATTAATCTTAAAAGTTTGACTGGAGGGCGGAGGAAACTCAATCATAAGACGGAGAACATACTCGTTGTTCTCGTCTGCAGGCTGAGGAAAATTCTTCTTGATATACAAAGTTGCAGGAGTACCTACAGGACCCGAGGGGTCAACTATCACATTGCCGCCACTATCTACGAATGAGAATGCTCCGGAAACACCATGTTTTCTCAACAATGCAGCTTTCCATGTACTTCCAACAGGGGTCATAATGGTAAAGTTAAGTTCTGCAACAGTGTTGTCCTGCTTCATGATCACATAAACATTGCCGTTATTCATATCGGAATAATCAATAGTATTTATGGTCTCATCATCAAATGTAGGGAATCCTTGTTCAGGAAAAGAAACTACATCCGTGTACTGGAAAGTCGTCTGTTTAACAATCCACGGGTTAGCCTCAAGCTGAAGTGTCAGGTTTGCACCTCTCACGCCGGTGATTCGATAATCAATGATATAGTTGCGTAATATGTTGAAATAGGTCACGCTAGCAGGTAGTTGGCCATCATCATCATAATATGCGAACTGGATGGCATTTTCGTAAGTCTGTCCGTTGGCGAGTCGAACCGTAATAGATGCTTTTTTATCTGCAGAAGCATTTATATTGTCGTATGCAGGCACATAGATCTCAAAGATATCATCCGTAATCTTCCTGAAAGGGATTGAACCTGTAGAGACCTGTGTTGGAGCGCAGTACTTCTCAGTAGCAATCGTCACACCTCTCGGAGTGGTCTGTTTAATATCCGGAGCCTTGTATGCGACTGTAGGATATTTGTTGAGTGTAACACCTTCAATATCGCAAAGAGTTGCCATATCACCAACGAGTCGTACCCTGATCTTAGCATAGGCCCTCAGCACATTTATATCTCCAAGGTCTGTGAGCATCCTGTCCCTGAATTGGACATTCTCAAATGTGCGCACTCCGTACATCGGCATAGGTGTCGCTTGAGAGGGTGCGTAAGGTATTGTAGTAGGATTGTAGTTGAATATACCCCAACCCCCTGCCGCATTATTGGATATCAGATCATCAAGCGTGGTAGTACCGACTATCAGATCGGGGGTCTCGCCCCCTGCAGCCACATCTTCGCCAATAGGATAACGACCGTTGACTCCGCCATAGTTAAGCAAAGCCACCATAGTAAAATCCGTATATGCCTGGTTAAGTTTACCGCTTATATAATAAACCCTATTGACGGGCATGGGATCTCCTGTGGGATCGGGATTTGGAGAGGTACCTGTTCCACCAATCGGAATGATGTCTTCGGGATCAGGTCGGAAAGTCTGGAGATATTTTCCATTCTTGTCAAAGAAAAGGAACATAAAGTCTCCACTCTCTATTCCAATATAGTTTTCATAAGCCTGACCGGGTTCATTACCATAAACGGGAGCCTTGGTCTCCGGAAAGCTGAACATACCTGTCGAAATGGTGAAACCGATATCGACCGGCTCGGTTAGAGGGTCGCACCCGCTGCAATCATCGTAAATGAGGTTGCAGGAAACCATAAGCGACACTATCAACACCGCTATCAGCAGACGGAATAGGACCGATATGTTTTGTTTCAATCTCATGCAATCAGTTTCAAATTTCTAAAGTGTAGTATTAGACAAAACCACTCTCCACGAGCCTATATATATATATGTATTCATCCATGTATAATCGGCTTCGGGATCATCAGGATCATCGGGATCATCAGGGTTTGTGCCACCCCCCGGAGGATCAGTACCCGGATCATCAGGGTCTGTCTTTTTATCCTGAAGAAAGAACAGGAAGTAAAAGTCATCCTGGCGGTCGAGGTATTCCTGATCAGTCATTGCCTGTTTATAATAGCTCTTGACAAGCATAAGAAAATCCACCACAGGGATGGAGAGCACAGGCTGCCCGTTTAGTCTTTTAATGGTCAGTCTTGCGTTGCTTGAGGCCATAAGTCTTGAAACAGCCAGGTCAGCCACTGCCGTAGCAGCTGCGGTTGGAACACTATCCGCCTTGCTTAGCACCTCTTCACCGGTTGCAGTGTAGTAAGCCTCATAGTTAACTATGTTGCCCGGAACAATCTCATTGTTCCAGTTAAGAACTCCGTTGTCATCAGTAATATGGTAGGTAAAAAGATCGGGATCGACCTTCTTGCCGGATATGTGCTGAAGTACTATGCGTATTGAATTTGTATTTTTTATCAGAGGTATGGTAAAAGTGTGAACACCTTCATCATCGGGAAATTCTACCGAATTGAGCGCACCATGAAAGAGCGGCTTAATCTGTTGATCAACAGTTATCTGACCTCCTGATTTCTTTCCTTTTATTGTACAAGCCATATCAGACTTGTTTGTAAGACCTGCCTGCATAACGGGAAGTGCGAAGGATGATCCATCCTCCAGACCGCACCAGGCGACAAGGTCATAAGTACCGGGCTCCATATCGACCTCCATTACATAGTCTCCGGTACCAAGATGAGCCCCTTGATCAGTCTTCTGATAGACAAGTCTACCGTTGCCGTCAAAGGCATAGAGTGACACCGATTTGACCTCATTGGCAAAGGCGTCAGCATACTTTATATTGTAGTCGTACTTGAACTCTATTCTATATTTTGGATCGCAGTCGCCCTCATATTCGTATATTGCGTTACAGGAGGTCATCGCAAGAAATACAAGCAGCAAATATGTCAATCGTTTCATCATCACTCCGATTTGTTGTTAATTTTCTATGGTCGGGGCTTTCGCTTTTAAAAAAATCCTCCGGAGCGGGGCCCCACCCGCCCCGAAAGATCAGTATAAAAAACGCTTCAGTCTTATACAGGCCTAAGCAGTTTTTTCTTAGAAAAAATTACAATTCTACATTCTGTGTAACAGTCTGCCAAGCAAGGATATTAAGTTTAGCAGCGAGATAGTAAGTAGAAGGATCATAATTAGGAACGATCGGCTCGGTCTCGTCAAATACGCCGATACCAATATTCAAAATATCCGTTACTGTCACCTTATAGAAGTGGTTGCGTACTACACCGAAATCACCAACCAAGAAAGGATCACTCGGATCCGTTTTGTTATAGGTAGGAGTCAAGAAGTGCTCTACAGGAATAGAGTAGCACATTTTACCATCTGTAAATACCTCTGTTGTAAATCTGTCACCTGCGAGGTAGGCTACTGCTGCAGTAGTTGATAAACCGGCTGCAGTTGTAGTAAGAAGAGGCTTGATATCTCCGTCATAGAGGTTTGTAAAAGTAGTTGCATTAGCAGGATTGGGCACCTGGAAATCGGCTGCTGTATAGGCAGTACCATCAGTCTTTTGGTAAGACATATTCATATTCTGAGCAAGTATATCTGCATACTGAGCCCAAGTGTATAATACACCGTTGAAACGATAAAGAGTCACATAGTTAGTTTCACTTTTAAGTTTCATTTGTGCTGCCACCAAAATATTGGTAGCGGCATTCATGTAACTTTTACCTGTAAGAAGAGCACCGGCAATAGTGTTTTCATGACAGTAGTCTGCTGCAGCCCAAGCCGTTGCTGCAATCTGATTGTAGGGTTTGTAAGTCAATGAAGCTGTTGCCGGAGTGATTAGATCACCTGTTCCGCTATCTCTGAGATCTGCATAATTGGTAGGATAAGTGCCATCGGTATAGTTGGGGTCCTGTGCCCAGAATGAACGGTAATTCGAAGCTGAGTTCCATGTCCATGTAAAAGTAGGAGCAGTCCACCCTGCATCAATTTTCTTGATATAGTAACTATTCTTGTTGAGATTGCTGAATCCCCAGCCGTTGATCTTGATATCGACTTCTTTCTCACCACCTTGGAATGCTGCCTTTACAGGAGTTGTGGAAGTGAAAAGGCCGGGCATGGTGGCAGTAGTAGTTTCATCTTTCATTGTCAATGTACCCTTAACAGCAAGACGCTCAACGTATGCCTCTACAGGATTTGCAATTGCTTCGGCCTCTGTCTTCTTGAGATTACCCTCAATACCACTGGTTGTAAAGACAACCTTATTTGTTGCATTGAGGTAGGTAGAGCTTGTCATAATAAAGCTCTCGGCAGAGTTATTATAGATATTGGTAAGCTCTGCCTGTGCCTGTGTCAGACTCTTACCGGGGAATCTTGTTGCGTCAGCCACAGGAAGATTGAGCACCACAAGCATCTGATAGGGCAGTACGGTGACATTCCTTAGTACAATAGTAGCTTCTGTATAGCGCTCGACGTTACTGCCATTCGGATTTGTAGTTGTACCGAGATCACTTAGTGTCTCGCCTTCCACTACAAAGTTGCCCATAATATCATAGAAATAAAAGTGAGCATTGTTGATCTTACCCTCTGCTGCTGTACCGTTTGCAAATCCGCCTGCAGTACCCTTTGTGAAAACATCAGTTGGAGATACCAGTCTGACAGTCATGTAAGATGCATCGCTGTCCAATTCAGGAACGATTTGACGCTCATTGCAACTTACAAAGATCAATGTTGCAAGGAGAGTAAATAAAAAAGTTTTTAGTTTCATAACTCTTAGATTTAATTGTTTTTAATTGATTGTTTTGATTATTTATATATTTCTAATATTCACTTTAATTAGGGAAGCCTGAAGACATTCTTGCCCACATTTTCAATCTCTGCGGCCACCTTTGCTGCTTTAGCAAGACCGGCATCGGAAGCTTTGCGCAGATGTGCAAGGGCAGCAGCATAATCTTTGTTGAGCGCAGCGAGTACTCCTCTGGCATAATCAGCCTCGGCACTCTTGCCTGCCTTTGCCAGATAAGAAGCGGCATCCTTAAGATCACCCTTGCTCATAGATGCGTTGGCCGCATTGAGGTTGGCTATCTCATCTTCCGGGAACATCCTTGCCGCCGTCTCGAAGATATAGTCAAATTCATCTCCTCCGGATTGCATCCGGCTTGCGGCCAGATAGAACTCCTGAAGTGAAAGCTTCTGGGGAGCAGTGCGAACAAGGGATATTATCTCCTCTACATCGGTATAGGTACGAATCTCATATTCTACTTTGTAGTTTGTACGGCGCAAGGCGGGGAAAACGGTCTCCTTGAAGGTATTGAAGTCCCCGGGATAGGATTGCCTGATCTTGCGCTCGCGAAGGTCCGGATCATCGCCACTGTCAATTATGGCGAGGATACCGTCGCGGTTTGTAATATGAGAGTCCGCTATTTTTGCCCTGAATCCCTCCCAATCCTCAGCTACGTAGCTTGTGGAAATGGCCCTGCCGGTAGCCCCCAGCAGATTCGACACATAATTCTTAAGGGAAAGGGTACGCTCGCGTGCAAGACGCTCATTGGTCTTATAAGGACCATCGGGGGAAGCATAACCTGTAATGTTTATGCTGCTGATGGTTGCATCTTTGTCATCGGCCACCGACTTGATGTTCTCTACAATTTTATCAATCTCAGCCCTATTGGAGCGGTATTCAGGAAGGATTACGGTCTTACCGATAGGAAAGTCAATCATAGCGGTGCCCTCAAGAGAATGAACTTTGGCTTTGACTCCACTATTTCCAAACGATGTTGCATAGATGAACTCCGGCTTATAAACAAACTCCTCATAGCCACCTACCAGGGCTTCCGCCCTGTCATCGATACGGTCACAGCAACCATGAACCTCTTTTTGGATGATCATCATTGCTCCATTCAGCCAACTCTGGTAAGGGAGTACCTTCTGATAATGCAGTACGTCAGGCATCTCGGATTTTCGGAACTTAATCTCATCCGGACCTCCAAGCAAAATAGTACCCATTGTGCGTCTGTAGTTTATATAGCTCTCGCGGCCGTAAACGCCGATCGGAGTGAGTTCCACTCTTTTATCGCCATTGACCACCACGGGAGTGATAAGTACTGCCTGGCTACTCTTTAGAGCGAGCCTGCTGAGATTGATATCCATGTCAATGATGAGATGCTCACCACTGCGGTTGATGTCAATCCTGTCGATGGTAATAGAGCCATTCATAATCGTCTGCGCATTAGCTCCGAAAAACAATGTAAGCAGGGATACAAAAAATACGATATATTTTCTCATAGTGGTCACAATTAAAATAGGTATGCAAGTGAAATGGCAGCCTTGGTCGGGCCAACGTAGTGATGAGTACCTTCACCAATCTTTTTGCCGCAATCAGGACAGAGGAAACTGTCGTAATCGACATAAGAATAACCTACTCCAAGTACAAACTCTAAATTCCAATGGACACCGAGCGCAATCACATAACCGTAGCTGATACCTCCACCAACAAACCATCCCTGGTAGCGTTGCTCCTTTAGCTGCCTGAAGTCCGTCCCGAAAAGATTTAGGGGTATATTCATACCGCCAAAATTAAAATTGCCCGTATGCGCGTGGATACCAAAGAAGTGACGGCTGAAGGCATTACAAAGGTAATATCTTAGCTCAGGCTGCACCATCCAGTGTTTCCATTTGGGATCAATGGTTGCCGGATCCGAATCATTGGATGTCATCCATCCATTGAAGTTACCGGAGATATCCATTGTCCACTTGGGCGCCAATTTAAACTCCATGCCTGCGTTGACAGTGGCAGTGGCATCATAGAGCAGGTTCGTCTTTAGCGCAAAGTTCTGAGCAGACCCTCTAAATGCAGGAGCTACACTCAGCAGCGATGCTAAAAGAATAAAAAACAATAACTTAAGCTTCATATTCGTTTTTTTATAATAATGTCCCTTCTAAAAGGACTCGCTTTTAAACAAGTTTTAAACTCAAACCATTTCTCAATTAATGGGCTACAACCCCGACAATTACTGCAATTCCTTATTACCAATAATATTGTCTAAAAGGAGTTCTACCAACCTCCTATTAATAACTTAATCCTTTGTAACACTGCAAACCACTCCTAAGTTATTTTGGACTGCAAATATACAACTACTTTTTAATTTTTATAATTTTATACGAAAATTGGAATCAATCATACGTTATAAGTTCTTTTGTGTATCCAAACAAATAGTCTATGTTAACTTATTGATTTTAATATATTTACATACAAAAACATAAAACTTGGTTTAACGTGAGATTTTTTTTTGACCCGAAATATCGATTGCAGGGAGACTTTAAGTTTACTGATAATTTAACTTTTAGCTAATTGTGTAGTGTCTTCGCTTTCTGCCTTAGAACAAGTAAGAGATTGTAACACCGAGGTCGGTCGGACCAAAATAGTGATGGGTGTTACTACCAATCTGCTTGCCTGCTAAAGCATATTTGAAAATATCATAATCCAGATATACGTATCCAACTCCGAGCTCCAGCTCAAGTTTCCAATGATTAGAGAGGCTTATCACATATCCGTAATTCACTCCTGCGCCCGCAAGCCATCCTTCGTAGCGGTTTTCCAAATTCTCCAACTTGTTAAAGTCAGAACCTAAAAGGTTAATGGGAATTTTTATTCCTCCTAAATTGAACGTGCCACCGTGAGCATGAAAACCTACGAAATGCCCTTTGAAGGCTTCTTTAAAGAAGTACCTTACTTCCGGCTGAACTGTCAATTGCCTCCATTTTGGATCCAGATCATCCGATTTCGACCAAGCATTAATATTAAAAGGGACCTCTATCGTCCAATTAGATGCCAACTTAAACTCAGCACCAATATTGACCGTGCGCGTAGCATCCCAAACAAGATTTGTCTTAATAGCATAGTTTTGAGCAGAAACGCTACTCGAACCAATTAGTGCGGGCGCCATGTTCAGCATTGACGCAAGAACGATAAAATAGAATAACTTTTTTCTCATATTCTGTATAATTAAAAATGAACTCAACTAAGATATTTTCTCTGTTCGCACCATCTTCACAACTCTCCCGCAACAATTATGCGCAAATCCAATATCGCTTTCGCCAAAAATGTAAATTATGTTTCACAAGTCCCTGACATAAAATATGATACAAATCCCCATATTTAATGACAAAAGTAGTACTATTTTTTAAATAATCACAAATCATCATCAAAAATCTAACTAACCTTTATTATTAACATTTTCGGGTTCAATTACCGCTTTTTTGTATTTCTTGCTATAGATAGCATAGGTTATAAGAGAAATGATGCCAAAAACGAGCATCTGCACAACCTGTGATTCGTGGGAAATAGTGGCAAAGATCAATCCATCCGACTGTGTAAACCCATACACGGGAACAAGTGTCATGGATACGATAAAGTGATATGCACCGAATCCGCCTTGGACCGGCACAATCCAGCCCAAAGAGCCTACAACCATCAAAAAGAGAGCATCCCATATACTCAGAGCGGCAGAGGCGGGAAACGCATAGAGGGTAAAGAGGCTCATTGCCCAGTAGCCTATCCATATCAGGGCGGTATAACCGAAGAATAACCATTTATGCTCCATTCTGAAACCTGCTTTAATGCCGTCGGTCAAACCTTTCCAGAGATTTATGAACTTTGAACCGAAGCGTGTGGCAGCAAACTTTTTGCGATAAGCGCGGAACAGCAGCACAAGCACTACAATTGAAAGGATAATACCGACTAAAAGCCATACAGCCCCGAAAGGAAGTGACTCCACCATCGGATACCACATTTTCTCAATAAGAAAATCTTTGAACTTGCCGAAAAAGAAAAGAGGCAGAGTGACAATTACAACACACATAAGGTCCCAGATCCTCTCGAGGACTACAGTACCGAGCGCTCCTTCAAAAGTGACCTTACCGCTATTGGCTATCAAACCGCATCTGACCACCTCGCCGGAGCGTGGAAGTGCCAGATTTGCCAGATAACATATATTATAGGTATCATAGGCCTCCAGGCGGGTAACCTCCTTGCTCAGCGGACGCATCATCAATCTCCATCTCAAACCTCTTAATATAACGACAATCCATGCAATTATCATCGACAGGAGTATCCACCGGAAATTGCAGCTTTTTAGTCCTGTGACAAAATCATCCCAACTGATATTGCGGAAAGCAAAATAGAGCAGCAGGCCCGCCAAAGCGAGCATCAGCAGATACTTTATTAGACCTTTTGTAGTTATCTTCTTCATATTGATCTCTGTATTGTGGCACAAAAGTACAAAATTTCTTATTTTTGCAGACAAACTAACAGAATAACACCATAATGAAATCGATACTTGGCATAGGTAATGCACTGACCGACATCCTCGCAATCCTTCCAGACGACACTCTGCTCACAAAATTCAATCTGCCGAAAGGCAGCATGCAGCATGTAGATGCGAAAACGGGTAATATTATCTGGGAGGGGCTTAAACAACTTGGAGTACAGTATGTGGCCGGAGGTTCGGCCGCCAACACAATCGCAGGGGCCTCCATCTTCGGTATGCCGGCTGGATTTATCGGCAAGGTTGGCGATGATGAGCTGGGTTCGCTTTTCAAGGCAGAACAGGTACAGAATGGAATCCGCTCAAACTTGCTCAAGGGAACTGCCGCTTCAGGCCGTGCCATGGTCTTTATAACAGCACCTAATGCTGACAGGACTTTTGCAACATACCTCGGTGCAGCGCTCCAGCTTGAGCCGGAAGATTTAAAACCGGAATATTTCGACGGATACGATTATCTCTACCTTGAGGGTTATCTGGTACAGAATCAGCGTCTGATCCGCCGTGCCGTGGAGATCGGCAAAGAGAAGGGTATGATCATTTGCCTGGATATGGCCAGTTACAATGTTGTGGAGTCCAACAATGCATTCTTACACGATATTGTCAAAAATTATATCGACATAGTTTTCGCAAACGAGACAGAGGCCACCTCATTTACCGGTCTGGAGCCTCGTAAGGCGCTTGATGCCATTGCCGAATTATGTGATATTGCAGTGGTGAAGATTGGAAAAGATGGCTCGATGTTGCGTCAGGGAGAGGAATATCACTATATTGAAGCCTGGCCTGCGAACACAATCGACGCTACAGGTGCCGGTGATATTTATGCTGCAGGATTTCTCTACGCCCATTCTCTGGGGATGCCGTTGAAAATTTGCGGTGAAGTGGGTTCTATTATTTCAGCGAAAGTAGTGGAAGTCATCGGACCAAAGATTGATATTCCTCGCTGGAAAGCCGCCAAAATAGAAATAAGGGAGCATATCGCTCCCTATTCCCGCAATAATTAGAAAACCCCCTTATAGATTATCACTTTTTAACTCTCTCTCTGAAAAAGTGAGATTTATTTTCTTGTTCCGAATTATTCTTATACTTTTGCGCCAACAAAACTGTTTGACAAAATTGTTAATAACTATAATTAGGGACAAATCATGACTGAGATAGAAAAAATCAGCAGTGAGCAATTGATATTGGAAGCTGCAGAACAGGAATTTTTGACAAAAGGATATGATGGTGCACGGACAATAAGCATTGCGCAAAAGGCGGGCGTTACGCATGCAATGCTGCATTACTACTATCGTACCAAGAGACAACTCTTTGAGTGTATCTTAGCGAAAACTATTAGTACAGTTAAAGAAACCATGCTTGCTGCAATGGGTGATCCGGATATGCCACTTGTTGAGCGGCTAAAAGATGGCATCGCATCACATTTTGACCATATGGTGGCCAATCCCCTATTACCGCGATTTTTTCTGAATGAGATTATTTCCCGTCCCGAACTATATAGCTTGTTATATGAGCGAGTAGCGAGTTTTATCAGGGAATTTTTTGCCGACCTTCAAAGCGAGGCAGATGCGGCAGCAGAACGGGGTGAAATTGAAAAAATCGATATTCCAATGTTGATAATATCGATAATGTCGCTAAATATTTTCCCATTCGTGGCTTATCACTTTATCGAGCCGGTTATGGGCACTATAATTGCAGACAGAGAGATATTCCTTGAAGAGCGAAAAGCAGAAAACATAGAACTAATAATGAGGCGCATAATAAAACACTAATATGAGACGACTTGCCATATTTTTTATACTTGTTCTTTTGACCTTAAGTGTTAAAGCTCAATCACTTGATGAATGTCGCCGTCTTGCCCGGGAACACTACCCCGAGATCAGGCAATATAACCTTGTTGCTAAAACGGAACAGTTCAATCTTTCCAATGCGGCGAAAGCCTGGATACCACAATTTGCCATATCGGGACAAGCCACATATCAGTCTGCTACTCCTACCTTCCCCGAAGCCTTTGAAACACTGATGAAGATGCAGGGTGATGATATAGAAATGACTGAAATCAACAAAGATCAATATAAAGTTGCAATTGATATCAGTCAAACGATTTGGGATGGCGGTTACTCAAAAGCGAACAGAGCTATCGCCAGAGCAGAGGCAGCTGAGCAGCGTAGTCGTGTTGATGTA
>LSQX01016466.1_pt2 | contig 17190 bp, 13 predicted proteins | sample 654561 | NCBI WGS metagenome assembly LSQX01 (sample SAMN04489861, study PRJNA283612) | anaerobic digester metagenome | isolation source: 4 biogas reactors fed with cattle manure at either 37C or 55C with and... | place: Denmark: Kongens Lyngby | collected 2014
AGCCTGATCGCCTGCCTGATCACTGCGGGGATCGTGCTGGCCGTGGCCTCAGGGCCGCGGACCACGGTGAGAGGATAAACGGTGCGCCTGCTCCTCGCCGGTGGCGGCACTGCTGGGCACATCTCTCCGGGTTTGGCCGTGGCCGAAAGACTGCTTCAGCAGGACCCCGCGCCCGAGGTTCACTTCGTCTGCAGCGAGCGGGCCCTCGACGCCCGCATGCTCTCCTCAGCCGGACTTCCCTATCACCCCCTCCCCTGCGGCCCCTTCCCCTATGGCGTGAGTCCTGCCGCGGCCCGCGCCGGCCTGCGCCTGCTAAGTTCGGTTCGGGCCGCGCGCCGCCTGCTGATGCGCTTACGGCCTGAGGCTGTACTGGGTGTTGGCGGGTTCGTCTCGGTACCGGTGGTTATCGCTGCTCGCCTCGCCCACCTGCCGGTAGCCATACACGTACTCGATGCTCAGCCCGACCGCGCCAACCGGCTGGCCTCCCGCTGGTCCGAATGGATCACTCTGGCTTTCGCCGAGGCCGCCCGCCATTTCCCGTCTGCCCACGTCGAGGTCACCGGCTGCCCCGTCCGCCGCCGCATCCTGGAGACGGTGCGTCCCGCCGCCCTTGAGGCCCTGGGCCTGGACCCTGCCAAGCTTACCTTGTTGGTTATGGGCGGCAGCCAGGGCGCCCGCCGCCTCAATCAGGCTCTGGTGGGCGTTCTGCCACAGGTCCTCGGGACGCTCGACGCGCAGGTCCTGCACCTCACTGGCGAGCGCGACTATGAGCAGGTGCTTGCCGACAGTGGCCCCGCCGCCGCCTTGCACGGCGGCTACCAGGCCTTCCCCTTCGCCGAGGACATGGGCTCGGTCCTCGCCGCCGCCGACCTGGTGATCAGCCGAGCCGGCTCCTCCAGCCTCGCGGAAACCGCAGCCCGCGGCTGCCCGCAGATTCTGGTTCCCTATCCACACGCTGGCGGCCATCAAATGGCTAATGCCCAGGCCCTCGCCCGCGCCGGCGCCGCTGTGGTGCTCCCCGATGAGCAGTGCGAACCGGCCGCACTCCTCCACATGCTCACGCGTCTCCTCCGCAACGAGCCCGAGCGTCTGGCCATGAGCCGCGCTGCCTATCGCTGGGCCTCCCCACATGCCGCCAAACGTTTGGCGGAGGGACTCCGGGCCCTGGTACGCCACCAACCTCCGTCCTCTTGAGCAGACACGTCTACTCCCTCTGCCTCCAGTGACCCGCCTCCTCCCACCGGACCGCGCACACTGCGCCCCGTACCCTCCACCAGCCCTCTCGCTCACAGCCTGCCTTGGCTTGTCTCTCCGGGATCTGACTGAACCATCCTCGCGGCACACTGTCTACAAGTGCATTCTCGTAGCCACCCGCTGGACCCGCATTTCCAAGAATGGGTCAAGACCAGTTCAAGCCTGGAACAGATTTTCCAGATATTTGCGTAAACCGACTTGACAATGCACTGGGGATGCTGGTATGGTATGTTGCTCTTGCAGGAACAGAAACCTTAAGGGGGGTTGAGATCCGGTCCCGCGTCGCCAGAGATCCATACTGACGCGTGACCTTGCAGACGGAAAAATGTTTGGCGGCTTTCTGTCCATCATCTCTCTCTGTGGCGCAGTGGCGTGCACAATTCTAGCGCTGGTGGTGATGGTGGCTTTCGCCGGTCGGCAACGTCAGCGGCCCCGGGACTCGCATACTGATTCCCCTCCGGGCCCCGACGACACCGTCCAACGCATCGCTCGCATCCTCGCCGCCGAGCAGGGCGGGGTCATCACCGCCGACACCAAGCGCCGCCACTCGCCTCTCCTCGCACAGGAACTGCGCATCTCCCTCGAGATCGCCAATGGCTTGCAGCTCATCTGTGAGGCGTCGCCTGCGGTGGCTGCGTACGACAGTAACTTGGCCCTGCTCGCCAAACTACGCACGGTCATCGGCCCCACGGACTTCCATTTCCTCTGCGCCAGGTTAGCGACTGGACTGCGGGATCAGGATCCGCGTTATGCCGCCCTGGCCGCGGGCCTGCAGCGCGGCGACCTCTCCTGGAGTAAGTTTGTGGCCGAGCTGCGCGGCATGCCCATGGAGGCTTACCGACACTGATTCCCACCCGGGGTACGGGCCCTCCACCCGTCCCTTGACTCGCCCGGCAAGAGGGCCAGATTCCCCCCATCTGGCCCTCTTGCGCCTATCCCGGTTCCTCTCGGACGTCCCGCCCTCTCGGATCACTCACGGCGCGACGAATCCTCTGATCCATTGCGGTGGTGGCGGTGGTTCCTCTCCCAACCTCTCCCGCCACTTCTCGTCCGTCAGCCGATCCGCCATGGGGTGCTTGAACTCGTAGTAGCTGAGCGTCACGCCCTGCCCGAGCTGCAGCCGCCCCTGATCGTCACTGAAGGCCCCTACCAGCAGCCGCAGGTTGCCCGTCCCCTCCTCCAACACCTGAAGAGTATTGGCGTCGGTCAGCACATCGGCGATGATAGTCGTGCGCCGCTGATCCCTCTCCAGCCCCACTGTCACTCCGCCCAGCGCCGAATCGAACTCCCGGACGTACTTGTACTGCTCTTCGCTGAGCCTCTGGCCGCTCACCTCGGCACGGGAAATCTCCAGCAGTTGCTCGAACATCGCCTCCGCGTTCTGCAGCCGCACTCCCGCCTCCTCGGGCAGCATGTCCAGGGCTTGCAGACCCGCTTGCATGCAGCGGGTCAGCGCCAGCAGCCGTGCGTAGAACTCCGGCAGCGGTTCCACAAAGCCTCGCGAGTCGGGTTCGGGGGGCTCTGGTTCCACCCCGGGAGGAGCGGCCATGGTCGGCATCGCGTAAGGCTGCTTGGCGTAGAGGATGGTGTCGTGTCTCAACTGCGCCCAGGAAGCCAGGGCCACATGGAGCTGGCGATCGCCCCAGGCCTGGGTCCGCATGAACGTCGGATAGCCCGCCGGCAGCGGCTCCAGCAGGCTTCGCAAGGCGTGGAACCAGCCCCAGTACAGGTTCTTGCTCCACTGCTCCGCAGGCAGCCCTCCAAACTCCGACTGCAGCTCCGCCAGGTTCCCGTCATACTGCTCGTACGCTGTATCTCCCTCCTGCTCGAGTATCTCCAGCGCCCGCGCGCTACCCAGCGCCGCCATCACGTCCAGCCCCCGGCTGAAGCACCGCGCAGGTCCCGCCTGCGTCTGCTCCATGGTGAACGGCTTCCCCTGTCCGGTGAAGGCTCCTACCGCGGGGAGGATGAGCCGCTGCATCATGAACCCATCGGGTGTCAGCCGCTGCCCCATCAGCCGCAGGCCCTGCGTGAGACCCAGCGCCTCGGATAACTGCTCGCGCGTGAAGGGCGGCTGCGCCTGGATCTGCCCTGCCCCCGTGCCGCTGTAGATCCGCGGCCTCGGCAGAGCCGCCAGCCGTTCGCGCAGCGCCTCGAGCGTCGCCGGTTCGGCCAGTTTGCTCCAGGCAAAGGCCGTCCCTGCTACCTGTGCTATCTCTTGTGCGTACTGCGTAGGCGTCAGATCGTCCGCGAACCCTGCGAAAAACGCGCTCACCGCGTAGATACGCCCCCACAGGTCGGCCAGGTCAGTGCTGTATAGGTGCGTCGCGATCAGCGCCGCCCCCAGGGTCTGAATCCGCGCGTCCTCCGCCGAAACCAGTGCGCGCGGGTCCAGGTCCTGGCCCTTGAGCAGAAACGCCAGCCGTCCGTACCACATCATGGCCTTGAAGTACTTCTTCAGCGTCTCGCTCTGGGTGTAGTGCCCGCGGGGCAGGTACTGCGAGTAGTCCTCCTGGTAGTGGAAGAGGGGGCTCCGGGAGAACCCCGCGTGCGCCTCGATGAGCTGCCGCTCCTGCTGCGCCACATCGGCCAGGTTCTTCGGCAAGGTCGGCAGCGTCCCCGTCAGTTCGCCCACCGCCACCCCGAAGTACGCCGCATTACGCCCCGCGGCTTCCTTCAGCTCCCCCTCGCCCCCGTTGTACCTGGCCAACGCCTCCTGCAGCAGCGCCTGGCTGAGCCTCACCAGATCCGGATAGAGCTTCTGCTCCTCGATCTCTCGTAGCGTGGCGTCGAACTGCAGGTGGTAGACGTGCAGAACGGCGTCGGAGGTGATCCACACTGGCCGGTTGCTCTCTCGCAGTTCGCGGTAAGCAGACCTCACGTCATCGCCGAAGCTACCCTCCGCCACCACGAACCCATTCTCCCGCAAGAGCGCTACCTGTGCCTCCGAAAGCTGCTCCGCGAGTTGGCGGTTGCTCACGCGATCCAGATCCAGAGGCAGGTCGTAGCTGGGGGTCTCCGGGGTAACACCGGACTCGATGGGCTGGTAGTACTGAGAAAACCCGCTGGGCAGCGCTGCCGGGGTCCTAAGCGTCACCTGTCCGACATCGGCCTCGGCGTGGTTGGCCTCGCGACAGCCCGCCGCCAGGGCACAGAGCAGCATGGCGCCCAGCAACAAGCATGAAGACCGACTGGGGGTACAGCGGCAATCAGCAGACCTGAACATCCCTCTCGCCTCCCTGAGCGATTCAGTCTGTGGAACTCCTGCTTGCTCAGACCTGCCCTCCGCCCCCGGTGTTCCCTGCTCCCCGTGGCGGCAACCGCTCATCGGTCTGTTGTTCCCACATGCAGGGAGGGCCGCCGGGTCTTGGTGCACAGCCGCCCGGCCTCGCGCACACAGCCGCGAGGCTCACTCTTCCAGGCGCCTCTCCCCTACCTGCCCAGGCTCTTGAGATGGTCCACACAGCGCCGTACTGACTCCAGCGCCGGGTAGGGATACTCTTCCTGCTCGACGATGTACCAGCTCGTTGCCCCCTGCCCCTCGATCGTGTCCAGGAGGACCGGCCAGTCCAGCTCGTCCTCGCCGATCACCACACCCTCCTCGGTCACGTTCGCGGCGTAAGCCTTCAGGTGTACGGTCCCCGCCCGTCCGGGGTATCGCTGCAGCCATTCCAGGGGATCGCTGTTCCCATGCGCGCAGTTGCCGGTGTCAAGCTGCATGATCACCTCGGGCCGCGTGCCATCGAAGAACACCTGCCAGGGGATTTCTCCCTCCAGCGGCTCAAACTCCGACCAGTGGTTGTGGTAGCCGGTGTGCATGCCATAGTGGCCGAGCCTCTCCGCGATCTCGTTGAACACCTCCGCGGCCCGTCTCCAGCCCTCAAGCGTTTCCTTGTATTCCGCGGGCATGCCGGGCACAATGAGCCACTTGTTGCCCAGTTCCGCGTTGAACTCCACAGTTCGCTCCAGCTCCTCGCCCAGTAATGTCTCCAGCCCCAGATGTGCACCCGCCACCCGCAAACCCGTCCCCTCGAGGATATTCCGCAGGTCGCGAGCCGACAGGTCGTAGAACCCTGCGAATTCAACGCCTTCATAACCCATCTCCGCCACATTGGCCAGGACCCCGGCGGGGTCCCGCGGCGCGAGGTCGTGCAGAGAATAGAGTTGCAGAGCTATCGGGATACGTGCCATCTATCAGGCCTCCTTGTTGCGGGGACACCGTCTGCCTCTCACTTGGTCCTCCCCTGGCTTCCCCTATCCACTCTTTGCCGGCTCTTTCGCCAGCTCCGCCGGTTTGCCACCGGTCAGGGCCTTGACCTCCGCCTCCAACCCGGCAATCTCCTCTTCCGTGGTCAGCACCGAGAACTCCAGCTCATACGTCCGGGACTCCCCCGGCCCCAGTACAATCATTCTGTCTGCCGCTCGCTCGCCCGGCCGACCGTCGCCCCAGTTAGTCCCCGGCTCGATGCCGGTCGTGTAGTTCCCCATCACCGTGTTCTTCCACTGTACCAGCCACGGCAGCATCTCGTGGCTGTAGCGGATGGACAGCCCCAGCGGCTGCCCCGGATCCGTTACGCGGTTCACCAACCCTACCACCGTCTGCCCCTCCGCACCCGCCGCCAGATCATGGTAGTACACGCCTTCCGGCGCCTGCGGCTCAGGCGGGAGCACCTCGTCCCACTGCGCCAGGCGGGGCATACCCACCGGCACTTGCGCCACCACCCGCTTGCTCGGGAACAGATACCGCGCCCCGGCGTCCACCAGCGGGAACCCCGGGTTGCAGTGGTACAGGATCATGTGCTCCTGCGGGTGAGCATGGCCATTCGTCACCACGTCGCGCAGGTGCAGCTTGTTCTCCCCCAGCCGCGCCCAGATCCGCCGGCGCAGCTCCAGGTGCGGCCCGTGCAGCATCCACTCCACCATGCGTCCCTCGACGAACATGGTGTATTCATCCCCCTCCCAGCTCCCGCCGTAGCTTACCTCGCGAGCCGGGATGTGCGAAATGCGCCCGTGCAGACCCAGCTCCGGCCCCTCCACCTCCGCCTCCGGGTCGGTATGCGGCGCTCCATACCAGGTCAGCCCACAGGTCGTCAGCAAGCCACCGGGGAAGCTCCGCAGCCAGCCCAGACCATGCGGATCATAGAACGAGGGGTGGGTGGCGCCCGCCTGGGACTGCCAGCACAGTGACCGCCCCTGCCAGGAGGCCGCCGGTACATCCAGGGCCCGGTCCGCGGCAATGGTAATCTCCAACCCCGTGCCCGTACGCAGATGGAAGGCCCGCGTGCCGTTCTCCGGTCCCTCGCTGAGAGTCAGGGGCTGCACCCCGCCCACCTGCTGTATCCGTCCCAGCTTCTGCTCCAGCTCCTGACGTGAAAACTGACGCCCAAACAGCCTAGGCATGGTGAGTCTCCTCCCTTGGGGATACCGCTACAGAGCTCCGCAGAAGACCGGGTCCGCTAGTCCTCGGTCCAACTGTCGGCATAGCGTTGAATGGCGTACTGAATGCCCTTTTGCAGCTCGCTGGTGGTGATGCGCCCTCCCAGAAACTCCGCCTGCAGCAGCTTGTTCAGTTGCATGAACAACTCGCTTCGAGTCATCCCCTGCTCTACCCACAGGTCAATTTGCTGCTGCAGTTGGCGCTGCCGTTTCTCCGGAATCGCGTTGACATGCTCCTCAATCATCTCCAGCACTTCCGCCGGGTCCTGGCACTCTATCTTGCCCTCCAGGTCCTGGCTCAGATAGCTGAAGATCTGCGTCTCCGGATCATAAGTGATGTTGAGCTGTGTGGTGGAGCCACCCGGAGTCTCGTACACGATGGCGATGTTGGTGGGCGCCTCTCCCTCCCGACGCCACTTTGAGACCTCATGCCGCAGGTTCCCGTGCCCGATACGCCGCTCCGGGTTGCTGCAGCACGAGCCAATGGCCGTCTCAAGTCTCTCCTCAAGCCATGTGAGGGGGCTAGCGGTTCTCGGACTCAACTTCAACCTCCAAAATGAAATAAAGAATGACCCTGCCGGGCTGCCCTGCTGCCCTCAGTGTACCCAAGCTTCAGGCGAGCCACACTCTCCCGCCTCCCCTCGCGGCGGGCCCTTGCCTATCTGTTCTCCCTCCTACGAGCTTCCTCCTTCCTCTGGACGTGTGCGCAGCCGGGTCCAGGTCGGCGTGCTCAAGAAGCTCTCTTCCGCGTTGCTGATCATTTCCTCCCATAGCGCCACGGGGGCAGCGAAGCTCAACTCCTCCGGCGCGAGGTGAGGGCGCGCCGAGGGATCGAACATCCCCAGCACCGCGCGGGGCAGATCCCGCTGCCCCTCGGCCAGCGGATAGGTCACCAGCGTGCTGCATCCGGACCCGAAAGGCGCAATCACCGCCTCCTCGGCCCGGGCGTACCCCGCCAGCCCCACCAGACCTGCCAACTCGTCGGCCCCGCCAAAGCAGATCACCACCGCCGCCCGCTGCTCCGGCTTCAGCCGCGATATCGGCGCAAACACGGCGTACCGCGCTGGCGCCGGCGGCGCCGCATGCCTCTGCAGGTGCGCTCGCACCAGCTCCGGCGTCTTCTTGTACCGCTCGCCGGGCAACTGCCCCGGTATTCCCGTGGACACGAACTCGGCAATCTCCGGTCGGGGCTCGCAGAATCCCAGGTAATATCCCCCACCGGCACAGCCTACGGTCCCCGCGTCGAAATATACCACCTCCCCCTGTCGCGCTCGGCCGAGCACACCCACCAGACACCCGCGCTCTCCGGCCGGGGGGTGATACCCCTCCGGTTCCGCGTCGCTATGGAAGAAGGCCAGCGGCTCGTGCCGCAGGCCGATCATCTCCCGCAGCCGCCCGGTTCGTGCGATCAGTTCTGCGTTCTCCATCGTGCACTTCCCTTCCCTCAGTTCTACGCTCTCGGGACACAGTCTTCTGCCTCTGCGTTCGCGCCGGCGACGGCGCTTGAGCCATGCTCACCGCTCCTGTGCCTGTACCCACGACCGCCCCGGTCATCGACTGCGGCTCTCCACTCTGCTACAATGCCGCTGTGAGCCGCTGGATCATCCACCTGGATATGGATGCCTTCTTCGCCGCCATCGAGCAGCGCGATCACCCGGAGTATCGCGGCCACCCGGTGGTGGTCGGCGGCGAAGCTGACCGCCGCGGCGTAGTCGCCACCGCCAGCTATGAAGCCCGTCCTTACGGCGTCCACTCCGCCATGCCCACCGCCGAGGCCCGGCGTCGCTGTCCCCATGCCATCTTCCTGCTCCCCGACCACCACAAGTACAGCCAGGTTTCCCGCCAGATTATGGGAATCCTGCACACCTTCACCCCCCTGGTCGAGCAAGTCTCCGTAGACGAGGCCTTCCTGGACATCACCGGCTGCGAACGGCTCTTCGGTCCCCCCCCTGAGATGGCCCGCCGGATCCAGGAGCGCGTCCTTCAGGAGACCCAACTCACCTGCTCTCTCGGCGTAGCTCCCAACCGCTTCCTGGCCAAGGTTGCCTCGGACCTGCGCAAGCCCGCCGGTCTGGTCGTCGTAGACCCCAACTCGGTGGAAGACTTCCTGCGCGATCTGCCTATTGAGAAGCTGTGGGGGGTGGGCGAGGTCACCGCCGGGGCCCTGCGCCGGCTCGGGCTGACCACCGTGGGCCGGCTGGCCGCCTACCCGCGCGAGATATTGGAGGAGCGCTTCGGTGAGCATGGCCGACATCTCCACGCCTTGGCACACGGCCAGGACGATTCGGAGTTGACCCTCGGCGCCCAGCGCAAGTCCCTCAGCGCTGAGACCACCTTCGCCCGTGATACCTCCGATCCCGAGCTTCTGGACGCCACCCTGCTGGACCTGAGCGAGCGCGTGGGCCAGCGCCTGCGCGAGCAGGCACTCGCCGGCTCCACCATCGTCCTCAAGTTGCGCTTCGCCGATTTCCGCACTCTCACGCGGCGCGAGACCCGCTCCGAGCCCACCTCGGAGGACCTGGTCATTTATCACACCGCCCACAGGCTCCTGCAGCCGCACCTGGGCACCGGACGCCAGTTCCGCCTGCTGGGAGTCGGCGTCAGCAACTTCACCGCCCCCGGGCAACCCACGCTCTTCGCTGCCTCCCACCGGCAGCGACCGGTGGACGCCGCCCTGGACCAGATTCGCGCCAAGCACGGAGACGCCGCGCTCCGCCGCGCCCGGCTCGTGAGAAAGACCGCTCCAGACGGGAAGGAGCCAGAAACGGACTAGGACCACACCAGCCGGCTCAGGACCCCATTCATGACCAACGCCTCCCCCCCTACCCTGGTCTTCACCGGCCCCGGCCTGGCCCTCGCAGGCGCGGTGCCGCTGGTCGCGGACCTGCGCTCCGTCGAGCTCAGCCCCCATCCCCTTCTCGCCCCGCTGCGCGAGCGCACCGGACAGGTGGCGCAGGAGGCTCTGCGCCTGGCCCGTGCCCTCGCCCCGGCCCTGCCGGAGGAGGTCCGCGAGCGGCCAGGGGCGGAGATCCCCTCCCTCTGGGAGTGCGCTGAGCACGAATTCGCCCGCTACAGTCTGGCACCAGCGCTGCTTAACCAGGAAATCGCTGGCTCCGCCCTGGCCGCCACTTCTGGTGCGGTCCTCCTCCGCGAGCGCCCCCGCGGCGCCTGGTGGCTCGGGGGCAGTGGAGCCGAGGAAGCCGTGACCGAAGCTGCCCGCCGCGAGGGCTCCCCTCTCACCCTCGCTCCCTCCCCCACCTGGCGGAGCCTGCGCCGCCATCTGCTCCCCTGTGTCGCCCGGCGCACGCCTCGTGCCCTCTCCGAGTGTGATTCCTGCCCGGTGCTCCAAAGCGAGCGCCCCGGGCCTCCGTGTGATCTCTTGTTCCTCAGCGTCGCAGCTACCGTCGCGCCGATTGTTGAGCGCCTGGCGCCTGCCCTGGCCGCCGCCGACCTCTCCTGCGCCGTGCTGGACTACCACTGCAGCGGCTCAACCCGGGCCCTGCGCCGCACCTCTCTCCGCGTAGTGGATGGCCGCCCGCAGCTCCACGCGGGCACGCCCGCTTTTCGTTGGGCCCGCTCTCGCTTCTCCGCCTGGCGCCGCGAAACGCACGCCAACCTCCGCCACCTCACCGTCGCCGGCAGCCTGCCGGCCTGGCTCGCACCCGTGGTCGCGCGCCGGCTCGCCGTCACCTTCGCCCGCGATCTCCCGGTCCTCGCCGCTTACCGTCAGGCCGCCCAGGTCTTGCTCGATGCCCTCCAGCCCCGCGTCGTCGTGGGGTTGCATCTACTCCCCGACGTCGTTGCTCCGTTGCTCTTCTCCGCCCAGGCCCGTGGCCTGCGCACCGCCTGGCATCAACACGGCATCCGCGGACCCGTCCACCGCAACGGGGTTGTCTTCCCCTGGCAGGAATTCCTCGCCTGGGGCCCCTACACCAGCGACCTCTATGCGGACCTTCTCCCCCCCCACAGCCACTGGACCTTCACCGGCAACGGCCTCTATGACGACCTCCTCGCTCAGGCCCCGCCTGACCCCACGCCGCTTCGGGCTCGCCTGGGCCTGGGTGCCCGGCCGGTGCTCCTCGTCGCCACGCAGTCTGACGAGCCGCACGTGCAGGCCCAGCAGCCGCGCTGGTGGCTACGCGGAGTGGCGGAGGCCGCCCGGTCTCTGGGTGCGCTTGTCTTGCTCAAGCTGCACCCGATTGGTGACCATCCCGCCACCTACCAGGAGCTGGTGACCAGTTTTCCGGACACCGTGCGTCTCTTCCGGCATGAGGAGTTGAGCCTGCGGGAGGGCTTGGTCGTGGCCGATGCCGTGGTGATTCGCGACTCCACGGTGGCTTTCGAGGCGGCGCTGTTGGGCAAGCCGGTCGTCACCGTGACCCTGGAGCCAGCGCTACCCCGCTTTCCCCTGGCTGAGCACGGAGGCGCGCTGGCAGTCACCCGTTATGAGGACCTGGAGCCAGCGCTGGGCGAACTGCTTTCCGGCGGTCCCACGCTGTCTCGTCTCGCCGAGACCCGCGCAGCCTTTCTGGAGTACCACCTCGGCCCCCAGGACGGCGGCGCCACTCACCGGTTGGTGGCCGCCCTCTCAGCCCTGGCCGCGAAATAGCAGTTATCGCTCTCCGCTCCCGCGAGCCGCTCAGGGGGCGCGGCCATCAATTCCCTGACCCTTGCCCTACTCTTCCGCTACCACTTGATCCCCGGTGACGTCCAGGGGTCTCCCTGTGGCACGTTGAAGATCGCCCCCTGGTCACCCGGCTTTCTCAGCGGCGCCGGACGCCGTCCCAGCGACCGCAGCCAGCCCGGTCCCACTCCGCGGATGAGAAGCGCTATGCCCACCATCTCCCCGGGCGCCAGGCGCAGGTAGATGGCCTGCTGACGCCGCTCGTTAGCCTCCTCGGAAAACCTGAATACGTCCTGGATCTGGCGCGTCACCGGCTCGCCAAAAGCGTTCAGTCGCAGCACCTGCATCTGTACCGGCTCTCCCCGCACCTCCGCGGCCAGCTCCTGCGGCGTCGAGCTGTTGTTAGCCAGGAACACGATCCCCTCGTTCCCCCGCAGGAAGCTCCAGTAGGTCACCGGTGCCTCCGGGCTATGGCTGCATGACCCGTCTTCCAGCGTCGGCCCGTACAGCGGCCCCGCTCCCGCCAACTCCCGCCACAACTCGCGTACCATCAAGAACTCCGGCTCGCGCGGCGTGCCTTCTCCCTCCAGCTCTGCCCCCAGGTTCAGCACCGTCCCCGTCCCTCCTTGCCACGTCGCCTCCAGCATCAGCCGTGCCAGCGCCAGCGCTGCCACGCGGTTCCCGCCCCCCAGATGGTGGCGCTCCGTGAGGTCCAGCAACAGCGGGAGAGCCGCCTCGTTATTGGCCAGAAACTGCCGCAGGCCGGTGAAGTCATAGGTCCGCAGAAAGCCCTGCCAGAAGATATTGCTTGGTGGGGCCTTGCCGTCAGTCTTCTCCAGGATTGGTCCCGAGGACGGCAAGATGTCCACCCCCACCCCCACACTCTGCACATACTTGCCCAATCCGCCCTCAAAGGCCAGCTTCATGAGGGCGCTGGCCTGCAGCCCCTGTTCGGAAGGCGTCACCGTCCACGCCGGCGACACTGCCGCCGTATCCGCACCCAGGGGCAGGATATCCTTGTAGATCTTCTCGTACGCCTGTATGGTCTGCGCGGCGAGCGACTCCGCGGAGGGCGGCTCGGCCGCTCCGGCTGGACCCGGCGCGCCGACTAGCTGTAGCAGCGGAGGGTTGAGCTTCCTTACAGTCTCTGTTACCCCTTCGGGACGGGAAAAGTCAACCCCCAGCGACTGCTCCGGACCGTGTGCGGCCTCGGGCAGCACCCAGATCTGGGCATAGGGCAGGTCTCGCACAAGCCCGGACAAACCTTCCGCTTTCACCATGTCCACCATCAGCGCCGGGTACGCGCGCCGCACCTCCACCTTCAGCGGCAGCGACGCCGCCTCCTCACCTACCGAGAAGGTGTACTTGACCCACCAGCTCCCCACACGCATAAGCTGCAGTGGCGGCGTGAAGGCCGTCGTCCCTCGCGGCGCAATCGGGATGGCGTAGCTCGGCATCAGGCTCCCCTCAGGCCCCTGAACCACGATCTTGAGCGACTTCTCCACGTCGCCGGGATTGCTGATGTACACCGGTGGCCCCGCGCGGTAGCCCTGCGCGACAGTTATCTCCGCCGGCGAAGACAGGGTCAGCCCGCCCACATCTACTACTAGCTCTACTCCCTCACCAATCTCCCGCGTGCGCGCATCCAGCGTCCCCTCTGGCTCCCAGCCTTCCGGCAACGACTCCGGCCTCTCCGCGGCCCGTACGCCGGTTAGCACCTTGTCCACGTAGCTTGGCTCCTTCGTCACCGCTTGCAGACGCAGTGCCTCCACCGTGGCCTGACCCTCTCCGGCCAGCCGCAACCCCAGGCGCATCCCCCTCGGCAGGTCGAGAACCATCTCCACCCGATGCGTCTTGCCATCTGCTGGAATCTGCCAGCGCCACCAGGGGTGTGCCCCCTCTGCCTCGGCTCCCTCCGGGCAGCTACCCATCTCCAGCGCCGGACTGCCCTGGGTCGCACGCACCTGCAGGTTCAGCGCGTACAGCCCTCCCGGCCCCGTCACCGCCGCCTGCCAGTTCCACTCACCCCCCACCACAAAGCCCTGCGTCGCAACCGGCGCCGCAGTGATACCCATCAAAATTGCCAGTAGTGATAGTTGCCTCATGTAGACCGTGGTTCCCTACCTCCCTTTCTGACCGGCCCGCTGCCCCTCCTTCTCCCCTAGGGCATCAGTTTCTCTCCCCAGTCCAGCGTCGCGTTGAGGTAGCTAGAATACGCGTACGCCAGCGCCACCCCCCCGATCAGGCCAAAGACTACCACCCCCGCCAACGCCCCCACCACCGCCACCCGCTTGGGCGCACCCTCCATGGCCTCCATCTGCACCCGCGCCAGCCGCCCCAGCGTCTGCTCTTGCCGCCCGGCCTGCTCCGCCGTCAGCAGAGCGCTCCGCGCATTGAAGGGCAGCTTGGTGACCCGGTTCACCGCCGGGCCTAGCGGCTCTCCGGCTTGCACCTTCGCCGCCGCAGCCTGAAGCTGCCGCCCCAGCGCTCCCGGCCCTGCCGCCTCCGCCGCCAGCAGAAGTGCCTCCGCAAACGAGGCCCCGGTGCGTACCATGGCCTCCATCACCATTAACACCCGCGCGTACATCGCCGGACGCATGTAGCCTGCCGCCCCCGGCAGATAGTACATCAGGTCTGCCCGCAGCCCCGCTGCCCACGGCTGTCGCAGGACATAGCGCAGTACCTGGTCCAGCACCACCAGACCCGCCAAGAGAGGCAGCAGCACGTGCGTCAGGTGGTGCAAGTACCACCCCCAGTTCGCCGCCTTCTCTGTCCCGTGCGAGATAATTCCCGGCAGGCTGGGCACCAGGACCGAGAGCATCACCACCAGCCAGCCATACAGCCGCGGTATCAGCAGCGACAGCCAGATGGAGTGATCGAGCTGGTACTGGTCCGCCAGGAAGTTGCACATGGGCCCGATATTGCCCGAGCGCTCGCCCGCCCGGATCATGCCCAGCACCATCCGCGAGAAGACATGGGGATAGCGCGCCAGTTGCTCTGAGAGTGGCTGACCCCCGGCCAGCGCCGGGGATATGGACTCCAGGATGGGGCGCAGACGCCGTGGCGACCGGTTTGGGAGCACCGTCATTGCCTCGTAGACACTCACGCCCGCGTCCAGGAGTTCGCCCAGCTGCGAGAAGAAGTCGCGCATCTGCGCCGCTTTGATCGGGAACAGACCATAGACCCATTCTCGTGGCGGCGCCGCCGCCCGCCGGACCACCTCCCGCGCCGGAGGCTCCGTCTTCACCGGCTCCAGGCGCACGATCCACAACTCCATCTCGCGCAGCTTGACGGAGGCCGCCAGACGGTCGCTAGCCTCAAGCTGGCCGCTCACCGCGCGTCCCTGCCTGTCCCGAGCTTCATAGCGGAACTGTGGCATCTCGTCCCTGATTATAGCAGTCTAGAGTAGCTAATGGGTAGTTGCGCCGGAGCGCCTTCACAAGTCTTGCGTCATATGCTCTCGGGAAGCTCGTCGCCCCCTCGAGTGCCCCTTCCCTCCCGCCCTGCTCTGCTCCCCTCCCTCCGGTCTTCGCACCTGCCCTATCTTCTCCCGTCTCCGGAATGGTATAATTGATGTTCGCGTAGGGACGTCTCCGCAGAGCTCGCCTAGCCTCGTGAAAGGAACCTTGTGCCACCCAAGGTGTTTGAAGAAGCGAAAGACCAGCCTTTGCAGTCCGGGCCACCGGCTGAGGATCTCAGCGACGAGGTGGCGCTGGTCGAGCAGGCGCGTCAGGGCGACGCCGAGGCCTTTGGCCTTCTGGTAGACCGTTACTATCGCCGCATCTACGGCGTGGTCTACCGCATGTGCGGGCCGGATGACGCCGAGGACCTGACGCAAGAGATCTTTCTCAAGGCACTGGGCGCTCTCCGCTCCTTTCAGTTTCAGGGGCAGGCCAGCTTCCGCACCTGGCTATATCGCATTGCGGTCAACGCAGCCATCAATGAGTTGCGCCGCCGCAAGCGCCGCCGGCAGGTTGAGGGGCCTTCTCTGGACTCCCCGGTCAGCACCGACGATGGCGAGGTCGAACGCGAGCTGCCCGACGAAACGATGCCCACCCCGGCTCAGGCCGCCGAGCAGACCGAGACCCAGCGCATGGTTCACGAGGTCCTCAACCGACTTCGGCCTCAGCACCGCTTGGTCCTGACTCTGGTGGACCTCGAAGGCCTGGAGTACAAGGAAGCGGCCCGCGTGTTGCGTTGCCCTCTGGGGACGCTCAAGTCCCGGGTCGCCCGGGCTCGCGATGCTTTCGCTCGCGAATTCGAAAAATACCGTCGCGAGCAGGAGGAAGAGCGAACGGCCCCGGCGCCGCAGAGCCGCTCAACCCGCTCGAAGTAGGCGGAAACTTATGGCATTCTTCACCCGCAATAATTGCATACGCATGAGGCGTCTGCTGAATCAGCGCCTCGATGGAGAGTTGTCCCCGGCGGACCGCGATCTCCTGGAGACGCACCTGTCGAACTGCCCGGCTTGCGCGGCCTGGGCGGATCGTCTCGCCACTGCCACCAGCCTCCTGCGCGCGGCTGCTCCGATTGAGCCGCCCTCCCACCTGTCCGCCAGGATCAAGGCTGCCCTCGCGACAGGCTTGGCTGATCCCCGGCGTGTTGGCGGAACGCGTTCGTCCGTCAGGAGTTTCTCACCAACCTTCGTTCGCCTGGCGACGGCCGGAGCCCTCGCCGTCCTGGCGCTGGTGCTCGTGACTGCCCTGCGCGATCAGACCGTGCCCCCTGTGCCTGTCTCCCCTCTCTCTCCCGCGCCAGTTGTCGAGCGCCTGGCCGTCTCCCCGCCGGCAGAAGCTCTCCCCGCCCCCCCCGCGCCGATTGCACCCTCGCCTCGCGTGGCCACCGCCACCCCCACAACCTCGCGAGCCGTCACTACTTCCGCCCCCAGCCGCCCCGTTGCCCGGCGCAGTGCGCCGCGTCGCGTGATCCGTACGCCCGCGACTCCCACTCCACCACCACCACCACGCGCCGGGGAAGCCCCCTCCGGCGACCGCGCCGAACCCAGCGACGCCTCTCGGGCCGCGACCGCTACCCAACTGGCTATGGCCCGTCAGCGTATCTCGGTCGCTCCCACCACCCGGCCCGTCAACAGTGGAAGCGCCTTCACCAATCATGTCGTGGGCAGTCTGGTGGCCGACATCATGCTCACCGCTTATCTTGACGGCGCGCCTCCCGGCATGGCCCTCACACCCACAGCGGCCGAGGGGGACTTCTGAATATGAGACCCGCCTGGTTGCTTCTGATCCTGCTCGTGGCTCTCGGGGCGCTTCCCCTGGCGGCTGAGGAACCGCCTGCCTCCCCGGCGACCGCTGCCGGGGCCGACGCAGCGGAGCCACAACCGGCGCCACCGCCTGCCGGGGAAACTCAGACCCAGCCGGCAGCGGAGACTAGCGCTGCTGCGGAGAGCCTCGTGGGCATGCTGCTCGACACCAGTGACGAGCAATTCGGTCGCCTGGCCGAGCTCATTAACACCCAGTACCCCACGCTCTCGGACGAGCTGGTCAAGTATCTCTTTGACCAGCAGCCGGATCTTCTCGCCCAGCTTCTGCCGACTCTCGTCCCGATTCTCGTCAAGGACTATCCGGATGTGGGTCGCATCATCGGCTCAGCCGTCAGACATAACGACCAGCTCAAGCTGCGAGTCGGCCAGGTCGTCGAGGAGAGATACCCCGGTTTTGCCGCCGACCTGCAGCAAATCCCCCGAGGACCCAATCGCCGCCAGCAGGCTGCTGACCTCATCGCCGCCAAGTACTCAGCCCTGATGGCCGTAATGGTGGATGTCCTTCAGAAGGAATTCCCGACTCTCCTCAATGGAGTCCGCCTCCAGGTCGAGCAGCGCTATCCGCATCTCTTGGGGGACATCGCGCGGCTCATTG
>LSQX01172869.1_pt1 | contig 17190 bp, 18 predicted proteins | sample 654561 | NCBI WGS metagenome assembly LSQX01 (sample SAMN04489861, study PRJNA283612) | anaerobic digester metagenome | isolation source: 4 biogas reactors fed with cattle manure at either 37C or 55C with and... | place: Denmark: Kongens Lyngby | collected 2014
CAGAACAGACAGCCCATTTTGCATCCAATCTGGGAGCTGACACAAACCGTAATCCGCTCGCGCTCAGGAATCATGGCAGTTTCAATGAATTTATGTCCGCCGGCAGAAAACAGATATTTTTTGGTGCCGTCAACACTTTGCTGAACACGAACGGGAGCCGACAAGCCCACTTCAAACTGCTGCGACAGCTGCTGTCTTGCCTTTTTTGACAGGTTGGTCATTCCTTCAATATCGGTGACATTTTTCTTGTATAACCAGTCTGCAATTTGCGAAGCGGTGTAACGGGGCAAGCCCGTTTCATCCGTTATTTGCTGAAGCTCTTCCAGGGTTTTTCCAAAAAGTTTTTCCATCCGGCGAAAATTTCGGTAAAGATAATAGTGATAACCGATAAATAAACATTATGCCGCCATTTGGTCATTTTCAAAAAAATAGTGGATATTTGGACGAACAAAAAATTAAACAGTAATGAAAACAATGTTATTTACAGGAATTTTAGGCATAACTCTTTTTATCGGATCTCTTTTTAATCCCGGTCAGCCCGTGCCAGGCGCGGAAGTTTATCTTGTGCAGGAAGGAAGCGATCAGCCTGTTGCATTTGTTACAACCAGCGACAAAGGGAAAGCCTCTTTTGCCAATCTTTCAGGTGGAATGTATTATATTAAAGTTAACTTCCCCCGGCAGTCGGGTAAAATGATGCGTGGACGCAACAATCCCGGAACAAAGCTGGAAGTGGGCTACCACAACGATAAAAAAATCTATTTTGTGAGAGAAGATGAAGGATTTTTCACAATCAAATATTCAGGAATCAAGCAATTTGTAAATAAAAACATTACACCAATTTACAATCTGGCGCTTGAAGGCAGAAGCAAGCAGGTGGAAATCGGCAAATTTGAAGTGAGCAGAAACAACGGCGCTTTCACCATGGAAATCAGAGCGCAAAAACCTAAGAAGTTTGGAAAAACCGTTGAAAAAGTCATAGGCGACTTAGGCATGGTAACCATACGAAATGCCAGGTAGCCTGTTTAAATTCAATCCGAAGTCCTAATAATTCATCGCATCCTGAGCAGCTTTAATCACTTTGGGATGATTAGCCGGTTCCGGGTAGTTATTGGAACAAAAGTTCAATACTGCTTCACCTGATAGAAATGCGGATTTCAGCATCCTGCGGCGAAGAAATTATTCATTCCGTTTTATTCTATCCCTGCTCCTTCAGCTCGTCAAGATTTTGCTGCATGTCATTTTTCATTAGTCCGCAGATGGATATTTCATTTAAAATTTTTGACATTCAGGGCTGAATCACATAAGATTAATCATACAAAGCTAATGAAGCAATTTTCAATTGAAAGCGATACCGCTTAATTTTTCTTTCGGGCAAAAGATAACCAAAATTGATAAGAAACAAATGACCAATTGGCTTTGAAGTTCGAATTTTTCATTAATTTAGCAAATCGAAACAATAGTTGAGAAGTATTGAAAAATGCGTTGCAGATTTGCATTAAAACTCAAATAAATTAATGGATAAACCTGAATTTTCATATGAGATCACATCAGGAATGAACAAAGAACGCTTTGAGCAACTTTTCAAAATATTTTATCCGAGATTAAAAAGGTACGCCTGCAACCTGCTCAAAAATGAGGCTGAGGCAGAAGATTTGGTGCAGGACGTGTTTGTCTATTTCTGGCAAAACAGCAGTGAACTGCGCGATCAAAATAAAGTGGGTTGCTATCTTTACACACATACAAGAAACAGATGTCTTAACTTGATAAAGCACAAGATCGTACAGAAAAATTACACTTTAAATTCGGCAGCCCAGGAATCCGAAGAACTGTATCAAATCAGTTTTGAAGATTGCGAAGATTTCATTCCTTTTGAAAACAAATTGAAAAGTGAATTAGAAAAAATAGTTTTAGAAATGCCGGAAAAATGTCGTACAGCCTTCCGCTTGAGATGGTTTGAAGGGAAAAAAATCCGGGAGATTGCCGAAATTATGAAAATCTCCACAACCATGGTGGACAAGCATCTTGCAAACGGTCTCGAAAAAGCACGGCAAAATTTGAATCCTGATAATATCACTGATGTCTTTTAAAAAGATCGTGTCATAGCGTCCTGGTAATCAGGCACTGAAAAACAAATCAAGTAATAAGTCAAAAATTTCCAAAGAAACAGGTTGGTAAAAATCCTGTAAAGTTGTCTTTATATTAAAGAGATTATATAGGAATGCCTCATTATCAAATCAAAAATCATATCAAACAGTTTTTGAAAGGAAACCTTTCAAAGGAAGATGAAATCAAACTGCTTAGCTGGATTAAGGAGTCACCGGTCAATAAAAAGCATTTTTTAGAAATACAGCATTCACTTCGTCAGGAGATGTTGTCCTGTCCCGACAGCAACACAGAAAAATCGTGGCAGCTGTTACTGAAGAAAATCGAGCCTGAACTTGTCCAAAAAACAATTAAGCCTGTTTTCAGGAAATATCTGCAATTGGCTGCATCATTAGCTGCGGCGGCTCTTATTGGTTTTTTTGCTGCAATTTTTTTGAATACCGGTAAAACCGGTTATGAAGAACAAATTCCCGTACTCCAAAAAATCAGTACGCCCTTTGGCGCACGCACACAATTTATACTACCGGATAACTCGGTAGTCTGGCTGAACTCCGGTTCGGAAATTGAGTTTCCTTCACATTTTGGGGATGTGAGAAACGTTGTTCTGAGCGGAGAAGCTTTTTTTGAAGTGACAAAAAATGATGCTCCATTTGTGGTTTCGTCCGTTTTTGGCGATGTGGAAGTGAAGGGAACTTCTTTTAATGTGAGCGCATATCAAGATGACCATTTTGAGACCACCCTCGTTGAAGGTAAAGTTGAAGTTACTGCAGAAAACGGAGAAAAAGTTATGCTCATACCTGGCTTTCAGGCAGTTTACAAAAACAACCAACTAACTGACACAAAAGTGGATACTGAACTTTTCACTTCCTGGACAAACGGAAAACTCATTTTCAACAAGGAATATCTTCCCCGGATGGCTAAACGGCTGGAACAGTGGTATAATGTAAAAATTGTTCTGGATAATGATAAACGCCTGGAGTCATTATTCTACACAGCCACCATTGAAATGGAGTCTTTCAGTGAGGTACTTAACCTGCTGAAAGTTACTGCTCCGGTAAACTATTCGTGGGATGACAAGACCAGGATGATTAGATTGTATTACGAAAAATAAAAAAAATGCCTATGGAATATTTAATCAAAAGCTTTAAAAAGAGACAAAATTCGATCTGTTTCACAGTTTTCAAATTAAATTAAAAATGGTTATTAACTCAAAGTATTAGATTTATGGACAAATTAAAGTTTTCCCATGGACTGACACCATGGTTACAAAAAAGTTTTAAAGCGTTGCAGCTTACCGTCCTCATTTTGTGCGTTTCAGCCATAACAAGCCTGGCTTCGGACAGCTATGCGCAAACCACTAAAATTACGGTAGTTAAAAAGAATGCAACAATCAAAAGCATTCTTGACGAAATTGAAAAGCAAAGCGAATTTCGCTTTTTCTACAGCAGTGCAGTAGATGTTGAGCAAACAACTTCCATCAGCAAGAGAAACAAAGTTGTTTTTGAAGTTTTGGATGAGCTCTTTTCAAATACTAACGTGAAATACGAAGTATTTGACCGCCAAATCGCCTTAGTGGAAAAAACCGGCAGTTTCCTAAACCGGGAGATCATGCAGCAGTCATCTGTTTCGGGTAAAGTAAGGGACAGTCGCAATCAGCCGCTTCCGGGAGTTACGGTTGTTGTCAAAAACTCAACTCAGGGAACGGTTACAGATGTTGATGGCAACTACACATTAGCCAATATTCCTGATAACAGTGCGCTGGTTTTTTCGTTTGTAGGAATGCGCTCACAGGAGATTGCTGTCGGAAATCAGAGAACCATCAATGTTCAAATGGAAGAAGATGTTATCGGTCTTGAAGAGGTGGTTGCCATAGGCTATGGCGTGCAAAAGAAGGTTAACCTGACCGGTGCCGTAGAGCATGTAACAAGCGAAGTGTTTGACAACAGACCCATGTCTAATGTTACACAGGGTCTGCAAGGCGTTATTCCCAACCTCAACATTCAGCTGATTGACGGAAAACCCGACCGCAGCGCATCTTATCAGATTCGCGGTGTCTCTTCAATCGGGCAGGGTGGCAGTGCATTAGTGCTGATTGACGGAGTTGAAGGTGACCCTGTTTTATTGAATCCAAACGATATTGAAAGTATTTCTGTTTTGAAAGATGCTGCATCAGCTGCCATTTACGGAGCACGCGGTACTTTTGGGGTAGTGTTGATTACCACAAAAAAGCCGAACAAAGACAGAACTTCAATCACATACAGCGGAAATCTCATGGTTAAATCGCCGACTGTGGTTCCGGATATGGTTACCGACTCCTATCTCTATGCAGAGATGTTTGTTGAAGCATATTCCGCCTACTACGATTATGCAAGATCGCCTTCAACTTTCCACAAAGCTGTGCCCTATTCCGAAGACTGGCACAAAGAGATGGGCAACAGACGTCCCGGCTCAGGCAAACCGGAAGTTGAAACCGATGCCAATGGAAACTATCTCTACTACGCCAACACCGATTGGTATGATCTGCTTTACAAAGACCGCACTTTCGGAAATGATCACAATATCACCATTCAGGGAGCAACCGAAAAAGCCGACTTCTTCGTTTCCGGTCGTTTTTACGAGCAGGGCGGAGTTTTCAATTACAACAGCGATGATTATTCCACTTATAATATCCGCGCCAAAGGTTCGGCTCAGATATTCGATTGGCTTAAAGTTGAAAACAATTTAGGGTTTTCTCAGAGAAATTATTTCAATCCGCTGACCGTTGCAGACGGAAACGTCTGGTATGGACTGGAGAGTGAAGCAGAACCCATGAGCCCGATGTTTAACCCCGACGGAACTTTAACCATGGCTGCCGCCTACAGTGTCGGGGATTTGTGGTATGGGAAAAGTGGAACAGACTCCAAAAGAAGGGGAATGACCAATACTACATCTTTTGTGGCATCATTCCTAAACGATTCATTCCGGGTCAAAGGTGATATCTCTTTCCGGAATACCGACAATCAGCAGATAACCCGGCGCGTTCCCGTGCCCTACAGCCCACAGGTTGGTGTTATTGCCTATCTGGGTTCAAACACAGATGATCTTGGCGTCAGAAATTCCGACTCAAGGTATCTCTCCACAAATATTTATGCTGAATATGAAAAAACTTTCAACGATGCGCATTATTTCAAAGGTATGGTTGGAAATAACTACGAACAGTACATATATAACACGGTTTTCACCAGAAGAAACGGACTGATTTTCGAAGAAGCCAACAATCTGAATATGGCAAACGGCAGTAACATCACAGTGAGCAGCGACTATGAAAAATGGCGTATTGCCGGAGGTTTTTTCAGGTTTAACTATGGGTTTATGGACCGCTACCTGCTTGAAGTGAACGGGCGGCTGGATGCATCAACAAAATTCCCGGTAAACCAGCAGTGGGGTTTTTTCCCGTCTGTATCGGCAGCCTGGCGCGTTTCGGAAGAATCATTTTGGAATGTGAGTGACAAAGCCATTTCTGACCTGAAAGTGCGCGCTTCTTTTGGTTCACTCGGAAACGGGAATATCGCTTCGTATGCATACAGTGAGCTATTCAGCATCAGTCAGATGGGACGACTGATCAACGGTGCGCTGAATCAAAAGACTTCTGCGCCTGCGGTTATTCCGGACGGACTGACCTGGGAAACTGCAACTACTACCAACCTTGGAGTGGACATGGGGCTTTTGAGTGGAAAAATGCGCTTTTCGGGAGATGCCTATATCCGCAAAACCACCGATATGTACACCGTGGGAGTTGACCTGCCTGCAACATTTGGCGCCACGGCACCAAAGGGAAACTACGCCGACATGACTACCAGAGGCTGGGAACTCAGTCTGAGCTGGAATGACAAATTTACGGTTGCAGACAAACCATTCCATTACAATCTTCGCTTCACCTTAGCTGACTATGTTTCCAAAATCGACAAATACACCAATCCCGAAAAAGACCTTGGAAGTTATCTCGATGCAAGAGTCAACTACTATGAAGGGATGACCATTGGTGAAATCTGGGGATATGTTACCGAAGGATTTTTCACTTCAGAAGAAGATGTTAAAAATCATCCTTCACAGAGGCTCTATTTTGCATCCAATTCAGGAACCTGGCTGCCGGGGGACATTAAATTCAAAAATCTGAACGACGATGATGTTATCGACTACGGAACCAACAAAGTGGGCGATCCCGGCGACAGGAAAGTCATCGGCAACTCAAATCCAAGATTTACGCACAGCTTTAACTTAGGCGCTGACTGGAACGGAATTTTTGTCAGTGCATTCTTTCAGGGAGTGGGCAGACAGCACTGGTGGCCCGGAACGGACAATGCACTGTTCTGGGGGCAATACAACCGCCCGTACAATAATATTCCTTCTTCAATGATTGGAAATATCTGGTCGGAAGACAATCCGGATGCCTATTTCCCGCGCTATCGTGGTTATGTAGCGCTTCAGAGCACCCGTGAATTGTCGGTGGTTCAAACCAGGTATCTGCAAAACGTAGCTTACATCAGGCTGAAAAACCTGCAAATTGGTTACAACCTGCCGCACAAATGGATCTCTTCAATGAAGATGCAGGCAGCCCGCATTTATCTGACAGGCGAAAATCTTTGGGCATGGTCACCACTGTATAAGCACACCAAAAACTTTGATGTCGGGAATATTTATGGTGAAGACACAGATGCCAAATCAGCAGCTGCCAGCGGAGGAACAAACTCAATTATCAGCAATGGGGGATATTCCTATAACTATCCTATACTCAAGAGTATAAGTGCAGGTTTATCCATAACTTTTTAGTCGGTAAATAGAATCTGTTATTAAAAAGAGATAAAATTTAATTGACTTTTATGAATGACTTTTTAAAAATAAAAATAGTACAAATGAAAAAAATAGTATTAATATTTATAGCAATCTCTGTACTCGTTGCATGTGAGATGGAGGAACTTCCGCAAGCCAAGGTATCCAGAAAGCCGGTATTCAGCACGGAAACCGGTCTGAGAATGTACACAAACTCATTTTATGATAATTTTCCGAATCGCACGACAATTTATTCCAACTCCTATTACATTGCTGTTAACTCGGTGATTAAATATTTCACTGAAGGTGGCTATAGCCCGGAAGAAAGCGGCGGATGGGGCTGGGGCGCATTGCGCAATATCAACTATTTTATAGAGAACTGTACGGATGAAGCTGTTCCGCTCGATATTCGGAACAACTATATCGGAATTGCAAGGTTTTTTCGCGCAAATTTCTATTATGAAAAGATGCAACGCTTTGGAGATGTTCCGTGGATTGACCATCCGTTAGATGTTGCCGATCCGTTGTTGTACGCCGGACGCGACAGCCGGATAATGATTGCTGAAAAAATTAAGGAAGACCTTGACTTTGCCATTGCAAATATCAAAGTGAAACGCGATCCAAGCGGCTCAACAGTTACCTCCTCAATGGCAGCAGCTTTGAAATCGCGCGTATGCCTTTGGGAAGGCACTTTCAGAAAATATCACACGGAAGCCGGATTGCAAGCCTCTGCCAACGAATGGCTGCAGGAATCGGTATCAGCCTCCCAATATGTGATGGATGCAGGGTATTCAATTTATACCGGTGATGGTGCCGATAAATCATACCGCAAACTATTTATCAGCAAAACCCCCGTTTCAGAAGAAGTAATCTATGCAGTTACTTTCAGCAGCTCGCTGGGAGTAGTTCACTCGGGAAACCGCAGCTGGACCTCTGTTACTTTAGGTTCCTGCCCCTCTTTAACCCGTTCATTCGTGAACACCTACCTGAAACTTGACGGAACACCTTTCACGGATAATCCCGATTATGCAACCATGCCTTTCCCCGAAGAGTGCGTTGACCGCGACAAACGGCTTTCACAAACTGTTATGACTCCGGGATTTACACGTATTTCCGGCGGGCAAGTTGTAGAAACAGCACCCAACTATGCGTATGCAATCACAGGCTACCACACCTGCAAATTCACGCTGGACGACATGCAGTTTGACAACGTGGATGTTTGCGACAACAATGTGATTTTGTACCGCTACGCCGAAATATTACTCAACTATGCAGAGGCAAAGGCAGAATTAGGTACACTCACTGATGAAGATTGGGCAAAAACCGTTGGAAAGCTCCGCGAAAGAGCAGGTATTACAGGTGGTTTAACCAAAAAACCAACCGTTGTAGATACCTATCTGCAGCAGCGTTTCTTCCCCGGAATCAGCAATCCTGAGATTCTTGAAATCCGCCGTGAAAGAGCCATTGAACTCTCTTTCGAAGGTTTCTCCTGGCCCGATATCTGTCGCTGGAAAGTTGGCGAACTGGTTACACAGGTATGGGACGGCATTTATGTGCCCGAACTTGATGTTCCCTATGACATGAACGGTGACGGCAAACTTGACGTTTGTTTCACCAAAGACTTAAATCCCGATAAGGTGCCGGGTGTTTATTACCTTTATGTGGGTGAAAAATTAGCAAGCGGCGCCACAAACAATGCCCAGTTAGGCAGCGACGGTCATTCGTTAGTGTTTATGAAAGACCAGATCAGAACATGGAACGATAAATTGTATTTCTACCCGATTCCTGCCGTGGATCTGGTGAAAAATCCCGCTTTGGGACAAAACCCGGGATGGTAAATTGAAATCTTTAATCAATCTGTAAAATAGGTTTTCTAATAGGTTTCAGTAAAAACACATTAGATTTTTAAAATACAGGTGTCGGTTGATAAACGGGAATTTCTCCGGAATTTTGACTGACACCTGTTTTTTTACAGCACGTCTCCTATTGTAAAAACATCGGCAGATTATTGCTTTTTGCATAATATTCGTTTTTTCATTCCGGTTCACTGACCATTCCTGAAAATTTTTATAATTTTGCAACACTTTTTTCGAACCATGGGCTGGAGAGCAAAATATGATGTAGAATTTAAAGGCCTTAAAGAAGGTCTTCACGAGTTCGAGTTTGAAATTCAGAACAAGTTCTTTGCGCATTTTGAACAGGAGCTGGTCAGTGTTGGAGATGTGAAGGTGAAAGTAACTCTCGAAAAGCGGAGTTTATTCATGAAACTGCATCTTGCGCTGAAAGGTTGGGTGGAACTCACCTGCGACCGTTGTCTTGAAAATTATCATCAGGGTATTAAGTTGAAAACTGAACTTTTTGTCAAATTTGGTGAGAATGAACTTGAAGACAACGAAATCATCTGGGTTTCACCCGAAGAGCATCGCATCAATCTGGCTCAGCTAATTTATGAATACATCGTTTTAAGCATTCCCATCCGGCATGTGCATCAGGACAAGAACGGAGTCAGCGGGTGCAGCCCCGAAATGCTTAAAATGTTGAAAGAGCTTGAAACCACAAAGGAAAAAGAAGAAGAAAAGGAACAAAAAACCGACCCGCGATGGTCCGCTTTAAAAGATTGGAATAATAATTAAAAATGAAATATTATGGCACACCCAAAAGGTAAAACATCAAAAACAAGAAGGGATAAGAGACGCACGCATTACAAAGCTGTTCTTCCCACGCTTGCAACCTGCTCAAATTGCGGAACAACCGTTAAATATCACCATATCTGCCCCGAGTGCGGATATTACAGAGGAAAACAGGTTATTGAAAAAGAGATTGCAGTTTAAATGCACAAGCCGGTCAAAACATGACCGGCTTTTTTGTCACCGGAAGCTTAGCTGAAATGGCATGAATGAATAGCTTGTTCAGAAAGAAAAGCAGGAAGGGAAACCGTTTAAACCAACGAGTAGAACTTGTCGAATGCGAGTTGTCGGCATTGACTGTCAAAACTTAAACATTATTTAATATCCACATTTTTGGCACTTTATTGCATCTCCCTTTTTAATTGCATTTGACGAATTATTCACTTTCGGTGAATAATCAGCCGGTTTTCACCGGCATAGCTTCAAAATCAAATTGTGATAAAAATTGAATTTTTATTGCCGGAATTCCAGAAATTTGTAACTTCAACCTATTTAATTTAAACGAGACAAAGAATAATTTTCCGAAAAAGCAGTTTTACTTAGAAAAATGATTTTTAAAATGGCAAAACAGACATCAAACAACGGCGAAAACTTTGGACAGGCAATCAATATTATCAGTGAAGGCACCCGAATTACGGGAGATATTTCTGCCGGAAGTGATATTCGGATTGACGGGGAATTAGTTGGAAACATCAAGGCAAACGGCAGAATAGTTATCGGTCCGAAAGGGAAAGTTGAAGGGGAGATAAGCTGCAATAACATTGAAATTTCAGGCTGCATCCGCGGAAAAATTGTTGTTTCGGAATTGTTGACCCTGAAAGCAACTGCCTGCATTATTGGCGATATTATTGCCGGGAAACTTTCGGTTGAACCCGGCTCAACCTTCACCGGTACTTGTGCCATGGGCGATACGGCTATAAAAAAAGATGAAGAATCAACTCAAAAAGAACAAAAAACGGTTTGATGATTTTGTTCGCTATTCCGGCCTTGCGTTTGAAATGATGGCGATGATTGCAGCCGGCACCTTTTTAGGTTTTAAAATTGACCAGTGGATGAATAACAGATTTAAGGGATTCACGCTGGCGCTTTTGGTTCTTTCCGTAGTGGGCTCAATCTTTTATGCAACAAGAAATTTACTTAAAAAATGAACAGGGAATTCTTTGTTTTTCTGGCTAAGATTTTATCGGCTACAGCAATTCTGGCTGTTTTGGGCTGGGTTGTATTCACCTTCGTCGTGCCGGGAATGTATCTGCCGATTTTGCCATGGATGCTTTTATTCTTTTTTGTTGTTACCCTGCTAACCTACCTGCTGCAACATTCCGTGAGAAAAAACATGAAACGGTTCACCCATGTCAGTATGATTGCGTCTATGCTCCGGCTTATTCTTTATTCGGTTTTTGCTTTTATCTACCTTTATCTGAAGCCGGAAAATGCTGTTGTTTTTGTTGTTTCTCTTGCTGTTTGCTGGCTCGTTTATACGCTCATGGAAGTTTGCTGCCTGTCAAAAACAAAAAACAACACAAAAGTATAATCAGTAATTGGCGCTAATTCAGCAAAATACTCAATTTCACTATGAGCTTCTTTCTATTTCCCGCTGATCTACGCAGATTAAAGGAGATTAAGTGGGGATTGAAGGAGATTAGGTGGAGATTGAAAGAGATTGATGCAGTTTTTACTCTGTGGAACTCTGTGAATCTCTACTGGTGAAATTCCTTTCCCGCTGATTTTTACAGAATTTTAATCCGTAAATATCCGCGTTGAGCTTGCTCATCCGTGGCATCAGTGTNNAACTTGGAACTCGGAACTCGGAACTACGAACTTGGAACTTGAACCTGAAATTTATAAATCACCTTTGAAGGTCTTTTTACTGTTATCATACAAAAAATTTCTACTTTTGTGCAATTCGTAGTCAATAGAAGAAAAATGTCAAAATTTCCCAAAAGCAATTTTCTGTCATATTTAATAATTGCAGTTTTTCTGTGGCTGCCGGCAGCAGCACAGCAAAGCGATGCTTTTGATGATTCTTCTGTCGGACAAAACCAGTCAGCAGAAAAATTTGATGCCGGGAAATTCATTTTTGAACATGTTCTTGATGCTTACGACTGGCACATTGCAACATATAAAGGAAAACACATCAGCGTTCCGCTGCCGGTGATTCTTTTCAGCAGTCAGCCGGAGCTACATGAAGGGAAAAAGGTGCATTTTTTCATGTCATCCAAATTTCATCACGGAACCGCCGATTTTCGGGGCTTCCGAATTTCGCAAAGCGAAAAGCATAACGGAAAAATTGTTGAATTGAGCAGGTATGGCGAAGAGATCGGCAGACCTGTTGACCTCTCCATAACCAAATCCATTTTAGGCGCTGTTGTTACCATGATTGTGCTGTTCCTGCTTCTGTTTTCGGTTGCCAGATCAGCAAAAAGAAACAGGGACAAAGCGCCAAAGGGCTTGCAAAACCTGATTGAGCCGGTGATTGCATTCATAAAAAACGAAATCGCAATTCCGTCCATAGGCGAAAAGAGTTATCAAAAATTTATGCCTGCCCTGCTCTCTCTCTTCTTCTTTATTCTGCTGAATAATCTATTGGGATTGATACCCATTTTCCCGTTTGGAGCCAATGTTACCGGCAATATTTCGGTTACCTTGGTTTTCGCGATGTTTACCTTTTTTGTTACCAACATCAGGGGAAACCGGCACTACTGGAAAGAAATTTTCAATCCGGATGTTCCGATGTGGCTGAAAGTTCCCATTCCGCTGATGCCCATTCTTGAAATGACCGGGATGATCACCAAACCGTTTGTGCTGATGGTTCGTCTGTTTGCAAACATGCTTGCCGGACACATGATTGTTACGGTTTTTCTGAGTTTGATATTTATTTTCAGCAGTCTGATCGGACCTGCCGCCGGATTTGCCGTTGGACCGATTTCTGTGGTTTTTGCAATATTTATCACGCTGTTAGATATTTTGGTATCTTTCATACAGGCTTATGTTTTCACTCTGCTGTCAGCCATCTATTTTGGGATGGCATCGGCGGAAAACCATTAATATTCATTTTTTAAAAATTAAATGCTATGTTATCAATGATTTTAGGCATTTTGCTACAAACAACGGAGGCGGCAGCCAAAGCTAATTTTAGCGAGTTTGGTGCTGCACTTGGCGCAGCGCTTGTTGCCATTGGCGCAGCCTATGGCATCAGCAGAATTGGCTCAAGTGCCATGGAAGCTATTGCACGCCAGCCGGAGGCAAGCGGCGACATTCGTTCAAACCTGATTGTTTCAGCGGCTTTGATTGAAGGCGTCTGCTTCTTCGCAGTAATTGTCTGTGCATTAGTATTGTTTGTTTAGCTGACAAATTAAAACAGTTCTCTCCGGGATTGCCGGAGGAGCTGTTTTCAATCTGAATTCACTTTAAAATAATTTATACGGAATATGGAACTGGTAACTCCGGATTTTGGGACGATTTTTTGGATGGTAATCATCTTTTTATTCGTTGTAGTCATCCTGAAAAAATTTGCATGGAAACCCATCCTGAATGCAATGAACGACAGGGAGCAATCCATTGAAAATGCGCTGGGTGCTGCGCAAAATGCGAGAAAAGAGATGGAGAACCTGAAAGCCGGCAATGTGCAGCTGCTGAATGAAGCCCGGCAGGAGCGGGAGAAAATGCTCAACGAGGCAATGCACCTGAAAGAGAAGATTATTGCCGAAGCAAAGGAGAAAGCGGGTCGCGAAGCGGAAAAAAGCATTGAAAATGCAAAGCAGCAAATCCTCAATGAAAAGGAGAAGGCGATTGATGAGATGAAACAGCAGATTACCGAGCTTTCATTAATCATTGCCGAAAAAATTATACGCAGGGAGATGTCGGAAGACACACGGCAGCAAGAGTTAGTCAACCAATTAGTTGAAGAAATTAAACTGAACTGATTTATGAACCACAGCGCTATAACAGTCCGGTACGCCAAAGCTCTTTTCATGTTGGGAAAAGAAAAAGATTCTCTTTCCCACATAAAAAAAGATATGGACTATATTGTGGCGGTGTGCAATCAATCTGCTGATTTTAAGGAATTCCTGATTAATCCCGTGATTCAGGCATCCGGCAAGATTCAGATTATAAAAAGTATTTTCGATACAAAAATAAGCAGCCTTTCCCTTCAATTTCTGGAATTAATTACCAAAAACAAACGGGAAGCTTTTATCCCCATGATTTGTCTCAATGTTCTTGATCTGATCCGAAAGGAGAAAAACATCAAAACGGCGGTACTTACAACAGCTTTTGAACCGGATGAAAAAGTGTTGGAAAAAGCAGAAGAAATTTTAGAAAAGGAGTTAGGAACAAAAGTGGAACTGACCGGCAGAACAAGTCCCCATATCATTGGTGGAATTATTTTGCAAATTGATGATAAACAGTATGATGCAAGCATTGCCACCCAAATAAAGAAACTGAAAAAGGAGATGTTAAACTCCTGAAAATATTCACTTACAAAGAAAAACTGAAAAATGACAAATATAAATCCGGCAGAAATATCCGAAATCCTGAAACAGCAACTCAAAAACTTTCAGTCGGGAGCTGAACTGGAAGAGGCAGGCACTGTTTTGCAGGTTGGCGACGGTATTGCCAGAATATACGGACTTTCAAATGTGGAATCCAACGAAATGATTGAGTTTGAAAGCGGCATTAAAGGTATTGTGCTCAACCTGGAAGAAGATAATGTTGGCGCTGTTCTGTTGGGACCTTCGGAAGATGTGAAGGAGGGCGACAACGTTAAGCGGCTCAGCCGCATTGCATCAATCATGGTTGGTGAAAAAATGTTGGGCAGGGTGATAAATACCCTTGGCGAACCCATCGACGGGAGAGGTCCTATAAGTGGCGAGCTGATTGAAATGCCGTTAGAGCGTAAGGCACCGGGGGTAATTTTTAGGCAGCCGGTGAAAGAGCCGTTGCAAACCGGACTGAAAGCAATTGATGCAATGATTCCCATCGGGCGTGGACAGCGGGAACTGATTATCGGCGACCGCCAGACCGGAAAAACGGCAGTGGCAATTGATACTATTATCAATCAACGCGAAAACTTTGAAAAAGGAGAACCGGTTTACTGCATCTATGTGGCTATCGGGCAAAAAGGTTCCACGGTGGCAAGCATTGCTGCAACATTGGAAAAATACAGAGCAATGGACTATACCGTCATTGTTTCATCAACAGCCTCAGACCCGGCAGCGCTGCAATTTTATGCACCTTATGCGGGAATGACCATCGGGGAATTTTTCCGGGATACCGGACGCGACGCTCTGATTATTTTAGATGATCTGTCCAAGCAGGCAGTTTCTTACCGTGAAGTTTCCCTGCTGTTACGCCGCCCGCCGGGGCGCGAAGCCTATCCGGGAGATGTCTTCTATCTCCACTCCCGCCTGCTGGAACGTGCGGCAAAAATTATTGAATCGGACGAAATTGCAGCCCGGATGAACGACCTGCCGGAGCAGCTGAAAAATAAGGTGAAAGGCGGAGGTTCACTCACCGCACTGCCCATAATTGAAACTCAGGCAGGCGATGTTTCCGCATATATTCCAACCAATGTGATCTCCATCACCGACGGACAGATTTTTCTGGAATCCAACCTGTTCAATGCCGGATTCAGGCCAGCAATCAATGTGGGAATTTCGGTTTCGCGCGTGGGAGGAAATGCACAGATAAAGTCCATGAAACAGATTGCCGGAACCCTGAAATTAGACCAGGCACAATACCGTGAATTAGAGGCTTTTGCAAAATTCGGCGCCGATTTAGACATGGCAACAATGCGCGTTTTGGACAAAGGACGAAAAAACATGGAAATACTGAAGCAGAATCAGTATTCTCCCATGAAAATCGAGCACCAGGTGGCAATTGTCTATTGCGGCGTCAACGAACTGCTCAGGCATGTGCCGGTGGATAAAATCAAAGAATTTGAAAAAAGATTTCTGGAAATAATGGAAGCGGAACACCGCGATGTGCTCGACTCCATCAAAGGGGGAAACATGAGCAGTAAAATGGAAACTGTTCTGCAAAGTGTTGCAACCGAGGTTGTTCTGAAATACAAAAAAAAGGAGTAACGCGCTGAAAAAATGGTCGGATTAAAAGAAATACGCACACGCATTGCATCAATAAAAACTACCCGTCAGGTTACAGGCGCCATGAAAATGGTGTCGGCGGCAAAGCTCAAAAAAGCACAGGATGCCATACTTCAAATCAGACCTTACGCCAATAAATTATACGAAATTCTGAAATCGCTGGAATCAACTTTTGAAACGAACAACAAATCGGTTTACACGCTGCAACGTTCTCCCGAAAAGGTGCTTATCGTGCTTGTATCTTCCAACCGCGGACTTTGCGGCGGATTTAACCTGAACATTGCCAAAAAGGCGCTGCAGCTGGTTTTGGAAAAATACCATGAGCAGCAGGAGTCCGGCAATGTTGATTTTATTTGCATTGGCAGGCAGGCAGAAAAACATGTTGTATCTGCCGGAATGAACGTGATTGAGAGTCACCATGAACTGTTCGACAATCTCGTTATTGCCGAATCGCACAAGTTGGCGGAAAAAATTATGGAACTCTTTACCGAAGGTGTTTACGACAGGGTTGAGCTGGTCTATAATCAGTTTTTAAATGCAGCCACTCAGGTGAATGTGGCAGAGCAGTTTCTTCCCGTGAAAGCTAAAAAAAAGAAAATCAAAAATCATTATCACGATTATATTTTTGAACCTTCCAAGGAAATCCTTTTGAAAGACCTGATTCCCAGAACGCTGAAAGTGCAGTTCTTCAGGGCTTTACTCGACTCACATGCTGCAGAGCATGGCGCAAGAATGACTGCCATGCACCAGGCTACCGACAATGCCACCGAGCTTTTAAAAGATTTAACCCTGCAATACAACAAGGTGAGACAGGCATCCATCACCCGCGAAATTCTGGAAATTGTGAGTGGCGCGGAAGCGTTAAAAGGCTAATTCAGCACTTTTTTCCTGCATACAATAACAAGCTTCGTGGGCGCCTGAAGCCCGTATTCCATCGCTTTCTGCCTGAATTCTTCAATCTGCGGATAGAGCAAATCGTATTCGGGGCGCCCCTTTATTCTTTCAATCATCTGCTTCATCCGGTCAACCTTGAATTCAAGCTCCGATTCATCTTCAAGAAGATTCATGTTGCTCCGGTGCTCAAAATAGAACTGAACCGGTAACTCCGTCTGTTTCAGCATGCTTAGAATAGCATCGCTGCTGAAAGTTTTCCGGTGAAAAGTTCCGGTCAGGCGGTCGATGCGACTCCTGAAATGATGAAACAACTTATGAACTTCCTGCGCCGGGTTCAGATTGTTGCTGATAATTTCGCTGATGATGACATATCCGTCAGGTTTGACAACCCGGTTCATCTCTCTCAGCGCTTTTTTCACTTTTGGAAGGTGATGAAGAGCCATGGAAATTGCCGCCACATCAAAAGAGTTGTCATCAAATTTCATATTTCCCGCTTCCATTTCAAGAAAAGTTACATCGGGAAAGAACTTGCGGGCATTTTCAAGTGATTCGCTGTTTGGATCGATGCCTGTAATGTGAGCTTTGGGAAATATTTT
>LSQX01213552.1_pt2 | contig 17190 bp, 16 predicted proteins | sample 654561 | NCBI WGS metagenome assembly LSQX01 (sample SAMN04489861, study PRJNA283612) | anaerobic digester metagenome | isolation source: 4 biogas reactors fed with cattle manure at either 37C or 55C with and... | place: Denmark: Kongens Lyngby | collected 2014
ATGGCCTTGTAAAGGCCGATCATTCCCTCCTGGATTATGTCCTCCCTATCTGCCCCAATCAGAAAGTAGGATCGGGCCTTTGCCCGCACGAAATTCTTATACTTGTGGATGAGGTACTCTTCGGCGTCGCTATCGCCCTGCTTCGCAATGTCCACGATTTCCTCATCAGCCAGCTCATCATAGTGTAAGTAGATTTCATGTTGCAGGTTTACGCTCAAATGCGTCCCCTCCCGACACAACAAGCTTAGCAGCGGGATACATTGATTCCCGAGACTGGCTGTAAATTTCTTCGGCTGTTGTGCAAGCCGGTCTGCTAGTCCATTTGATGCTTGATATGAAATTAGAAAAGCCGATTTTCGGTAGGTTTTGAGCCTATGATGGCCCCAAAGACTACGGTCATTATATATCAGTGCCTCCAAATCAGTCAAGCAAACCGCTGGTTGAGGGTGACATATGTAGTAGCTATCTTTACCAGAGTCCTCCTCTGGCCCATCTTTCAAGCCCGTCTGTCATGGACTGCCACCCGCCAATCTTGCACTTGCCAGTCGCCTCGGAAATAGTGTTCGAGATAGTACAACTTAGCTTCCGGCCTGTATCACTCTTTGCCTGGCAACCTCGAACGCTATCACTGCCCACGCAACCCCGGCGTTAAGCGACGACACATCGCCTGCCATGGGTATTGAGACCGTGAAGTCTACTAACTCTCCCACAAGTCTCGACATGCCCTTGCCCTCACTCCCCACAACAACAGCAATGGGGCCAGTCAGGTCTGCATCGTGGAAGCGCTGTTTGGCATCGGCCGTGGCTCCGACGACCCAAACGCCGCTCTGCTTGAGCCTCTCTATCGTCTGCGCAATGTTCCCAACCCTGGCTACAGGAGTATGGGCGACTGCCCCGGCGGAAGCCTTCACAACAACTGGGCTCACCTGTGAGCTTCTCCTGGCGGGTATGACTACCCCATGGGCGCCTGCCGCATTGGCAGTACGTATGATCGATCCGAGGTTTTGCGGGTCGGTTATCCCGTCCAGCACCGCTACGAACAAGTCCTCTCCGCGCGCCTTGGCCGCCTCCACAAGATCGTCAAGCTCTGCATACAGGATCGGCGAAAGCTGCGCCACAACCCCCTGGTGAACTGGTGCGACACCCTGTTTATCAGCTGTCATGCGGTCAAGCGCCGATCTGCCCACTTCAACCACTGGTATCTTGCGCTTCCGAGCAGCCGCGACTATGCGCCCATCAGCCGAGCCTCGCGCCATGAATATCTTGTTGAATTCTCTTCCCGACTCCAGCGCTTCCATTACAGGCTGGCGTCCCCATATTACATACTCATCATCCATTGGCAGGCTCCTCGACTCCATCTTTTCGCTGGGCCAATACCATGGCCTCATCCATGATCTGGCGCAGCCTTTCAGTTTTGCCTGAAAGGTACATGTACCCGAGCAAAGCTTCAAACCCGGTTGCATACCGATAATCGATAGGGTCAGGCCCCCGAAAAGCATGCCCCGGTTTCACGTTTCTGCCTCGTCTCACCAGATCGCGCTCTTCCCTGGAGAGAAAGTTCTCCAGCAAGTGGACAATGCGCGACTGCGCCTCGGCGTTCACCATCTCCTCAGCTGCCGAGTGAAGCGCATTCACGCGAACGCATGCACCGCCTCCAGCCGCAAGCTCAGAGCGGACATGAAGCTCCCATACAGCATCGCCCACGTAGGCCAAATTGAGCGGAGACATCTCGCGCACTTGAGCCTCACTTAGCTTCAAACTTCCACCTCGCTCCATCTCGCGTATCCTCAACGACTATGCCCATCTCAGAGAGACGATCGCGAATCATGTCCGACACGCCGAACTCCCTGGCCTCCCGGGCCTTCGCCCTCACATCAAGAAGAAGCTGAACAAGGCCTCGAACGGTCTCCCCGAGTTCCGCAGCCTCCCCTCGATCGTCACCGCCCGATCCGGGCCTGGCACCCGCAGATTCCAAAGACGACGCATCCATGATACCGAGCACATCCCCAAGCTCCATTATGGCCAGCACGGCCCTTGAAACTGCTGCCCGCGCGCCTTCGTCGGGAGGCGATGGCATCTCTCTGTTGACGTATGTGTTGAGTGCAGTCGCAAGATCATGCAGTGATGCTATGGCCCCTGCAGTGTTGAAGTCGTCATCCATTGAGTTCTCGAATCGTCTCCGCGCTTCGATCACGGCTGCATCGAGCCGCGTATCATCACCGGCCATTCCGATCTCCCCGATCTCGTCCGGGTCTATTGAAGCAGCAAAGATCGCATTGGCTACCGCATCTTCAAGCCTTGCAAGAGCCTTCTCGCACATGCGGAGCTCATCGTCGCTGAAGTTGACCGGCTTGCGGTAGTGGTTGGACATGAGAAAATAGCGGACTACCTTGCCCGGGTAGTACGCCAGGATATCACGTGCTGTCTTGAAGTTCCCCAGTGACTTGGCCATCTTCTCGCCGTCCACGTTAATGAAGCCGTTATGGACCCAGTATTTCACCGGAGCGACTCCGTTGGCGCCATGGCTCTGCGCTATCTCGTTCTCGTGGTGCGGGAAGACAAGATCGATGCCTCCGGTATGTATGTCGAAGGTCTTGCCAAGGTACTTTGTGCTCATTACGCTGCACTCAATGTGCCATCCCGGCCGGCCCGGCCCCCATGGGCTGTCCCACGATGGTTCGCCGGGTTTTGCCGCCTTCCAGAGCGCAAAGTCGAGAGGATCCTCTTTGGTCTCGCCTACGCCTACCCTTGCTCCAGCCATCAGGTCATCAATCTTCTGGTTCGACAGAATGCCGTAATGCTCGAACTTCGAGACGTCATAGTAGACATCGCCGTCTCGCGCGTACGCCAAACCGTTGTCAATGAGTGCCTGTATCATCTGGATCATCTCGTCCACATGCTCTGTAGCCCTGGGCTGAATATCCGGAGCCCTGACTCCCAAGGCCTCCCTGTCCTCTATGTACGCCTCGGTAAACTCATCCACGATGTCCTGGGGTGCTATTCCTCTCTGAGCAGCCCTCTCGATTATCTTGTCCTCTATGTCAGTAATGTTCTGGACCAGCGTTACATCGTATCCTCTGTACTGGAGATACCTCCGAATAACATCGGGAACGACAAAAGCGCGGGCATTGCCGATATGGAAGTAGTCGTAAACTGTCGGCCCACAGCTGTATATGCCAACCTTGCCCGGTGTAACTGGCACAAAGTCCTCTTTGCGCCGGGTCAGGGTATTGTAAATCCTAATCGCCATGGTCCAGGCCTCCCTCCGATATGCATGTCACAACCTCTTCGCTCAGTCCACCGGGCACCGGGATAAGTGTTGCAACAGCCAGGGCTGCGATGCCTTCGCCCGACCCTGTAAACCCCAGTCCTTCAGTGGTCTTTCCCTTAATATTAACACACTCATCACGCAGATTCATCGCCGACGCCAACCTCTTGCGCATCTCGGGCACAAAAGGCGAAATCTTCGGACGTTCTGTAATGACTGTGGCATCCACGCCTGTAACCCGGTATCCACAGCGCCCCGCCATCGCGACAACACGCTGCAAGAGCTCGATGCTGCATATCCCTGCATACGCAGGATCAGTGTCAGGAAAGTGCATCCCGATATCGCCGAGGCATGCCGCTCCCAGGATTGCATCGCATACCGCATGCGTCAGCACATCAGCGTCGGAGTGCCCCTCCAGCCCCTTCTCGTGAGGCACCTGCACTCCTCCGAGAATCAGGTCGCGTCCACGCACCAGCCGATGCACATCGTACCCCTGACCCACTCTAGCACTCACAACCATCTCACTCCGATCGCCCGAGTCTTCACGAGCAAGCAAAAGCTCTGCCAGCGCAAGATCATCTGTGGTAGTAATCTTTATGTTCGCATAGGAGCCCGGCGTCAGCGCAACGGGAAGCCCGAGCCTTTCAACGAGAGCGCAATCATCGGTGCCAACATAGCCTTCTTCTTCCGCACACTCGTGGGCGCGCTTCAACGTCGACAGGCGGAATGCCTGGGGCGTCTGCACAAGGCAGAGGCGGGACCTGTCGGGCGTCATCGCAACGAGCCCGTCATCCCCCACAAGCTTCACCGTATCCTTAGGGGGCACCGCGCATGTGGCGGCTCCATGGACCGCCGCTGCCTCCACAACAGAGATGATCTCAGCCTTTGATACCAGAGGACGAACTCCGTCGTGGACTAGGACTATGTGGCGGTTCTCCTCATCAAGGCCGAACGCACCCTCGGGCGCACCACCAGTTCGGCGGGACCCTGCCCCGCCTTCACCTTCTGCCATGTCCGTGCCCGCCCATACCGCCCGAAGGGCTCTCCGCACCGACTCTTGCCGGTGGGAGCCGCCCGCCACTACAGTACATTTGCATAACGAAGAGAGGGAGTATCGCTCTACGATATCCCTCTCGAAAGCGTTCTCATCACCGGGCGGGACAGATATGATTATCTCATCCACAACCCCCGAAAGCGCCAATCTCGATATTGTGCGAGCCACTATTGGAACGCCCCAGAGCTGCAAGTACTGCTTTGGAACGGCTGCGCCCATTCGCGATCCGGACCCTGCCGCCGGAACTATGGCCCAGACCCGCATTTGTGCTGCCATCCAGCTACACCTCGCAAGCGAATGATAGTTGAAAGACCTGCTGCCTCAGCCGACTCGCTCGGCCGACTTCATCTTGGCAAATATCATCCTGCCTGCAGATGTTTGGAGTACGCTGGTGACAAGCACGTCCACGTAGTCGCCGATATAGCGCCTCCCGCCATCAACCACAACCATTGTTCCGTCATCCAGATAGGCTACCCCCTGGCCTGATTCCTTGCCATCCTTGATCACGTGAACTGTCATTTCTTCGCCAGGCAGCACAACTGGTTTGAGTGCATTCGCCAGCTCGTTGATGTTGAGCACTTCTACGCCGTGAAGCTCGGCGACTTTGTTCAGGTTGAAATCATTCGTCAGGATAGTCGCATCCATGGCCTGAGCCAACCTTATGAGCTTGGAGTCTACTTCCTGATCATCGAAGGTCTTGTCCACGATCTGGACCGTGACGTTTTCGTCCTTTTGCATCCGATTCAGTATGTCGAGGCCCCTGCGCCCGCGATTCCTCTTCAGCACATCTGACGAATCCGCAATATGCTGCAGTTCCTCCAACACAAACACGGGAACGACTAGTGTACCCTCGATGAAACCGCTGTCGGCTATGTCGGCAATTCTGCCATCTATGATCACGCTCGTGTCAAGGATCTTCGGCCTTGCCTTGCCCACATATGCCTTGCCCGCCGCGCGTTCCCGAGCTCCTGTGCTGATTCTGGCGTGCTCGCCGCTCCGAGGCAGAGGCGCAAGTATTGGAATAACCTCCTCGCGCTTGTGGTACCCCACAATCAGCCCCGTTACAGCAAAGAAGACATTGAGAGCGATGCCGAGATAACTTCCAAGCTCCGGAATGGATGCGACCGGAATCACAAGTAAGTTAGCTATTATTAGGCCCACTATCATCCCAACGGCACCTGAGATAACCCCGTGCGTCGATACTTTCCGGATCCTGGAGTCGACACACCTGCCGAACCAGGAACCAACTCTTGAAAGCACTGGAGCCACTGCAAAACCCAACAGCCCGCCCCCTGTCATTGCTCCGACCATCACGCGCAGTTCCCCTCCTGCGGCAGGCATAGCTGCTGCAGTCTGAGGCATTGACCGGTATATGAGATAGCCGAAAACAACGCCTGCCCCAAGCATGAGCATCCGCGTAGTTGTGTTGCGCACTGACAACCTCACCTCCTCGCATTTGGAAGGCGCTCACCCCTTCCATCGTAGTCTAGTCTCCCCCGGGTTGCCGGGAGTATGTGGGGTTCCCATTAGCTGAGTATCTCTTCGATGCCGCTCGTCACTTCTTCAAGCGATCTTCCTTCCACCATGGCAAGTTCGCTTGCGAGTATCTGCTTTGCGTTGTCCAACATGCGGCGTTCTCCCGTGGAAAGCCCTTTTTCCCTGTCTCGGATTCCGAGATTCCGGACGACCTCGGCAACGACGAAGATATCCCCTGTTTTCATCTTTTCCATGTTAGCGCGGTATCTTCGATTCCAGTTCTGGCTCATTGGCGTAGCTTCAGCCTTGAGCACTTCGTAAACTTTTGGAACCTGATCAGAATCTATGATAGGCCTGAGGCCCACTTCCTCAGCACTGCCCCGAGGCACCATCACCTTCATGTCGCCCATCTGGAGCCGCATGATATAGTAATGGTCCTTCTCCCCAAGGATTTCTCTCTCCTCAATAGCCTCTATCAATCCAGCGCCATGCATAGGGTAGACCACCCTATCTCCCACACTGTACACCTCTTGCATCCCTTCTTCCTCGGAGCGCCTTTCATAAATTGTACCATTGGCTGCCAAAGCAGTCAATTCAATTGCACGGGAGCATATGAAAGCCAGACTATTCCCATGTAACAGACGCACCTGTTTTATGTACAAATTGCGCGGCCACACACAAGCACATTGACATTGCAGCCGTCCAAACGTATAATCAAGGTGAATTTTCCGCGGCCATATCACCTGCGTTTTCTGCATTTGGAGGTGACTTGCTTTGGCCGAACTATCATGCAATGAGTTTCAAGAAATGGTCTCAGAATATCTCATCCGCCACAGAAGCGTACTCGATGTGATGTCCAAGTTTCAAGAAGCCGCCGCCAGAACTAACAGGGCGGTTGCAAAGTCAGTGACATGCTGTGGCTGCCTGGAAATCTCCGCACAGAAGCAGAAGTTCCCAGAGAATGTGTCTTTGAGCGACCTCAAGCGAATGATCGACTCGCACGTTACCGGCGAACTCTGCCCCGACTGCAGGGAAGCTCTTGAGACCGAACTGGGCCAGACGCTATTCTACATTGCAGCGCTATGCGCTATCACCAATCTTGATTTCAGCGAGATAATGGTGAAGGAACATGACAGGCTGCGCATGCTGGGCCTATTCAACCTCACATAGTAGCGGCGGAGGGACAGAACCTGGCCGACGGAACCTGACCGGCGGGGCCGGCATATAGTTCTTGCGCTCAGATGACCAAGTCGCGCACGACCTGATCGCGGAGGCGGGCCAGTCCCTCCCGAACTGCTCTTGCTCGCACTTCACCGATCCCTTCGATCTCGTCGAGCTCCTCGACGGTTGCATTCCTTATCGCTTTAAGCGACCCGAATCCTTCAACTACGTTTCCAATTACCGATAGAGGCAACCGTGATATCTTAGATAGCGCCCTGTAGCCTCTGGGCGACATCGATGACTCGAGTGTAGCAGAGGGATTCTGCGTCAATGCCCGGCACAGAGTAGCCAGATCCAAAACCTCATCTATTGCCCAGCCGGCAATCTCATCCATCAGCTCTTCTGCCTCAGGCTGCCCGCCATCGGGCATGTAGTCCATCGTTACGAAGAGAACCTCCTCAGACATCCCGCTCACTACCTCGTCAGCCTGGATCTTCACTAGTCGCCCTTCAGATCCCAGCTCGGCAATGTAGTCGGACACTTCTTCCCCAACTCGCCTCATCAGCTCATACCTCTGCACGACTCTGGCCACGTCAACCGAAGTCACTTCCTCTATGAACTCCAGCGCAGTCAGGTTGGTGAGCGCCTTAACAAGCGAATCCCGGTAGTTAGCCATGGTCTGCAAAGCCTGATTCGCCTTGGCCAGCACAACGCCTATGTCACGCATCACGTATCTGGTATGCCCATAGTAGACTGTGATCACCGAGCGTCTCTGGGAAATGGCGATGATAAGCTGTCCGGTCATCTTCGACACCCGTTCCGCAGTGCTGTGGCGCAGGCCCGTCTCCCTCGACGGTATGTCGGGATCTGGGTTGAGCGTGGCATTGGCATACATGATTCTATCCACATTCTCCGAAAGGATTATGGCACCATCCATCTTCGCCAGCTCGTACACGGCAGCCGGGGTAAACTCGGCGTCAAGCCGGAAGCCGCCATTCACTATCTCCATCATCTCAGGCGTATCGCCTACAACAATGAGGCCTCCGGTCCTCGCACGAAGGATGTTCTCCAGCCCATCGTAAAGAGCAGTGCCGGGCGCAACCATATTAAATATCTTACGCATCCTCTCCGACATCAGCCATCCACCACCATAAACACCGCCTCCAATGCATCTCTCAGGCTAGAAGCCCCTACTACCTCCACCCCGGATCCCTCAAGTTGCTGCCTTGTCATGTTTTTCAGATTGTGCCCTGGCAAGACGCACCGCTTGAAGCCAAGCCTACGGGCCTCGCTGACCCTCATTTCAGCCTGGCTTACTCCACGCAACTCTCCGGCAAGCCCCACTTCACCGAAGACCACAGTCTTAGGCGCCGCAGGAACGTTTCTGAAGCTTGACACAATGGCAGCAGCTATTCCCAGGTCAGCTGCAGGCTCCGTGAGCGTCACTCCTCCAGCCACATTCACGTATATGTCTTCCGTGCCAATGGCAAATCCTGCGCGCCGGTCCAGCACGGCAATGATGATTGCGGTCCTATTGTAATCCACCCCCGTCGTGGTCCTCCGGGGAGTTCCTGTGACAGAGCGGGCCACCAAGGCCTGAACCTCCACAAGCAGTGGGCGCGTGCCTTCCATGCTGGCAACTACCACAGAACCTGCCGCACCTCCGGGGCGCTCCGACAGGAGCGCCTCGGACGGGTTCTCAACCTCCGAAAGCCCCCTGTCTGTCATTGCGAATATCCCCACTTCATTTGTGGAGCCATATCTGTTCTTTGCTGCGCGAACTACGCGGTGAGCATGGCTCCCGTCCCCCTCGAAGTAGAGGACCGTATCCACAACATGCTCCAGTGCCTTGGGACCTGCTATCGCGCCTGACTTCGTGACATGTCCCACAAGAAAGACGGGAACTCCCTCTTCCTTGGCCACACGCATAAGATGGCCTGTGCATTCACGCACCTGCCCTATGCTTCCGGGCGACGAATCAAGACTTGCATCCTCCATCGTTTGGATGGAATCTATCACAACAAGGGATGGATCCATAGCGAGGATAGTTTCCACGACTGCATATACATCAGTTTCCGCCAGCAACATCAAAGATTCTGACGCATTCCCGACGCCGAGCCTCGCCGCTCGAAGGCCGACCTGCTGCACCGATTCCTCCCCCGTCACATAGAGCACGGTGCCGTGGGATGATGCCACGTTATGGGCAGCCTGAAGGAGGATTGTGGACTTGCCGATTCCAGGATCGCCACCGATCAGCACAACCGACCCTGCCACAAGCCCTCCCCCAAGCACTCGGTCAAACTCGCCAATCCCTGTGGAAAGGCGCAACTCGTCGGCGACGGACACCTGACCTATCGGAACCGGCGTCGCGGCCGAACCCGCCACTCCGAATCTGGCACCAGAAGCCCTCCCCGGCTTTGGCCTCGCAGACCGGGCGTCGGGACGACGTTCTTCGGCAAAGCTGTTCCAGCTGTTGCAGGCCGGGCACTTCCCCATCCATCTTGGAGACTCGTATCCGCACTCCTGGCACATGAATGTCACCCTGGCGCCTTTCATACCGATTCCTCTTTCTCAAGAAATACAGGTTCGCAGCAACTACTCCCGCTGAAGTTCCAATGCCTTGAAGGTTAACTCCCCTTCAGCCTCATCCACCTCAACGCTCTGTCCATCCCTGACATTTCCTGCGAGGATCTCATCTGAGAGACGGTCCTCAACCATCCTCTGTATCACTCGCCGAAGCGGCCTGGCTCCGTAGTCGGGATTATAGCCCTCCTGAACCAGAAGCGTCTTTGCCTGGTCAGTGAAGCTCAAGTGTATGCCCCTCGGCTCAAGATGGGCCCTGAGATCTTGAAGCATGAGGTCGACTATCTTCTCCATGTCGTCGCGACCAAGCGCGTGGAAGACTATCAGTTCATCGACGCGGTTGAGGAACTCGGGCCTGAACGTGCGCTTCAGCTCTGAGATAACCTTGTCGCGCATTCGCTCATATGAATCCTTTTCGTCCTCTTCTGTCCGGAATCCCAGCACTGTATCACGGTGTATCTGGGCGGCCCCTACATTAGACGTCATTATCAGCACGGTGTTCCTAAAATCCACCGTCCTGCCCTGTCCATCAGTGAGCCTACCGTCTTCGAGCACCTGCAAGAGGATGTTGAAGACCTCCGGATGAGCCTTTTCTACCTCGTCGAAGAGCACCACTGAGTATGGACGTCTTCTCACCTTCTCAGTGAGCTGCCCCGCTTCCTCGTATCCAACGTATCCCGGAGGAGCGCCAATGAGCCTTGACACAGTATGCCTTTCCATGTATTCAGACATGTCAAGGCGTACCATTGCTTCCTCATCTCCGAATAAGGCTTCGGCAAGGGCTCGAGCGAGCTCAGTTTTGCCGACGCCGGTGGGCCCCAGGAAGAAGAATGACCCTATAGGGCGTTTCGGGTCCTTAAGCCCTGCATGCGCCCGCCTGACCGCTCTCGCAACCGCCGCAACCGCTTCGTCCTGAGAAATCACTCGCTTGTGAAGGATCTCCTCCAGCTTCAGGAGGCGCTCAGCTTCGCTCTCCTCCAACTGTGTAACTGGAATGCCTGTCCATGAAGCGACAATCTCTGCGACCTCATTCTCCGTTACCACGGCGCCTTCCAGGTACCTCTGGTTCTGCCACTCCTTGCGCTGCTCCTCGATCTTGTCGCGTATGCCCTGCTCATGGTCGCGCAGCTCCGCCGCCTTTTCGAACTCCTCGTTCTGTATGGCGGCCTCCTTTTCAGCCCTGACGCGCTCAAGGTCCTCCTCCAGCTTCTTGATGTCGGGAGGGGCTATTTGGGCCGCCAGACGCACCCTTGAGCCCGCTTCGTCAATGAGGTCTATTGCCTTGTCAGGCAGAAACCGGTCGGTGATGTACCTGTCAGAGAGGACCGCTGCTGCCTTCAGTGCCTCATCAGATATCTTTACTCTGTGATGAGCCTCATACCTGTCGCGAAGACCGGAGAGGATCTCGACTGTCTCCTCCACGCTGGGCTCGCCCACCTGTATCGGCTGGAACCTCCGCTCAAGCGCAGCATCTTTCTCAATGTGCTTTCTATATTCGTCGATCGTTGTTGCCCCAATACACTGCATCTCGCCGCGGGCTAGCGCAGGCTTCAGGATGTTAGCAGCGTCTATAGCTCCCTCAGCGGCGCCCGCCCCGACCACTGTGTGAAGTTCATCTATGAAGAGAATGACATCGCCGGAGGCAGTTGTCTCGTCTATCAACTTCTTGAGTCTTTCTTCAAACTCTCCCCGGTATTTCGTTCCGGCAACTATAGAACCCATGTCGAGCTGGATCACTCTCTTATCCTTGAGGAGTTCCGGAACATCTCCCCGGGTCAGTTGCTGTGCAAGCCCTTCCACGATCGCAGTCTTGCCCACGCCGGGATCTCCGATAAGCACCGGATTATTCTTCGTCCTGCGCGAAAGCACCTGGATCACCCGGGCGATTTCGTTTCTACGGCCAATAACGGGATCAAGCTTGCCCTCGCTCGCCATCACTGTAAGGTCGCGCCCGTACTGCTCGAGGGTGGGCGTTCCCTTCCTTCTTTGGGCCCTGGGCCCCGCCGGCCCCGGCGCCTCCTGGCGCTGCGACGGCCCTGGCGGCCGCCCGCCCAGTAGCTCAAGCACCTCAGACCTGGCCCGATCCAGGTCAATTCCGAGGTTCTCGAGGACCTGGGCGGCAACACCTTCGCCCTCCCGAAGGAGACCAAGGAGAAGGTGCTCAGTTCCTACATAGCCATGGCCCATCAGCCTAGCTTCATCTATCGCGAGTTCCAAAACCCGCTTAGCTCTCGGGCTGAGGCCAACCATCTCTGCCTGGCCAGGCTCGCCCCGTCCTATTATGCTTTCAACCTCATGTCGAACCGCTTCCGGCTCAACCCCCATGTTGTGCAAAGCGCGCCCGGCCACGCCCTGGCTCTCGTGGGTAAGCGCCAGGAGGACATGCTCAGTCCCGACAAAACTGTGGCCGAGCTTGCGCGCTTCCTCCTGCGACAGGTAAAGCACTCTTTGCGCTCTCTCTGTAAAAGATCCGAACATCTACTGCTCCTCCTTCCTCGTCTCCAGACGCTCTCTGATCAGGGTTGCACGGTACATGTCTCTTTCCCAGGCAGCGAGCTCCTTGCCCACGAACTTCTGGACATGCGCGGGCATGATGTCTACTGACAGCACCGTGAAGAAAGATGGATCAAGCCCTGGTATGATTCCAAGATCCGACCCGAGCTTCACATCTGAAATGAGCCTCACTGCCTCATCTGAGCTAACGATCCGCGCATTGGTCAGCAATCCATAGGATCTCCAAACTCTATCCTCCAGCTGATTCTTTGCATCCGACACTATTGCATTTCTGGCATTGCGTTCACTGTCGGCAAGCTGCCCGCAAACGGCCTTGAGGTGCGCAACTATCTCGTCCTCAGCTCGACCCATTGTCACCTGATTGCTTATCTGAAACATGTTGCCAACAGCCTCGGTGCCTTCGCCGTAGGCGCCCCTGACAGCCACTCCAACCTTGGATACTGCTCCCAAAACCTGCCCCACCATGCCAACCATGGCAAGGGCCGGCAGGTGAACCATTACCGAAGCCCGCAATCCTGTCCCGACATTTGTCGGGCAAGCACACAGATACCCAAGGGTCTCATCGAAGGCGTAGTCGACCGTCTCCTCTACTGCATCATCTGTGGCTGAAGCGAGCCTGAGAGCTTCGTCGGTTTGGAAGCCCGGCAATATCGTCTGTATTCTCAAATGGTCTTCTTCGTTCACCATTACGCTAACGGACTTGTCGCGGTTGAGGACTATTGCCCGGTTCTCAACGTTCTGCACATGCTGGGGAGAGGTCAGGTGTTCTTCAACCACAAGCTGCCTCTCCATGGGAAGCAGTTCCTGCAGGGTCAGTATTTCAGTAGGTCCAATGGATGGAGTCGCCTCAACAGCCGCTCTTATCTGAGCAAAAACGGATGCCATTTGCTCTTCATTAGCCTGCTGAGGGAAGGGCATCCCGCGCAGATTCCGCGCAAGCCGCACACGGCTCGACACTACAACATCCGAATCAGGACCGTCTCCTGCCATCCATATCGCCCGGTTCTTCTCATACGGTTTCTTCCCCGCCATTTCCACTTCCCTCCTTCGCATTCGATGACTCGCCTTGGCCAGCCTCTCCGCTGGCATCGTCCTCTATCTCAACGGCTCCCTGCTCCAACTCACGAATTCTGTCACGGACGACAGCTGCCTTCTCGTATTCCTCAGTCTCGATAAACTGCTGCAACCGTTTTCGCAGAGTATCGATCTCCCTGCGGAAGCGCACAGCCTTGCCTGCCCTTCTAGGAGCTTTTCCTGTGTGGCAGGTATGCCCGTGTATCCGCCTTATCAAAGGGTTGAGCATCGGAGCAAACTCGGAATAGCAGTCCGAGCATCCGAGGAACCCGCTATTTGTAAACTCGGAGTAATCCAGCCCGCACGTTCTGCACTTCCTGCCCGCCCCGGCTGGAATACCTACATGCACACCATGGCCAGAGCCACCCTGAAGAAGCCCGGCAAGGACGTTGGACAACGCGAAGCTAGGCGTGCTTAGCACCTGCAATTCCCCACGCTCCCTTGCACACTGCTGACAGAGGTGGAGCTCGGTGCGGACATTGTTCACGACCTTCGTAACATGCACGGTCGCTGCATTCTTCCGACACACCTCGCAAATCATTGCTTACCCTCCCTCTTCTAAGCCGTGGGCGGCTGCGTCAGCATCAGCATGAGAATGGCGCGAAGTACTCGGGCTCGTATGATCCTTTCGAGCTCAGGAGCTTCTGTATCCTCCTGATCGAAGACTGCCGCGCGAACGCAGGCTGCGTCCCTTTCATCGAGGACGCCCATGTCGACGAGCCTGGCAACAAGATCCTCCGCCGCCTTACGATCAATAGCATCCCCCACAGACTCATAGACCATATGAATGCCGCTTGTTTCAGGTTCTTCGTCAAGCCTGTAAATCCTAATGTAGCCGCCTCCGCCACGTCTGGTTTCTACAACATACCCACGTTCAACGGTAAAGCGCGTGGACAACACGTAGTTTATCTGCGACGGAGCGCATCGAAACCTCTCAGCGAGCTCACGCCTTTGAACCTCCACGCAATCATGGGGGCCGTTGTCCAGTAGCAGCTTCAAGTAGCTTTCAATGTAATCTGACAGACTGCCCATGGCACCCTCCCGTTGATCTGACCATTATTGACCTTTCAATTATTATCATACACCTATCACTGAAAAATGCAACAGTCTTCACGGCCCGTTCCCGCTATACAATACGGGGATTGGGCTGTTTTGGTCAGATAAGGTCAAACGCATATGTGCAAGGGGGTACGCGAAATCGCGAGCTACATGGCTTTGATTGGAAGGGTGAAATTACCAATGGAAAGATTGGGAAAGCAGTCGCTGATATGCGCTATTGCCTCCTCTACTCCGGCAGGCCTCTGGGACCGCAAGTCCTCATCCTCCACGAGCATGATCCGGGCGTATGCGTCAGGGTCGATGTTGATGTTTCGAAGCTGGAGCATCTGAACATCGCACCTCTCTATGAGGTCGCATAATGCATCAACTTCAGGTTCCTGGTCGAAGAAACCTGGAAAGACCAGGTAGTTCAATGAAACAAACAGCCCGCGGCTTCGAGCTGCAACTATCGAACGCTCAACGTCAGCGAGGCTGAACCCGTGCGGCCTGTGATACCTGGCATAGTAATCCGGACGCGCACTGGCCAGGCTCACTCGCAGACAATCAGCACCTGCATCGCAAATAGCCGTAATGGCCTGGACGTTGCTGGCGTTGGTGTTGACGTTAATCGTCCCGCGGTCGGTATGAAGCCGGAGCTCCCGGCATGCCGCTGCTATGGTAGGCCATTCACAGGTAGGCTCGCCTTCACACCCCTGGCCGAAGCTGATTATTGCATCCTCTGCCCCGTCAAGGTGGGGCATCGCCACTTCTGCAATCTCAGAGACTGTCGGAACAAAATCTATTCTCTGCTGCGGTGATGGGCAACACTCTGACGGTTGAAGAGAGATGCATCCCAGGCAATTGGCATTACATGTTGGGGAGACAGGGATGCCCCCCTCCCATCGCCTATAGAAAATGTTCTGGGCTGTGAAGCACTGATATTCCATTGCGCATCTGGCAAGCTGCGCAATGACCCGATTTTGAGGGAATTGTGAGACTAGCCTCTCCACATCATCGGCGAGCGACGGAAGGTTATAGTGGACAGGATTCCATGTATCGCGCTCGTCAGTCCTGATTGCAGCAACCATCAACTGGTCGCCGGCAATAGCGACTGCTGAGTACCCAAAAAGAGGAAGCTCAGGCGCTCCCTCCAGGCTTATGTACGCAGGCAGGAATGTGCGTGTATAGCCCTGCGGGAGTACGGCTGCCACCGCCTCTTCAGGGCCGGCCCCGGTAAACTGGCCTGACGTTGCACCTATCCCAACAGGAGCTCGCCCGGGAAGGCGCATCAAGCTTCCGCCTTCCGGCATGGGTATAACATCAGATTCCAGGAGTTCGACAAGGAGATTGCCTGTGCGCGCTACCGCGCGCAGCTTTTCGTCCTTAAATACGCTTCCTGAACTATCGCTGACTGCTACAGATAGCATAATTCATCTCCTGTTTCGCCGTGCTGCATTCTCAGGGAAGATAGTTCTCGGGATTCTGCGGCTTGCCGCCTACCCTCACCTCAAAGTGCACATGGGGCCCGGTCGAAATCCCGGAGTTGCCCGAACGGGCTATCCTCTCGCCGGCTGCAACCTTCTGCCCACGGGAGACAGTGATGGCTGAGTTATGCCCGTAATACGTACACACGCCATCTCCATGGTCAAGGATAACGAGCCGTCCGTAGCCGCCATTCCATCCAGTAAAGCTCACAACTCCTGCAGCTGCCGCACGTACCGAAGTGCCGATCGGCACCCCAATGTCGATGCCATTGTGCATCCTGCCCCATCTGGGCCCAAACCTCGAAGTAATCCTCCCCGACACGGGCCAGGCAAGACCTCCCGATGATGATACCGCACTCAAAATCCGCGCATCAGCTGATCCTCTTGAGGCTACAACGACCCGGTTTGTCACTGCCGGTGGCTTTCCGCCGGGGATAATAAGTGATTGCTTGAGCTGCAAGGAGTCGGGATCCGCGAGAGCGTTTGCCTGAACTATCTTGTCGCGGCTGACTCCGTATTTCTTGGCGATCGACCATATAGATTCGCCACGGCTGACTTCATGTACTACGCCAGTCACTGAAGGAAACGTCAGAACCTGGCCTACTTTCAACTTGTTGGGGTTGGCCAGCGAATTGGCCCAGGCAAGCGTGTCAGTGGTTACCCCATAGATGTTGGCTATCGTCCACAGGCTCTCACCTTTCTCAACTACGTGCTTTAGAATGCAAGGTTGAGATGGCTCGGGTTTGGAAACAGCTTCATTGCCGTCTGGGACTGCGCCTGCGATGCTGGCAGCCGCAATAGTCGGGCCTATGAGCTCGCTGTCTGCTTTCAAGGCTGACAACAAGTCGCCGCTTTGCTTCAATCGGGACGCCTTACTACTCAGCCCGTCGCCTTCGCCCGCCACTGCACTCTGCTTTGCTCCAAACGTTCCCAGGAATATCGCCCAACTCTGACTGCATATCTTCTGAAGCAGTTCTAAGGCGCCGGATCTCTTGACCATGTCTTCGCCAAAGGTTCCCGCGTCAAGCCCTTCCGCCTCGGTGCCCAGGCAAACGGATGGCAGACAAGACATGACAACGATTACGCACAGAAAAGCCGCAAACCACTCTTTTCGCAACCGTCTCCCTCCAAATAAGCCTAACCATAAGCCGCTAACCAATAGCCATATTCGGTAGTATAACCCTATTGTCCGCAAGGCCTGCCCGATCTAGTCGAACCGCGGCCTTAAACTGAATTATGCCAGTTTCGCACGTTCTCCGCAAACTGGGACTTGCGGATAATGTTGATCAACTCCTCGTTGTTCTGGGTCTGTTTTATCCTGTCGATAAGGAGCTGCGTCATCTCCGCAGAGCCGGTCGAAGCTATGGCCTTTCTCAGAAGCCACATTGTTTCCAGCTCTTCAGCATTGAGCAAAAGCTCCTCTTTTCTTGTACCCGACTTATTGATCTCAAGAGCAGGGAAGACCCTTTTTTCTGCCAGCTTTCGATCGAGGTGCAGTTCCATGTTGCCGGTTCCCTTGAACTCCTCGAAGATGACCT
>LSQX01347409.1_pt1 | contig 17183 bp, 12 predicted proteins | sample 654561 | NCBI WGS metagenome assembly LSQX01 (sample SAMN04489861, study PRJNA283612) | anaerobic digester metagenome | isolation source: 4 biogas reactors fed with cattle manure at either 37C or 55C with and... | place: Denmark: Kongens Lyngby | collected 2014
CCACCGCATCGTCTGGGGTGATTTTAGACAGCACCCAAGATGATAAGTCCCAATGGGCAGGAGCTTTGCCAGCGCCAATACGAACCCGTATAAATTCTGAACCAATATGAGCGATAATACTACGCAAACCATTTTGTCCGCCATGGGAACCTTTACCGCGGATGCGAATTCGCCCACAATCTAAGTTAATATCATCCACAAAAACTATCAATCTTTCAGGAGGGATTTTGTACCAATGTAGCAAAGCTTGTACGGCATCACCGCTTAAATTCATGTAAGTAAGTGGCTTTGCCAAAACAATCGTATGCCCCCCCACCGTGGTTTTTTGTACCAAAGATTTACGCTCTGACTTCCAGCGGCCATCTTTATCCAACTCGTCAAGGGCCATATATCCCAAATTATGACGAGTTTGCTCATATTTGGTACCAGGATTACCTAAACCTACTAATAGCCACATATTATCCTCATAAAAAATAAAGGCCGGTGTTTTGCACCGACCTTTAAAAATACAAAAAATACTTGTTTTATTCTTCAGAACTTTCTTCGACTGCATCTTCTGCAGCTTCAGCGCTTTCAGCAACAGTATCTGCTTCTTCCATAATCTCAGCTTCTTCTGCGGCAATCTCTGCAGCAGTACGGCCTTTAGTTATGGTTAATATTACTGTTTGAGGCTTAGAAAGCAATTCCGCATCGCCTAAGTCTATATCTCTAGCATAAAAAACCTGATCTGCTTTAAAATTAGTAATATCAAGCTTAATAGCTGCTGGAATATTCTCTGGCAAAGCGCGTAACTTCAAGAACTTAGCTTCTTTTCGAAGCATTCCACCTTCGTTGCGCACACCCACTGGATTACCGTTAAGGCGTACAGGAATTTTCACATCGATTTTCACATCTTTTTCAATACGCAAGAAATCTACATGGGTAATTTCTTGAGAAACAGCATCTTTTTGATAATCAGTTATTACAGCGGGATTACCACCTTTGCCATCGATTTCTAAATCAAGCAAAGTGTAACGCTTACCAGGAGCTAAAACACTATGCAAATCAGTCGCTTTTAAGCTCAAAGAGATAGTGTCTTTAGAGTTGCCATAGTACACCGCAGGAATGACACCTTGTTTGCGCAAGCGCTTAGTGGCTCGACTATTGGCCTTGCTTCGCTCATTAACCTTAAAAGTTGTCAGTTGCATTTTGCACTCCAAAAAAAAATTTACTGGGGTAGCAGGATTCGAACCTACGAATGACGGAATCAAAATCCGTTGTCTTACCGCTTGACGATACCCCATTAATTGAAAACAAATTTAATAAAGATTTTATAAAATCCTAGACCCTTTTATGAAAAAATGCAACTAAATGAATTTTCCCACAAAACTCCACCTAATTCTGTCTTGCAGTTGCTCAATTACTTCTTTTGCAAAGTCCTCGCTTTCGTATATTCCAAACAGCGAAGAACCACTCCCCGACATTAAAGCTTGTTGGGCACCCATTTTTAGCATTATTTTTTTCATTTCTGCAATTTCTGGATAAATTTTAAACACGCTTTCTTCAAATTTATTGTAAAAAAGCAAATTTAAACAGCTTCGATCCGAATTTATTTCTTGTAAAGACTGCAGATAGTTTTGCCAGCGCTCTGCTCCCGATGGCCCTATGGATCCGTAAGCAGCTGCTGTTTCCACTTCACACTGTGGTGTTATAAGTAACACAACATGATTTTCAGGTAATTTTAATGGGCGCAAAGTCGTTAATTCATCACCTATTCCACTGGCCAAAGCAGTTCCACCTTGTATTAAAAAAGGAATGTCTGCTCCCAGTTGCCCCCCTATACACTCTAACTCTTTTAAGCTTAAACCTAAACCCCATATTTTATTCAAAGCTCTTAAAGTAGCTGCAGCATCGGCACTGCCACCACCTAAACCTGCCCCTGAAGGCAGATTTTTATCCAAATGTATTTTTACACCTTTATTTATTTTGTGTTTTTCTTGTAGCAATAACGCCGATTTGTAAATCAAGTCACTTTCCACCGGATAATTAGGCTTTATAGTATAAGTTAGTTCTATTTTATTTACAGGATTCTCTTGAAAACTCAATAAATCACAAGCACTTATAGTTTGGAAAAGAGTTCCAATATTATGATAACCATCATCCCTTTTATTTAGTACATCCAAAAAGAGGTTTATCTTGGCATAAGCCTTTTCAATGTGAATCATTTTACCACCATTTGTCTTTTAGAGATAAATAATCTAGTTTATTCAATTCCTTTTAATATGTTTCCGCTAATATAAAGAGCAAGTTATGCAAAGGCAAAATCACCTACTAACACTAAAAGACTGGGATTCAGACCGTATTGTCGAAACCATTAATACTGCCATAAAGTTAAAAAAAGAGTTAAAAGAATCAGGTTCTAGTAGTAGATTTAGAGGGCAAACCATTGGAATGTTCTTTGAAAAACCTAGTTTACGCACTTTTACCACATTTCAAGTGGGAATTCATCAATTTGGTGGTATGCCCGTAGAGTTGGACCCGGGCTCTATAGGATTAGGAAAGAGAGAGAGCATAGTAGATGTGGCACGCTGTCTATCGCGCTGGGTAAACGCCATTGTAGTACGCTGTTTTGAGCAAAAACTGGTGGAACAACTAGCAGAACACGGAAACATTCCCGTCATAAACGCCCTTACCGACGACTTTCACCCCTGCCAAGCCTTAGCTTTTGGCCAAACCTTGTTAGAGCAAAAAGGAAGTTTTGCAGGACAAACCATCGCTTTTATTGGCGATGGCAACAATGTAGCCAATTCTTTGATGATTTTAGCAGCTAAATTAGGAATGAACTTCACTTTAGCCTGCCCCAAAGGATTTGAGCAAGATTCCGCGCTAATTGAATGGGCGCAACCTTGGTTTAACAAGCACGGCACTAAATATCGCGTATTTAACAATCCTCAAGATGCTGTAAAAGACGCCACAGTTTTGTATGGCGATGTGTGGGTAAGTATGGGGCAAGAATCCCAGAAAGACAGCAAACAAAGTCATTTTTTACCTTTCCAGATAAACAGAGAACTATTGGATTTAGCACCTTCAGAGTGCAAAATTTCCCATTGTTTACCCGCCAATCGTGGCGAAGAGATTACCGACGAAATCATGGATGATTTAAAGGTAAACTGGGCCTTTGAAGAGGCTGAAAACCGACTTCACGCCCAAAAAGCTGTACTTTGGCAACTTATGCAGCCAAGTTTTTGATATATTATAGTCTAATTTGTAATATTACAATCTCAAATCGCTATTTGCATATAGATTAGTAAGCAATGTTTTCTTTGCAAGGAGTTCAAATGATAGCTGACAGTCTTATACTAATGTTACTCGGCATAGGTATAGTATTCTCTTTTTTAATTTTATTAATATTTTGCGTGCGCTTAATGGGCTATGTGATTCAAAAACACTTCCCAACCCCAGTGGTGGTTCCCACTACAAAAGCCACAAGATCTGCAGCCGGCACCGATGACGGCGCAATTGTCGCAGCTATATCTACAGCTATATCCATGTTTCGCAAAGAACGATCATAATTTTTTAACATAAATAGGAATGCTTAAATGAAGAAAAAAATACTCTTTCAAGACACCTCTTTTCGCGATGGTTTCCAATCAATTTTTGGAGCGCGCGCATTAACTCCAGACTTTATCCCCGCTGTGGAAGCAGCTGTACACGCAGGCATTGAGCACTTTGAAGCCGGCGGTGGTGCTCGTTTTCAAAGTTTGTTTCTATACTGCGGTGAGTCGGCATTCGACATGATGGACGCTTTCCGCGAAGCAACTGGTCCCGATGCTCGTTTGCAAACCCTTGCCCGTGGAATTAATGTGGTGGCTTTAGAGCAACAACCTAAAGATATGATCGATTTGCATGCCAAAATGTTTAAAAAGCACGGCATGACTCGTATTCGCAACTTTGATGCCCTCAACGATGCACGCAACCTTATTTATTCTGGACAGTGCATTACCGATGCGGGCTTAGAACACGAAGTTGTGGTTACTATGATGGAACTTCCCCGTGGTAGCGAAGGCGCCCACGATGCTGAATTTTACATCAAAACCTTAAAGGAAATTCTTGATGCAGGTGTTCCCTACTCATCTGTTTGCTTTAAAGATGCCAGTGGAACTTCTAACCCCAATAAAGTTTACGAAACCTTTAAACAAGCACGCAAACTCTTAGGTAACGATGTGGAATTGCGTATGCACACCCACGATACCTGTGGAACTGGTGTTTCCCAATACATCGCCGCCATCGAAGGTGGTGCCGATGGTATTTGCGTAGGCCGTGCTCCCCTTTCTGGCGGAACTGCCCAACCTGACTTATTCTCCATGTGGCATGCCCTTAAAGGCACTGACTACACCTTAGATATTGATATTGATAAAATCATGGAAGCCAACCAAGTGGCCAAAGAATGCTTCAAAGATTATTTCTTCCCTCCCGAAGCTCTCGCCATTGATTCCGAAGTGATTTTCTCACCCATGCCCGGTGGAGCTCTCACTGCAAACACTATGATGATGCGTGACACCAATACTTTCCATTTGTATCCTCAAGTGATCAAAGAAATGGCAGAATGTGTGGCTCGTGGCGGCTACGGAACTTCCGTTACACCCGTTTCACAATTCTACTTCCAACAAGCTTATGCTAACGCCACTCAAGGCCCTTGGAAAAGAATCACCGATGGTTATGGAAACATGGTTTTAGGCTATTTCGGTAAAACTCCGGTAGCTCCAGATCCTGAAATTGTAAAAATAGCTTCTGAGCAACTTGGCAAGCCCGTATTTGACGGTGATCCTTTGGAAATCCTCGAACCTGGTATTCCTAAAGCCACCAAACTTTTAGAAGAAAATGACTTGCCTGTAACCGACGAAAACTTGTTTATTGTCGGCGCATTGGCCACTAAAGGCGGAAACAAAGGATTAGACTTCCTTAAAGGTGATCGCCCTGTTAATGTGCGCAAAATTGATACTGAAAAGAAAGAAACTGCTAAAGTAACCACTACAGCAGCTAAAGCTCCTGCTAGCTCTACTGGCGCATACACTGTAGTAGTTAACGGTGTTTCTTATGATGTACAAGTGCAAGAAGGCACCGGTGCTGTTACTTCAGTTGCGCCTACCGCCGCTCCTGCGGCCCCGGCAGCACCTGCCAGCGGAACCCCAGTGGTTTCACCGGTACCAGGTAATGTATTAAACATTATGGTTGCTGTGGGTGATGCCGTAGAAGAAAACCAGCAAGTAGCCATTGTAGAAGCTATGAAAATGGAAAACCCCATTGTCAGCCCTGTGGCAGGCACGGTTCAATCCATCGAAGTTGACAAAGGTGGCACCGTAGATTCAGACACAGTAATTATGATTATTGGATAAAGGAAAAACCATGATCAGTAAATCTTTTTGGAGCCGGTTAATTCCGGCACTACTTTGCTTAGCAGGTTTAACCTGGGCTGGAGATGCAGGAGTGGTAGAAGCCACTACTTCATTGCCACCTTTGGGCGAACTGTTCAGTAATGTTTGGCAATCCACCGGATTGGTCTCTATTTTAAACGCCGAAAATTTTCAGCTAGGATGGGGACGCATTATAATGATATTAGTGGGTGTGGTATTTCTATACCTCGCCATAGCCAAAGGCTTTGAACCCCTTTTGCTGGTCCCTATTTCATTTGGTGCTATTCTTTCGAATATCCCTGTGGCAGGCATGGCCGAACCAGGTGGGTTAATCCACTCAGTATATGTAATAGGTATAGAATCTGGCGTGTTTCCCCTACTTATCTTTTTAGGCGTGGGAGCCATGACGGATTTTGGTCCTATGATTGCTAACCCTAAAACCCTATTGCTGGGCGGAGCTGCACAACTTGGGATTTTTGGTAGCTTGGTGGGAGCTATTGCAGCCTCTTCACTAATTCCAGGCATCAACTATTCCTTTGAAGACGCCGCTTCCATCGCCATTATTGGTGGTGCCGATGGTCCCACAGCTATTTACTTGGCATCGCAGCTTTCTCCTCGATTACTAGGGTCTATTGCTGTGGCTGCATATTCGTATATGGCTTTGGTTCCTTTGATTCAGCCTCCCATAATGAAGTTGCTCACCACCCCCGAAGAACGCAAAATTCGTATGCGTCAATTACGCACTGTATCTAAAACTGAAAAAATTGTATTCCCCATACTATTAACCCTATTGGTAGCCATACTTTTACCTTCGGCGGTGCCTTTGGTGGGTATGTTCTCTTTGGGTAATCTAATGAAGGAATGTGCTGTAGTTGATAGACTTAGCGATACCGCTCAAAACGCTTTAATGAACATTGTAACCATCTTTTTAGGCTTAGCTGTAGGCTCAAAACTCAGCGCCCAAGCTTTCTTGAACTTAGAAACTCTAGGAATCATTGTGATTGGCTGTATAGCCTTTATGGTGGGAACAGCCAGTGGTGTGATTATGGCTAAAATCATGAATGTATTTAGCAAAGAAAAAGTCAACCCCTTAATTGGCTCCGCAGGAGTTTCTGCTGTACCCATGGCAGCTCGTGTATCTCAAAATGTAGGTGCCGAAGCTGATCCACAGAACTTTTTACTAATGCACGCCATGGGCCCCAATGTGGCTGGTGTGATTGGTTCTGGAGTGGCAGCAGGTATATTACTCGCTGTGTTTGGCTAAGCTTAACTTAGGTCATTTCAAAATTTAAGCCACCCTTTGGGGTGGCTTTTTTTTGTACAATAAAGGCAGATTTTGCTTCAGTTCGCTCCAGATTTTATTTTATTCCTGTGATTACGGCACCAAAAACAGCTCCATAAGCCATGGAACTCCAAGGATTAGCTGTAATAGGACAAGATCCCGTGCTACAGCCAATGGTTTTATGATATACAAAACCAGCCACCGCTCCTAAAACCACCCCTATAGCAACTCTAAAAAATGTATTCATAAGTACCACCTCAATTAAAGAACAACCATTCTAATATAGTAATTTCCTGCAAAAACTGCGAAATTAAGCTTTAAAAGGCATTGATCAAAATATTTGAGATTTTAGTCTTTAAATAAATAAGAGATAAGCTATTTTAATTTGCTGAAATTCTATATGTGGTATAACAAAGCCCCCCTAACAACTATATGTTGGGTTCGTGAGTAAAAGCTGTTAACATACTGTGGATTAACAGTTTAGAGAAAAAGGATAGGAAAATGAGTAAAAGCACAACTTTAATTGAAACTAACTTAACTGAAAACGCTGAAAGAGTTTTACAGGCCCGGTATTTACGCAAAAATGAAAAAGGAGAATTTTTAGAAAGCCCCCAAGAACTTTTTATACGAGTAGCCCAGGCTATTTCAGCTGTGGAAACAAAATATGGCACTGACCCCGCAGAAATAGAAGAAGTAAGTCGCAAGTTTTATGAAATTATGGCCAAGGGACATTTTATGCCCAACAGCCCCACCTTAATGAACGCTGGCAGAGAAATGGGCATGCTTTCAGCCTGTTTTGTACTTCCCTTGGAAGATTCCATCGACGATATTTTTAGCACCGTAAAAGCCACCGCCATGATCCAAAAAGCGGGGGGCGGCACAGGATTTTCTTTTGACAAATTGCGCCCCAATGGCGACTATATTCATTCGAGCGGTGGAACCACTTCTGGTCCCATTAGCTTTTGGAAAGTGCTTTCCGAAGCCACCAACGCTATTCAGCAAGGAGCTTTCCGCAGAGGCGCCAAAATGGGTATGATGTCTATCACCCACCCCGACATCATCACTTTCATTTACGCCAAACAAGATTTAAGCGCTTTTACCAACTTTAATATTTCCATCAAAGTGACTAACGAATGGATGGAAGCTTATAAAGCCGCCCCCGACGACGCCCATATTGTGACCAACTTTCGCACCGATGTGCAATATGTCTTGCCTAAAAGCATTGTACCTGGGGAATACGATATTTCTAAACTAATAAGCTTAGAAGACTACCAAAACAAACCCGAAGCTGAAAGAGTAGAAGTATGGACACGCCGAGAAGTCTTTGCGGTTATTGTGGATTGCGCATGGCGCACCGGCGAACCTGGCTTGATTTTCATAGATAACATCAACAAAGCCAACCCCACCCCCCATATTGGCGAAATCGAAGCCACTAACCCTTGTGGCGAACAGCCTTTGTTGCCCTACGAAGCTTGTAATTTAGGCTCCATAAATGTCGCGCACTTTGTGCAAAAAATAGATGGCGAAATCAGCTACGACTGGGAAGCTCTCAAAGAATGCGTGCATATTTCCACCCGCTTTTTGGATAATGTGATCGAAGCAAACCGCTATCCCCTCACCGAAATCGAAGAAATGTGCTACCAAAACCGCAAAATCGGTTTGGGAATCATGGGCTTTGCCGATGCGTTATTCAAATTGGAAATCCCTTACAATAGCGAGGCAGGGGTAGAATTTGGTGCCAAAGTGATGAAGTGTATCAACGACGAAGCTCACAATGCTTCTGAAGAACTGGCCAAGGTGAGAGGAAACTTCCCCTCTTGGGAAGGTAGCATTTGGGACACCAAACATCAGCGCCCCATGCGAAATTCCGCCGCCACCACCGTGGCTCCCACCGGAACTATTTCCATTATAGCCAACTGCTCAGGCGGAATTGAGCCACTATTTAGCTTGGCTTTTGTACGGCAAGTACTAGACGGACAAAAACTTGTGGAAATTAACCCCTATTTTGAAAAAATCGCCAAAGACCGCGGTTTTTATAGCCAAGAACTCATGGAACGCATCGCCGAAGAAGGCAGCATTGCCCATATTGATAGTATTCCCCAAGATATACGCGATATTTTCGTATGCTCCCACGACATTGCCCCGATTTGGCATGTGCGCATGCAAGGCGCTTTCCAAAAGCATTGCGATTCTTCCATATCTAAAACCATTAACTTACCCCACGATGCGGATCGAGCCTTGGTGGAAGAAGTTTATATGCAAGCATGGGATTTGAATTGCAAAGGCATCACCGTATATCGCGACGGCTGCCGCACCATGCAACCCATGACTTTAACCAAAAAAGAAAAACCCGCCGAAGCAAGTCTTCCTGTCAAACGCAATCCCGAAGATTTTGTACCTCGCAAACCCATGCGTACCCCCAACATATTATCGGCAGTGCGCATACGCCAAGCCACTCCTTTTGGACACATGCATGTAACTCTAACCGTGGACCCTATGCACAACAGAGAACTAGAAGTCTTTGCTCAACTGGGTAAAGCTGGCGATGTAGCCGCTTCGGATTTAGAAGCTATATCTCGTCTAACTTCATTGTATTTGCGCTTAGGTGGTTCTATTTCCGATATCATCGATCAGCTCGAAGGCATTGGTTCCCACATGTCTGTACCCACTCGCGATGGTCGCGTAATGTCTCTGGCCGATGCTTTGGGCAAAACTTTGCATAAATACAAAATCGCCAAGGATATGTATGGTTTAGACGAGATTCTTATGGGAAAAGTAGATTTTTCCACAGTAAGCCTTAAAGATGATGGCTCCAATGGCGCCCAAGTCTTGACCTTAAGCACACCTTCTAACGCCGACTCCCAGCAAGCTGCTTACAAAGTTAAATGCCCCGAATGCGAAGGGATTCTCACCTTTACTGAAGGCTGTATTATGTGCCACAGTTGTGGTTACAGCAAGTGCTAAGATAAAACTTTGAAAAGATAGCCTAGCCGCCTTTGGGCGGCTTTTTTATTTTTTTTGCTCTCCACAAAATAATGATTATATTTATTTTAAGTAAGTCAAACATAGGGTTAAGGGTAACATCGAGGAGATGTTATGATAAGGTTTTTATTTGCTTTTTTGACCGTTTCCCTATCCCACGGCGCTTATGAATGGCATAGCGTGCAAATTCGTGGCGGCGGTTATGTCCCTGGGGTACAGTTTCATCCTTCCACCGAAAATCTAGCGTATATACGCACCGATGTGGGTGGCGCTTATAAATACAACAGCTCCGATCACTCTTGGATTGCTCTTAACGATGCTTTTAATGATGGCAACGATATGGGTTCCATGGCCATTGGCTTGGATCCGGACAATCCTGAAGTGGTGTATTCCACCGGCGGATTGTACACCGACCTCGCTTGGTGTGGAGAGGCTTCTTTTTTACGCTCCAGCGACCGTGGCAAAACATGGGAAAAGCTTCCATTGAACACGAACACAGTTTCTGGAACCGACAACAGCAAAGTTACAAGCTCCGGCTCACTCTGCTTGGCGGGCAATGGCACAGGACGAGGCACTGGTAATCGCATTGCAGCAAAAGGTCAAACCATATATTTAGGCACCAGCCAAAACGGATTGCTCAAAAGCACAAATAAAGGTAGCAACTGGGAAAGCGTCGATTATTTCAGCACCAGTTCAGGGGTAAGCGCGGTGCAATTCGATAAAAACGGCAATATTTACGCGGCTCCTTATGGCGGTGGTGTATTTTATAGCAATGATGGACAAAATTGGACGCAATTAGGCAGTTTCAGCCAAACAGTGTATCAAATGAGCTACAATCCCACCAACAACGAACTTTGGCTCACCGTTAATTCTTCCAATCCCTTGGATCAAAATAGTGCCGGCGGTGGCGCTGTTTACAAATGCGATTTAGACAATAAAACCGCAGCTGAAATTGATATGCCCCAAGATTATAATGGTTTTTTGGGAATAAGCGTAAACCCTCAAGATGCTCAACAAATAGTGGTAAGCACCGTGGGAACTTGGGGCGGAAACGGTGGTCCCATAGATGGTGCGAGCTTTAAATCTCACGAAGGTATTTACATGAGCGTCGATGGCGGAGCCACTTGGAAAGATATTGTGGCCCATGGAGTTTTTGACGCAAATTCTGCTTATAACGCCGCTTCTAGCAACCCCCACTGGATGTCTGCTTTGGCTATCAACCCCTTCGATGGAAATCATGTTACTTTTGGCACGGGATATGGAATGTGGAGCACTTTTGATGCGAAAGCAGAAAATCCTACATGGATTTACACCAGCACCGGCATAGAAGAAACTGTACCTTTAGGCCTAGCCAGTACCCCCAAAGGCGCACCTTTGGTTAGCGTGGTGGGAGATGTGGATGGATTTTATCATAGCAATTTAGACACGCCTCCATTGTCAAGGCACAAGTTAAGCGATAGCAAAAGCGAAGCAGGTACAAATTATGACTTGGCCTGGGCGCAAAATCAACCAGAAATAATGGTGCGTGTGCACAAAAATTCTAACCACGGCTTAGGAGCTTATTCCGACGATGGTGGCTTAAATTGGACAAACTTCGCCAGCCATCCCGATGCTAGTGGTTCGGGCGAAAACAACTTTATCGCTATTTCAGCAGATGCTTCCACCATTGTTTGGAATATGGCCAACAGTGGTATGCACTATTCCACAGATCAAGGGAAAACCTGGCAGGCTGCGAGCAATACCGCCATTGAACTAAGTGGGTTTAGACCTGTGGCCGATAAAATTAACGCCAATGTGTTTTATTTATACAACGCCGGTAGCGGAAAACTGTACCAAAGCAGTGATAAAGGGATTAACTGGGCAGTGATTAATAGCGATTTAGCCCAAGTGGACGACTGGGCTTATGGCAATATGAATTTATTTAGCTCCCCCGCCCAAGAAGGCGAATTGTGGGTTACCCAAGGGGCAAATATTTATGCTTGTGCCGAAGGCTGCAGTTGGTCAGATAACTTTAAAGGCGGCTTATGGTTTGGCGATGGAAAAGTGCTGCGCTCCACAGATGGCGGGGCTAGTTTTAAAGATGTAAATGGATTTTTATACGGCAGACAGGTAGCTTTTGGCAAAGGAAAAACCGAAGATTTTGCCATATATTTGGTGGGAATGGCCAATGATGGCACCCAAGGTGTTTTCCGCAGCGATGACAATGGCACTAGCTGGACGCGAGTAAATGACGATAATCATCAATTTGGCGGTGTAGATAGAATTGGTGCTGACCCCTGCATATATTCTCGCATATATATTTCAGGAAGCGGAAGAGGTATTATTTACGGTCAAGAGCCCGGCAGTGTAAACACCAGTTGCTCCGAAAGAAGTGATTTTAATAAGCCCACTAAATTAGCACCAAAACCAAGCATTACTTATAGCTGGCAAAGACAACAAAATATGATTACCAGCAAGCAAAGCTTGACCCTGCGTAATGTGCAAGGACGAATTGTGGAACATAGCTTAAGCGGCGAAGTTAATCTCACTAATCACAAAGCTGGAATTTATCTACTCCAAGTGGGTAATTCCCCACAGAATTACAAGATTTTCAACCCATAATGCTACATTTTACTTATGAAAACACCTGAACTGCTAGCTCCTGCGGGAGATATGGAAAAGTTGCAAGTGGCTTTAGCCTACGGGGCCGATGCGGTATATGCTGGTCAGCCCCAATTTTCGCTACGAGGTCGTGAAAACGGCTTTAAAACAGTGGAAGATTTGGCTAGAGCCATAGAATATTGTCGCGAACGAGAAAAGCTTTTTTACTTGGCTTCGAATACGGTTCCCCACAACAACAAGGTCCTAGCTTTTCAAAAATCCCTGGCAGAAATCATTGCTTTGGAACCCCATGCATTGATTATGTCCGATCCGGGAATGATTCACTGGGTGCGCACGGAGTTTCCGGAAACAGAGGTGCATTTATCGGTGCAAGCCAATACGGTGAACTATATTAGCGCCAAATTTTGGCATGATTTGGGCATAAACAGGGTGATTTTAACTCGGGAACTCAAACTGCGAGAAGTGGAAGAGATTATAGAAAAGACTTTTCCCTTGGAAATCGAAGTTTTTGTGCATGGTGCAGTGTGCATGGCCAGTTCTGGACGCTGTATGCTTTCGAACTATTTGAGCTACCGAGATGCTAACCAAGGCAATTGCAACAACGCCTGTCGCTTTCCCTGGGAAGTCAAGCCCGCTGCGGTGGAGTTGCACCCCATAGAAAATGATAACCCCATTAGCAAAGCGGCGGAATCTACCCAAGAAGGGGTGATTGTGGTGGAAGAAGATCAGCACGGCACTTATTTTATGAATTCTCGGGATTTGTGCGCCTTGCCAGTATTAGAGGACTTGGTAAAAATTGGCGTTGCTTCGGTGAAAATTGAAGGGCGAACCAAATCGCCGTATTATTTGGCGAAAAGTGTACAAGCTTATCGCTTAGCCCTAGATGCCATTGCCAAAGGTGAAAAAATTCCTGCCGAAGCTATGCAAGCAGTATTTGACACAGAAAATCGCGGTTTAATGAGCGGTTTTTACACTTCCCAAGACCCTATTCCCCAAAATTTAAGCGCAGCTAAGGACATTCAAGCCCACGCAGAAGTTGCGGCGAAAATCACGAAATATAATAGCGAAAAAGGCATCGCCACCATCGATGTACGCAATCGCATTAGCTTAGGAGACAACTTAGAACTGTTTTCCCCCGAAGGTAATAAATATTTTACAGTAACAAATTTAACCAATCAAAAGAGCCAAAACGCCGAAATATTGCATCCTGGCCTAAAAAACTGTGAAATAAATATGCCTTTTTCCTGTAATGAACTTTCTTTTCTAGTGCGGCGCTTACAGAAAACAAAAAAATGATTATTTTATTTCCATGAGTTCTTGGCAAAAACAATTTGAAGATGCGTTTAATCGCGGAGATTATGACAAAGTCGCTGAATGCGCTTTGCCTTTTTTCAAGCGTAATATCAGTGATTTAAAACAATTTGTGGACAGGACAGCCCCACTGGTTGGTGAAGAAAACTTTGAGATTATCTTAAAGCTGTTTATTTTGCACAGCAATATTCCCTTTGATATGGGTCTATATATGAAAACCCAAAGGGAATTTATAGAAAGCTCTGTGGAACTACAAGGGGTAGAAGACACCCCCCAAGCCAGGCATTTCGCAGTGAAAGAATGGATCCAAAAACATGCTCAAAAGCATCGCCAAGATGCCATACTCAAACAAATACTCTGCTTTGATAAAGTTAAAGAAAAAATTATTCCCGAACTGCAAAAAGCTCTTAGGGAACTGGAAAAATAAAGCCAGAGTTTGTGGCTCTGGCTTATTCTTAACGAAAAGAGATTGTTTAAAAACTATTGAACGCTATTTAGCAAGTACAATTTTACTGGTAGCGATGGTCTTAGCACCGTGTTTTAGGCTAACTATATGCAAGCCTGACCAAGCACTTAAGTCGAGCTTATGGTTACCAGGACTAAGCTGAAATTTAGCCAATTGAGCCCCCATAATATTTGACACGATTACATCTAAATTATGCTTGTAATTATTATTAATAGCCAGGTTGCCATGACTGAACATCCAACTGTGGTTAGCTTTAACAGCTATTTGACGAACAAAAGTTGGTTCTTTAGGAACTACTCCAGGAGATGTAAACTCCATCCAACTTATGCTAGGCATACTTAAAACATCGTCGCGGGAAAAGTCAAAGCGTAAGGTATGATGCCCTTTGGGCAAATTCAATTTGGCTACATTTTGAATTTGATCAAAAATTGCACTTTTACCATTGTTTTTTATGGTAAATGTGCCAATAGCTGAACCATCAATGGATGCCTTTACATTGGCATCACGGATTCCTGCAATACTCATAGCTATATCGTAGCTAGCTGTTTCTGAAATAAATACATTGTATTCAGCCCATGTTCCATTAGTAATAAATGATAAAGCTTTACGATCCGCTTCGGGTAATGGGTCAGAATCATCCCTGCCAGCCCCACCAACTCGCGCCCCTAAAGCCATAGCATATTGTTCAGGCTCAAGCTTGCCTGGAATTATTTGTAATTCACCGGTACCAGGTTCAGCTGAACTTGAACTAACTTCTTCTGCGCTTGATGAAGATTTTGGAGTATCAAAATTACAGTTTTTGCCTGCCGCTTGGCGCAATTTACATCTGATAAACTTGCCTGATGGAGTTAAATCGCTTTCATCCCAACCTCCAAAATGTACCTTATCCTCACTAGTTGTATGCTTTAGTATGGCACTGGCTTCATCTTTATAGGTAACAGACCAATTACACCAACTAATTTTTCGCTGATCCATCCAATTTAGCCATACATCACTTTGACTTGCACTCCACTGCCCATTCTCACCACCATCAGCCATTGTGGTTCCCCATTCGGTTACAAAAACCATTTGATTTGCATTTAACAAAGCTTGGGCATTGCCTTGTAAATTCCCTCCATGCTCCATGGCATAAAAATGCAATACATAGCCGATGTTGGTGCCATTTACAGTGTTACCAACCACTTGATTTAAGTTTTGTGAATAAAAAGGTGTTCCCACTAGAATAATATTATTTGCATCGTTAGCTCTTATTACGGGTACAATCTCATTGGCATAACTTCTTATCTGACTCCAACTATCGTTGATGGGTTCATTGTATAGTTCATATATCATATTGGGCTTAGAGCCATATTTCTTGGAAAAATCTCTAAAAACAGCTTTGGCACTGTCTTTAGCTCCCCTTCCTTGGTGATGCGCATGCCAATCTAGAACCACATAAACTCCCTGCTCTATGGCAGCATCAATCAAAACTTCTGCATTCCTTCTGTGGGCTGCAGATGAATTTTGCCAATAAAATCCTGTATTTACATCTTTATCATAAGCTGGTAATGGTATCCTAATAACATCCACTGCCCAATCGTTTATGAGCCAGTTTAAAACATCTTTGTTCCAAAACATATAGCCATAAAATTTACTATTGCCCCAAAAGAAGCTCATGCCTCGTAGTTGTACATCGTTATTGTTTTTATCTTTTATTTTGTTGCCAGAAACTTTTAATTGCCCATATTTAGCTACTGGAGAACCGGCAGGCTGAGCTATTCCAAAACTTGCTAAACTAACTACCAACAATAATAAAATCTTAATTTTTCTCACAATTACTCCATTATTTTAAGGGATGCACCAACTGGCTGCGACTTTTTAGCTGTGCATTTTTTAGCACAATTATAAATGTGGATTTTGGCAAATTGGAACGGGGAATTAAAGTATTGTTTTGATCTAGATTCAAATTGTATAAAACCTGACCTTGCAAAGAAACCAATTCAACTCTATCCCAGGCACCATGTTGTTTTATCCACAAGCCATCAGCAGCATTCTGCAAACTAAATGCAGAATAACTAAGCTTTCTATCTTTAGTTGGTACTAGAATCAAATTACCATCTTCATCTTCAACTAAAAAACCAAAGTTAATACTATCTCTTTGACTTTGCGACATAAAACTAAATAAATCAAAATCTAAATTGTCATTGAATCCACTGAAGCTTAAGGTCATATTATCACGACCTTGAGGCAATTGAACCGGGATTCTAAAATTAACCCAATTATTTGATGCTATGGAATCTGGAAAATTCCAACTTCCCTCCATTGCACCAATAGACCAATTGATGGTTCCACCTGAATTTTGAGGCCGTAATTTGAGTAACATAGTATAAGGTGCTTCTTTTTCTGTTTCAATCCAGTAGGTTAGTAGGGAGCTACTATTAATAGAACTGACAATTTTCCCTCCCCCAGCTCCGCTTTCGTCGCGCACAGTAACATTGCTACTTTCTAGAAAGTCCTCAGCTTGAATTAAATCGTTGGTTGTGCCCCCACCTTCATCTCTTTCTATAACTGTGCCACCTGTTTCACAGGAAATGTTTCTAATAACAACATCTTCATGCTTTTGCCCTTGATTTAGCTTTGAAATTAGACTTTGCAAATACCTCCCGGATTCACTCCAACGGCCTGAGTTTCCTACATCATTTGCTCCTGAACCAGGTTGCATGGCTGCAGAGCTCTCATTTTTATTAGCTATGGACCACGCTGCCGAACTTAGTTTGGCGCTCTCCACATAACTTACCCAATCTTTAATTAAGTTCCAATCGTAAGCACCATCTCCACTGGCATCGCTAATACCCCACTCTGTGATAAAAATAGGCACCTTATTGCACATAGCTTTAGTAACCAATGCCTGGTAGCGTTTATGCCCAGCCTCTGAAGCATAAAAGTGGAAACCATAGGCAATGTTAGAACCCTTTACAAAATCATCTTTGACATCAAACCTTATATCACCTTGTTGATTATGATTGTTTTTTACATAGGACGAAATTTCTCTAAAAAAGTTTTTCGCTGGCTCTGTTTCAATGCCATGCTTAAGCCAATCCACAATCACATAAATCCCATTGGCAATGGCTGCATCAATAATAGTTTTAGCATTTTGTACACTACCACC
>LSQX01066243.1_pt1 | contig 17179 bp, 14 predicted proteins | sample 654561 | NCBI WGS metagenome assembly LSQX01 (sample SAMN04489861, study PRJNA283612) | anaerobic digester metagenome | isolation source: 4 biogas reactors fed with cattle manure at either 37C or 55C with and... | place: Denmark: Kongens Lyngby | collected 2014
ACTCGCAGATGTGTATAAGAGACAGGGCCCACTCGGTGCTCGGGTAGGGCTCCAGACGGCCCTGCACTGCGGCACGGGAGATGTCATGGAAGAAAGCTCCCAGGGGCGCGTCGCCCGGGATCATGCGCTTGTGGGCGGCGAGAATGCGCTGATAGAGCAACTCCGGCTGAGCAGGCACGCGCCCGCGATGGCCCTGGTGCCAGTAATCATCCACCTGGTCGCCGGGCAGTAGATTCGCCACTCCAGGATTCATGTACTCGGACCAGGATCTGAGCAGATACTCGAAGGCATCCTGGCTGTCCACCTGGTAGAGCATGGGGAGGAGGAAGCTCGCCCCGGCATCGGTAAACATGGCTGGGTCCTGCCCATGCTGGGCGCCGTGTTGCCAGGAGAGGACGAAGATGAAGGCGGGCTTGGTGAGCTGCGCCCGGTTGAGGATGTAGGCGAGATTCTGGGCGCCGAGGTGGGCGCGCCACCAGTTCCACATCTCGTAGAAGTCGCGGTCGGTCTGCCATTCAGTCTCGATCTTGGTCGCCATGAATTTCCAGCGCTGCTGCTGGCTCATCTGGCCCCAGTTGGCGGGGAGCCTGACCGGCATGTCCCGGGTAAAGGCCTCCGTCATCTCCCAGCCGCCGACGTCGCCACGCATGTAGTCGAAGCCTACATAGTCTACATGCGGGTCAGCCTGCATGCGGCGGGCAAAGGAGGCCAGGTCGTCACGGCGTGGCTGGTCAAGGAGGGAGATGAAATCCAGCGCGCGGATGACCCCGGTGGAGCGGGAGATGTCCTGGGCGAAGCTGTAAGGGGGTTTGCCGCGGTTGGTGTGCGTAGGGAAGGTCTCGTAGGCAATGGCCCAGGCACCGAACTTGAGGCCGTGGCGGTGGGCCTCGGCGGCGAGCTGGGGCGTGGCTTGCAGATTGAGCGGCGTGAAAGGCTGCTCCGCGGAGAGCGGCCCCGCGGCACTGCTGGTGTAGGCGGCACGGAAGAGCAGGGTGTCGGCGCCCAGGAAGCGGCACCACTCAAAGATGGTGCGCCAGTCCCCGGTCCCTCCGCCGGGGCGGGGCACCGGGCCGGTAGGGAAGTCCATCTCCCAGGTGGCGATGCAGCTGCCTGCCGGGAAGGGCGGAGGCTTGCGCTCCCGCACCGTCACCGTGGCCAACGCGGTGCAGTAGGTCTCACCCTCAGGTGTGGGGGGCGGCTTTTCCTTGCCGGGGAGGACCTTGGGCGGGTCCTTCTCGAAAGGCCAATGCCAGTCCGCAGGGTCGTCCATGCGGACCCGCGCCATGAAGGTATACTGCCCGGGAGCCGCCATCCAGGGGACCGGCCAGGAGAAGGCATAATCTTGAGTCGCGGGACGGTAGCGAGGCTGCAGCTTCTGCAGGTTGCCGATGGTACTGATAGGCTGGTCCTGGAACCAGGCGGTGATCACAGGAGGGCTCTTGACCGGCCCGAGCGGACGCCCCTGCGGGTCACGAAGCTTCAACACCAGAGGCACAAGCTCATAGCGGTAGACCTCGCGGCGCTCGGCGATAAGCTCGAGGGGGAAGAGGTAGGTCTGGCTCGCACGGCTGGTGGGCGGATGGCGCTGGCGGAACTCGCTGATTCGGCCAGCGGCGAAGACCAAGACAAGGGCGGCCAGCACCACCACAACCAGGCAGGCGCAGCAACGGGTCTGCTGAAGCTGCTGCCGCCGCTTGCGCCGATCGCGAGGAGTGGAGCGAGTTGCAGGGACTTCGACGCGCCGCCGCATGGGAGCTATTTCGCGATTGAGGGCGAGAAAGCCTGCTTCTGGCAGCGGGGGAAATAACGTTAGGGAGGGGTTCGACCCACGGGAGTGGAACCAACGGAGTAATCATGGAGTCCCCCTCCAGCAACTTGCTTGCGCGACGGCCGGGCGTGGTTCTGGCGACGACGCTGGCGCTGATGCTGCTGCTGTCAGTGCTCCACGTGCAGGACCATGGTTTCCTGCCCCTGATGGATCACGATACCGAGAAGCGGGCGGGGAGCGCGCGGCACCTCCTGCAAACGGGGCGCTGGGCGGCGGAGGTGCTGCACACCTGGGAGCTGGTGGGACACAATCACGAGGGGGAGGACCGCCCCTGGCCGGTGCAGGTGTGGTCGCTGGGGTATCCGCTCCTGCTGACTGGCGCCTTCGCAGTATTTGGAGCGCGGGACCTGGTGACAGTGGCCCTGCCGATCCTGGCTTACCTGGGGTGCGTGGTGCTAGCCTTCCTGCTGGCCCGGCGGCCGTGGGGCGCGACGGTGGCGGGGCTGACCTGTCTGCTCTTGCTGGCGGAGAACACGCTCATCTACTGGTCCGCCCACGCCACGTTGGAGCCGGTCTTTGTGCTGTTTCTGCTGGGAGCGATCTGGCTCCTGGTCTCGCGGCCGGTCGGATGGGGGGCTGCTGCTCTCGCCGGGGTATTGGTGGGGGTGGCATACTTCCTGCGGCCCACGGCTCTGGCCTGGACGCCGTTCTTGCTGCTGGCGGGGTGGGAGTTGAAACCGGGGTCGCGCTGGAGCAGAAAGGGCGTGGCGCTGGGAGGGCTGGTGGCCGTGATGCTGGCCGCCTGGCTACTGACTCGCGCCCTGGCCGTGCCGCCGCTGCCCAGTCATGGGCCCAGTATCAGCTACCTGCAAGGTTGTCTCCGCGACGGCACGCCGGACCGGGTGATAGGGGGAGTCACGGAGATCCCGCGTTACATTCCTACCCGGGAACTCCTGCGGCCCGAGTATCTGGCGCCGCGGGCTGCAGGAAACCTTGTGCGTGGCGTGCGGGAGATCGCCACCCAGTATCCCTGGTCGCTGCTGCTGCTGGGAGGTCTGGGCCTGGTGTTGGCGCTGGCTGATCCACGCGCTCGGAGGGTGGCCCAGCTTACGCTGGTGGTCTTGCTGGTGGCCTTTATGGGGACGGTAATGACGGTGGGCGCCAGCTTTGAGCGGTATTTTTCGGATTTCGCACCCCTGCTCGCCGTCTTTGGAGGAAGGGGGTTGCTCTGGGGCTGGAAGAGGGTGGCGAACACGGGGGTGGCGGGCAAAGTGGTGTTTGTCTTGGTGGCATGTGCCCTCCTGGCCCAGGGCTTCGCGAACTACCGCATGCCCTTCCATCGCGGCAGCGCACAGGCAGAGCCGGCATACCTGGGCCGAGAGGTAGCTGTGCGAACCCCGTCGCAAGCTATTATCGGCAGCCTGTCCGCAGTCCCCATCTCGTGGCATGCGCAGCGCCGGGCGGTGCAGATTCCACATCCCGCGGGCCCGGACCCCACTGCGGCTCTGCTGGAGTTGGACCAGGAACTGATTCGGCTGGACGGGCTGGTGTTGGCGGAGGAGGACCTGCCCGGGGAGCTGCCGGCACGGATAGGGCCCTTCGAGAAGACGGAAACCTTTGGCGTGCCCCGGCGCTGGGGGCGCGGGCCGCAGGATCAGACCTTCTATACTCTATACCGAAGAGTGGAGTAGGGGAGAACAGAGGGGCCGGTCATGCGTCTACTCTGGTGACGGCGGCTCCCAGGGTATCTCCACGGTGAAACGGCTGCCCTCACCCGGCGTGGACTCGATGCACAGGTTGCCGCCGTAGGCCGCCAGGGTGCGCTTGACCAGCGAGAGACCGAGTCCGGTGCCGACGATACCCCGACGGTCTGGCGCGTTCACGCGGTAGAACTCCTCCCCCAGGCGTGAGAGGGCTTCGGGGGGAATCCCCAGGCCCGTGTCCTGCACCTCGAGCGCCAGGCTTTCTCCCCGGCGACAGGCGGTGAGACTGACCCGGCCGCCGGGGCGGTTGTACTTGAGAGCGTTGCTGAGCAGGTTGCCGAAGAGCCGGAGCATGTCATCACGGTCGGCATACAAGGGCGGGAGGTGCGGCTCCAGATGAGTCTCCACCGTGACCTGGTAGCGTTCAGCAAGGGGATCGTTCGCCTCCACCAGTTCCTGTAGCAGGTCTTCCACGGCCAGAGGCTCGATCCGCCGGGCGGGTGCCGCGTCGGCGCGGGAGAGGTCGAGGAGGTCGCGGACCAGTTGGGCCATCCCCTCCATGCGTTCGCTGCAGCGCTGAAGCAGGGCCGTCTCCTTCTCCGGGGGCAGTTCCTGGCCGCCGAGAATGACCTTCAGAAAGCCCTGCACCGCGGCCAGAGGCGACTTCAGTTCGTGGGCCACCAGCGACATGAACTGCGATTTGGCCTGCTCCAGACGGGTGAGGTCGGTGACATCACGCAGGACAGTCGCCGTGCCCAGCAGTCCGTCGCCGGAAGGAATGATAGGCACCACACGAGCCAGGTAGATCCGATCGGCGATCTCCAGGCGGGCGCTGGCGGAACAGGCCGGTCCCTCCGCTTGAGCAGCCTTGCGGATTAGCTCCAGCAAGGCGGGTGTGCCGGAGACGATGTCCAGAGGGCAAGGCTCCTGCGGGGGCTCGGGGAGACCCAGGATTTCACAGGCTGCGGGGTTGCTGAGCACTACCTGGTTCTCGACGTTGACGACGATCACCGCGTCGGCCAGGCAGTCCACGATGGTCTTGAGGCGGGTCTTGTCACCGGACACCTCCAGGAGCAGCCGGTCGGCCTGCTGCCGCAGGCGGCGCCAGCGCAACGCCCGCTCCACCCGCACTATCAACTCCATGGGTACGAAGGGCTTGGGCAGGTAGTCGTAGGCGCCCAGGCGCATGGCCTCGATGGCCGTCTCGATGGTGGCGTGGGCGGTGATGACCAGAGGGACAACAGTGGACTCGTTGTCTGCCAGATGGGTAAGCACGCCCATGCCGTCCAACGCGGGCATGAGCAGGTCAATGATGGCGACGTCAAAGTCCTCCTCCGCAGTCAGGCGTTCCAGGGCCTCGGCGCCGTTGGAGGCCTGTTCCACCTGCGCCCCGCAGCCAGTAAGTACACGGCGAACGCCGGAGCGAATTCCGGGCTCGTCGTCTACGATCAGGACTTTGGCGTCGAGTTGTGGGATGTCCATGTTGGGGCTAGTCTCACCCCCTGACCTGCAAAGGTCTGGCGCTCACGCTTACGCGGAGCGCTCCTCCAGGAGTCGGCGCAGCGCGGCTCCCAACTCCTCCATGGGCGCGGGCTTGTCGAACCAGGCGTCCGCCTTCATCCAGGCCAGGACTTCCTCCGGATTGCGCTCGAACTCGAATCCCAGCTCCTGGCCCACCGAGGTGAGTAGAATGATCGGCGCCTGGGCGAAGCGAGGATCGCGGCGCAGGGCGCGGGAGAGACGCGCGCCGGAGTCGGTATGCTCCATGATCAGGTCAAGCACAAAGGCGTCTGGCATCTCGCGGGCGGCCACCTCGAGGGCCTCCTCTGTGGTGGAGGCTGTCGCCACCTCAAAGCCCTGGGCCGTGAGCATAAGGAGATGCTGCTCTACGAAGTCCGGGTCGTCGTCCACGACCAGGACCTTGATCGGGCGGGGAGCACGGGTTGCAGAATCGTCAGACACGGGCGAACCTCGCAGGTCTACACAGGAGCCAGCCCGCCGCCGGCAAGATCTTGGGGTCGGAGGCTACTCCACAATCCGCGGGACGCGGAAGTACCCATCGGAGCGATCCGGCGCGTTCCGCACGGCCTCCTCCACCGCCAAGCACTCTCCCGCCGCGTCCTCACGATAGACGTTGACCAGTGGGAGGGCATGAGAGGTGACAGGTACGTCGGAGGTGGCAAGCTGCTGCAGCTCGGCGAAGTAGTCGAGGATGCGGTTGAGCTCGCGACCGACGCGCTCCAACTCCTCGTCAGACAGGGCTAGCTTGGCCAGACTGGCTACGTGGCGGACCTCGGCTGCGGATATATCAGGCACGGTACTCGGCTCCGTTCCGGGTTAGGATAAACAAGGCTCATGATAGCACAAAGACAAGGCAGCGTCGAGGTTCGGGAAGCGGCCCACATTCCTAGAAAGGATCTTCAGGCGGGTGGAGTCCTTCTCAAGCTTTCCTCTCCTGCCAGTGCTGCCTTGGGAGCATGGTGAAGCGCTCTACGCCCCTGCCTTGACCTCTCTCCCTCAAAGGGCTATCATATGGGCTGTCGGGGCAACTTTCGCAGCTTTCTTTACGCTAACCATCATGTCAGAGCCGCCGCTAGACCTCGTCGCTGCCCTGGAGTGCCTGCTTTTTGTGGGGCGCGAACCCCTATCTGCCTCTCGCTTGGCTGAGTCTCTCTCCGTGCCTGCCGCCGAGGTCCCCGCACTGGTCGAGGAGCTGGCTCAGCGTTTGGAGGGCCGGGGGCTTCAGGTCCTCCACCTGGCGGGGGGATACTCCCTTGCCACCCGTGAGACTTTCGCGGAAATGGTCAAGGTTTTCCTGGAGCCTCGCCCCGAGCAACTCTCGCGCCAGGCCCTGGAGACACTGGCCATCATCGCCTACAAGCAGCCCCTCACCCGCCCGCAGATTGAGGCCCTGCGGGGCGTCAACTCCGCCGGGGTCCTGCGACTGCTGCTCGACCGACGGCTCATCGCCACCGCTGGCCGGGACAAGTCACCCGGACGGCCCTTCCTGTTCGTCACCACCCCCGAGTTTCTATCGCTGTTCGGGCTGGCCGATCTTTCGGACCTGCCTGCGTTGGGCGAGGACGCCGCGCAGACCCTGGCCCGGGCCCTCGATCAGGCAGAAGCCGGTCGCGCCGAGACCGAAGCCGAGGAGGTAGAGGAGCCATTTACCTTCGAAGCCTAGTCGCCGCTCTGTGCGTCTTTGGCTGGGCCGCTTTGGCCCTGGCGCAACCGCCCGCGGCGCCGGAGAGCGCCAAGGCCGCGACACCAGGGGTAAGCGGTACTCCGGCTGCGAAGTTCTACCAGCCTCGCGCCCAGGCGCCCGGCCTGCCCCGGCCTCCCCAGATCCGGGGCGCGGCAGTGTTGCTGGTGGATGTCCAGAGTGGAGAGACGCTGGCTGCCCTCGACCCGGAGCAGCGTCTGTACCCCGCCTCTCTGACCAAGCTCATGACCGCTATTCTGGCCGCGGAGCGCCTGGCGCTCGACGACATAGTAACGGTCACCGCCGAGGCCGCTGCCGTGGGCGAGACCAGTCTGGCCCTGAAGGCCGGCCAGCGTATCTCTGTCCGCGATCTGCTCTGTGGCGCGGTAATGAAGTCTGCCAATGACGCTGCGGCGGCCCTGGCCTGCCACATGTCCGGCTCGCAAGCTCAATTCGCCACGCTAATGAACGCCCGGGCCGCGCAGATGGGCCTGCGCGACACGCACTTCGTGAACCCTCACGGCCTGCACAGCTCTGAGCACTACTCTACCGCCGCCGACCTGGCATTAATCGCCCGCTGGTTTCTTCACTACCCGGCTTTGCGGAAGATCTGTGCTCAGGAGCAGACCAAGCTTACCAGTCTCCCTTCGGGGCAGCCTCAGCAGGTACAGAATCAAAACCGTCTTCTTAAGCGTTGGAAGGAATGTATCGGTCTAAAGACCGGCTACACGCGACAGGCTGGCAACTGCATTGCCGCCGCTGCTCGCCGCGACGGCTGGGAACTGCTCTGCATAGTGCTCAACAGCCGTGACGTGTGGAATGACTCGCGCAGTCTGATCGAGTGGGGCTACAAGAATTTCTGTCCGGTGACCCCGGCTGCTGAACTACGTGGCGAGTGCCAGGTGCCAGTTCGCGGTGGGGTCGAGCCCTTCCTGGCGGCCCGGCCCGGGCCGACGGCCGCCGTAGTTCTGCCGCGGGGCAGTGACGACTGGAAGCTGGAGGTACATGCGCAAGAGCAGACCGCGCCTGTGGCTTCCGGCACGACGGTGGGTTACCTCTCGGTGAGTGTGAGCGGCCGGCCTGTCCAGCGCGTGCCACTGCTGGCCACCGAGGCCATGCCCGTGAAGCCGCGGCTGTGGTCGGTCGCAGGGGGCGTGTGGTGGAACGTGCTCCTGGTCCTGGGAGTGATATTGCTCTATGCAGCGGCTGCCAAAAATCTTGGCGCGCGCCGGGCTCGGCTCCCGGCGGGCGGTCGAGCAGTTGATTGCCCAGGGCCGAGTCTCGTTGAACGGCCAAGTGGTTACCGACCCCGGTACACGGGTGGACCTGGCACGCAGCGTCGTGCGCGTCGACGGGCGACTCGTCCGTCCGCCCACCAGTTACCGCTACCTGCTATTCAACAAGCCCCCAGGGTACCTGACCGCCAGGCGCGATGATTTCGGTCGGGCCACGGTGATGGAATTCATCCCCGAGGAGTGGCGCTCGCTGCTGTTTCCGGTGGGCCGCCTGGACAAGGACACTAGCGGTCTGCTGCTCCTCACCAACAATGGTGACCTGGCCCAGCGTTGCCTGCACCCCTCCTACCACCTCCCCAAGACTTACCGGGTGACGGTGGTGGGGGTGCCGAGCCAGGCGGTCCTGCGCCGCCTGCGCGGGGGAGTGGACCTGGAGGACGGTCGCACCGGCCCCGCAGAGGTCTGGCTGCGGGAGTCCTGCGGGGAGACAGCCGTGCTGGAGCTCACCATTCACGAGGGCCGCAATCGTCAGGTGCGGCGCATGTGCGGCGCAGTGGGGCATAGGGTCCTTGCGCTGCAACGCATAAGCATGGGGCCGCTGGAGTTGGGGGACTTGCCACTTGGTGAGTGGCGGGAGCTGACCGCGGAGGAGGTGCAGGCCCTAGGGGAGGCCTGCGGGCTGGCTTGATTTCGGCGCCCGGGAGGGGCGGGACAGGAGCCGTGCGCCGGCGGCCAACTCTCCGACCCCTCGCAGGACGTACAACTGAACCATGCGCGACTCTTCCGAAACAACCAGGCCGCTCATGTCCACCCGCGCCGGCGTGGTACTGGGCACGCTATCGGTGCTGGCCGCGGTAGTGGTGGCGGCCCTGCTGCGCCTGGCGATCCTGCCTTTCGGCAGTTACGAGTGGGCCTGGGAGGTGCGCACACTCCCGTGCTCCTGGGGTACGGCTGCTGTGCTCGCACTGCTCGGCGCCCTGCTCCTGGCTGTCCTGGTCTTTGAGTGGGTGCGCGCTCCCCGGGAGCCCTCGCGCCGTACGTGCACCTGGCTGTTGCTGGCGCTGCTCCCCGTGGCTCTGCTCATCGAGGGCGGCATCCTGCTCAACGACCCCCTGTATCCCGCCTCGGCCCCGGTGGTTGTTCTCAGCGATGTCGCCACCGGCTACTATGGCGTTGCCGCGCGTACCCCGGAGATCCGCACCATTCTCTCCGGAGAGGCGAGCCAGTCCCATAAGGATTCCCTGCCGGACCGCGTGCGCACGCATCCGCCGGGTCCGATCCTGCTGATGTGGGCAGTGCGCCAGCTAGCGCTGGCCCATGCCGATCTGCTGGCTCGCCTGGAAGCCTTCCTGGTTCGCACTTATGACCTCTCCGCCGCCGACCTGATCTCCCTTTCGCGGGTCGCTACTACCTGGCAGCTCTCCACGGCTGATGCTTTGGTCGCCTGCCTGATCTCCTGGCTGCTGACCGTTCTCTCGGTCTTGATCTTCCTGCCGGTCTATGGCCTGGGCGCAGTGCTGGGCAACCGTCGGGTGGGCCTGGCCGCCGCGGCCCTGTCGCTTAGCCTGCCGGCGCTGTGGTGCTTCCTCCCCGGAATTGATGGCGTCGGTGCGGTGATCGCCCTGACCGCTCTGTGGCTCTGGGCAATGGCGCTGCGCAACGGAGACTGGTGGCGTTACGCCCTGGCTGGTCTGGGCTTTGCCGTTGCCCTGTTTTGGAGCTACGGCTATCTGGCGTTGGGCCTGGTGGCCCTATTTCTGGGCTGGTCAAGCCGCGAGAGCCGGCCCGCTAACCTGCCCGCTGGCCTGGTCTACACTGTGGCCGCCTGGGCCCTCTTCTATGGCCTGCTGGACGCCTGTTTTGGATTCAACCTCTGGCGTGCCTTGCCCGCAGCGCTGGGCACTCAGCGCATGATCATGCTCCGCGAGCACCGGGCCTATCTCACGTGGTTGGCGCTCAATCCCTATGCCTTGCTGGTCTTCCTGGGCCCCGCGCTGTGGGGCGGCATGATCTGGGCCTGGTTCTCACGCGGGGTCCAGCACGGGTTCCTGGCCCGCGCCACCCAGGGGACGCTGCTGACTGTCCTGCTCCTGCTACTGATGGGTAGCACCCGGGGAGAGGTCGAGCGGATCTGGGTGTTCCTGATGCCGCTCCTGTTGCTGCCGTTCGCTGCGCTGCTCACACGTCTGCCCAAACCGCTGAGCCTCTGGCTACCGGTTGCTCTCCTGATCGCGCAGATCGCCTTTGCGATCTTCCTTTCCACGAACTTTCTCCTGGTCAGCGCGGCCTAAGGACGGACGGTGCTCCGTACTAGCTCAGGCGCTTGTTGAAACGCAGGGCCGAGAGCGCGAGGATCGCCGCCGCCAGAACTGCCAATACTGCTGCCTGCGGCCATAGCACCGCGATCTCCGACCCCTTCAAGAAGATTCCCCGCACGATCACCAGGTAGTAGCGCAAAGGAATCAGGTACGTCAGGTACTGGATGATCTGTGGCATGTTGGCGATCGGGAAGATGAACCCCGAGAGCAGAATCGAGGGGAGCATGATGAAGAAGGCGGTCATCATGGCCTGCTGCTGGGTCCGGGAGACGGTGGAGATGAACAGGCCGATCCCCAGATTGGCCGCCACAAACAGCACCGTCAGCCCCAACAGCAACAGCAGACTGCCCCGCAGCGGCACCTGGAACCAGAAATGCGCCAGCGCGAGGATGAGACACACGTCCACCACGGCCACCAGCAGGAAGGGGGCTGACTTGCCGATGATCAGCTCCGCTGGCTTCAGAGGGGTGACAATGAGCTGCTCCAGGGTGCCTATCTCCCGCTCGCGCACGATGGCTAGCGAGGTCAGGAGCATGGTCACCACCAGCAGCAGCGAACACAACACCCCGGGGACCATGAAGTTGACGCTGCGCAGGTCTGGGTTGTACCAGATACGCGGCTGCGCGACGATGGCAGGTAGGCTTACGGCGGTCGTGTCGGGCTGCAGAGGCGGCAGGTGCTCGACCGCGTCCTGTGAATAGCGCTCAAACACGCCGGCGGCGTAGCCCAAGATGATTCCCGCGGTGGTAGAGTCCGAACCGTCCACGATCACTTGCACTGGCGCGCTCTCCCCGCGCAGGAGGTGCCGACCGAAGTTGCGGGGGATCCACAGCGCCATCTGAGCCTGCTCGCTGTCCAGGAGAGGGGCGATCCCCTCCGGGCTCTCGGGGTAGAAGCGGAGGTCGAAATACCCGGCAGTGTGAAAGCGCTGGGCCAACTCGCGGCTCTGGCGAGTGTGGTCCTCATCCACCACCGCCGTGGCGATGTGGCGAAGGTCGGTGGTCACCGCATAGCCGAAGATGATGAGCTGGAAGAGCGGCGCGACGAGGATCATCGCCATCGTCCGGCGATCGCGCCGCATCTGGATGAATTCCTTCCGAATTACCTGTCGAATGCGCTGCCACCGCATAGCTATTGCACTCGCTTCTTAAATCGCAGCGTGGCCAACAGCAGGAGCACCACGCCGAAGATAAGGAGATACAGGGCATCTCGCCACAGATACGAGAAGCCCACGCCCTTGAGAAAGATGCCGCGGATGATGACCAGGAAGTAGCGGGCGGGGATGAGATAGGTGAGGGCCTGGATGGCCGGCGGCATGTTCATGATGGGGAAGACGAAACCGGAGAGCAGCATGGCCGGAAGCTGGGTGCCCACCATGGCCATCACCATGGCGGTCTGCTGCGAGCCGACGACAGTGGAGATGAGCAGGCCCAGTCCCAGCGCGACCAGCACGTACAGGAGCGAAAGCCCCAGCAGCAAGGCGACGCTCCCCCGCAAGGGCACGTGGAAGAGGAGTTGTCCGGCCGCGAGCACCAGGATGACGTCCAGGAAGGCAATGAATACATAGGGAAGTATCTTCCCCAGCATCAACTCGTACGGCATGATGGGCGAGACCACGATCTGTTCCAGGGTGCCGCGCTCGCGCTCGCGCACGACGGTCATGGAGGTGAGCAGGGCGGAGAGCATCATCAGGATCACGGCGATCAAGCCGGGGACGATGAAGTTGGTGCTCTGGAGGTCAGGGTTGTACCAGACGCGCGGCTGGACGTCCAGGGGTGGCGCGACTGTCCCCCGGGGCAGGCCGGCGGCGGTGGCTGCGGCCAGCGTGATCTGGCTGGAGTAGCTCTGTACCACGCCAGCCATGTAGCCGAGCGCGATGGAGGCCTGGGCGGGGTCCGACCCGTCCACAATCACCTGAACCGCGACCTCCCGGCCATTGGCCAGGTCCCGCGCCAGGTGTCGGGGGACCACAACCACAAGAACCACCTCGCCGCGGTCGAGCACGCTGTCAATCTCTCTGGGGCGGTCGAGATAGCGGACCAGGTCGAAGTACTCACTGTGCTGGAAGGCGCGGAGGAAGTCGCGGGCCACGGAGCTGTGGTCCTGGTCCAACACCGCGGTGCGGAGATGACGGACATCCATCTTGATGGCGTAGCCGTAAAGGGTCAGCATCACGAAGGGCATGACCAGAACCACGGCCAGCGTGCGCGGGTCGCGCAGAATCTGAAGGACCTCTTTACGGGCTATCGCATAGATTCTCAGCCACATGATGACACCTGGAAGGACCTTGCAGGCAAGACAGTGCTCAGCCAGCCTTATCGGCCTGCTCCACCAGTGCCACGAAGACATCCTCCAGAGAGGGCGTGATGGGCTCCAGAGTGGCCGCGTCCAGACCTGCGGCGGTCAGGACCTCGCGCACCGTTTCCGTCGCTTCCGCGACCGGTTGCTGCATTACCACGTGCAGGTGGCGGCCAAACACCGCCACCTCCCCCGTCTCGGGGTTCTGAGCGAGCACTTCCAGACCTCTCATGGGATCCTGGACCGCGACCTCCAGCAGGGTCCCGCCTGCAAACCGCTGCTTCAACTCGGCACTGCTGCCCAGGGCTATGAGCCGGCCACGATAGATCATGCCCAGGCGATCGCAGTGCTCGGCCTCGTCCATGTAGTGAGTGGTGACGAAGACCGTAATGCCCCGGCTCGCGAGCTCGCGGATCAGGTCCCAGAAGCTACGCCGGGCCAAGGGGTCAACGCCGGAGGTCGGCTCGTCGAGGAAGAGCAGCCGTGGTTCGTGGACGACGGCGCAGCCCAAAGCCAGGCGCTGTTTCCAGCCCACCGCCAACTCTCTGGCCAGGCTGTGCTCCCGCCCCTGCAAGTCGGCCATGTCCAGAACCCAGGCCTTCCGTTCAGCGAGACGCGAAGGAGGGACGCTATAGACCCCCGCATAGAACTCGATGTTCTCGGCCACGGTGAGGTCCTCATAGAGCGAGAACTTCTGTGACATGTACCCGATGCGGGACTTGATGGCCTCCGGCTGGGTACGGAGGTCAAAGCCGGCGACGCTTCCGCTGCCAGACGTGGGCGCCAGCAGTCCGCAGAGCATGCGGATGGTAGTGGACTTGCCAGCGCCATTGGGGCCCAGGAAGCCGAAGACTTCGCCCCAGGGAACGGTCAGACTGATTCCGTCCACGGCGGTGAAAGGGCCAAACCGGCGCGTGAGGTGGTCTAGCACGACAGCGTACTCGGAGGCGCTCACGCCTGCGCCTCCCGTTGCGCCTCGATGACGGAGACAAAGACATCCTCCAGCGTCGGCGGGATGCGGCGCAGGTGCGCAGTCACGATTCCGGCTCGCGCGAGGGCCGTCTCAACTACTGGCTGGTCGCGGTCGGCGTTCTTCAGCCAGACGTGAAGGCGCTCCCCGAAGGTCTGCACTGACCTTACTCCTGGCAGGTCCTGGAGAAGCTCCTTACATCCCTGCGCAGGCTTGCAGGTCATCTCCAGCAAGTCGCCGGCCATGCGCTGCTTCAGTGCCGCCGGGGTATCCGCGTGAATCAGACGCCCCCGGTGCATGAGTCCCACGCGGGTGCAGCGCTCGGCTTCATCCATGTAGGGCGTGCTGACCACTAGCGTCACGCCCTGCTCCGAGAGCTGGTAGAGAATGTGCCAGAAGTCGCGGCGGGAGACGGGGTCCACGCCGGTGGTGGGCTCGTCGAGGAAGAGAATCTCCGGGGTGTGCATGAGCGTGCAGGCCAGGGCGAGTTTTTGCTTCATGCCGCCGGAGAGGTCCTGGGCCAGGCGCTTCTGGAAGGGGGCCAGGCGGCTGAATTCGAGCAATTCCTGGCGGCGGGCGGCGCGCTCCCGCCGCGGGACATGGTAGATGTCAGAGAAGAAGGCCAGGTTCTCGAGGACCGTCAGGTCGCCGTAGAGCGAGAAGCGCTGGGACATGTACCCCAGGCGGCGCTTGACAGCCTCCGGCTGACGCCGGAGGTCGAAGCCCAAAACGAAGGCCGCGCCGGAGGTGGGGGGCAGGATACCACAGAGCATGCGAAAAGTGGTGGTCTTGCCGGCGGCGTCCGGGCCTACCAGGCCAAAGATCTCGCCGCGGACAACGGTCAGGTCGAGGGCCTCTACCGCCACCACGGAGCCGAACTCTTTGCGCAGAGCCTGGGTGCGAACTGCGGGCTGCTCCACGGCGCTAATCCTCCGCGCCAGGATCGCTGAGGTAGATGATGGCATCCGCCGGCATGCCGGGCTTGAGCTTCAGCTGAGGATTGTTCAGGGTGATCTTCACGCCAAAGACCAGCTTGACCCGCTCCTCTTTAGTTTGAATGTTCTTGGGCGTGAACTCGGGGCGGTCTGCTACCTCAGTGACCACGCCGGTGAATTCTTCCTCCGGGTAAGCGTCGGTGGTGACCGTGGCGCGATTGCCCAGGCGCACGCGCAGATTGGTCAGAGGGACATAAACGCGCACCCACATGTTCTCCAGATCGGCCAGGCGAAGAAGGGGGCGGCCTGCGACCACCAGTTCCCCGCGTTCGACGTTTTTCACCAACACGCGTCCGGAGACGGGGGCGTGAAGGTTGAGGTATTGGAGCCTCTCCTGGCTGGCCTGCAAAGCGCCCCGCGCCTGGGCGACCTGGCCACGGGCGGCCTGGATGGTCTGCGGGGTAGGGCCGTTGAGGAGCAGGTCCAGTGCCGCCCGCGCATTTTCCACCTGCCGGCTCGCAGTGTCATACCGGGTCTGAGCCGTCTCCACCTGCGCCCTGGAGGTCAGGCGGTCGTCATAGAGCTGTTGGGCGGTCTGGAGGTGCTTGCGGGTACCGTCCACCTGAGTCTGAGCCTGGGCCACGGCTACCTCGGCCTGCTCGCGCTCCTGAGGGCGGGCCCCGGCCTGCAAGTCGCGGAGGGCTGCCTGCGCCGCGGCCAGGGCGGCTCCGGTGGCATCCCGGGCGGCTACTGCGGTGTCAAGCTCCTGCGCGGCAAGGGCGCCTGCCTCGAACAACTTGCGGGCGCGGGTCTCCTTGGCGCGGGCGTTGAGGGCCTGAGCCTCAGCCTGGGCCACCGCAGCCCGTGCAGCCTGGATTTGCTCGGGCCGCGCTCCGGCATACACCAGGTCGCGGCGGGCGCGGGCCTGCTCCAGCGCGTCGCGGGCCGCGTCGTAGGCGGTTTGAGCGGCGTCCACCTGCGCCTTCAGTTCTGTGCTCTTGGCGCAAGATTCCTGGGCGGTGGTGAGGGCACGGCGAGCCCCGGCGGCAGCCGCCTGAGCCTGAGCCAGTGTTGCCTCTCCCTGGCGAAGCTCCTCCTGACGGGCGCCGCGGAGCAGCTCAGCCAGCCGCGCCTGAGCGGAGTCATAGGCACCCTGAGCCTGGGCGACCTGGGCCTGCAGCTCCGCTCCGTCCAGCGTGGCCAGGAGCTGGTTCTGCTCCACCGCCTCACCCTCCTCGACATACAGAGTGAGCAAGTGCCCGGCGACCTTGGAGCTCACGTCCACCTCAGTGGCCTCCAGCGTGCCGTTGGCGTAGAGTACGCCGGTGACCGGCTGGGGACGGTGCGAGAGGAAGTGCCAGGCCGTCGTGCCAACAGCGGCCAAGAAGATGAGCACGAGAATCAACGGCCAGGGCTTCTTCATGGATCGGTAGCTGCTAATCGGCGGCACCGGAGCTGGCGGCGAGAGCGGTCGCACCGACCGTGCGGCGGGAGACTGAGCAGCGAACGCTACTGACCTGCCAGTTGGGCGCCGAGAGCTCGGAGTTGGCTACGAGCTGACTCGTCCGGCATTCCCTTGACCGAGACCGGCTCAGCCGCTGAGGAGAGCTTGAAGCTCTCTGCAATCTGTACCATGCTATCCAGTGCGCGGCCGCCGCCGCCATGCGTCAGGAAGATTCCACAGGGCTTGCCGGTGACCTGCCCCTGGGTGGGGTAGAAACAGCGATCCAGGAAGTCCTTGAGCAGGCCGCCCATGTAGCTGAAAGCATCGTAGGAGCCCAGGGCCACCGCGTCGCAGGCCAGCAAGTCCTCCGGGCCGGCCTGGGAGGCCTCCCGGAGAATGATCTCCGCGCCAGCCTCCTTGGCCCCTGCTGCTACCGCCTCGGCCGCCGCCTTCGTGTTGCCCGTCATGCTGCAGTAGACAACCAGTACTCGTGCCATGATCTGCTCCTTTCACCTCTGATCAAGTGCAGATGGGGAGGGCGACAGGGATTATAGCACAAGCGAAACGGCGGGGGCACCTGGCTCCCGCCGTTGGGAATATACCTGCAGCGCCTGCGGACTCAGTTCGCCAGGAAAGTGGTCCAGAGGCCGGTCTCGCCGTACCCGGTGCCATGGGCGGCGCCGGGGACGACGTACTGGATGAAACGCCCGGTGATGGACTTGCCGCTGGTAGCCACATCCTCCAGCCAGAAAGCCCCGAATTTTTTGATCACGAAGGCGGCATTGGCGCCGCCCCCGGAGTCAGGCTGGTATTCGCAGATGGGGATAATCAGAATGCGCGGATTATCCTTGCGGTGGTTGTCGAAGGTATCATTTACCCAGGGGGCCCACAAAGCGCGTTTGAGACGGGAATCGTCATCTTTGGCCAGAGACCCCGTCCACAGACCGACTTTCACGCCAGGTTCGCCATACATGGTTTCGCCGATGGACATGATGTTTGCGTCAAGTATGCTCTGGGGGACGTTGTACCCCTTGATCAGAGTATAGAAGTCATCCGTCCCCGTCTTCGGCGTGAGCCAGCCGAAGTTGCCCGGAATGCCCGGGTAGTGGGGGCCGTCCGCCATGAGCAATTCCCGGTACTGGCCATAATTGTAAGGAGTGGTCTCGGACACCCACATGGGGATAATGTTCGTGCTGATAACCGCGGTCATGACGGCCGTGGCGCGGCGGGTAACGTCGGTTTCGTGTAGGCCCAGAGCCGTGGCAAAAAAGAAGGGGACGTTGGCGTGAGTATAGACGGTTACGGC
>LSQX01154802.1_pt1 | contig 17179 bp, 13 predicted proteins | sample 654561 | NCBI WGS metagenome assembly LSQX01 (sample SAMN04489861, study PRJNA283612) | anaerobic digester metagenome | isolation source: 4 biogas reactors fed with cattle manure at either 37C or 55C with and... | place: Denmark: Kongens Lyngby | collected 2014
TCCATCCGCTTCATTTCCATAGAATTATGGCGGTCTAAAACAGCGTCGTTCTCATTTATCGCGTCAATATTCCCCGGCCCCAAACCTCTTATCTTCGCCTTTAACTGATTTAGCCCTCTTTGACTTTTATTGGCATTTAAGATTTCTTTGCGCCAGTCATCCGCAGTCGCAATTGTCAACTCGTAGTCTTCCCAGAGACGATTTTTGAGCAGATCATTGTTTTGCTGCAATCTGAAGAAAGCTTCTTCAGCCTTGCCCAGCTCTCCCTTCACTGCGGCCATGCTTTCTGCCTGAGCTTCCAGGTTTTGGAAGAGTCTTTGTCTTTCTGACTCCAGCAATTCCTTTTCTTTATTGTGGTCGGAAACGTCTCCGGTTAAGTCGGCAACTTTATCGCGCAATGCTTCAATATCTGACTCGAAACGGAGGAGTTTGGCGGCGTTTTCAGCTTGAGCCTTCTCAGAGTCGCTGATGACTTGCTCCAGTTGCTCATGCCTGGCAGCGTCGGCTGCCGACTGTTCTGCCAGATGGGAGACAAAATCCAGTATGCCGGAGAGAGACTGCTCTATCGAGCCTAAAGATACCTTTAGATCGGTTACTCTCTCACGCAGAGTATTTCGCTTTGCTCTGTCAGCTTCACGCTGTGAGCTCTCTTGGTCAATTTCGCCGGATAAGCGTGCCAGATTTTTTTCGTTTATGATTTTATCGGTTTCTTTTGTCTGCAGATCTAAGAGAACTCTCTCCCTTTCAGTCTCCAAACCGGTACACCGTTCCTGATTGTGCCGTCTTTCGTTCTCAAGCTTCTCAATGGCCTGATCAGTGTTCTCTATCTGCATCCTTATGGATTTGCTTTCAACTTCAATTTCCTGCAATTTTCGCAGCAGCTCCTCATTTAATTCCTCCGCCTTGCTCAATTCCGCCTGGGCAACGGTGATCTTTTCTGATAAATCCGAGTTTTGGTTTTGCAGTTTTTTGATATCCCGCCCAAGTTCGGAAATTCGCCCGCTGCGTCCAATAATTCCGGTCGAGCCGCTGTTGATTGATCCGCCGGTAATAGAGCCTCCCGGATTAAGAATTTCACCTGCCAATGTGACAATTCTGCTGTTGTGCTGCAATTTCTTCGCCAGACTTAATGCCTGAGTTAGATCTTCCACAACCAAAGTCTTACCCAAGATATTGCCGATAATATCATTAATTTCGACAGGGAATTTCACCAGGTCCGCTGCGACGCCCAGATATCCCACCTGCTCCGCAGCAATTTCCAGCGTCTGTCTGTTAAACTCACGGGATTTGATCGTCTCGACAGGTAAAAAGGTAGCACGCCCGTTTTTAGTCTTATTCAGCCATGCGATCAAACTTTTTGCACTGTCTTCGCTTGTCGTTACGATATGATTCGCACTTGCTCCTAAAGCAATTTCTATGGCTGTGGCATACTCCTGCTCCACCTCAATAAGAGAGGCCAAAGGTCCCTTGACATCGGGAGCGAAATTAGCCTCACTCTGCACCCTTTGCATGATCTTTTTTACCGGAGCATGGTAGCCTTCCAGACTATCTTCTAATTTTTTTAAGGTTGACTGTTGATATTCAAGATCTCTAATGCCTTGGTCGGACTCTTGTTTCTTATCTTTCAGCGCAGCGAGCTGCTCGTTTTTCTCTTGCAGCATCTGCATATTATTTTTATTTTTAGCCTCAATCCGGTCGATTTTCGCTAAGTCAGCTTCTAATGCCTTTTGTAGGCTCTCTTTTTCCTGAAAATGAGCGGCAAGCTCTTCTTCTAATTCCGTTTGGTGAGAATTAATGCCTTCAATCTGTCGTTTAAGGAGATCCGCCTCACTTTCAAGCTTAGCTTTAGCTGTGTCTGCAGCAAATATCTTTTCTCTGGTCTCTGCTAATACTTGTCGGCGAAACTCCTGATCTCTGGCCTGTACATCCATCTTCGCCAATATGCCCCTGTACAAAGACTCCGCCTCCTGCAATTGCCTGCTGAAGGCTTCTCTTTGACGTTCCAAAACTTTTTTCTTGTGCTCTCTCGCTTCTCTTTCTGTTTCCAACAGTTCCCGGCTGCGGCCAAGTCTTTCTTGTTCGGCAACAGCTTCACTTTTCTCTTTCTCTAAATGTTTATTTTGTTCTTTGAGCAAGCCGATATTATTAGCCAGCAGAGATTGCTGATCCAGCTTATCTCCGTGCTCGGCGCGCAGCTTCTCAATAAGGTCTTCCTTCCCTTTGATGCTTTGCCCTATACCTTCGTTTCTTTGCCTGATCTTGATGATATTAGCTTCTACATCAGATAAATCTGCCGCTAACTGCTGCTTCGACTCATTCAATTTGGCAGCTTCTTCTTCTCTAACTCCAAGCTGATGCAAGAGCAGCGCGATATCCAGCTTCTTCAAATCGGCTGAAATCTCCAGATATGTCCGAGCTTTTTCAGATTGTTCCCTGAGAGGATCAATGCGGGTTGATAGTTCCCCGATTATATCGTTGATGCGAATCAGATTGGTATCGGTTCTGGCTAATTTTCTTTCCGTTTCCAATTTACGCGTCTTATATTTCACTATGCCGGAAGCCTCGTCAAAGATTCGCCTCCTATCTTCAGACTTTGAGCTCAATATTTCATCAACTTTGCCCTGACTGACTAATGAGTAACCATCTCTGCCGATACCCGTATCCATGAGCAGCCCTGTGATGTCCTTGAGACGACAGGGTGTCTGATTTATCAAATATTCACTCTCACCGGAACGGTAAAAACGTCTGACGATACGAACATGATCATAGTCAACCGGCAAAACATGGTCACTGTTATCAAAATTTATCGCGACCTCGGCAAAGCCCATCGCCCTGCGGTTAGCTGTACCGTTGAAAACAATGTCTTCCATTTTGTCGCCTCTAAGCGACTTAACACTCTGCTCACCTAAAACCCAACGAATCGCATCAGTGACATTGGACTTCCCGGAGCCGTTAGGCCCGACTATTGCAGTTATGCCTTCATGGAACTCAATCACCGTTCGCTCGGGAAAGGATTTAAAACCCTGCATCTCTAGAGAGGTTAAATGCATTATCTTTCCTCTCCATCACTTGCAGCAACACCGGGCATTAGCGACAGGGCTATTTCCGCAGCCATCTGTTCTGCTTCCTTTTTGCTGCTGCCGCTGCCATGGGCAATCTCAACATTATCTAAAATCGCTGCAGCTGTGAATTTTCGGTTATGCACCGGACCTTCTTCATTAATAATGGCAAAGCTAAGTGTGCTCTGTCCTTTTGTCATCTGGACCAATTCCAGCAGCCTGCTTTTAAAGTCATACTGGATTTTCCCGTGTAAAGCCAGCTCCAGATAAGGGTTGAGCAGCAAAAGAATCACTCGTCTGGCAGCGATTAACCCGCCATCAAGATATATTGCGCCTAAAACTGCTTCCAATGAATTGGAAAGATTAGATGGCTTTTCAGCGCCTCCTGTTTGCAGTTCACCTTTCCCCAGACGTAAGTATTTATCTAAGGATATTTTTTTCGCTGCTTGAGCAAGAGTTTGCTCACACACTACTAAGGCGCGGATCTTTGTCATTTCACCTTCTTTGAGCTTGCCTTCTAAGAGATAGAGCCATTCGCTAATCACCAGCTGCAAAACAGCGTCTCCTAAAAATTCTATCCTCTCATTATCTTCCAAGCTGTGATTCTCATAGGCGAAAGTTGAATGAGTCAATGCAGTTTCCAACAAAGTCAAGTTTTGGAAAGAATAAGAAATGATATCCATAAATGCGCGTAAATCATCTTGTTTCATTTACTTTTCCCTCTCCAAAAAAGAGCCCTCTGATATTAGGGGCTCTTAACTGTTTATTAGAATTGTCAAATATTTTCCTTGATAAAAGCTACAGCGTCACCTACTGTTTTGATACGTTCCGCTTCCTCATCAGGAATTGATATATCGAACTCTTGTTCCATGGCCATAACCAGTTCCACGATATCTAAAGAATCTGCATTCATATCATCAATGAAGTTGTCCTCCATAGTGATATTTTCTGTATTAATGCGCAATTGTTCTGACAGCATGTCGCGAACCCGCTCGAAGATCTGCTCTGTGGTCATAATCTTATCCCTCCTGTTAAACCCGCTTGTACTATATATAATGCGGTCAATACCCACAATAATATAACACTATCAGTCATCTTGGCAGAAAATGTCAAGTTAAAGCGCAGTTGATTTGGAATTTTATTGCTCAATCTTTCTCATTAAGAAAGAATCTGCGGTTCTTCCACAAATAATCAGCTCCAGACAATACTGTCATAATCACCGTAATCCAAATAAGAATAGCTTTAATTATCTCAATTGGTTGAGACGGGTGAGCTATGCCGGTCAATTGATAAAAAATCGGTTCTGCCAGCAGGAAAATAATGGCGACCAGCTGCGAGACCATCTTGGCTTTACCGAACATATTGGCGGCAATGACTACTCCACGCTCCGCTGCCATCAGCCGCAGCCCGGTGACTAAGAATTCTCTGGCAATTATTATTATCAAAACGATCACGCTGGCGCGGCCAAGCGCGACCAGACAGGCAAAGGTAGAAATAACCAGCAATTTATCTGCTATCGGATCCAGGAATTTCCCGAAATTTGAAACTATATTCTGCTTACGTGCAAAATGCCCATCCAGATAATCAGTCAAAGATGCCAGAGAAAATAGTATCAACGCGATAATATGACCGCCCGGTCCTGTGACAAAATCATTCCAGCCGGCAGCTCCTTCATAAGGGATCGGCAAAATAAATAAAATGATAAAAGGAATAAGAATAATTCTGCTGATAGTGAGCTTATTGGCTATATTCATACTCAGTAACCCCCACGAGCGAATAGTAATCTGCATCTATTATGCGTACCGGATGCTTCTTGCTTAAATCCAGGTCAGGTATAGTGGCAGCGACCCAAACAAGAGGGTCTACCTCAGGAGCCTCCCCGTAGCTGCGCCCCCGGTAAAAAATGTCCCCCTCAGAATAACCGCTGAAAATCACTTCCGAAACAGTTCCGACTCGAGCCTTGTTCTTTTCAAGCGCAATTTCTTTTTGCAGCGACATGACCTCATTATACCTAACCGCAGCTATTTGCGGATCAACTTTGCCTTTTAACCTAACTGCCGGTGTTCCATCTTCGGGAGAGAAGATAAAACAGCCAAGACGATCAAACTTCACCTCGCCGATAAACTGCAGCAGTTCTGCAAAGTCCTCTTCAGTTTCACCCGGGAAACCAACCATGACCGTAGTACGTAAAATTAGACCGGGCAGGCTCTCTTTGAGCTTATCAATCCGCTCTTTGATCATAATCTTATCTTCAGACCTGCCCATCAGTTTTAAAATTTTGTCCGAAGCATGCTGGATGGGCATGTCAATATAATTTAAAATGCGAGGGGATGAGGCGATAACATCGATCAGTCCATCTGTTATCGCATCTGCATAAAAATACATGAGGCGAATCCAGACGCGCGCAGGCAGCCGAGCGTCAAGTTCACGAAGAAGCACTTCCAGCGAAGGACGCTGCCAGATGTCCTCGCCATATCGAGTGGTGTCCTGAGAAACAAGAATGATTTCATTTACTCCCAGTTCAGCCAAAAACATAGCTTCGTTGACTACATCCTCCAATGGCCTTGATACTAAAGGGCCGCGGATTGAAGGAATCGTACAATAAGTGCAATGATTAGAACAGCCTTCTCCAATTTTAAGCCAGGCATATTGTTCATCTGCGGGAATGCGAAGGCCGTGAAGATGTGAAATGCCTCCCACTCCGGACGGTAATCTTCGCAGCGGCCAACTGCCATCAAGCAATCCTTCAAGCGCGTTGACGATCAAGTCATACTCTGCAGTACCAAGGACAGTATCAACTTCAGGCAAGGCGTCATAAATTTCAGAGTCGATCATTTGAGGCAGACAACCGGTTATTATCAGAAACGAAGCCTTCCCCCGGGGTTTTTTGTAGGGAATAAGATCTAATATGAATTCAACCGCCTCTTCCCTGCTTTCTTCTATGAAAGAGCAAGCGTTAACAATCAAAGCATCAGCGTCTTCAGGACCGGCAGTCGCCGTATGACCGGCAGCACTCAGCTGCGCACTCATATATTCGGCATCCACCTGATTTTTGGGGCAGCCAAGTGATAATAAGAAAAATTTCATACAGCTATTCTATATTCCCCGCAGTCCATTTGGCAATTACTTCGGATATTTGAGAATAGCTGTACCCTCTTCTGCTGAGAAGTCCCATGATACGCTGATCCGGGTATCCTGCCTGGCCGGAATAATTAGCATCTAATAGCTCAGTGGCGGTATCATAGTCAGAAGGCCGTGCTGCGGCAATCTCATCCGCGATATCTCTCTTTACACCTTTTTTTACCAGATTATATTGAACAGCAAATCTGGAACGGGTTTTCTTGCCGGTGTACTGTTTGGCCATCATCTCTCCCGCTCGGCGGTCATTCACATAATCTATCTTTTCTAAATACGAAATCACTGATTCAATCAAAGCCTCATCCAAGGTCTCCCGCAGGAGGCGCTGTTTCACCTGACCGCTGGATTTCCCCCGTCTGAGGCCAATAAAATTGACTGCTTTCTCGCGCAAGAGATCAAAGTCGTCTATAGCCATTTTATAACCTGCAAACTTAATCCAAGCCCAGAAGATCGTCTACATCTTCAATCTCTGCCGAGTCAGCCTGTTCTTTTGGCTCGTCAGACTCTGACTGAACTTTTGAATCCAAACTTACATAATAATCTCTAATCTGCTCTTCGATCTCGTCTGCAATCTCAGGGTTCTCGATCAAATATTGTCTGGTATTATCACGACCCTGAGCCAGTTGTTCTCCTTTATAGGAGAACCAAGAACCACTCTTGTCAACAATATCCAGATCAACCCCTATATCTATTAAACAGCCTTCCTGAGAAATACCTTCGCCGTATAGAATGTCGAACTCCGCTTCTTTAAAGGGAGGAGCGACTTTGTTTTTAACTACTTTAACTCTTGTGCGGGATCCGATGATGTCTGTGCCGCTGCGCAATGTTTCAATTCGCCTTATGTCCAGACGGACGGAGGCGTAGAATTTCAAAGCTCTGCCGCCTGTGGTAGTCTCCGGGCTGCCAAACATGACGCCAATCTTCTCACGCAGTTGGTTGATAAAGATTACCAAAGTCTGTGACTTGTTCAAGACGGCTGCCAGTTTGCGCAAGGCTTGTGACATCAATCTGGCTTGCAGTCCCACTGACGCATCTCCCATTTCACCGTCTATTTCAGCGCGCGGCACCAGTGCTGCGACAGAGTCTATGACAATGATGTCTACAGCGCCGCTGCGGGCGAGCTCTTCTGTTATCTCTAAAGCTTGCTCGCCATAATCCGGTTGTGAAACAATCAGTTCGTCAATATCTACACCGAGTTTACCGGCATAATGTGGATCCAGAGCATGCTCAGCGTCAACGAAAGCGGCAATACCGCCCATTTTCTGCGCTTCCGCAATGCAATGCAATGCAACCGTTGTTTTACCTGAAGACTCCGGCCCGAAAATCTCAACAACACGTCCTCTGGGCAGACCTCCAATACCCAAGGCTATGTCAAGCGAAAGCGCGCCGGTAGGAATAGACGCCATCTCATAATCAGCTTCATCCCCTAATTTTAAAATGGCTCCCTTGCCATACTGTTTTTCGATTTGATTAAGCGCAACCGATAATGCTTTCTTTCTCGCATCATCAGCCTTTGGCTCGACAGTCTGGTTATGCTTTGATGATTTTTTCGCTCTTGCCATATTGACTCCTTTTTTGCTGCATTATTGTTCAAAAATTATTTTTACTCTTTAAGAACGTATGTTCTTAATTGAGCATACCTTATGAAATCAAGGCTGTCAATTACTTTAATCATGCTGATGATCAGTTGTTTGTCAAGATACATTCAAGTATCGTTGACCGTTTTGCTTGTCCTTGAGCCAAGAAGTATCATTTTGACACCGGTGAAAATCCGAGTAACCTTCTTATCTCTTGCTGAACAAATAACGCCTCACGCAAATTGACAGACAGACCGGCGAAATACCAGGTCAAAAGACCGATAATGACTTTGAACAAGTACCAGGTCAGCTGCCACAATTTACCTACGGGATAAATTGGAAGAGTATTAAGTCCCATTAAGACAACGACTGTGACTATCGAAATTATCAAAGTGCGCAGATAAAACGGCAGCATGCGATATGGCTTCGCCTCCGGGATATGCCGTTTGTACAGATACGCTAAAATCATTGCTCTGACCACTTCATTGACGATATTGGCTATTGGGATCCCGTACAAGCCTAAACCCAGAGTATTGGCAAAAAACACACAAAGGGCAGGATTCAATGCTAAAGATACGACAGAGGTCAAGATAGAAATACGCGTAACTTTGCGCGCATAAAATGCAGTTGTTGTAATATTTATGTAAGCTGCCACTGCCATCGACAAACTGTGGATTTGCAGCAAACCGCCTTCGACAGCTAGACGATTCTCCGGAATCGCCCCTCCCCACTGAAAAATCGCCTGTATCGTTTCCTGAGATAAGACGAAAAAAATTAAGGTAAAGGGAATAATCAAATAAAGCGCACGCCTCAAAGAATTAGTGTAAATACGACGCATTGACTTATAATCCTCTTTGGCGTGAGCCGCTGACAAGATAGGCAGCATCATATTGGTTATCGCTACAACTATTATTCCCTGAGGTAAATTGCGGGTGACCTGGACATGCCTGAGTGCAGTGACGGCACCGGTAAACTGATGCGCGAAATGCGTTTGCACTATGGAATTGATCTGCATAACAGACCCGGACAATAAAGTAGGGATGCTCAGCCTAACGATCCTCTTAAAACCCGGGTCATTAACATTTAAATTGGGCTTGAATAATTTTACTTCCTGACGTCCTCTGATCAATGCATACATAAATTGCGTGAAAGAAGCGATTACGACTCCGAGCGCTACTTTGACCGGTCCTGAGCTGGTTTTGTCTCCCCACACGATAATGAAGAAAATACAGACTATATTGTAGAGGAACGCATGAAACAAGCTCTTGTTAAAGGCTTTATAAGCATGCATCACTCCAACTACAACTCCACTCAACATCATGAAGATAGTTTGCGGAAATAAAGCCCTGCTAACTTTCGTTGCCAAATCAATTACTTCTTGTGGTTGTTTGCTGTTATAGGCTTTGATCAAATAGGGGGCGAAGATAATACCAAGTAAACTGGCTGCAATCAATATCAAAGTCAGTACCGTTATGAAGGTGCTGAGGCTCTTCCAAAAGCGCTTAGTCCGATCTCTGGCTATCGCTGAGCTTAGCAAAGGAACGATCGCCGCGCTAATCGCACCTCCAACCAACATCTGATAAAAAAGGTCAGGAATTTGAAAGCCGATTGTGTAGGCGTCTGAGTTTACGCCATATCCTAAAGCAGGAGCAATCAGAATCTCTCTGACGAAACCCGCGACTTTTGTTGCCGCCAGGCTCACCATCATTGCTATTGTCATTACCGAAAGATCTTTAGAGAGTTTCTTTTTCGCCATTCATTCACCAATCCAGTAATTATGTAGCAGTATTTTAGATAAATCAAGCACTGTCTGTGCAACAATCGAAGTAGTGTGTAATTCCTATTAAACAATAAGTCAAACGCTGCAGAGCAGCAATCTAAATAATCTGCAAAAGTCTCTTGCGTAAAAGATTCAGCGCAGTCAGTGTTGCTATCTTACGGATACGGGCTCGGTCTCCTCCGATGTGGAAATGCTCAGCCAGAGTGCCTTCAGCGTCAGCCAGACCAAACCAAACAGTACCCACCGGCTTTTCTTTACTGCCGCCGTCAGGGCCTGCTATGCCAGTAATTGAAACTGCATAGTCCACTCCAAGCTGAGATCTGGCGCCGGCTGCCATGGCTAGAGCGCTTGCCTCACTCACAGCGCCTTCGCTTCCGATAATTTCCGGCGATACGCCTAAGAGGGATTCTTTAATCTCATTTGAATAACTCACTATCCCTCCCGCCAAGGATTTGGAAGCTCCCGGGATCTTGGTCAACTCCGCCGAGACTAATCCGCCTGTGCAAGATTCCGCGAAACCGACTGTAGCCTGCCTTGCTGCCAACAGTTCCAAAACTACCTCGGGCAATGTCTTATTGTCTTCTGAATATATATATTCCCCAACGCGAAACTTAATCTGCTCAATCACAGGGCGAAAGCGCTGCTCCAATTCCTCGGGAGCAAGCTCTTTAGAACCCATCAAGCTTAAGCGCAGCGTCACATCGCCGATCGAGGCATAAGGAGCGATTGAGATTTCATTTTGAGCGTGGATAATATCGGCTATTCGCTCGGTGAGATCACTCTCGCCCAGGCCCGTCGTGCGCAAATAAACATGGTAAAGGCGCTCATCCGCACAGGTTTTGAGCCAAGGCTTCAGCTCTTGCTGAAACATTTGGTTCATTTCGGCAGGAGGTCCGGGCAAAAGGGCCAAATATTTATTTGTTCCCTCATGTGTCAGTTGATACAAAGCGCCGGGAGCAGTACCCGCCGAGTTATAAAGTATTTTCGCTTTAACCGGCAAAAGAGCCTGTTTCCAGTTGTTGCTGCTGGGTTCCTTGCCAAGCACGGCAAAGATATCTTTAATCCAGCCTTCTGCCTCTTTATTATAAACAAGCTCAGTTTCTGCAATTTTGGCAGATATCTCCATAGTGATATCGTCTTCCGTAGGGCCTAAGCCTCCGGTAGTAATGACCAGATCAGCGCGTCCCAGAGATTGCCTTAATACTTCTTCCAGCCGCTCCGGATTATCACCAACAACTGCTTGATAAAAACAGCTGATACCAAGCTCTGAAAGTTCAAGTGCTATATCACGGGCGTTGGTATTCAGGGTTTGCCCAAGCAAAAGCTCAGTGCCAACAGCGATAATCTCTGCAGTATTAATTTTTTGCCCTATGATGGGAAATTCGGCTGTGAAGGATTTCACTGGGCTTCCATCCGTCTGCAATAAGAAGTGACAGTATTTTTTAACAGCATCGCGATGGTCATAGGACCAACACCGCCCGGAACCGGAGAAATAGCGCGGACGATGGGCTCTACAGCCTTGAAGTCAACATCACCAACTACTTTTCCTTCCTCATTGCGATTAATTCCCACATCAATAATGACCTGATCAGGATTAACGAAATCCGGTGTGACGAAATTAGCCCTGCCGATCGCTACTACGAGAATATCCGCCTGGCTGCAAACCTTTGGCAGATCTTTGGTTCTTGAATGCGTTACCGTCACGGTACAGTTCTCCTTGAGCAGAAGCTGCGCAACAGGTTTACCGACAATGTTACTGCGTCCCAGTACTACAGCATTCTTGCCCTCCAGCTCAATACCCGCAGCTTTAAGCATTTCCAAAATACCTAACGGGGTACAGGCGACCAGCGCTCTTTTGCCAAGCGAAAGAAGGCCGACATTTATTGGGTGAAAACCATCGGCATCTTTCTGGGGATCAATTGCGAACGTGACCTTGCTCTCATCAATATGCGGCGGCAAAGGCAGCTGGACCAGTATACCGTCTACCAAAGGATCCGCATTCAGCTCAGAAATAAGGTTCAGCAAATATGCTTCGTCGGTATCGTTTTCTAAAATATAGCCGAAGGATTCAATACCGGCTTCCTTGCAGGCCTTAATCTTGCTATTGACATAAATTGAAGAAGCAGGATCTTCGCCAACCTGAACAACCGCTAACCCGGGAGCACGCCCGTACTTTGCTACTAATCCTTCCACTTCCGTCTTTAGTTCTGCCCTTGTCTTCTCTGCCAGTTTCTTGCCTTCAATAAGGAATGCCATAATAAACCCTCCCAGATTTAAATCTAATTCTCGAATATAAAATTTTACTCTGCCCTTTCCTGCTAGCTTTCATCAGACCTCTGAGCTAGATATTGATCCATGGAGATCAATACTTTTCGCGGTTTGCTGCCTTCAAAAGGCCCAACATAGCCCAGATCATGTAAGCGGTCTACCAGCCGCGCAGCCCTCGGATAACCAATGGTAAGACGCCTTTGCAGCAGAGATATCGAGGCGTAGCCGGTCTCAACAACCAGTCTCAGCGCATCATCAAACAACTCATCTTCTTCTTCAGCTCCATTGCCGTCCGCCGCAGTCAGCCCAACTGCCTCGGGATTGGCGATCGCCTCCGCCACACTTTCGTCATAGTTTTCACCGTACAAACTCCTGACGTAGTTTAAGACATTTTCTACTTCAGAATCTGTCACGAAAGCTCCTTGACCGCGCATAGCTTTAGGCGCACTCTGCGGGAAGTACAACAAATCTCCTTTTCCAAGCAATTTCTCAGCACCTCCGGTATCGAGAATCGTCCTGGAATCTACCTGTGACGCCACGCTAAAGGCAATTCGTGAGGGGATGTTAGCTTTGATTACGCCGGTAATTACGTCAACAGAAGGTCTTTGTGTAGCGATTATCAAGTGTATGCCTGCAGCTCTGGCTTTCGCCATCAAGCGCTGAATTGCGTCTTCGACTTCTTTCGAGGTCGTCGCCATCAGGTCAGCCAGTTCGTCAATAACAATCAAAATTAAAGGTAAATGTTCAGGATTCTCATCTTCGAAATGTTTGATGACATCGTTATAGGAGCGGATATCTCTCACCTGCCGCTCAGCAAAAAGATTATAGCGGCGGTCCATCTCTACAACTGCCCAATTGAGAACGCCAAAAGCTTTTTTAGGATCTGTTACCACCGGCTGCAGCAGATGAGGAATCCCGTTGTAAACACTCAGCTCTACCACCTTAGGATCAATCAGCAGCAAACGCAAATCCTTGGGTGAAGAGTGGTACAAAAGACTAATCAAAACTGAATTAATGCAAACTGACTTGCCCGCACCTGTGGCTCCCGCTATAAGGACATGCGGCATCTTCGACAGGTCACAATAAATTGGCTGCCCGGAGATGTCACGACCAATCACAGAAAGCAGCGGACTATTTTCACATTGCTGCTTAAAGGAGGGTTCCTCAAGAATACCGCGCAGCAAAACCGGTTGAGTATGCTTGTTCGGAATCTCAATGCCAATGGCTGATTTACCCGGTATGGGTGCTTCGATCCTGACGCCGTAAGCTGCCAGATTCAAGGCGATATCGTCACTCAGGTTAACTATCTTACTGACCTTAACTCCCAAGCCCGGAGTCAGCTCAAAACGGGTCAGCGTGGGTCCCGTGGTATAGTTGGTGACTTTCGCCTCCACACCAAAGCTTTGCAGAGTTTCTTCCAGCTTTTTACTCATTTGCTGAATATTGCGAATATTCTCGCGGGAGGGCTGACGAAATTTATCTGCCTTCAATAAATTAAGGGGGAAAGGTTTATATTCAGCGAAGAGTGAAAGCTGTTCACCTTTGCGGCTTATTTTTGTTTTTCTCAAGCCGCTGCCATCGTGGCTGCGGTCAACCCAATCTTCACGGCTGAATTTATCGTCGTCGATATCTGATCCGATTTTCTCGTCAGCACCTGCTGCATCAATCTCAGGGCTAGTGGCACCTTCACGGTCAACAGCAGTTATTTGCCCGTCAAAATCATCTTTTGTTTCTTGAGCGTCAGGCAACAGTTCTCCCTTATACATCGGATAGTCAATGCCTTTACTCGGGTAATCACCTGAATGCGTGCGCAAATCGCCCTCAGGCAGTCGGTATTGAACCTGACTGTCAGCTTCAGGATCAGTTTTCAAGCAGGAAGGATCATTGCCGTTTTGAGAATTTATTCTGTTCAGATAGTCAATATCACCCAGTTCGTCATAGAGATTAGGCTCCAGATTGATAATATTTCTGTTTTGAATTCTGCTCTTGATACTGCTGCCGACTTTTGTCTGTGTATCCTTCAGAACTTGTGCAGACCTGCGCACATAAGCGGAATAAGAGACATTAAAGATCAGCACTGCCAAGGCAAGTATCATTGTGATCATTATGATAATCGCGCCGGTATGTCCTGCAATCGCACTCAGACCGAGACCGATTAGCCCGCCGATGAGACCACCGCTCCAAATACCCGCTTCAGCAATATTTCCGATGGCAGTACCATGCTGCCACAATGCGCCAATCAGCCGGAAGGCGGAGAGTTCTTCTCCGCCAAATGCAAGTGATTCGAGAGATTCTCCGGACAGCAGACTGATAATTCCGCCCGCCATCAACAAGATCAGCCCAACACTTATTAAGCGCAGGCGGGTCATCCGCGGCTCATCTTCCAGAAAATATTCCACTGCCAGATAAATCAAGAAAGCCGGGATGACATAAGCCGCAGTACCCATAACACCTAAACCAATGTTTCTGGCGAAGGCGCCTATGGGCCCGGTCCAGCGCTGCGGCGCATAAAAGGCCAAAGCCAGGAGCAACGCCGCAGCCGCATAAAATACCCCGTAAATCTCTTTACGTACAGTACTTCTATTTTCGTCATCTGCCCAAATCATCACGTTTTCTCACTAAGTTAATCTGGCAGCAAGCAAGATTCCAATACAAGTTTTAGCATCCATGATATTGCCGTCCAAAACCATCTTCATCGCCTCATGTAACGGCAGCTTGACAAGAGATACAAACTCCCCGTCGTCACTGTTTTTCTCGCCTCTGGTAAGATCTTCAGCCAAATATATGCTAATCAATTCATCAGTGTAACCCGGTGACGGCATAACAGTGACCAGTTCGCGCCAATCTGCAGCCACAATGCCGGTTTCTTCAAACAATTCGCGCTTAGCACAGCTAAGGGGATCTTCACAAGTGTCCAGCTTGCCGGCGGGCAGTTCCAATGTAATGCGATTAAAAGCCAGGCGATACTGCCGCACCATATAGATGTATTGGTTGCTGTCCATCGCTACCACACAGGCTCCGCCGGGATGGCGCACAATTTCACGGCGTGAATGTCTGCCATCGGATAATAAGACTTTATCCAACTCTACCGAAAAAATTCTGCCGACAAATTTAATATCTGTCTCCATAAGGTTTTCTACAAGTTTGAGGTCAGGGTCTTGAGGAACAGTATCCTCGATAGGCTCACCCGGGGAATAAATAAAATCAACTTGGTCCCGAGACATCTCCTCGTTTTTTGGACCGGAAAAATCATTGATCGATTCCCCCGGGAGATCCCTTATATGCCCCTCCGATAGGTTAATGTCTTGATCCTGGAAATGATCATCTTCATAGTCGTGATTATCATCTACCGTATCAACTCGCTTAATCGAGCCAAACCTGTCAGCCTGTTCAGCGGCATTCACTCTGGCAGGTCTGAGATCAAATTGTTTATCCTTCTCACCATCCATTGGTTACTGTCTCCTCTTAATCTCTTCAACTGCCATCTTATCACAACGGATATTGTCCGCATCGTCCGCATGACCCTTGACTTTGAACCACTCGATATCATGTCGCTCATTCTCTTTCAACAAAGCTTTCCACAGATCAGTATTGATAACATCATTACCGGCAGCGTTCTTCCAACCGTTTTTGACCCATTTATCCAGCCATTTATGCCGAAAAGCATTTATCAGATATGCGCTGTCGCTATGCAAGATCACATGACATGGCTGGTTGAGTTCTCGTAAAGCCATCAGAGCCGCAGTCATCTCCATCCTGTTATTGGTAGTATCCGGATCGTAGCCGCTGATTTCCTTTTCATAATCGCCATATCGGAGAATCGCAGCCCAGCCTCCGGGACCCGGATTACCCGAACATGCGCCATCTGAATAAATCTCTACAGTAGGTTTCACCTTGCCCTGCTTTCGCGTCATCAATCACACCTCAATACAAAGTACCTTCCGTCCCGATCAAAGAGGGCCTGCCCTGCCCCTCGTCATCGGATTACACCCTAATAGTGTATTTTATCAAATGGAGCACAATCTTAACAGTCAAAAGCCAAGGCGTCAGCTTTGACAACATAATTCTGACAATTTCGGATATATATAGCATAATATTGATAGTCAATCTCAAGTCAGCCTGAGGCACACCCATTTCGCCGGGCTTGTGCAGTGACCTCGTGCAGACTCAAGCTTAACGAATGAGACGGAAATAAATTTATTTTCTTATCACATTTTATAAAGGAGATATTATGAAGAGAGCAGCAGCCATCATACTAAGTCTTGTTTTAGTCTTCACTTTTTCAGCTTGTAAAGATAAAGAAAGCAGTAAAGAGTATCTGAACCGATTGCTCCCTACTGCCAAGCCCGCAGTAAGCGAAAACGACACCACCGCTGACACTGCCGCCCACGACACATCAGAGCCAACTCCCGGCAATGGAGATAAAATTGAGGAGGTACACGATTTCGCCGAAATAACGATAGTTGATAACGAATATTGCAGTTTTATAATTACCGGAATAGACCCTGATAATATGTGGGGTTACACTTTAAAAGCATATCTCGAAAATAAATCATCAGATAAAACGTATATGTTCTCAGTGATTAATGCCACAATCAACGGTGTGCAAAGCGACCCCATTTTTGGCAGTTCAGTCGCTCCGGGCAAAAAAGCCAATGAAGATATTACATTCTCAGATACAACTCTTGATAAGATTGACATTGGCGCTGTCACTGATATCCAGCTTTACGTTAGAGTGTATGACAACGTTGACTGGATGGCTGACAATATCGCAGAAGAAACCATACACATCTATCCTCTGGGCGAAGAAAATGCAACAATCTTTGTCAGAGAAAGTCAGCCTGACGATGTGATGCTTATTGATATCGATGAAGCGAGCGTGATTCTCACAGGCTACGATCCGGATAATCTCTGGGGCTATGCAGTCGACCTTTATCTGGTAAACAAGACAGACAAACATCTGATGTTTAGTGCCGACAATGTATCTGTGAATGGCTTTATGATGGAGCCTTACTTTGCCAAACTGGTATCTCCGGGCGCAATAGCATTTAGCTCAATGAGCTGGAGCGAGAGTTCTTTCGTGGATAATGGAATAACAAGTGTGGATGAAATTGAAATGCTTTTCAGCATATATGATTCAGATGACTGGCTGTCAGACAATTTAATCGACCAGAAGTTAACCCTTAATCCGTAAAGCATTATTAGAAAAATATTTACACATAATTGAGCACTGACATTGCGATAAAGCTATTAACAGGCACAAGTTAAGCCCTGAAACTACAGTGTTTCAGGGCTTATATTGGCAGGGGAGACAGGATTTGAACCCGCAACCCACGGTTTTGGAGACCGTTGCTCTA
>LSQX01383877.1_pt1 | contig 17179 bp, 14 predicted proteins | sample 654561 | NCBI WGS metagenome assembly LSQX01 (sample SAMN04489861, study PRJNA283612) | anaerobic digester metagenome | isolation source: 4 biogas reactors fed with cattle manure at either 37C or 55C with and... | place: Denmark: Kongens Lyngby | collected 2014
GAAAACAGACTGATTGCAATGGACAGACGGGTTACACCGTCAAAAGAGTTGATAAAGTAATTGATAGCGTAATACGATACATATTTGAAAATATGCGGAGCATACCAAAGAGCGAAGTTGTAGATTCGGGGATTGCAGCTTTGCAGCAGGAGCAGGAAAGCCGTTTAAAAACTGCACAGCGTGATTACACTAAGATAGCTGCTGACCTTGCTGAACTGAAGGGTGAGGTTTTGAACGCAATTCGTGGAAAAAGCAAATTTACACCCGAATTATTAAATGAATTGATTGCAGAATCTGAAAAGAAGCTAAGAGAGATTGAAACTATCCGTAACACAGCCAAACGTGAGCTGGATGAGTGCAGATTCCGAGTGAAGGAAATGCAATCAAAATATGATGAAGTTATATCATGGACCCAGCTATACGATGTAGCAGATATGCCGGCAAAGAAAATGATTGTTGCCAATTTAATAAACCGTATTGAAATTGACTTAAATTATGAAATAAATATTGACTTTAACATTGATTTAAAACACTTCAATATTAACATTGATTTAGCTGCTTGCAAATAACACAAAACGGCTTAAAATAAAGGTTTTAAGCCGTTTGTCGGTGGTGGAGACAAGGAGGATCGAACTCCTGACCTNNATGCCATGCAAGCGCTCTCCCAGCTGAGCTATGCCCCCGTGACTGGTACCCTCGAAGGAAATACCAAAAATTTTATTCAGTTGTATCTTGGGGTATCGTAGTAGGACAGCTTGCGCTCCCAACTGCGCTAATGCCCCGCGTAATATTTAGTTGTACATTGGGGTAACGTAGTAGGACAACTTGTGTCCCCACGAGTTACGCACCATACCAATATTAATGAATTATATCGGACTTGATAAATCAAGCTCAAAGTAAAAATTTATCCAATGATTAGCACCGTTAATTTACGCGTTATATTAATTTATATAGTTTATATATATTATAAGCAAAATTAACTGCCAAGTAAGCTACTATCACAGTCCATAATACACGCATAGCATCAATAGTATTTATTGTAACTATGCCTATACCACCCATAATAGCAGCACCACCTACTGCTATTATAATGAACAGTACTATATATTTAAGTATTTTCTTAATACTGTTTTTCTTTAATAAAATACTCACACTTAATGTGATTGCTGTCAATATGCTTATCGTGGATATTACTCCTACAAATCTACGAGTTATGTATGCGTAAGGACTTAAAAGACCTTTTAAAGTTAGCCATAGTATTATAGATAAAACTATGGAAACTCCTGTTACATAAAGTAATCTATCAATAATTCTGTCCCTTTGTCTTTTGTTCACTATTATCTCTCCTTACAATCATACTCATATATCACCAAACTCATACATTAGTATTGATAACACAGCCAACCCGGCTGTTTCTGTTCTTAGTATTCTCGGGCCCAAAGAAATAGGCATTAAGCCTTTCAATTTACATTTTATCACTTCTTTTTCTTCAAATCCACCCTCAGGACCGATAAGTATGCCGATATTTCTGATATTTTCGCCATTTTTCAACATATTCTTCAATTTATTAAGCTTTTCTTCTTCATAAGCAAAAATTTTAAGGTCATTTTTATCTAATTTCTCCAATGCCTCGTCAAATGATATTGGTGCCAATATATTAGGTATTCTTCCCCTATTACTTTGCTTCGCTGCTTCATAAGCTATTCTTCGCCATCTTGTTAACTTATTCTTTTCGTTATTATCATTTTTTATTTTTACTACTGCTCTATTTGTAATAACCGGTACTATTTCATATATTCCCATTTCAACTGCCTTTTGAATTATATATTCCATTTTATCGGCTTTGGGCAAACCCTGATAAAGAGTGACATTAATCGGCGGCTCTCCCGATGATACTTCTTCACCTATTATTTTTACTTTTACTTTTTCCTTGTCCATATTTACTATTACTGTTTCGAAGTCCTTCCCTATTCCATCACATATGGTTATTGTGTCATCAACAGACAATCTTAATACCGTTGTTATATGTTTTACATCTTCACCGCATATATTTATTTCCTTACCAATAATATCGTCAGGATTTACAAAAACTCTAGGCATTTATTACACCACTTTCAATTAATCATCTTAGTAAATCAATAAACAGGTTTCTTTAAATTCCCAATGCATCCTTCATCTTTTCAAAAAAACCTTTTCGCTGCTGATAAGTGTCTTCACCATCTAATTCAGAGAATTTAGTTAGCAACTCTTTTTGTTCCTTTGTAAGATTTTTAGGTATCTCAACTATAACTTTAACATATTGATCGCCTCTGCCATAACCCCTAATATTTTGAATTCCCTTATTCTTTAACCTAAATACTGATCCGGACTGAGTACCTTCATGTATTGAATATTTGACCCTACCATCTAATGTTGGAACTTCTAATTCTGCACCCAAAGCAGCCTGAGCAAATGTTATCGGTATTTCACATATAACGTCATACCCTTTTCTGGTATATAACGGATGAGGTTTTACTGTTATTAATACATACAAATCACCTGCCGGTCCACCTTTTTCCCCCGGTTCCCCTTCGCCCCTAAGCGATATAGTTTGCCCATCGTCAATACCGGTGGGAACATTTATTTTTATTTTTTTTGATTTTCTTACTTGCCCTTTTCCATGACATGAAGAACAAGGATTAGTAATAATTTTACCTTCACCGTTACAAGTACTGCATGTCTTTACATTGACAAATTGACCAAAAGGAGTTCGTTGTTTGTCTTGAACCTGTCCTGTGCCATTACATGTTGAACAGGTAGTTGCGGTAGTTCCTCGCTTTGCACCACTTCCATCACAAGCATCACATTTTTCCGGTCTAAATATTTTTATTTCTTTTTCTACCCCAAAAGCCGCTTCTTCAAAAGTTATTTCTAAATTGTATTTTAAATCTCTTCCTTTTCTAGGTGCGTTTCGTCTTGTAGAAGAACCAAAACCGGAACCTCCAAAAAACGATTCGAAAATATCACCAAATCCAAAATCGAAATCGCCAAATCCGCCACCTGAAGCGCCACTGAACCCATTGGGATTTACCCCGTCATGTCCAAACCTATCATATTGTGCCCTTTTTTGTGAATCACTAAGAATCTCGTATGCTTCATTGGCTTCTTTAAATTTAGCTTCTGCTCCTTTGTTATCAGGATTTACATCAGGATGATATTTTTTTGCTACTTTTCTATATGCTTTTTTAATCTCCGCCTCATTGGCATTATGATTTACTCCTAAAATTTCATAATAATCTCTCTTTTCGGCCATCACTACCACCTTTCATTTACTTGCCATTAAATAGTATGGGCGAGCTTGAAAAACTCACCCATACACATAGAAGAATATTCTTAACTTAAAATCCACGCTCTATGAATTTACTTTCTACTCTTTGTTACTTTCCTCATCTTCATCAACCACTTTATAGTCGGCATCATATACATTTTCATCATTGTTACTCTGCCCTTGTTGGTTAGCTCCCATATCCCCCGCTGCATTCGGGTCTTGCTGAGCACCCATATCTTTGTACATCTTTTCTGATATTTCATAAAACTTTTGATTTAATTCTTCTGTTGCTTTTTTTATTTTATCTGTATCTGTACCTTTTAATGCCTCTTTTACTTTACCTATTTCAGCCTGTATTTGGGTTTTCTCTTCCTCACTAACTTTGTCCCCCAAATCCTTTAAGGTTTTCTCTGTTTGGTATACAATTGTATCGGCATTATTTCTCGTATCAATCTCTTCTTTCTTTTTCTTATCTTCTTCAGCAAATTTTTCTGCTTCTTTAACTGCTTTATCTATTTCTTCATCTGATAAATTAGTACTTGCTGTTATAGTAATCTTTTGTTCTTGACCTGTTCCTAAATCTTTAGCGGATACATTAACAATACCATTTGCATCTATATCAAACCCAACTTCTATTTGAGGTACGCCTCTTGGTGCAGGGGGTATACCCGTAAGATTAAACCTACCCAATGTTTTATTATGGGCAGCCATGTCTCTTTCACCTTGCAAAACGTGTATTTCAACATTTGTTTGGCCATCAGCGGCAGTAGAAAAGACCTGACTTTTCTTTGCGGGGATAGTTGTATTTCTTTCTATTAATTTTGTAAATACTCCACCCAATGTCTCTATACCAAGGGATAATGGGGTTACATCAAGTAATAATAAGTCCTTTACATCACCGCTTAAAACGCCGGCTTGTATAGCTGCTCCAACCGCAACGCATTCATCAGGATTTATTCCCTTATAAGGGTCTTTTCCTGTAATTTTTTTAACTGCTTCCTGAACTGCAGGAATTCTCGTTGAACCTCCAACCAATAGTATTTTATCAAGTTCATCCGTTGAAATATCAGCATCACTGATAGCTTTTTTTATAGGTTCTATAGTTTTTTCAACCAAATCCTCAGTCAATTCATTAAATTTAGCTCTTGTCAATGTAATATCCAAATGCTTAGGGCCACTGGCATCTGCAGTGATAAATGGCAAATTAATATTAGATGTGGTTAGGCCCGAAAGTTCTATTTTGGCTTTTTCTGCTGCTTCCTTCAAACGTTGTAGTGCCATTTTATCATTCCTAAGGTCAATTCCATTTTCTTTTTTAAACTCTTGAGCTAAATACTCAATAACCCTATCGTCAAAGTCATCTCCGCCAAGTTTATTGTTACCGTTTGTAGCCAGAACTTCAAATACACCGTCACCAATTTCTAATATTGATACATCAAAAGTACCTCCGCCCAGGTCGTATACTAATATCTTTTGATCCGCATCTTTATCTAAACCATATGCCAATGCTGCCGCAGTGGGTTCATTAATAATTCTAAGTACTTCTAATCCCGCAATTTTACCTGCGTCCTTTGTTGCTTGTCTTTGTGAATCACTGAAATATGCAGGCACTGTTATTACTGCCTGTGTCACCTTTTCACCCAAATAACTTTCCGCATCTTCTTTCAGCTTTTGAAGAAGCATAGCTGAAATTTCTTGTGGAGTATATCCTTTATCGTCAATATTTACTCTTTTGTCTGTTCCCATATCCCTCTTAATAGAGATTATTGTCCTATCAGGATTAGTTATCGCCTGCCTTTTAGCCACCTGACCTACCAATCTTTCACCGGCTTTTGTAAAAGCTATGACAGAGGGTGTAGTTCTTCCTCCCTCCGCATTAGCTATTACTTGCGGCTCTCCACCTTCCATAACGGAAACACATGAATTCGTTGTTCCCAAATCAATTCCTATTATTTTCGACATATCTTTACCTCCTATTAGTCATTATTATTTATATCATAAATTCAAGCCGCTAATCAGCTTGTTTCATACCGATTCAATAAATACAAAAAAGAAAAAATCATTAAGGTTTTATTTCTCAACTGCATTTATTATGTCAAGATAAATACATAATCTTTTAATTAACCACTTTCACCATGCTGTGCCGTATTATCCTGTCTCTTACCTTGTATCCTTTTCTAAATTCCTCTATAACCATACTTTCTTCTTGTTTCTCATCAGTGCAATGCATTACGGCATCATGAATGTCCGGATCAAATTTTGTGCCAAGGGCTTTAATTTCTTCTACTCCTATTTTAGCTAAAGAATCTTTAAATTGTTTTAGTATCATCTCCATGCCTTCTAAAATCTTTTGAGAATCCGATGCATCTTTGCATGTTTCTACAGCTTTCTCAAGATTATCCACAACAGGAAGTATCTCATTGATGGCTTCGCTTACAGCATCATAATAAACACTTTCCTTTTCCTTATTTGTTCTTTTCCTGTAGTTATCAAATTCCGCAGCTTTTCTTTGAAGCATATCAAAATATTCCTTGCTCTTCTTTTTTTCCTTTTCAAGTTCCTCTTTAAAATTAATATTTTCATCCTGAGCATTTACAGCTTCATTCTCATTATTATAGCCACATTCATTCTCCTTGCATGTGCATGTACAAGTTTCCTCGCCGCCTGAATTACAGGCAGAATCTTCTATAATTACTTCCTGCCCCGAATTAACTTCTTTCTTTTTTCCTTTACCGGTCATTTATTACCCATCCTTTGCTAGTTTTTTTACTCTTCGTATAATAGTTTTGTTAAAATACTATTAAGATGCATTGTTAAGAATTCCAATGACGAAACCACCTTAGCATATTCCATACGTGTTGGTCCGATAATGCCTATGGAGCCGATTACTTTTTCTCCTATTGAATAATTTGTCATAATAACACTACAATTTTTAATTTTAGTGAATTCATTTTCCTTTCCTATAACTATGCTTATTTTACTGTTTTTATTTTTGCTCTTATTTTTATTCTCTTCTTTATTATCGTACACCTTAGCAAATAATTTATATAGGCTCTTTTTTTCTTCAAGAAAGCTAAGTATTTCTTTTGCTTTAATAACCTGATTGTATTCAGGGTAATTAAAAATATTAGTTGCTCCGCCCAAAAATATATCAGCACTGTCTATTTCATTAATGATAGAGATAATGCAGCTTAATACAGGAAGAACAACATTCTCGTCATATCCTAACTCTTTATAAATATCATTAAGCATTGCCCTATCAATTTGTTCTATAGTTACCCCTACAAGCTTATCATTAAGTATTGCAGTGAATTTTACAATAAATTCGTTATTAACTTTAACAGAAAAATGAACCTCCTTATTCTTCACCACTCCGGCATCAGTTACTATTATAAGTAAAACATTTGATTCATCTATAAGCATCAATTGCAAATGCTTTATTGAAGCCTTCTTCATATATGGTGTCATTGCTATAGCAGTATAATTTGTTATCTTTGATATTATTTCTGATACACCTTGGATAAGTCTGTCCAGTTCCTGCACCTTCAAATCTAATGCATATTGTATATTTTTAATTTCAGATACTGTTAACTTATATTTCTTCATTAATTCATCTACATATAATCTGTATCCCAAATCAGAAGGTATTCTCCCTGCCGAAGTATGAGGCTGTTCCAAGTATCCCATTTCCTCAAGGTCTGACATCTCATTCCTTATGGTAGCAGAACTAAGCCCAAGCTCATGCCTTTTGGCAATGCTTCTTGAACCTATAGGCTCTGCGGTTTCAATATAGTCATTGATAATAGCCTCCAAAATTCTTCGCTTTCTTTCATCCAGATCCATTTAAAACACCTCACTAAAACAACAAATTAACGCTAAACTAATTACTTTTGTTAGCACTCTACTCGATTGAGTGCTAATTATAACTTTAAAATATCATTAGTTTGTTTATTTGTCAAGGGGTTTTTATAAATTTTTATCGAATATTCTTCAATCCCTTATAATAAAAACTCGGAAAGTATGAAGTTAGATATGTTTATACCCTTTAATGTCAATTTGTAGTTTGCACCATGTTTTTCTAACAATTCAAGCTTCATATATTTATTTATTTGTTTTTTATATAACTTTTCAAGGTCCAACTGAAATCTATTATAAAATTCATCTATATTAATTCCATCCCTTAATCTCAATCCCAGAAAAATATATTCCGATATTTCATCTTCTTTGGACAAAACAACTCTATTTACCGATATATTTTCCCTCTCTTTTAATTTGCGTATGTATTCTGACGGTTCTACCACATTATTATATCTTTCTCCGTTTATATGGGAGTGTGCACCGCAACCTAATCCGATATATTCTCCGGCTTTCCAACATGAAATATTATGCCTGCATTCATAACCTTTTTTTGCGAAATTCGATATCTCATAATGATTGTAATCACTCATTAATAATTTTTCAATCGCCATATTATACATGTTTCTATCAGTGTCTTCATCAGTTAATGTAATAAGACCCTTGTTGTATAAATAAAATAGCCGTGTCCCCTTTTCAACCTTCAGACCATAGCACGAAATGTGCTCAGGCCCTAGGCTTATTACATTATTAAGCGTTTCCTCCCACGTACTTAATGTTTGCCCCGGTATTGAATACATAATATCTATATTAATATTTTTGAACCCTTTCTTTTTTGCTAAATTAAAACTATGCTCAAATTCTGAAGCAGTGTGAATACGACCTATGGAATCCAGTTCCGTTTCATTCCAAGATTGTAACCCGAAGCTAATTCGATTAATTCCCACCTTATGTATGTGTTCTAATTTATCATGGTCAACCGTTCCCGGATTTGCTTCTATGCTTATCTCACAATTATTAATGATGTTAAATTTTTTATGACATAAATTAATAATGTTTTCAAGCATTGATGTCTTAATTAGAGTAGGAGTGCCTCCTCCTATATATATTGTTTCTATTTTGTACTCATCTGAAAACCTTTTGGATGCATCTTCTATCTCTAATAAAAGTGCATTAATATAATCATATTCCAAGGATTCAAGTCCGGAATACGAATTAAAATCACAGTAAATACATTTTTTTTTGCAAAAGGGTATGTGGATATATAGACCTAATGGTTTCATAGAATACTCCTTTCTATGCCCCGGGGGTAGTTTCGTTCCCTTCGGTCACGGGTGGATAGGGTCGTCCGCCCCTAGAAGTTTGTGCTGCTTTTGTAGTTTAATCGTCCAGTTTAAGTACTGACATGAATGCCTCTTGGGGTATTTCTACAGCACCTACTTGACGCATTCTCTTTTTACCTTCTTTTTGCTTCTCAAGCAGCTTTTTCTTTCTGGTTATATCTCCGCCGTAGCATTTTGACAGTACATCCTTTCGCATTGCTTTAACAGTTTCTCTGGCGATTATTTTATGACCTATAGCAGCTTGAATAGGAATTTCAAAAAGCTGCCTCGGTATAGATTCTTTTAATTTTTCGGCTATTTTTCTTCCCCTAGTATATGCTTTTTCCTCATGAACGATAAAAGACAGTGCATCAACTACATCACCATTTAATATAATATCGAGCTTAACAAGGTCAGATTTCTGATATCCCTTTAACTCATAATCAAATGAAGCATATCCCTTGGTTCTTGATTTTAATGCATCAAAAAAGTCATATATTATCTCATTAAGAGGTAAATCATAATTTATTAGAGCGCGATTTTCATCTATATAGCTCATATCCTTATATATTCCTCTTCTCTCCTGGCATAGCTTCATAACATTGCCTACATATTCTGTTGGAACCATTATGCTTGATGATACAATAGGCTCTTCCATATAGTCTATCTCGGTAGCAGAAGGTAAATTAGTCGGATTGTCTACGCTTATCATTTTCCCGTCAGTTTTAGCTACTTTATATATTACACTTGGTGCGGTAGTTACCAAGTCTAAATCATACTCTCTTTCCAACCTCTCCTGTATTATTTCCATATGAAGAAGCCCGAGAAATCCGCAACGAAAACCAAACCCTAATGCAACTGATGTTTCCGCTTCAAATATAAGCGAGGCATCATTTAGCTGCAGTTTTTCAAGAGCTTCCCTTAAATCATCATATCTGGCACCATCTGCAGGATATATTCCGCAAAAAACCATGGAATTCACTTTTTTATATCCCGGCAATGATTCCTCAGCAGGGTTGTCTGCATCAGTAACTGTATCCCCTACACGTGAATCTTTAACATTTTTAATACTTGCAGCAAAAAAGCCTACCTCCCCGGCACTAAGCTTTTCGGCATTCGACATACCTACTGCATTTAGATATCCTACTTCATTGACTTCAAAACTCTTCCCCGTTGCCAGCATTTTAATTCTCATGCCCGGTTTTATTGTTCCTTCTTTAATTCTAATATAGACAATAACCCCTTTATAACTATCATAATAAGAATCGAATATCAATGCTTTTAGTTTAGAATCCCCATTTCCTTTTGGAGAAGGGATTTTATCTACTATCTCCTGGAGAACACTTTCAATTCCTATACCTTGTTTAGCAGAAATCAACGGAGCATCAGATGCGTCAATTCCTATAACATCTTCAATTTCCTGTTTAACATGCTCAGGGCGCGCTCCGGGCAAGTCAATCTTATTAATAACAGGAATTATTTCTAAATCATGCTCCAGTGCAAGATACGTATTAGCAAGCGTTTGTGCCTCTATACCTTGAGCTGCATCAACTATTAAAAGAGCACCCTCACAGGCAGCAAGACTCCTTGACACCTCATAATTAAAGTCTACATGTCCGGGTGTATCAATGAGATTAAGGACATATTCTTCGCCGTTCTTTGCCTTATATACCATCCTGACAGCCCGCGCTTTTATTGTTATGCCTCTTTCACGCTCAAGATCCATATTATCAAGAATCTGCTCGGACATCTCTCTTTGCGTTAAAACACCTGCACTTTCCAAAAGTCTGTCCGCAAGTGTAGATTTCCCATGGTCAATATGTGCTATTATACAAAAATTTCTTATGTTTTCTTGTCTTATGTTAGACATGTATATTTATTTCCTCCTTCTGCACTGTAGGATATTAATGATTAATTATAGCACATAAGAAAAAACTTTTCCATAATTAGAATTGTACTTTTAAAATTTGTTTGAATGCTTCGTTACTGTTCACGGGTTGTAGCATAGCCATGGGGACGGTTTGAGCGGCTCGTGAGCAGAGCGAACGACCGAAGAGAAGCCGATGGAACCGTCCCTGTGGCTTATGGAACCGTCCCCATGGTTTCTCCTGTGGCTTCCTCGGGTTTCGCTTACCGACTGCACTTGAGACTTTTGAGGTGTTCCATTAGGTTTTCCATATCCTTTTTTATATAGTTGAAATCCAATATATTCTCTATCTCCATAAGTTTAACCGAATAGACCAAATCATCATTTTTTATAACGCTTATTATTCGGGTATTCTTATCCGCAAAAAGCATTGAGTTTACATTATAATCCACAACAATAAATCCCATAATTATTGTAATTGTACAACACATTAAAACAAAGAACATTATCTTTTTCTTTTTTTTAAAACGTTTATATGCTTCCAACCTCGTCATTTGTTTTCCTCCTAAATCTCCGCACTAACTTTAATTATATCCGCTAATGCCTCTGCTATATACTTACAACTCGAAATTGCTTCTTCAAGAGTATCCCCATTACTACCTACTTCTATAAGTAAGGAGCCCGTTGAAACATGCTGGTTAAATCTTTCCTCTCTAATATCAATTGGTCTGGTCAGACCCGGGCAATTCATATCTAACCGTTGCTGTAAGTGTGCAGCTAATTTTAAATTTTCCCTCCAGTTAGGGTGGTATAAACCCCTTTGGTTAGTTCCAACCACAAGCATAACTTTTGAAGTTCCTTCATCTTTGATAGTTGTCGCTGTTTTCAGTTTTGAGCCATCACCATAAATAAAACCATCCCTGTGTATGTCTAATATAATCTTAATGGAAGGATGCTCCTCTAATTGTGCCATTGTTGTTTCCAACGCTCTTTGATATGACCCGCTATATGAGGGATAATCGTGTATAGTTTTATCATGTACCACACCTATCCCCTTTTCAGTGAAATAACTTGCCATTTCTTCACCAACCCTTGCTACATTAAAGGTCACATCCTCTGTTCTATCGGGGTCAGAAGGCGTATAATAATATTTTTCAGTAGGAGTATATGCCTCGGATGTATGGGCATGTACTATTAGTATCTTAGGACCTTCCTGTGAGAAGTCAATACTGAGATTCTCACCTAATAATTCCTCGACATTTATATCAAGAGTAGTTTTATTAGACACCCTTATCTTTTTAGGCAGCACTGCAACATCAATATTTTTACCTATATCATTTGAGTTGTTCTGTTGTTTTGCATCTTCTTCATTTATTCTAAGATTAACATCTTTGTCTGCGTATTCGCTTGTCCTCCCCGGATGTTCAGCATTCCTGCTTCCTATTGCCATATTTAAGGCTTCGTCATTATTATTGTTTGCAAATGCCGTACTTGTTCTTTCTTCATTATATTCTTCAAATAATACGATTTGGCTATTGATAATGGTTTCAGGATTGGATAAATCCATCCCTGTTAATGCTTTGATAAACCACCTTATATCTTTGTCTTCTTTTAAATACTTATCTGTTTCCGGCTGCATGATTTTTATTATAGGTAAAGTATTATCAATACACGCTATAAGAACATTATCATTTATAGAGTTTATTATGGATGCCCTTAAAAAGTACATACTGTTATTTCTTATCTTTTCGCTGTTGTGTTCAAATAAAAAAAAACGCATGATAACAATCGATACTATTGTAATTAACAATAATATAATTGCTCTCCTAATTATCTGGGTCTTATTTATTACTTTAATAGTTATCATAATCATCCACCTGTTTTTGTCCAATTCTTCTTAATCTAAAATATTCAAAAATAAGTGGATTTATTACTTCTATTGTATATATCTGTTTACATCTTCCGGACCTATCCCCTTGTGCAGTGCTATATTGAGACCGTTTGCCAAAATATTTGCTATGTCATCCACCATTGTATCCACTTCTTTTGGGGTGACCATCATATTGCCTATATGTGGAGATAAGATTTGATTAATTAAAGATAACTTTTCTTCCTTCTCCATATTTTTTAACGTATTATAAAATTCAGTTCCTTCTTCCACTTCTTTAATCATAGAATTAATAATTAAATCAATTGTATCATTAGCCATAGTCGCCGCATCTACAACTGTCGGTACTCCTAATGCTATAACAGGTACGCCTAAATGTTTTTCTGACAAGCTCATCCTATTATTTCCCACCCCGGACCCGGGATTAATTCCTGTATCTGCAATTTGTATTGTTGTACCTACCCGATTCATTCTCCTTGATGCCAAAGCATCTATGGCTATTACTAAATCAGGCTTAATTCTATCCACCAAACCTTTGATTATTTCACCCGTTTCAATGCCTGTAAGTCCTAAAACTCCGGGTGATAATGCTGCTACAGGGCGAACGCTATCATCAATTTTGTCAGGAACATGCTCCAACAAATGTCTTGTAACCATTATTTTTGATATCACTTTGGGACCTAATGCATCAGGAGTTACATTCCAATTTCCTAAGCCCACGACTAAAACACAACTTTTTTCTCCTATATTTATTATGCTATGAAGTTCCTGTGCAACTGTTCTGCTTACATTCTCAAGTACATCTTCATCCTTACTTTTAATCCCGCCTGCTTCAATAGTAATATAATTCCCCATAGGTTTTCCTATAGCTTCAACACCTTGTTGTGATGTTACCTTTACTCGAGTAACTGAAATATCATTGTTACCTCTTACCTCCACATCAACTCCGGGCACTTCTGAAACATTAGTATTTTTTTGTCTGTAACCTTCTCGCATTTCAAGAGCTAAGTCTGTTCTAACATTCTTCATTACATCACCTCTAGAAAATTTTTAGATATTCCTTATTATTAAAATTTACTATTAATTTTTTTTTATTCTTGCAATTTTTTTTTGTTCATGTTAGAATATGGTTTGATACTTAATATATCGGAGGTGAATAGTTTGCCGAATATAAAATCTGCTGTTAAAAGAGTAAAAATAATTAAAGCGAAAACTTTGAAAAATAAGATGATAAAATCAGCTTTGAAAACTCATATAAATAGTTTTGAGAATTTTGTTACGGATAGTAATTCTGAAGGTGCAAAAGAAGCTTTTACCACAGCTGTAAAGAAAATTGACCAAGCTGTTGCAAAAGGTACGCTTCATAAAAATACTGCAGCTAGGAAAAAATCTCAACTTCAAAGAAAACTAAAATCTATATCTGCATAATTATCAGACTTTTTTTAAGGATTTGCTTTTTTGCTCTACAACGGTGCTTTGCACCGTTGTATTATTTTTGTATGGCTTGAATACAATTTACCGCAAATAATTCAAGACCTATTTCATTATTTATTTTACCCCTTTTTATACTATGATCAATTTGTGCACAGTCATTAATGATTTTATTAAGACTATTAAGGGTATAGTTTGACGAATATCTAACATACTTCTGACCGACAAAAGGATGCACGCCCAGCTCTTTTGCTATGTTTCCTGAAGGAACTTTATTTTTAAGTAAAAGCTTAGTTTTAAGAATTCCGCTAAAATTTTTTGCTAATAAAAACAGTATTTTTACAACCTGTTCCTTTAAGATTAACATATCCCTTAATGCCCGGAACGCTTTTTGTGCATTCCCCTCGTTTACACCATCCATAAAATCAAAAATCTTACTTTCTATCGATCTTGTGCAAACCTTTTCTATATCATTCTTTTCAATCTTATCTTTATGATAACTATAATCAATTAATTTATTAATCTCATTTTCAATACTTTCCATCCCGGTATCACAATGCTCAATCAAATATAATATATCCTTATTTTCAATCTTTTTATTGTGTTCTGCGAACATTCTTCCTATCCAAGCAACTAAATCAGAAGTTTTCAGGTACTCAAAGTCAAAACATATCCCTTGCTTTTTTACAGTTTTATATAAATGACCCCTTTTATCAATTTCATTTTCATCAAATATTAAACAGACATAGGATGGCAAATCAGCAATAAGCTCCCCCCAAAATTTCTTTTGACTGTCATTTGCAGACTTAAATATACCTGAATTTTTAATAATAATCATTTTATGCGGTGCCATTACCGGAAAAGATTCAATTGTATCTATGACACGGCTTATGTTAATATTCTTACCCTCAAAAACAGAATAATTAAAATCACCCATGGTCTCATCGATTATAGAAGCCTTAAATTTTTTCAGATAATACTTTTTCATATATTCCTCTTCGCCGTAAAATAAGTATACACTTGAAAAATTTTTTTCTCTTAATTGTTTTTTTAAATTAGCATAACTCAATTAACAACACCTTCTTTAAAAACCTTTATTTTTCTAATCCTTTTGCGGCAAGTAATAAAATCAACATTCCCACTCTCATCTGTTAGAAATAATTCTACATTCCTATTATAAAGCCCTTCAAGGACTTCCCCGGACGGATGCCCATAATTATTCTTCCCGACGCTTATAATAGCGTAATCAGGATTAACAGCATCTAAAAACTCATCTGTAGTAGATGTTCCCGAACCATGATGGGATATCTTTATCACATCCGCATCTAATGTAACACCACTTGAAACTATATATTCTTCAGCATCCTTTTCGATGTCTCCCGTAAATAAAAAGTTCAAATCACCATAACAAAACTTTATTAATAAAGACCTATCATTTTCGTCATAAATATTGCTGCTTATTATATGCTCATCCGGCGATAACACTTCCATTAAAGCTGATGCACTCAACCTTATCGAATCCCCTTTTGATATGTAATGAATGCTAACATTATTCTTTTCAGCAACTTTAATAAGTTCTTGTTTTATAATAAGCTCCTCCTTACTCAAACTATTTTCCACTCTTAACGGGAGAAGTAAATTACTTACATGCATATTATCCATAATATACAGAAATCCCTCTGCATGATCATTGTGATAATGTGATACTATCGCCATATCTATGCTCATTATACCATTATACAATAAAAAAGGCATTATAATATTTTCGCCTACATCAAAACTACTCCCCGATGCACTGCCTCCTGAATCAACTAAAACTGATATGCCACCGGGAACCTGAAACAACGTCGCATCCCCTTGCCCTACATTTATAAATGTTATTTCTAATAGGTTAGACTGCAATAGTTGAAAACAAAATACAAACATAATGAATATGGACAAAAAAATGGACACATACTTTATGGTTTTAGATTTTTTATTTTCTATTAATATATTATATAACAGGTATGTAATAAGTAAATATATTATCAATATTGAAATATCGGGAGAGGGTACTTTTAATAATGCAAAAGGTATTGATGAAAATAATCGTGACAATAATAATATGATTTTTAGAGGAATAAAGACAATACCTGAAACAATAAATCCTAAAAACGGACTAATAAGTATTGCCAAATAAAGAATTATTCCCGTCATTAATGACGGGAATATTAGCGGTACTATTAGGATATTTGAAACTACAGATACCAATGAAATCCCATTAAAATGTATAGCTGCAATCGGTAAAGTCCCTATCTGTGCAGACACTGAAGCTGTAACAATTCCACGTAAAAAGGATGGAATACGTTCTAATTTTTTATTAATTATAGGATGAAAAATTATTAATGCGAAAGTTGCCAAAAATGATAATTGAAAGCCTGCATGAAATAAAAAAACAGGATTATAAACAAGAACTACAAGACCTGCTGCAAATAATGATGTTAAAGCGTCCTTTTCTCTGCTAAGGGTATAAGACAATAAAAAAATAATTGCCATTACTCCTGCCCTTATAACCGATGGTGATGCTCCTGTGATTAGTATAAATAGAATGATGGCAAATATCGAAAAAAACTTTTGTATAACCTTCCCAACCCCCAAAAACCCGAAGAAGTATGCTATTCCTAAAAGAAATATGGCTACATGCATACCTGATACTGCTACAATGTGAGATAAGCCGGTACGCAAGAAATCTTCATCCATTTTATCGGTAAAATCAGAACGCTCACCTAGTACTATACCACTTAACAAAGCACCTTCTTCTAAAGGAAGGTATTTTTTATTACTATCTAAAATGAACTTTCTTATGCAAAATACAAAGTCTTGAATAATTCCCACACTCCCCCCCTCTTTAAGCTGTTCGACTTGATTAGGCAGAACAAATGTAGATACATATACACCTTTTGTTTTTAAGTAGCTGCTATAATCAAAACCACCCTCATTAAATGCATCGGTAGGAATAGATAACACACCATTCACCCTCAAGATATCCCCATAACTAAAGACCCGTAAGGACTTTGAATCGTATATCGTTAGCATTACCTTAGAGTCTAATGAAAACTTTGAACCTGCCCTCATAATGTTATTTAGTCGCACAATATATGTTGCTTTATTCTCCTGTATTTTCGGTTGCTCTATAACCGTACAAATAAATTCTATAGGCTCATTTATAAATTCAGATATAGGATTATAGCTAATATCGTTAAAAACAGATAAACGTATAATTCCGACAAGAATATAAAATGTCATTACTAATAAGAGGAGGGTTTCCACCCGAAAACTAATTATAGTTTTTATTATAATAGAAAGTGTAGCTAAGAATAGTATATACAGCAGATATTCAATATGAATTTTTGTAGATAAAAAAATTCCCATTGCATAAAATACAACGGTCCAACAAAGTATTCTTTTAATCATTTTTAGCCTCACATTAAAATGTCTTATAAAACCCCTATACAGGCTTCCTGTAAGTA
>LSQX01370717.1_pt2 | contig 17178 bp, 16 predicted proteins | sample 654561 | NCBI WGS metagenome assembly LSQX01 (sample SAMN04489861, study PRJNA283612) | anaerobic digester metagenome | isolation source: 4 biogas reactors fed with cattle manure at either 37C or 55C with and... | place: Denmark: Kongens Lyngby | collected 2014
GGGAAGCGCTACAGACAACAACTACAACTTTACCCCCCTCAACAATGGCACTCTCACCGTGGGGAAAAAAGCCATCACCATCACCGCAGATGATCAAAGCAAGATTTATGGGGAAAATCACGACTTGGGAAGCACCGCTTTCACCGTTACTGCGGGAACGCTTTTCCAAGCAGCAGACATCACCGCTGTTACGCTGGCAAGCACCGGCGCAGCGGCTTCGGCCAATGCGGGCGAATACGATATTACACCCAGCGCCGCAAGCCCCGGTGCAAGTAACTACGATATTACATACTCTGTCGGAACTCTTTCCGTGGGCAAAAAAGTCTTAGAAGTCACCGCCGATGATAAAAACATCATTTATGGCGAAGATGCTCCGGCATTCACTGTAAGCTATGATGGCTTTGTAAATGGCGATGATGTTGGGGATTTGGCTAATACGAACTTTGCCCTTAGCACAGATTATAGCACCGGCGATGATATTGGAACATATACCATCACCTTAGCCATGGGAAGCGCTACAGACAACAACTACGAATTTAATCCCCTCAACAATGGCACTCTCACCGTGGGGAAAAGAGCCATCACCATCACCGCAGATGATCAAAGCAAGATTTATGGGGAAAATCACGACTTGGGAAGCACCGCTTTCACCGTTACTGCGGGAACGCTTTTCCAAGCAGCAGACATCACCGCTGTTACGCTGGCAAGCACTGGCGCAGAAGCTACCGCAAATGTGGGCGAATACGCCATTACACCCAGCGATGCTAGCCCCGGTGCAAGTAACTACGATATTACATACTCTGTCGGAACTCTTTCCGTGGGCAAAAAAGACTTAGAAGTCAGCGCAGATGATAAAAGCATCATTTATGGCGAAGACGCGCCAACATTCACTCTAAGCTACGCTGGCTTTGTAAATGGCGAAGATGTTGGGGATTTGGCTAATACGAGTTTTGCCCTCAACACAGACTACAGCCCAGGCGATGATATAGGAACATACACCATCACTTTAGCCATGGGAAGCGCTACAGACAACAACTACAACTTTACCCCCCTCAACAATGGCACCCTCACCGTGGGAAAAAGAGAAATTACCATCACCGCCGATAATCAAAACAAGATTTATGGGGAAAACCACGACTTGGGAAGCACCGCTTTCACCGTTACTGCGGGAACGCTTTTCCAAGCAGCAGACATCACCGCTGTTACGCTGGCAAGCACTGGCGCAGAAGCTACCGCAAATGTGGGCGAATACGCCATTACACCCAGCGATGCTAGCCCCGGTGCAAGTAACTACGATATTACATACTCTGTCGGAACTCTTTCCGTGGGCAAAAAAGCCTTAGAAGTCACCGCAGATGATAAAAACATCATTTATGGGGAAGTTGCTCCGACATTCACCGTGAGCTACAACGGCTTTGTAAATGGCGAAGATGTTGGGGATTTGGCTAATACGAGTTTTGCCCTCAACACAGACTACAGCCCAGGCGATGATGCGGGAATTTACCCCATAAGCATTTCCTTGGGTACAACGGAAAGCCAAAATTATGATTTCAAGCCTGAAGATGGCCTTTTAACCGTAAATCAAAGAAATATTAGCATCAGTGCACAAGACACTAGCAAAAAGCAAGGGCACGATGACCCTAAACTAACTTACTACATTGATGAAGGCACTTTATTTGGTTCTGACATTGTCTCAGGAGAACTTGAACGCGAAAGCGGAGAGGAGCTTGGAACTTACGCTATTAATAAAGGCTCATTAACCATTAATGATAACTATATCATAAGCTTTTTGCCTGGCGTATTTAGGATAATTGAGTCTTCTCTAGCACCCTCCATAGACACTGAAAGTATCAAAGTTTTAACTTATGCTGGCAACTCTTATCAAACCAAAGCCTTCCAACAAGACAGTGTTTACAATGTAATTCTTGGCAATAGAATAACCCTGCATATACCTTGGGATTATGACGGTGAAGATGCTTTAAATTGGAGTTCCAATGTCGAAAACTCTAAACTGATAAATGTGGCGAAAGGTCTAACTATTTGGTCAATGAATATTGATACTATCTTAGATACCCATGTCAAAATAAAAATGGTGAATAAATATGACCAAGGCGATAGCATAGTATTTGAAATCAAGTCATTATTAAATCAGCCTCCCCAATATTCTCTGCAACAAGCAATAGTGTTTGATAAAAACAAACAACAAATAAGCTATAGAAACTTTGAAAATGATAGCTTAAAATTAACCCAAGCACAGAAAGTGCGATTTACTATGGATTTGCAGAATGATGACAATGACTATATAAACCTTAACTGGTTAGAAAATCTTGGCATAAGCTATCAACGCCAAAATAATCACTTGGAAATCGAGTGGCAATTATATTCTTTGGTGAACACTGCTAGCTTTATAATTTATGACAGCTTTAATTGCAGCGATACTATTAACTTGGTAGTTACACTAAAAGAGTTCCCCACACCTTTAATAGGGCAAGCACAAAAAACTCCGCACCTATTATCACTTAACTCCAATTTGGTTTATGGATTTAGTTTACCTCAAGACAACCTAGTGAGAATAAATATTTTCAACGCTCAAGGCAAGAAAGTATTTACATTTAATGATATTTTGCCTAGTGGCAGTTATAAATTCAGTGACTTTATGAAAAACACAGGGGCTAATCAAAATTACTTTATCTCCATTAAAAACCGACATTTCAAATGGAATGGAACCTTAGGTAAATAACTATGAATCTAAAGTTTATACTTACAACAGTATTATGCGCGCTTGCCCTTAGTTTTGCCCAAAATCAAGCGGAACTAACCAGTGCCACTGATATGGCTAAAATTGACATCGCATCCATTGATTTGAATCGCAATTTTGTTTATAAAGTATATGCGGAAGAAAATTCCGTAACATATAAAATCAATATGCACGATGACTTATACAAATCCCACAATTCTTTTGTGTGGCCAGCCCGTATTCCCTCAGAACAAAAACTTAATATGGACTTTTACGCAGATAATATGGGAAAGCAAAAAATTAATGAAATAATTTTTAATGAACGCATAATTTTTTCAATTACAGACAGCGTTTACTTAAAAAGACCAGATAACACTTTTATGGTTTTAAGAAGAATTTCATCTCCAGGCATTAGTAAAGTTGTCGGTCCAATTAAGGTAAACATAATCACTCCTCGTCAATATAATAGAAGCTTAGCCACCCCTATCTTTCACTATACCATTGGCGACAAATCTGACTTCTTGTTAGTTAGTCAACCTGGTAAAGTTAGTGAATTCATTTCACCCGATGCTGCGCCCATGAGCTACACTACCATAGAAATCCAACTGCAAGATCTACCTCAACCACCTCCACCTCTGGAACTACCGCCCTTAATCGAAGACAAAGACCTTGAAATACAACTTGCTGCCACAGAAGAACTATTAAATCAGCAAAAGCAACTTGATTCAATATGGCTTGATTCCATAACTAACCATATTATTGCCTTTCCCGCACAAAAAAGCGACGAGAGTGATAGCAACTTTATGTTACGCGAAGATTTATACGCCCTAGAACTAAGCAAACATATTGCAGAAATCAAATCCTTGTTTGATCAACGCTACCAGCTCTTTGAAGAACGTAAACAAAGCCTAGATATAGCTCAAAAGCAAAAACCTGCAGAAAAACATGTTTTTGAACCTAAAAGTGCTGTTGAATTGCAAAAACTTTGGAGTAGCCAAAGCTTTATTATCGGTGTACAAACTGTGTTAGGCGCTAATTTGCCCCATACAGCCACTAACCCAGGGCCTCATAAACTGCGCAATGTTTCACTAGTTCTAGGCTATACCGATAATATCAACAATACTACTTTTGCTTGGAAGGTTCATTCTAAAAACACTTACCAGCGTTGGCTTTTCAATCAAGATGCGACTAACTCCAGCAAACGGATGTCTAGCTCATTAGCTTTTAGCTTATTAAACCCTATTTTTATACAACAAAACCAAAATTCTGCCCAAAATATTTATATAGAATTAGGCGTTTTAGGTCAATACGCTCGAAGCAAAATTAAATGGCTCAGCACCAGTTCTTCTAGCAGGTTTTCCTGGGGGGGACTAGGTTCCATTGGCTTTATGTGGTCTCGTGGTTACAGCATCAATCTTGGTTACCAGTATAGTAGCGATCAATTTGGCGAACTTTCTTTTGGCCTAACCATACCTATATACAACATTAACTCTGAACTTCAGGAGGCTAAGTAATGCGCTACTTTAAATGTACTTTTGCTTTACTTTTTGCGCTTTTGCTATGGGCTTGTTCTGACTTTTATAGCGCGGGGGTTTCCCACGGTAGCATGGTTAAAGCAGACACTATTATAGACACGGTTAAAGTATATTTTGACACTATTGAGATTAAACCGCAATTTACCATCAACGACACCTTACTGAATAATAGTTTTGAAATACGACCAAAAATGACTGCTGTTATTGCTACACAAAGTAAAAAAGACAAGTCCGTAGAAACAATGGTTTTCCAAGGCGTTGTGCATAGTTCGACTCCTCTTAGTGTTATTATAAACTCTGAGCATAATGCTAGTATAGTAGCAGATTCAGCTAATGACCTTTGGGTCTATGAAATACAAAGCCCCTATACCATAGGAGACGAAATAGAAGTACAACTATATTCTCACCGAGGCAAAAATGCTTCTGTAGAAATGCTCGCTCTTTTTAGCTACGAACACCCTAGTGATTCATCGCAAAATTTAACACAAGAGTTATTAGTTTCGCAGTATGCAGATTTAAGCAATTTCCCTACGCTTGAAGCTAATACTATTGCATGGCGCAGCATTAATGTACTGCCAGGAGATAGTATTTTAGGAAATGTTACCCACGATTCTATGGCTGAAACTTGGTTTTTAGATTCGCTAAACTTTTCCAAACTAATAGAATTTGGGAAAGAACCAGAAGATTTTATTTATAACTCAAAAAGCAATGGCCAACCTTTACAGTTGTATTTTAAAAAGAAACAAACCATTGGTTATGCAGTGAAAAATCTTAGCGATTCTGTTTATGTTGTGGAAAATGACTTAAAGTTGATTGCCGAGTTAAAACTGGAAGATTAACTATTTCAGCTGATCTCTAGGAATAGCCACCACACCTATCATGGTTTTTAACCTAATTAGCATAGCTCCTGGTTCGGAGACCACAACTCCAGAAAACACCTTGTCTTTGGTTTTAAGGGTTACATATTTCCCTAAAGGTGCTATGGGATCTAATTCGCTTATAATATTTGCAGGAGGCGCTTTTTCTACTATAACCACCTCTTCTTCTTCAACTAATATTTGCTGAGCTATATTTTCTTCAGCTTCTTTATGCAACTCTTGTAACTCGGCAAGCCATGAACTGTCAACCTGCTCTTCTTCAGCTTTTATTACTTTAGCTTCTGCAGTTTCTTCAGATAGATCTAAAGCTTTTACATACCCTTCTGCACTTTTATCGTCTTCAGCTGCATGTAATTCACTAGAGCTAGCAATGCTGGTAAAAATAGAGTCTTGTAACTGTTCATTTATTTTTTTGGTGATTTTCTCTATGGCTTCACTTTCTTCTCCAGGCAATTGATGACTTATCAGCAGTAAACGCCTATTGGCATTTTTTGCTACTTCTATATCATCCCCTTGAGCTACAGCTTTAATATATGACTTGGTAGCTTCTCGTTTATTTCCACGCAACTCATAACATTGACCTCTTATCATAGCTTTTTGCCCCTGCACATAAGCTGAAGTGCTAGTTATGGTGTTTAAAATAGAATCAGTTTCATCACAATATCCTAATTGTGCTATTTTTAAAGCCTGGGACAAAGCGTCAGCATTAGACGCCAAAACTTTCTGTTTAGCTATTTTAGAATCTTTTAAATATTGTTTTAGAGTAGCTGCAGTCATGCCAATATCACTAGCTTTTTGTGAAGCCATTACCATATCGTATTCGTAATTTGCTACACTTTCATTGCCCAACATGGCAAAACAAAAACCTCTATGCAGCCTAACTAAATCATATAAGCGACTATCAGTTATTTTCTCCATTAAAATTTCATCATACAAAATCACCGCTTTGGTAAATTCATTGTCGAACTCTAATAAAAACGCCACCCCAACCAAGCTTAAAGCGCGCGCATCAGCCGTAGTAGGTAAAGGTTCTTCACCAGTGAGCAGGCGAATTAAATTAATCAACTTTCTATTTATTAATTCTAGCCAACGATTTACTTGCAAAAAACGATATTGTACAACGCCAAAATTTGCTTTTATACCCTGGCGAAGTAAAAACTCTGCCACATCAACTTCTTCTTGTTTTAGCTGCTTATCATATAATTTGTAGCGATTCTCTAATTTGGCAATCATGTGATTAGATGAAACAGTAGCATCGAGCACATTTGATCTCAAAAAAGACCACTCTAGTTCTGAATATTGCACCTTTATGCTAGAATTTATAAGAAAAACCACCATAAATAGGATTATCAACACAAATCCTATCAACACATAATTATTCAATAATTGCGAAATGCTTTTCTTAAATAAATGTCTCATATCTAGCCAATATTAAAAACATCAACTCTATTTCTGCCACCTTTTTTAGCTCTATAAAGGGCTGCATCTGCAGCTTCCACAAATTCTTCTATTGTGGGATGTGTGCCTTCTTCTTTACTTAAAGCTTGGTATTCCGCTACGCCTATGCTAGCAGTAACTTTAAGCTCCTGTCCATCATCCAATTTAATTGTATGATTTTCTATAGCTATGCGCACTCTATAGGCCGCTACGATAGTGTTTTCTAATTCGGTCTCAGGGCATAAAACCACCAATTCTTCACCACCATAGCGGGCTACTAAATCCGTGCTACGCGCAGTGTCTATTAATAGTTTAGATATTTCCACTAAAACCAAATCTCCAACTTGATGACCGTAGGTATCATTGACCTTTTTAAAGAAATCTATATCTAAAATAAATAACCCTAATTTATTACCATGTCTTTTGCTTAAATCCACATGATGGTTTAACCTATCAAATAAATGTCTTCTATTGTACAGAGATGTTAACTCATCAGTTATGGACATTTTTTCCATCAGATCTCTAGCCTGCTCTATTTCATGCATTTGTTGCTTTAATGAAATCATCTGTTCTTGCATAGTTTTGGTCATGTCATTAAAGGCATTTGCTAATTTCCCTAACTCATCGTCTCTGTTAATACTTAAACGATAGCCTAGTTCTCCATCAGCAACTTTTTGGGTAGCTTCATGTATTTTCAATATTGGCCTTATTACAACGCTGTGCAAAATAATTCCAAAAACTAAATGCAAAAAAGTTAAAACAGTAATGGTTATAGCTATGGATTTATAAAGTGCCTTAAAGCGCCTGCCAAATTCTTTTAGCTCTACTCTACTAAAAACACTGCAATTAGCGCAAGATTCCCATGAAACAGGAACATAAAAGTCTAACCATTGCATATCAGAATGAAACTTGGCATAATACTGTGCACCAGAATATCGCTTAAGAGATAATGCTTGAGCTGTATGATTCAAATAGTCTGCGGGCAAAGCTATGGAGGCATCACTTTTTTTAATCACAGAATCATTTTGGTAAATAACATAAGGTAAATCAATGTTTTTAAAGGCATTTCCAATGGACTCTTGGGCTAGGCTCTCAGCAGTAGAATCTCCAATCTTCAATGAGCTAACTATGTTTCCCATCAACTCTTTAGCCTGATAACGCGTATTATCTGATATTAATTCAGCTTGATTATTATTTATGACATAAGTAAATAAAGAGATGCTTACTAGGTTCATTATAAAATAAAGTAAACCTACTAAAATAACTAATCGTTGCTTAGGAAACAGTCTGCCCATAATGTAATAATACTGCTTAACTCCTTAATTTGCAACACTTTAAACAATTAAAATGTAATAGAAGCCTTTAATTGCACGAAAGCTTTTTTTGCTTGCACGCACATTGGCCAAATGTTTTCTACAGTCAAGCCTAAAACACCGTAACCATCTGGGTAAAACCTTGGGATAAATTTATCTCCACTGTGTCCAAAATCTAAAAACTTCGATAGGATATTTGCAATATGGATTATAGAAACAAAAGGGAAGCTGTCGTCAACATTATCTAAATAATGTAAAGTATCGTGCATTTCTACAGCCTTCACAGTATTGCGAGAAAAGCCCCACTCATCCATGACTAAAGCTCCAATATCTTGGTGATTAAATCCAAAAACCTTTTCTTCAGCTTCAATGATGGCAATTTGTTCTAATTCCGCTTGGGCTAAAGCTTGGATATACTCATTTTGAAAAGAATTATAGAGAATTAACTTGCCCACATCGTGAACAAGTCCACAAACATAAGCTTCACTATGCCATTCTTTATTTACCTTACTGGCATGCTGCAAGATAACTTTAGTGAAAATAGCTACGCCCATAGAATGTTCCCAAAAACCTTTGGTATTAAACTTTTTACCTTCCACACCTTGGGATAAATGATTTACGACTGTATTTGCTAAAACCAAATTCACCACTTCGTCAAAACCCAGCAATGAAACAGCCTGTTCTACTTTTACCACTGGATTTCGCAAGCCATAAGCGGCAGAGTTAACAGTTTTCAACACTTCAATAACCAAACTAGGATCTTGGGACAGCAAGGTTGTAACATCGCTAACACTTGATTCTGGATTATCCACAAGCTCCCTCAATCTCAAATATATATCTGGTAAGGAAGGTATAATAAGCTCACCGTCAAAAGCATCTAACTTTTCTTTTAGCTGCGGGTGTTCTAATAAATAATTAGACATTATTACCTCGCTTTCTAAGTATGACCTGAGCTAATTCTTCTTGCTTAATACGAGCAAGTTCATCTAAAAAAGGATGTATTATCCCATCGTTATATTTGAAAATGTTTTGCAAAAACTTATTCACTTTTTTGCGCATATTTTCATCTAACTGCATATATAAAGAAGTTGGTTCTTTCATATTCTAAAATATATGCTATTTATACCCTTTATTGCGTAAATCTCCATAAAATTCTCTAACTTTCCAAAAACATCGCCTATCTTCAGCTAAAAAATGAGGCCTAGGCTCAAGCAAACGAATTTTTTTCAGTATTTCCATAGCTTCTTCCATGGTTCCGTATTTTTTATGGAACTCAGCCAAAAACAACCAATTGTTGGGATCATCTTCATCTAATTCACAAGCTTTTTCTAGATACTTTTTAGCTAACTTTTTATCTGGCCAAGACAAAAAGAAAGGAATTCTCGGCAATAATTGATGCATTCTTCCTAAGAGTTGGTATGCTTTCCCCTGCATTTCTCCTCCTTCGAACATCAGTTTTTCACTTAATTTTTTAATATCATCAGCGGCTCCCGCACGAATTGCAGCTAAAGGTCCACTTTCATAAGCCCAAGATGATAAGTTTACCACCCACCAAAAAATTAATTTATGATCTTCTGGATATTCTTTTAGTAACTCCAAACCTAAATCTTTGGCTTCGGTGGCTGTTTTCAAACGCAATTTAGGGGAATCCTCGGTATAATGGCCTAAGTAATTTAAACTTTGCAATATTTTCACGCCTGCCTCTAAACGTAAACTAGAATCTAAATAAGCGTTTTTATATGCGGCAATGGCATATTTAATATTGGTGGGATTAACCCTATCTGAATTAGAGCCTTTGGCGCGGATCGAGAAAAGAGAGTCACCTCTGTGCAACCACTGTTGAGAAGTTTCTGCCCAACAGCAATTTAACCAAAATGAAAATAATATTAGAACTAAAGACTTCATTACCTACCAAGGGGAATATATATTTCTTTACCATTAAAAATCACAAAAAAACAACATTCCATCGCCATAAGAAAACAATTTAAATCCGTTTTTCACCGCATAATCATACGCACCTAATAACTTGGATTTACCTATCAATGCAGCCACCAAAAGAATTAGGCTAGATCTGGGCCAGTGAAAATTCGTCATTAAATTGCGCACGAACTTCCACTCATAACCTGGGTAGATAAATTTATTGGTAAAACCTTGGCCTGCATGCACAATTCCACTATCATCAGCCACGGTTTCCAAAACCCGTGCAACCGTGGTACCCACGCATAAAACCCTTTGGCCATTTTTTTGTGCTCTATTAATGATTTCTGAGTTTTCTGCGCTAATTTCGTAGTATTCGCTGTGCATGGAGTGTTGAGTATAGTCTTCATATTTGATATTTTGGAAAGTCCCCGCCCCCACATGGAGGGTTAACTCTGCCACTTGTACTCCTTTTGCACGCAGTTGATTAAGAATTTCGTCGTTAAAATGCAAACTTGCGGTGGGCGCAGCTACAGCACCGCTTTTTTTGGCAAAAATCGCTTGATAATCTTCTTTATCAGCCAATTCTTCTTGACGATCTATATATGGTGGTAGAGGTGTATGCCCCACTTTTTCTAACCATGGTAAAAACTTGTTTTCATCTATTTCAAACTGCAAATTACGAGTTCCGTCGGCATTAACTTCCAATACCTGCGCTTTTACACCTTGAAAATCTATTTCATCGCCCTTTTTAAAAGCACGACCAGGCTTTACCATGGTCTGCCAAGTGTTTCCACTAGCCAAAGCTTGCAACAAAAGCACTTCCACAACACCGCCTGTAGAACGCTTCCCTTTTAAGCGAGCTGATATGACTTTGGTGTTATTTACCACCAAACAATCACCTTTTTTAAGAAGCCCTACAATATTTTGTGCTTTAATTTCTTTTAAAGCATCGCTTTTGAGCGAAACTTGTAAAATACGAGATTTACCCTTTCCTGCTGAATGCTGAGCTATTAACTCGGGAGGAAAATCAAAATCATAATCAGAAAGCTTAGGCTTCATTTACTCTACCCAAAAGAACATAAATATAAAAAAGACCGCTGTTTAGCGGTCTTAATTTAAGTTTTATTCTGCGCTTTCAAGCAATATTTCTAGGGTGGATTTGGCGCTTTGAGCAATGGGGGTTCCTGGTCCAAAGACTGCTGCTACTCCTGCCTCATAAAGGAAATCGTAGTCTTGGGCGGGAATCACTCCCCCAGCAATGACAATTATGTCTTCGCGTCCCAATTTTTTCAACTCGCCGATAATTTCAGGTACCAAAGTTTTATGACCTGCAGCCAATGAGCTAACGCCCACAATGTGCACATCATTTTCCACTGCTTGACGAGCAGCTTCTTCGGGGGTTTGGAAAAGTGGACCTATATCCACATCAAAACCCATATCTGCAAATGAAGTTGAAACCACTTTTGCACCGCGATCATGACCATCTTGGCCCATTTTCGCTACCATTATTCGAGGACGACGACCAGATTTATCGGTAAACTCTTCAGCAAGGCCACGAGCTTTTGCGAATTCAGGGTCATCGCCAATTTCAGAACTATATACACCAGAAATAGAACGAATCACAGCGTTATACCTCCCTACAACTTTTTCTATAGCATCGGAGATTTCGCCTAGTGTAGCTCTTTTGCGAGCTGCATCTACGGCTAAATCCAGCAAATTACCTTCACCAGTTTCCATACACTTGCTAATGGCATCACAAGCTGCTTTAGCATCGTCTTCATTTCTTTCCGCACGCAATTTTTGCAAGCGCTCTATTTGAGAAACTCTTACTGCGGTATTATCGACTTCGAGAATATCTATGGGTTCTTCCTTTTCCAAACGATATTTATTTACGCCGATAATATCATCTAAACCAGCATCGATGCGGGCTTGTTTACGAGCCGCAGCTTCTTCAATGCGCATTTTGGGAACGCCAGTTTCTATGGCTTTAGCCATTCCACCGAGTTCTTCCACTTCTTGAATCAGTTCCCAAGCTTTATGTACCAATTCTTTAGTTAGATGCTCCACATAATAAGAACCCGCCCAAGGATCCACAGCTTGGCAAATGCCTGTTTCTTCTTGGAGGTAAATTTGCGTGTTACGAGCAATGCGGGCAGAGAAATCTGTAGGCAAAGCAATAGCTTCGTCCAAAGCGTTGGTGTGAAGCGATTGAGTGTGCCCCAATGCCGAAGCCATGGCTTCGATAGCAGTGCGAGCAACATTGTTAAAAGGATCTTGCTCAGTCAAAGACCAACCAGAAGTTTGCGAATGAGTGCGCAAAGCCATAGATTTTTCCAGTTTAGGATCAAATTGTTTAACAATTTTCGCCCATAGTATGCGACCTGCTCGTAATTTTGCAATTTCCATAAAGTGATTCATACCAATAGCCCAGAAGAAAGACAATCTGGGAGCAAAGGAATCCACAGGCATTCCCGCTTCTACTCCAGTGCGCAGATATTCTAAGCCATCTGCTAAGGTATAAGCCAATTCAATATCCGCGGTAGCTCCAGCTTCTTGCATGTGATAACCGGAAATGGAAATGGAGTTAAAGCGGGGCATGTTTTGTGCGGTATATTCAAAAATATCCGCAATGATTTTCATGGATGGTGTAGGGGGATAAATATAAGTGTTACGCACCATAAACTCTTTGAGAATATCGTTTTGAATAGTTCCCGTGAGTTGTTCTAAAGTAACACCTTGTTCTTCGGCGGCTACAATATAAAATGCTAGCACCGGAAGAACTGCGCCATTCATAGTCATAGAAACTGACATTTGATCCAAGGGAATCTGGTCAAACAGCACTTTCATGTCTTCTACGGAGCAAATACTTACGCCAGCTTTACCCACATCGCCCACCACTCTGGGGTGATCTGCGTCATAGCCGCGGTGCGTAGCGAGGTCAAAGGCTACGGACAAGCCTTTTTGCCCCGCCGCAAGGTTGCGCCTATAAAAAGCATTGGATTCAGCGGCGGTAGAAAATCCTGCGTATTGTCTTATGGTCCATGGACGCATGGCATACATGGTGGAATATGGACCACGCAAAAAGGGCGCCTTGCCCGCTGCGTATTCCAAATGCTCCATGTTTTCCAAAATTTCAGCGCCATAGGCAGGGTTAACTTCTATTTGCTCCGCTGTATTCCATACATTTTTCTCAAAATCTTTTTGTTCGCTTTGCCAAGTGGCAAAGTCTTTTTCCGTGGATTTTTTATAGTTAATTTCATTAATATTTGGACGCATTATTTTACCCCCAACTTGTCTTGATAATCGGTTAAAAAATCTACGGCATTGGTGCGCACATGCACAAAATCTTCTACGCCAGCAGATTTTAATTCTTCTTGATTTTCCGGATTTCCGGCCACTACGATTTTAGCCTGTGGATAAGCTTTGCGAATTTCAGGAACTACAGCCTGGGCTAAGTCTAAATACTCTTCGTCTTTAGAGCAAAGCACAAAAACCAAGGGTTTATGCTCTTTAGCCAATGCTAAGCCCTCAGCAGCATCTTTTACTCCATTGGTATCTACGGATTCAAAACCCGCGCAGCCAAAGAAATTTTTCGCAAAAGTGGCTCTAGCCAAACGCATGCCTAAGTGCCCAGCAGTCCAAAGGAATACTTTGGGAGCAGCGCTAGTTTTTTGTGCATAGCTTTCCGTTTTCAAGCGCATATCTTCAAAAACTTGGGCTCCACGGCGGATATTTAGCGGCTCGGCATTCAAATAAGACGCGCTACAACAGCTAACCGCTTCGTGAAACTCAGGTGCTTCTTGGGGTTTTATGTTTTCGCTCATCATTTCTTGGGTATTGGGAAAAATATTGGTACCCAAAAATGCTTCGCGTCGGCTGGTAATAAACTTTTCTTTTTGAGCTTGCACTTCGTGCACCGCTTTTTGTAAAGTTCCATCCAATATCACTTTCATCACACCGCCAGCATTTTCCCATTCTTTGAGTAAATCTAAGGATTTTTCTGCGAGCGCATCGGTGATAGTTTCTATATAATAAGAACCTGCACTTGGATCCACTGCATTGCCAAAACCCGCTTCTCCTTTAAGAATTAGTTGCGTGTTGCGTGCGATGCGATAGCTAAATTCATCGGGAACTTTAAAAACAGCATCGTAAGGAACCACTGTTAAAGCATCGCTTCCACCCAAAACAGCAGACATGGCTGCGGTGGTGGTGCGGAGCATATTAACATTGGCATCGTAAATGGTAGTGTTCCAACCACTGGTTTTGCTATGCACATTTACTTTAACATCTTTTACGCCATATTTTTCTAAAATACTAGACCACAAAAGACGGAAAGCCCTGATTCGCGCAATTTCGAAAAAGTAATTGGAGCCAGCGGAGAATGAAAAATTAATCAACTGAGCAGACAACTCGGCACTATAACCAGCATCAGTAAGTAAAGCCATATATTCTATGCCTGCGCCTAAGGCGTAAGCAATTTCCTGAACTATATTAGCCCCGGTATTGTGAAGTGCATGGCTTTGTACAGTAATTGGCACCACATTGGGAGCGTCTAACTGCTGCATTTTCACCACAGCTAACACTTCGTCTTGCCAAGTGGCTTCGCTATAAACTAATTCCCCACCTATAAGCAACTCCGCAATGGGGTCATAAACAATAGAACCACACAAATTTTTGGCATACTCTGAAGAAATGACATATTGTATAGCTTTTGCTCCGCGGGATTCGAAATCCCAATGCACTGCAACTTTACTTAAATCAATGCCTTGGAGCAAACTGTCGAAATCTTTTTGATTACGAATAGCTTGACCGTAAAGCTTGCCTTTTCTTGCCCGAGAAATAAACTGCACACCATCGCAGCCGCGACTAATGTTGCGCAATGCTGCTTTATTGGCTAAATCTATTTGGGATTCGTATATATCTGTTCTAACTTCCCAATTATTTTTCACAGTATTGTTACTGCGCACATAAGGAAACTCACCAGGATTGTTTTTTAGCAACCATTGAAGATTTTTTAGATCTTCGCTACGATAAAAAGGCTGGACATTTATACCTTCCCAGGTTTTCCAAACTAATCTTTTTTCAAAATCAGCACCTTTTAAATCTCTGGTTACAACTTCTTTCCATTCCTCCGTAGTTACCGGAGGAAATTCACTAAATAATTTTTCGCTCATCTTAACCTCAACTAATTTTTATTTATGACAGCTGCATAATGTAAAAGCCTGCCAAAACAGCTGTTCCAATAACCCCAGCTACATTGGGACCCATAGCGTGCATCAACAAAAAGTTAGAAGGATCGTATTTTTGCCCAACTACTTGCGAAACTCGTGCGGCCATGGGTACAGCAGACACTCCTGCCGAGCCGATTAAGGGGTTTATTTTGTCTTTACTAAATATATTCATCAATTTTGCCATCAAAACACCAGTGGCTGTGGAAACTCCAAATGCCACCACTCCCATTAGAATAATCTTAAGGGTTTGTGGAGCTAAAAAGTTTTCTCCAGTCATGGTTATACCCACTGAAGTACCTAAAAATATGGTAACTACATCTATAATTTCGTTTTGCGAAGCCTTTAACAATCTTTCGGTAACACCACTCTCGCGGATTAAATTACCCAACATCAACATGGCTATTAATGCAGAAGCATCAGGAACTAACAATACACAAACGATCAAAACTACCACAGGGAACATCACTCTTTCAAGTTTAGAAACTTGACGCAAAGATTTCATACGGATTTTCCGCTCTTTATCCGTGGTTAAGAGCTTCATTATTGGGGGCTGAATCATGGGGACAAGAGCCATATAACTATAGGCTGCCACCGCAATGGCTCCCATTAAATGGGGGGCGAGCTTATTAGACAAAAATATGGAAGTTGGTCCATCTGCGCCACCGATGATACTAATAGATGCCGCTTCCCCAGGGTTAAACCCTATTAAATAAGCAGCTAAAAAGGTTAATAACACCCCTGCTTGGGCTGCACCACCTAGTAAAAGCGTTCTAGGATTAGCTATTAATGGTCCAAAATCTGTTAATGCTCCCACACCTAAAAAGATTATAGGTGGAAACAATTCATGTTTAATACCCAGATAAATAATATCGTAAAGCCCTTTGCCGTCGGGGGTGTTAAAGACCCCTATGGTGGGCAAGTTGGCAAGAAGTGCGCCAAATGCGATGGGCAGCAGTAGCATGGGCTCAAACTCTTTGACTATGGCCAAATAGAGCATCACCCCCACCACTCCCCACATGACAATCATCTGCCAAGTTACTAGGGTAAATGCTGGAAATAATTCAAGAAGAAAATTCATTTATAATACCCCTTAGGATATGGTGACCAAAACTTGGCCTTCTTGCACGCTATCACCAGCTGACACACTAATGTTGCTGACTGTACCTCCAAAGGGAGCAAAAATAGGAGTTTCCATTTTCATAGCTTCTAGTTGCACTAATAAGTCACCTTCATTGACTGCGGCACCGTTTTGAACTTCTACTTTAAGCACACTGCCCGCCATGGGGCTAACCACATCTCCTGCACCAGCTGCTGCAGTTGGAGCGGGGGCAGGAGCAGCACTAGGTGTAGGTGCTGAAATTGGAGCGCTTACTTGCGCAGTTTGGCTAACAATGGGCGCAGGAGCACTGCTATCGAGAACTTCTACGGTTACATCGTATGCTTTGCCTTCTACAGTAATTCTTAATTTTTTCATTTAGTCCTCAACTAAGCTTGTTTTTTATGTGAAAAGTGATTTGTGGAACGCCCCTGCATAGCCCAAGTAGCGTCTGTGGTGTGAGATAAATCAAAATGAACAACTCTCACTGATTGTCCGAGAGCCTCATTAGCTGCTGCGGTTAAAATCGCAATAAGTCTAGTTTCAGGTCCAGCTACAGTGGCTTTTAAGTCTGCCATTGGAGCCGCCTCTACCTTAGAAACAGCTTTAGATTCTTTAGGTTTAGAGAATATACGAGCAATTAAATAATTAACCTTGCATACCCCCCAAAGCAAAATTAAGACACTTAAAACTACAGACAAAGATGTAAAAATAAATTTTAACATCTCAAATACAGATGAAAAATCAGTCATTCTCCACTCCTTATAAAGGTATTAAACCATGTTTTTTAGGTGGACGGGTAACACGCTTTTTCAGACAAGTGCGCAGTGCTAAAGAAACCGTAGCACGAGTTTCCGAAGGTTCAATTACATCGTCTATCATCGCGTATTTTGCTGCCTGATATGGAGAAGCAAATTGATCACGGTATTCGTCTAACAGTTCTGCTTCTTTAGCCTTAGGATCTTCGGCGTTTTTGATTTTATCTCTGAAAATAACACGCACTGCGCCTTCGGCACCCATCACCGCAATTT
>LSQX01398188.1_pt2 | contig 17177 bp, 23 predicted proteins | sample 654561 | NCBI WGS metagenome assembly LSQX01 (sample SAMN04489861, study PRJNA283612) | anaerobic digester metagenome | isolation source: 4 biogas reactors fed with cattle manure at either 37C or 55C with and... | place: Denmark: Kongens Lyngby | collected 2014
GCCGGTGGCGAGTCGTATAATGCCTCCACCCCAGGCATCAGCGGCGGGGTTGGGCTTTATAACATCGGGATGTTCGGCAAAATGTCGGGCAAGGTCGGCAAGATAATCAGCGGTGGATTCGACCTGGTGGACGGCAGCGGCATCACCGACAGCGCGGGGAACCCTGGGCTGAAGGTCGTATTCACGACTGCTCCGAATGTGGGCAAGAATGTGATAGTGACTGGAATCGTCTCCTGCGAAAAAGTGGGCGGACCAGTCTACCCGGTGCTGCTGGCGACCGGGGTGACTGTGCTTTAGCCTGACAGCGTTCTTATACGACAGGCGGCGTCGCACGGCGCCGCCTGTTTTTGTACTTGCTTCACAATATCAGCTCTGGTATATTTTCTGATAGAAAATACACAGGAGCGAGCATGGAACGAACCTTCGTAATGATAAAGCCCGACGGGGTGCGGCGTAAGCTCATCGGCGAAATCATCGGCCGCATCGAAAATCGCAACTTCAGCATAGTGGGGATGAAGATGCTCACCCCATCTCGGCAGTTGGTGGAAGAGCACTACGCCGCTCATCGGGGCAAAGACTTTTTTGAGCCTACGGTCGAATTTGTCACCTCCGGCCCTGTGATTGCAATGATAGTGGAGGCTGAAAACGCGATTACGCTTATGCGAACGATGATGGGAGCCACCAATCCTCTCGAGGCAGCCCCCGGCACTATTAGAAGCGATCTTACGGTTAGTATGCGAGAGAATCTTATCCACGGCTCCGACAGCCCTGAAGCAGCGGCGACGGAGATAAAGCTGTGGTTTCCCGAACTATTTGCTGATAAGTAGGTTATGAATATGCTGGTCGCAATCGCAATAGCGGCTCTTGCTGTAATATGGCTGGGTTACACTTACAATCGTTTCGTGCGAGGGCGGAATATGATACGTGAGGCGTGGAGCGGAATCGACGTGCAGCTCAAACGACGCCACGACTTGATCCCGAACCTCGTAGAATCGGTAAAAGGCTACAGCAAGCACGAACAACAGTTGTATACCGGGCTGGCGGATAGCCGCGCAAAAAGCGTCCAAACCAAGGGCGTCGCCGAAAGAGGGGAGATCGAAAATGCGATTTCCGGACAGCTAAAGTCACTTTTTGCGGTAGCCGAAGCGTATCCGGAGCTTAAAGCCCAGGAAAACTTTCTGGCGCTGCAAAAGAGCCTCACTGAGATAGAGGACCAAATCCAATACGCCAGACGATATTATAACGCCGTGGTGCGGGACTACAACATTCGCGTGCAATCGTTCCCCAGCTTGATCTGCGCATCTTTATTCGGTTTCAAGAGCGCCGAATACTTCGAGCTTGAATTCGCGACAGAGCGAGAGGCCGTTAAGGCTGAGTTTCCCTGAGGTGAATTATGAATAATCGCATTGCCGTATTGCTCGTCTTTGTGCTGTTCGCCGCCGCCCTGATTGCGCCTTCCGCAGGCGCCGAGGAACGCATCACCTCGTATAGAAGCGATATCACGGTCAATAAAGATGGATCGATGGATGTAGTCGAAACGATAAAGGTCATCGCCGAGGGTGTGCAAATCAACCACGGAATCTACCGCGACTTTCCTACGCGATACAAAGACCACGACGGCAACAATTTTATGGTGGATTTTCATATCATAAGTGTCACCCGCGACGGAGCCATCGAACCCTATCGTACAACAAGGATGCAAAACGGCGTACGGATCTATATCGGAAGTAAGGATATCGTCGTTCCAATGGGCCGGCATACCTACGGTATCTCGTATAAAACAAACAGGCAGTTGGGGTTCTTTGAAGACCACGACGAGTTGTATTGGAACGCGGTCGGCACGGGCTGGATATTTCCTGTTGATAAAGCGATAGCGGTTGTGACTTTGCCGCCGGGGGTTGTGCTCAACGATATTAAAATGAACGGTTGGACCGGCCCCCAGGACTCTACGGCGCAGAATCTCAAATACAAAGCGTTAAGCGATAACAAGTTCGAGTTCTGGACCACGGCCCCGCTAAACCCTAACGAAGGGATGACGATCTCGGTCATCTGGCCGAAAGGGCATATATCAGCGCCGACCACAACGATGAAATTGAAGTGGTTTGTGCGAGACAATCGATCACTTTTGATAACGCTTTTCGGAACCCTCATTACGCTTGTATATTTTGTTTTTGCGCACGCGAAGGTCGGTGTCGACCCGGATCAGGGAGCAATCGTGCCGCAGTGGGACCCGCCGGACAAATTAAGCCCGGCGGCGGTGCGTTACATCAGCCGAATGGGCTATGACCACAAAGCCCTCACTGCCGCTTTGATAAACGCGGCTGTTAAGGGATATATCGAGATCGTTCAAGTCAAGAAAAAATACGAGATCAAGCGTAAGGGTGTTGACAAAACGGCGCTCGCACAAGAAGAATCCGCTGCGATTGATCAAATGTTGGGCAGTTCTGACTCGATAGCGCTGCAGCAATCCAACAGCACTACACTGCAGCGCGCGATCACCAAATTTATGCAATCGCTGGAAAAACATTATAAAAAGCCCTACTTCACCACCAACACGGGTTATGCCGCTATCGGAACGGTGCTGTCGATTATCACTGTCATAGGGGCTTTGTTCAGCGACCCGGGCGGGCTGCTCGCCGGCGATTTGGCGTTTATCCCTTATCTCATGGTTATATGGAGCGTGGTATCGGTCGTATTCGTTGCAAGGGCTGTGTTTGGCTGGAGGAACACCGGCGGCGTGAGGGGGACATTTGCGGCCATCGGAAAAAGCCTTTTGGCTCTTTTGATTGTCGGCGGAATGATAGGTGTGCTGAAATATGTCTCTTTGCCTGCCACCGTGATCGTCTTCATTGCGCTTGTCCTTATTCTTGTGGTAATCAACGCGATTTACTATCGCCTGCTGAAGTCATATACCCCCAAAGGCCGGGCGGTGGTGGACAAAATATTGGGGCTTAAGATGTATATGACCATCGCCGAGCAGGATCGGATGAATCTCTTGAACCCTCCCGACCGCACCCCTGAGCTTTATGAAAAATTGCTGCCTTATGCGCTCGCGCTCAATGTCGAGCAGCAGTGGTCGGAGCAGTTGGCGGATGTGCTGCAAAAGGCTCAGGCGGAAGGTTATGAGCCGGAGTGGTATAAAGGCCCTGGCTGGACAACTATAGGTGCCTCATATTTCACGACTTCGTTGAGCAGTTCACTATCCGGAGCGATCGCCGCTGCATCGACATCTCCGGGATCCGGCAGTTCAAGCGGCGGATCCTCAGGAGGGGGAGGCTCATCCGGAGGCGGCGGAGGAGGCGGCGGCGGCGGAGGATGGTAGGCCGTCGATTTGCCAAAAATATGGCAGGCTGCGAATGTGTATCTGCAGCCTGCAGTATCGAATTAGTTGAAAAAAGTGAAGGTCAGCGGATATTTATGGGCTCGACCATCTTTGGCCGCGATGGATGCCATAACAACTTCGACCAGCCAGAATATTCCGAGTGCGATTAACACGAATGCTCCTATTACAAGGAACGTTAGCAGCGCACCCACGATGCCATAGATGAGACAGCTCAACTGAAAATTGAGCGAGGCCTTCCCCTGTTGATTTACAAACTGGCTGAGATCTTTCTTCATAAGCCATACCACAAGCGGACCGAGAAAAGAACCAAACGGGATGATCAATCCGGAAAAAGCTAGGAGATGGCACAACATTCCCCACGTTCGTTCTTCTTGCGCCGTCAATTGCGGAGCTGGTGTTTGAACAGACATATTGCCCTCCAAGGATACTAACTATAACTTATACAACAAGCAGCCAGAATCGTCAACACTTTTGTAGAAACATTTGTAGAAACATTTTTACATGCCTTGCGGGCATTCGTAACTCGCGAAGTTGACATTGAGGGGCTGGTTGGGTATGATTCTGCCTTGGGGGCCTGATGGTCTCACGCGGCTTTTGGAGGAATCGATTGTCTGATCTTATGCAAGAATTGAGCGCGCGCGAACGGCTCGTTACACATTATTTCGACCAGCCTCGCTTCAAAGAGTGGTTCAGTCCGGCGGATCTGCGGGAGGCCGTATTCGCATACCTGCACAGAGGCGCAAAGCGGCTGCGGCCGGCGGTGTTGCTGTGGTCTTGCGGAGCGGTCGGTGGGGATGAAGATGCGGCTTTGCCTGCGGCTGCGGGTGTGGAGATGTTTCACACCTGGACTTTGGTCCACGATGATCTGATCGACAATGATGACCTTCGTCGCGGTGGTCCCACTGTGCACAAACTGGCGGCGGATTATGCGCTCGAAAAATTGGGCTACGACAAAGAGCGCAGCAAAGAATACGGCCGAAATATCGCTGTGTTGACTGGAGATTCGCAGCACGGGTGGACGACCAGCCTGTTTTGCGAATGCGCGACCCGGCGCGGGGTCGATGCTAAGGTGATGATCGACATAATCTATCATCTGGAAAGTTATGTGGTAAACACCCTCATCGAAGGCGAGACGCTGGATGTGCAATACTCTCGCACCCCGATTGAATCGCTCACGATGGATGATATTGTGTATATGCTTTGGATGAAAACCGGGGTTTTGTATGAGTTTTCCGCACGCGCCGGAGCTATGATCGGCTTGGGCAGCTCGAATGCCGAGCATCCGTATGTCCTGGCGCTCTCGAAATTCGCCAGCCAATGCGGAACTGCGTTCCAGCTTCAAGATGATGTCCTTGGATTGATGGGAAAAGAGGCCCAACTCGGCAAGCCGATAGGGTCGGATGTGCGAGAAGGGAAGAAGACAACGGTTGTATTTTTCGCCTTGAAGGCGGCAACCGCTGAGGAACGCAGATTCCTGCTTTCCGTGCTGGGGGATCGGGACGCCTCTGACAGCGATGTTCAAAAGGCGACTGAGCTGATGGTGTCGCTGGGAGGGGTAAAAAAAACCACCGACCTCGCACTTTCGCATATACATCAGGCCCTGCCGCAACTTGACGCCATGCCCGATTCACCATACAAATCCCTGCTCGAATCGTGGGCGCATTTTATGATTAACAGGGAGTTTTGAAGACGCCAGATAATTCTTCTGTTGGGGAATAGTGTGAGGGCGAAGTCTTTCGCCGCACACTATCCTTCGAATATTGCACATCATCACGGTTCCGCAGCCGCAGCCTCATCTCCAATGAACAGGAATTAGCGGCGATGTCAATAATTGTTCACCACTAGCCGGCCTTATCGACGCCTTATAATTACGGGGCACATTTCACTCCCCAAAGGAGGATTGATGAGAGCCAAACACCGTAATGCGATCGAGTTGCTGCTTAGTTATCCTGATACTACTGTCGCCGAAATGGTCGGCGTTCGACTGTCGACTTTACGGGATTGGATGAAGACGGAGCGCTTTATGCAGGCGCTGCGGGAGCGCGAGAGAGAGCAAGAGACAGGAGCCAAGAGAATCGCGCGGCAGGCCGTGGTAAACTCCGCCGCACGGCTTTGCCAATTGGCCGTAAACCCGGATAAACCCGATACCAAGGTGCTGGTGGACGTGCTCAAGGTCAGTGGTGTATTCGATCTGGATGGAGACGATCCCGGATCTGCTCTCGCCGAAGTGGTCAAAGCTGTCCGTGAAAGCGGAGAACCTACCAGTGACCAGCCGGAATGACGCACCAAACCCCTTGCGACTGGCCAAGGCGCTGTGGGGATGGGAACCCCATCCAACTCAGCGTGAATGGTTGATTGCAGACGCTCGCGTCAAGGTGGCGGCGTGCGGACGTCGATGGGGAAAGACCGAGGCGGCCGCGATTGACGCCGCCACCACTGCTATTATTCAGCCAGGGTCGGCCCAGATGATCGTGTCGCCGACTTATGACCAGTCCCGACTAATCTTCGATCAGATCGAACGACTGATGATGGGATCCCGCCTGACCCGCAGCCTGACAAAGATCACGAAAACGCCCTATCCAAAGCTGAGTCTTGGCGAGAGCACAATTATGGCGCGCACCGCCGATGATGACGGCCGCAACCTGCGCGGGCACTCGGCGGATCGGGTGATAGTTGATGAGGCTGCCTATGTGCGCGACTCGGTTATAAGTGAGGTTGTCTCCCCGATGCTGGCTGATCGCAACGGCCGCCTGGTGATGATAAGCACCCCGTTTGGTAAGAACCATTTCTATCGAGCATATATGCGCGGCTTGGAAAAAAGCACATCGACGGCGTCGTTCAGCTTTCCATCGTGGACTAACCCTCATATCAGCCGTCAATATATCGAAGCGCAAAGAAGTGAGATAAGCGCCAGACAGTTCTCTGTGGAATATGAGGCTGCTTTTATCGATAATTCAAACTGCATATTTGCGTGGGACGATATAGAGGTGGCCGCGTGTGCGTCTCCTCCGGTGGCTCATGATGTGGTGGTGGCTGGAATAGACTGGGCGAGATATTCGGACTATACGGCGGTGATTGCGATTTCGCCAACCGGGCATGGTTACCGGGTGGTTGCGATGGATAGGTTCAACAAGATGGGCTGGAACAGCCAGATTTCCCGGGTGGTCGAGTTTATGAGAGCAAATAGAATTAGTTCGGCGCTGACCGACTCGACCTCTATCGGAGACCCTCTATTAGAGCAGCTTCGCGGCAGGTTGTATGAGGCAAGGCTGGATGTCGCGGTTGAGGGATACACGTTTTCCAATCAATCCAAACGTGAATTGATCGAACACTTGGGGCTGTTGTTCGCCCACCACTCGATTGCGATCCCGCGCGATGAGCATCTTCTTAGAGAACTGCGATACTACGAATATGAGCTGACCTCTTCCGGCAGCGTTCGGATGAACGGCAGGCAGGGAATCCATGATGATCTGGTGATCGCTCTCGCGCTGGCTTGCAGGCAGGCGCGGGGCTTTTCCGTTGACGATTCATATCTCAGTCACAGCAGCAGACTGGCTGTGGAGGGTTGGTAGGCCAAATCATTTATATGAAGGGAGGAGACTATGACGATTCCATTTTTCTCTCGCTTCGCCCAGAAGCTCTCTCCGTCGCTTCGTGAGACGGCGACTGCTGCTGGAGCGCTGAGCAAGCATATCGCCCCATATAATCCGGACGGGCTGATCGGCAAACGGGGTTATGGGATATATGACCAGATGCAAACGGATGCGCAAGTGCAGGCTTGCCTGACCATCAAAAAGCTTGCGGTGCTGTCACACGGCTGGGAGATCCATCCGGCCTCAAGCGATTCGCGAGATGTCGAGGTAGCCGGTTTTGTGAGGCATGCCCTGGTCGAGATGAACGGGTCTATACTCAATGTGCTGTATAACGCGCTCGATGCGCTCGCTAAAGGGTTTTCCGTGATGGAGATCAACTATTGCGTTTTAGAAAGTGGCGAGCATAAAGGGCGAGTCGGGCTTGCATCGATTAAATCAAAAGATCCGTCGACGTTCTCATTTGATATGGACGAGTATCTGAATGTGCGGAACCTCGTTCGCGCATCGAATGCATTAACCAAGGATGATCCTTTGCCGCCGGGCAAGTTTGTGATCTACTCACACATGCCCAGGTATGAATCACCCTACGGCACATCCGACCTGCGCGCGGCATATAAACACTATTGGAGCAAAGATATCCTCACGCGTTTTATGAACCTGTATCTCGAAAAACACGGATCGCCCACCGCGAAAGGCTCCTACAAGCGCGGCGCGCCAAAGCAGGCCCAGGAAGAACTGCTGCGGGTTTTGGAGAAAATTCAGCAGCAGTCGGCAATTGTGATCCCGGAGGACGTGCAGGTTGAGTTGCTCGAAGCCGGGCGAGCTGGGGAAAGCGGATACCTGCAGGCGATCGAGTGGCACGATAAACAGATATCGCGGGCCATTCTCTGCCAGACTCTCATGACCGACGAAGGGGCGCGTGTGGGCAGCTATGCTCTGGCAAAGGTGCACCTGGATGTGCTTAAAATGTGCCTCCACAAGCTGAAACGCGACCTTGAAGAGGCGGTGATGCGCGAGCAAGTCATTAAGCGGCTGGTGGACTACAACTTCACTGTTGCCGCCTATCCGACATTTGCTCTTGGGCCTCTGGAGGACGCCGACGTGGTTCAGTTGGCGGATGTGGTCGAAAAACTGGTCTCCGGGCAGATTATCAGGCCGGATGAGGGATGGATCCGGGGCTATCTCGGCCTGCCGACGAACAATAACAATGACAAAGGAGAATAACATGAGCGGAACAATCCAACGAGAAGCGAAGCTGTTCGAGGCCGGCAGCTATCCGGAGCGCGGGCTGGAGATCACCGAGGCGGATCTCGATCGAATTATCGAATGCACATCCGAAGCGCCGGTGCGAATCGAGCACTCTGCTACGCCGTTTGACGGAGCATTAGGGGTAGTTAAGTCGCTTTACCGAAAGGGCAGGGAGCTTTTTGGCAAGCTGTGTTTCACAAAGGCTGCGTGGGAGTTGATTCGGGCTGCAGATGCGCGGAGACTATCGGTGGCGATATCGAAAGATAAAAATGCGATCTCTGAGGTGTCGTTGGTGCGGGAGCCGAGAATCGCCGACGCGGCGGTATTCAGTGAGGCTGATTCGTTGATATTTGATGCCGTGCTGTGTTTTGACGCCGGCAAATCCGTGGCCGATGCCGAGGCTGAGAAATTGCGGAAGGAACTGGCAAACAAAGAGGCCGACATCGCGATAGATGAGCTTAAACGTTCCGGCAAACTCTCGCCGTGTGCGGAAGTCTTCGCTCGGGCGCTGTTGCGCAGCGACGACACAAGGGTGGTCACATTCGCAAACGCGCCGACTCCTGTGTCCCAGGTATTCAAGTGGTTCATCGAATCCCAGCCGAAGGTGATAGAGTTCTCCGAGCTTGCTCCCGCGGTCGCAGAGGGTGAGGAGCCTGAGTTGTTTGCAAAGCTGGGGATCACGACCAGTCAGGTGGAAAAGCACAGGGCGCGGTGATTTTAGCCGCGTCGGCCGACTACGCCCCCTAACACATATCCCACAGGCAGCATCAGGGGGGAGACTGCCTCCAGCAAAGCTAATTCCCGGCTGGCTCCGAGGGTGGTGCGCATAATAAACATCCATAGAAACGGAACCACCCCCAGGAAAACAAATGAGGTCAGCAGTATTCTTCGTGCGATTGGTGTGAGGATCGAGGTCGCAAACCCGAGCGCCAGTCCGCTTGCCAGCCACAAAACGCACAGCGAGACCCCTTTAGATGTGTGTTTGGCGAATAACCCAATCACAAAGGCGCAGGAGAGGACTACCAGCACAAACTTACCGGCGCAGCCGGCCAATCGTCTGTAGCCAAGCCCCTCAATCTGGTTTCTAATAGGATCATCGCTCACATTTGCCTCCAAGGGACGCGACTGTTTTAGGCAAAAAATGCAAAAAAGATTAACATCAATATCTTTCCCCTGCGGTTCCAGATTGCGCTATCTCTCGCTTCGTCTACGAAGTAATTAGTTACGTCACACCATTCGCTGGTTTGAAAATACAGCCTTCGCAATTATGAAAGGAGATTACCATGACAGCAACCACATCAGCAAGAGAAGCAAAGCGTAAAGACGGAGAGCTTATCAGCTATCCCATTGCGGCGGTCACGATTCCCAAAGGAGCCTTGGTGAACATCAATTCTGCCGGATTTGCCACCAACGCAAGCGATACCGCATCGGAGACTTTCGCCGGGGTCGCCTATGAGACGGTGGATAATTCAGCCGGAAGCGCGGGGGATACATCGATTCGGGTGCAGACAACCGGCACATTCGTTTTTGTTGACGGCGGAGGCAATGGCGCACAGACCGATACGGGAATCGCGTTCAAAATCATCGACAATCAGACAATCACCGNNATCGTGGCTGGCATCGCAGTCGAAAGCATATCCACTACAAAAGTGCGCATCAGAATCGACCGATACGCAAGCTGACGCAGGTTTAACGGATTGCCAAGTCGAATAAATCGGCTATGGGACTGACTTTTCACGAGATTACCGATGTCAACGACGATTTGCTGCTGCACTGGCTTGATCTTTACGAGGTTTCTTTTCCACCCGAAGAAAAGCTGCTGGTTTCGCGCTTTCTCTGGCTGCTTAAACCGGATATTCTGGAAAAGCCGGATTGCCATCTGCTGGCGGTCCTCGACCAGGGCGGCGAGTTTGTAGGACTGATGTGCTACGACATCGCCCACAGCATCAACGCTTACTCATTGTGGTATTTTGCTAACGTTCCCCAGCGACGCGGCAGTGGACTCGGGGCGGCTTGTTACGCTGAAGTAATTCGCCGAGCAAGCGAAGCCGGCGCGGATCTTTTGGTGTTTGAGGTCGAAGTGCCCGAGGATTCGGCCGATGCCGACATTTCTCGAAGACGCATCGAATTCTACAGACGCCAGGGCGCAAAGCTGGTGCGTGGAATCCACTTCACACAAAAAATCGGTGACCACACGCGGCGAATTCAAATGAACCTGATGGCGCATCCTCTGCGCCCGATCCCTCCGGCGGATGTGCTGGAAGTCTTGAAAAACTACTACGGTGATGATCTGCGACAAGTCGGGGAGGTGTCGCTGGAATAGAATAAAGCCGAACCGACAAACATTCCTACCCCCGCCTGGCACAATCCGTGTCGGGCTTTTTTTGATGCTTTTCCATCACAACCCGAAAGGATATACATTATGTCTTTAACCAGAACCGATACCCCAATACTGCTGGAGGACGGACTTAAGACTGTCTTTTTTGAGGCGCTGGATGCGACGATAGGCAACTATGAGCGCATAACCACAGTAATCACCTCCGAATCCGACCAGGAAACCTACGCGTGGCTCGGGGCCGTGCCGACGATTCGTGAGTTCACCGACGAGCGGATGCCGCTTGGATTGTTGGAGCACGACTATTACATTCGCAACAAGACCTGGGAATCCTCGATAGCGATCGAGCGCACATCGATCGAGGATGACAAATACGGCGCAATCAAGCTGCGTGTGGCTTCGCTGGCTCGCGAGACCAAACGCCACATGGATGAGTTGGTTTTCGGCCTGTTAGGCGGAGGATTTTCTCGCAAATGCTACGACGGCAAGAATTTCTTTGCGACGGATCACGTCGAGGGCGAGTCCGGCACTCAGTCTAACAAGGGCACTGCCGCTTTATCCGCCCCGGCGCTACAGGCTGCCATTACCGCGATGATGAAATATCGCGACGATCGGGGCCGATTGCTTGGCGTGACCCCGGATCTGCTCGTGGTGCCTCCGGACCTGCAATGGACTGCGATGGAGTTGTTGGAGAGCAGATATTGGCCGGGGGAGGGATCGGTGACGGCGAAAACAGCATCCAACGTGCTGAGAGGCAAGCTGGACTTGATGGTGTCGCCGTATCTCACAGACACCAACGACTGGTTCGTATTGTCGACCAAAGGGTTGGTCAAACCGATTATTCTTCAAAGCCGCACTCCCGCCGAATTCGCTGCGCTGGAATCCGGTTCTGAGAACGGATTTATGCGCGATGAGTATCTCTACGGGGTGCGCGCACGCTACAATACGGGTTATGGACTGTGGCAGATGGCCTTTGGAAGCCAGGTCAACTAGCGATATTTGCATCGGGTGCGGCGCGGGTCACGCCCGATGCTGTTTTTTTACAGGAGGCAATATGTTCAATCTCAAAAATACACTTCCGATATCAGTCCACATATCGTCCGGCGGGGCAGCCCGCACCAGGACCGGCGGGGCTGCGATCTCCCTGGACGGTATCAGCGACGGCAGCTTTCAGGTCGTTGCTGCAAGCCGCTATCGATTGTCTTGCTTACCGGGTATGCTTCAAGGCAATCTGCTGTTGATTGGCTATGAAAACCCGATTGACCTGAGTAACTGCTCGTTTATCCTGGACAATGAGATCGCTTTTGAAGACGATGTGCCGGAAGGGACAAGGGTCTACTTCGCAATTGTGGATACTGACGGTTTCACGCCCATAGAAGGTGATGTAAGTGACGTGCTGTATGTTTCATTTTATGGATAAGGAGACGAAATGGCCATATCCATCACTACCGCCGAGGTTAAGCGCAAGGCCGGAATAGATTCTGCCGTCACCACCTTTGATACCGCAATCGGCGCTTTGATCAGTGAGATGCAAGGCCCGATCGAATACTCCATCGCAGATATCTATCTCGCCGATACAAACAACCAAAAGCTGCAGGCCACGCTCAAGCTGGGGATGCTGGAGATCATTACAGGTGAGTGCATTCAACAACTCCGACGCGAGACCGGCGCCACCGAGCAATTCACCATCGCCGGGGTGACAATAGGCCCTCCGGCGGACGGGGGCGCAGATTTGATCAGGCAAGGGGGCGCTCGGCTGGCCCCGTATCTAAAGAGCGCTCTGCCTATGGACTATGAGACGCACTGCATCAGCTCGACGATAGATTCAAAGTTGTTTTTCGGCTGTAAAGAGGAGGTGTAGCAAGGTGCGATTTGTTGACAGGGTTGCGCACAAGCTCGACTTCTTCGGCGAGACGTTTTCCGTAAATGGAAACGCGTGCCAGGGCATGTTCAAGCTCTTGGATACCGGCACGATGAGGTTGTATCTTGACGATATCGAGAGCATGGGAATAACCCATCCGGCTCTGGCGCTGGTAACTACCCCGGACGTAAATCTTGAAATGGGGGACATGATCTCGCGCGACGATCGAAATTATACCGTCTTGAAGATCGCTACTCACCGCATCGGCGGTAACGCAGTGATAAAAATAGCGATTCTCAGCTAGCCGTGTTTATACGCGAAACACCGTTAGCTGAAGAGCGGATTTTGCTCGCTCCCTCCTCTCCTCCCAACTGAAAGGACACATGATGATCGGATTCAACACAATATCCACCCACGACTGGGTTACCCTCGCGGTCGGCCTGACCGGGGCGTTGTCTACGTATCTCAGTCAGAGAGACCGGCTGCCCAAGTGGGCTAGAAAATGGCTCAAGCGTATTGGCTCGCAGCGAATTACCGATGCGATCGAGCGTGCCGGAGCCATCGCTGAACTTTCCCCCGACGAGCGCAGACAGCAGGCGGTTTTATATCTACAGAAGGTGTGTGTGGGCGAACTTGGATTCCCTGTCCCACACAGCATCGCCAATCTGCTTGTGGAACATGTATATCAGCAGTGGAAGCGAGCGCGCAGATAATGATTGTCCCGACGAAAATCTACAAAGCAGCCCTCGACGCAGGCCACGGTTCAAGCCGTGGCCTCGCTCATACCGGCTGTGCCGCTAACGGCCTCGTGGAAGATGACCTTGCACTTGATTTCATCACTCGAATCGGCCATCACGTGCGATTGGCTGGTCATAAGACTACCATCACTCGTACCGATAGTAAGCTCGTATCGCTGGTGGAGCGAGGCAGGATAGCTATCGCTTCAGGATGCGATCTTTTTGTCTCGATTCATATAAACGCCGGGCCTGCGACTGCCAACGGTGTCGAGGCGTTTGTGGCACAGGGGGATAAACGCAGCCAAGCTATTGCACAAAGGCTGGTTGGTCGTGTCATTCGGCACGGCCTGCGGGACAGGGGGGTTAAATGGGATTCTCTGAGTCAATACAGCCGCTTGAAGGTGCTGCGCGACACCTGCCGATATATGCCGGCTTTGATTTTGGAGATCGGGTTTTTGACCAGCCTGCACGACGCCGCGCTTTTGAAAGATAAATATTGGAGAGAGGCGGTGTCGATGGATATCGCTGAAGGTATTATCGCGCCTCCGCCGAAGTGATACAGGAACAACACACGCAGGCGAATCGTAGAGGTATTGATGTACGACGAGAGTAACCAGCCGGCCAAGAAAAGACCAATAATAAACCGCTTGCGGACGGTGTGCGCATGGATTACAGGCGTGCTGCTGCTGATGTGCGGTGTAGGCGTACGGGTCTTTCCTATGACCGCCACCATCAGGGCGCTGCTTTTGGCGACTCTGTTGAGCTGCATTATCACGGGATTTGTGGCCGTGGTTTCGGGCCTTAAGCGCAGGTCGGCGGCAGTCTGGCCGATGGTGTTTTTCTTGGCGCTGCTTATCGTTTGGTCAGTGATGGGAAGCAAGCCGCCCGATATCGAAGCGCTACGGAAGGTCTACTTTAAGCGTCTATCCGCGCTGGTCGGCACTCCGTATCAGATTGATGGCGAGACGAATCTTGGCATCGATTCCGCTGGCCTTGCCCGTGCCGCGTTGTGGCATGCTATGGTTAGAGAAGGGGTCAAGGAGTTCAATCCCCGTCTGTTGGGTCGAGATCTGTGGAATTTCTGGTGGCGCGATATGGACGCGGCGGATATCTATCGGGGCAAGTATGGTTATGCCCGTTCGATCGGTTTTGTCGATAAACTTGCAGGATTCGACACGGAGCATCTCAAAATAGGGGATATGGCGGTGGCCGACGGGCAGCACGTTATGATCTACTATGGAAAAGAAAAATGGATTGAGGCCAACCCGATCGACGGCAAGGTCGTCATAAACAAGGCCCCGGCAAAATCGAAACGCAAATGGTTCAATGAGCCGGTGAGGCTGATTCGCTGGCGCATCTTTGAGGAGAAATGATCCCACAATATCCTGATTCACGTCAGATAACGCTTGAAGACAAGCCCACGTTAGATGCGGTTTTTTTGGCTAATCAACCAGAGATTTCCGCGTATAGCTTCACCAATATCTTTGCATGGCGCGAAATGCACAACTCGACGATATCGCGCATCGACGATCATATCCTGGTGCTCAATTCCACACAACAGCGCCGAGTGTGTCTGCAGCCGCTGGGGGGCGGGCCGGCTAAACCCGTGATTCAAGAGATGATGCGGAGGACTGATCGGCCGGTGGTGTTCGAGCGATTATCCGAACATGTAAAGCCCGATTTTGAAGAGTGCGGATTTACGGTCGAGTCGGATCGCGACAATTCGGATTATGTGTATGCCTCGCGGGATCTAATCGAGCTGGCCGGTCGCAAATATGACGCAAAACGCAACTTCGTCGCCCGCGCTAAATCTCAGATTGATTATGAATATGTGAGAATGGAGGCTGCGGTCGCTTTGGAGTGTGAGGATTTCGCCGATTTGTGGTGTGAGGACAAGATGTGCGAGACCGTCGATGGACTGAGGCGGGAGAGATGCGCGGTGAACCAGATGCTGATTAACTTCGATTCATTAGGCGTAATAGGCGGGGCGATTCGAGTTGACGGGGCTATTGTTGCATTTTCGATCGGTGAACGACTAAACGATGATACGCTGGTGATCCACGTGGAGAAAGCAGATTCCGGCATTGGCGGCCTCTACCAGCTTATCAACAACGAATTCTGCGCCGCCGAAGCCGGGGCTTACAAATACGTAAACCGCGAGCAGGACCTTGGAGTTGCTGGTTTGCGAAAGGCGAAAGAATCTTATCATCCCGTCAGAATGATCCCAACATTTCGAGCCAAAACCCCCTGAGCATTTGCGTCCAATCTGCCGAAACTTCTTTTATATCGACAAATTGTGCGGTGTACCGGAGGCATGTGCAGTGAGTTCAGAATGGTTCGATTATATTGAAGACGATTCGCAAACCAGCGAAGAAGAAATACTCTATTGCCCATATACCAACAGCGACAAGTGTGCGTTGCTGATTAAAGGTTGGCAGCCGCAAGAGCTTTGCAACGTGCTCGATTGCCCTCAGCTCAAACTAATCAAACATACGCAGCCAAAGCGCAAACGCCACCAGGCGGCGTGAGTGCCTGAAACTTAATAACCCGGCCGCCCGCCGAATTCGAGACATGTGTCGAATAGGGCTGCGATGTTCTCCCACGGAACATCGGGTTCAATAACATGAGTTGGCGCGATAAACAGGCCGCCGCCCGTTGTGCACAGGTCGATCATCCTCTTGACCGTCTCCCGGACCTCGGCCGGGGTTCCAAACGGCATTGTTGTTTGCGTGCCGATAGTGCCCCACAGGCTGATGTCTTTGCCGTATTCCCGCTTCACCCAGACCGGATCCATGCACTCAGGCTGAACTGGATTAAGTATGGTCACCCCGATCTCGATGAGATCAGGTATTACCGCCCGGCAGTCTCCATCGGAATGATACCAAATATGAATATCGGGTTTCTTTGATCTCACAGCGGAGTAGATGCTTGCCAGTCGAGGTTTGAGCCATTCTCGCCACATCTGTGGACTTATCATCATCCCCCGCTGGGTCGCGATGTCATCCCCGGAAATATATACATCAGCTCCGCACTCGCCGATATGTTCGGCGTTGGAAATAGCCATTTCAGTTATTCTGTCCAAATGATACGCTGCAATTTGCGAGTTTGAGATCATATCCGTCAGCAAGTTCTCAAGACCTCGCATATACCATGCGCTTTCGAAGATAGTGCCGCCTGCCTGCAGTGGATATGCTATCACAGGCAGCCCTTCGTCGTGAAGTTTCTCCACGCGCTCGCGCAGCCCTTCGCGCCGATATTGGGCATCCAGATCGGGATATGGGTATGCTTCAAACTCCGGGAGGCTGCTTAACGAGTGCATTGGATGGATCATATCCTCGAAATGCAACAGCGGCCCCGGTACCCACCCGATCCCCCATTCATCGGTGCGGTAATTCCGTATGTGTTCCGGCAGTGGATAATATTTGTGATAGCGCGAAAAATCCGTTGAAAGCCGGGTAGGCGCAAATCCGACGCTGCCGAGCCGATCCATTTGGAAATACGCGCCTATATCTTGCTGCGAGGTTTTTTCGTGAAAGCGTCGAATTTGATCGGGAGTAAACGAGCCGGCTCTTGGAATCCACTCCGGGGTCTTGTGATCGAAGCAAGCCAGAAGATTTTCTCGTGGTGTCATTAAATATTCCCCTCATTCTAGTTCCACGGCAGCATTCCGCCTCCTTCATAAATCGAAAAATCCCGGCCACTGGCAGCAGGATTAGTGTATGTGGCCGGGATGTCGGGAGAATATTCAGTTATGGATATTTCGAGGATACGATTTTAGTCCGGTGCAGCTATCACCTCCTCTTATACCGCAGTCATACCGAAGCGGAGATGCTGGTCACTCGATCCAGCCAGATGTCGTCGATATCCCCAACCAAGCGCGCGCCATACATAGGCACATAGTTGACGTCGTGAATGTGCAGCGTCTGGGTTCGCACATTACCGTGTCTGTCGTTGAATGTGACGGTGCAGTTTTTGCCAAGGTAGGTTTTTGCCTCGGGTATAAGCATCTTGCTGCCTCCATAGGTAGGTAATGCCAAGAAGCCGAGCCACCTAAGGCGAA
>LSQX01180314.1_pt2 | contig 17175 bp, 7 predicted proteins | sample 654561 | NCBI WGS metagenome assembly LSQX01 (sample SAMN04489861, study PRJNA283612) | anaerobic digester metagenome | isolation source: 4 biogas reactors fed with cattle manure at either 37C or 55C with and... | place: Denmark: Kongens Lyngby | collected 2014
GCCCAGGTATTGGCATGGCAGAAGATGGCTCCATTTTCCTTAAGGCCTACAGGGAAAGAAGTAATTGCTCCTACTTCCTCATCATAGATTCTGAAAGCCGGATAGTTTAGTAAGAGGCCATGCTCTGTAGCCAGGTATTTATTGACACTCTCCATGGCTTTATGAGCTTTTTCATCTTTAAAGGCACCGGATACAACTGCCCAACTCTGGGTATTCAAAAAGATTTTAGATCCCTCACTTGCTGCAGAACCCAATTTCCTGCCACTATCCAGGTAAGCCCTGATAAACCATTCACCATCCCAGGCTTTACTATCTAGATTAGCCCTGATAATTTCAGCATATTCTTCATAATGCTTCCTATCTTCTTCTGCCCCTTTTCTTGCTGCTATCTCCAGAAACTCCTGGAGAGCCCTATAAAAGAGGAAGGTAGACCAGATACTCTCCCCTTCTCCCTTCAAATTAATACAGTCATTCCAGTCAGCAGCCATACCATAGAGGAACCCTTCCGGCCCCCTATGCTTCCAGGAAAATTCCAGGGCCTGTTTCAGATGTTCATATACAGTACCCTCTCCCTGGTCAGCATAGGGTACCCTTTCTTTAAGGAAATCCATATCTCCTGTTTCCCTTAAATAGGCACCGAGAGATAAGAGGAGCCAGAGGTGATCATCAGAGTAAATTTTTTCCCTGGGAACCCTATTATGGTGACCCTGTTCCAGTACAAGGGGTTGGAAATTGTGGATGGCATAACCCTCACTTAACTGGGCCCGCAAAAGGTGAATAAGTTTTTCCTTTACCTCACCCGGTATGGAGTGGACAACACCCAGGGTATCCTGATTGGTATCCCTGTATCCTATACCATCCCGGCCGCCTGCTTCATTAAAAGAAGCAGACCGGGACCAGTTAAAGGTCATATGGCACTGGTACTGGTTCCAGATATTTACCATGGTATTGACTTCAGCAGATGGGGTCTCACAACTGTAATAACTCATCCTCTCCTGCCAGTATCCCTGTACAGCCTGGAATTCCTTTTCAACAGCTTCTTGCTTACTATATTTCTCCTTATAAGCCTTTCCTTCTTTCTTTGCATCCCCAATACCGACAATAAATAAAAGCCATTTCTTCTCTCCAGGATTCAAGCTTAGCTTATTATGTAAAACAGCACAGGGATTACCCCCAATGGCTATAGAATTAAAACACTGGCCCCTTTCAACAGCCACAGGATTCCCCTCATGATGGTAATTACCTATAAAGAGATCCCGGTCTGTATCAAAACCCGAAACCGGTAAAGTTGAAGCCATAAAAGCTTTTGGTTCCTCTCCCCCGGCAAAAAGCAGGCTATAATCAATGATATCATCAGTATAATCCATCCTACAGGTATAGAGGATATACTGGAAGTTCTTTAAATCCTGCTCAATATTCCAGAAACAAAATTCTCCAAAGGAAAAAACAGATAATTCCCTTGTTTCTGTGGACCTGTTTTCCAATTCCAGTTCCCAGAATTCGATGGGTTCTTTTAAGGGTACAAAAACCCTGTAATTGCTTTTAATCCCTCTATATTCGGAAATAAACCTGGTATAACCCATGCCATGCCTGCATTCTGTCTTATATTCATTAAAATCTTTGGCAACAGGCTGCCAGCTGGCTGACCAGTAATCTCCATCTTGATCATCACGGATATAAATATAACGGCCAGGCCTATCCATAGGGATACTATTAAAACGAAATCTTAATAAACGTTGCAGGGCTGGAGACCTGTAAAAAGAATATCCACTGGCATTATTTGAGACCAAGGCACCATATTCAGGTGTTCCCAAATAATTAATCCAGGACATAGGTGTATCAGGTCTAGTAATAACATACTCCCTTTTTTCATTATCAAAATATCCGTATTTCACTCAAAATCACCCCATCTTTATTTAATCACTTGCTTATACCCCTTTTCATTCCTTTCATTCAATAAAGTTTCTTCATCCTTGCCTAAAATCCTTCTCCAGCTGAGAATATTTAATTAGGAATTGGTAAAATAAAAAAAGACAAGTAAGTATTAGCAAAAATCCTCATAATCATAAAAAATCCTCTTGTTCTTTCTATAAAACACCTCCCAGATGGCAATGTATACATGTATACATGTATTTTTATTCAATCTTTTTTGTTTTTTTTACAGTTTATTATTATAATGTAATAGACATTACTTAAGAAGGTAGGGATAACATGAGAAGAATCGAAGAACTTACCAGAAAAGAGCTTATCCAGCTCAAAAAAACAGTAGACGAGAAGTATGAAGGTTATAAAAAGGAAAAACTGGCTTTAGATATGTCCAGGGGAAAACCCTGTAAAGAACAACTGGATCTTGCCAGAGGATTTTTTGATAATATAGAGCCTCTAATTTCTGAAGAAGGCATAGATTGTAGAAATTATGGTGTCCTGACAGGACTTAAGGAAGTAAGGGAACTATTTGCCGCCTTGTTGGAAGTAGAAGCAGAAGAAGTAATTATAGGGGAAAATTCCAGCCTGGCTATGATTTATGATACTTTTGCCCGGGCCTTTTCTCATGGTGTGGCAGAAGGAGCAATTCCATGGGGAAAACTGGATAAGGTAAAATTCCTCTGCCCCAGCCCTGGTTATGACCGGCATTTCAGTATTTGTGAATTTTTTGGCATCGAGATGATTACAGTCCCAATAAATGAAGATGGGCCAGATATGGATCTGGTTGAAGAGCTGGTCAGTACTGATGAAAGTATCAAGGGTATAATCTGTGTGCCAAAATTCAGCAACCCAACTGGAATAGTCTATTCAGAAGATACCGTTAACCGTCTTGCTGCCATGAAAACAGCAGCTGAAGATTTCCGTATTTTCTGGGATAATGCCTATCTGGTCCATGACCTTTCTGATAAAAAACCTATCCTGAAAAATTTACTGGCAGCCTGTAAGGAATATAATAATCCAGACCGGGCCTATATCTTTACCTCCACCTCCAAGATTACCTTTGCTGGTGCAGGTGTTGCTGTCTTTGCAGCCAGTAAAAATAATATTGCTTATATGAGTAAATTATTATCCATCCAGACCATTGGTTCCAATAAAATCAACCAATTACTGCATTATAGGTTCTTAAAATCAGTAGACGGGATTTTGGAACACATGGAAAAACACGCCCGGATCCTAAAGCCAAAATTTGATCTGGTTCTGGATATTTTTGAGAGAGAACTGGGGGGACTGGGAATTGCTACCTGGACTAAACCAGAGGGCGGTTATTTCATCAGCCTTAATGTCCTGGATGGCTGTGCCAGAAAGGTTGTAGAATTAGCCAGAGAAGCAGGTGTTGTTCTGACACCAGCCGGGGCCACCTTCCCTTATGGCAAAGACCCCCGGGACAGGAATATCAGGATTGCACCCAGCTTTCCTCCTTTAGAGGAACTGGAAAAGGCCATGGAAGTGGTCTCTACCTGTATCAAGAAGGCCTCCCTGGAAAAACTGTTGGAAGAGAAAGAATCAGCAACAACTATTTATTGATTATTAAAAAACCGGCATTGAAAAAATGCCGGTTTCTTGTCTATCTTATTCCTCTTTGATTCTATTATTCTTTATAAGGAAATTCTTTCCCTACATAAAATATTCTACCCCTGCCGCAAAGATTTTCTGGTCTTTTTCACCAGGTATATTCCTGGCCACATTATCTCCTATCCGCTCTGAATGGGCCATTTTACCAAAGATCCTGCCATCCGGGCTGCTAATTCCTTCGATGGCCAGTATAGAACCACCAGGATTATATCTAAGATCATAAGTAGGATTTCCCTCAGGATCAACATATTGAGTTGCTATCTGCCCCTTTTCAATCAATTCCTTTAATACTCCTTCACTGGCCAGAAAACGTCCTTCCTTATTGGCAAAGGGTAAGACAAATTCAGATCCTGTTTCCACCTTGGCCAACCAGGGAGATAAGGTAGAAACAACCCTGGTCCGTACCATTGTTGAAACAAAGCGGCCGATTTTATTGTAGCTTATAGTTGGGGAATCCTGCCCTAATTCCCGGAACTCCCCGTAAGGTAGAAGGCCAAGCTTAATCAAGGCCTGAAAACCATTGCCAATACCGAGAATTAGACCATCCCTCTCCTCCAATAAGCTCATAACTGCTTCCTGAAGAGGAGGTAATTGAAATAAGCTGGCAATAAATTTCCCTGCCCCTTCTGGTTCATCTCCGGCACTGGCACCACCAGGAAGGGCCAATATCTGGGCTTCATTGATTTTCCTGGCCATAAGGTCTATGGATTCCTCCAGCATCCTTCTGTTCAGATTTTTGAAAACAAATTCCTCTACTTTTGCTCCTGCTTCCTGGAATTTATGAGCCAGTTCATATTCTCCCCCTGTTCCTGGGAAAACAGGAATAAAGACTGTAGGTTTAGCAAGCTTGCCTTTAGCCTTTTTCCTTTCCTCCGGGGAATAATAATCTATATTTAGCACCTGTTCCGAAGAACCAGTAAGGGTTTTTTCTGCCCTGGCTGGATATACTTCATCAAGAGGCCTGATCCAACTTTCCAGGGCTTCTTCTAGCCTTATTTCTACTTCTCCTATTTTGAGTACTGCTTCACTGCTGGTCTCTCCCAGGACTATAGCCCCAGCTATAGAGTCTGGTTCTACTCCATCCTTTAACTCCAGTATGATAGAACCATATTCAGGCAAGAAAAGCTCTTCCTCTTTTATATCTCCACTGAAGATATTCTCCTTGAAGGTAAAACCCAGATTATTGCCAAAGCACATTTTACTGATGGTGGCAGCCAGACCACCATATTGAACTGCTGATGCTGCCAGGACTTTTCCTTCTCTGATCAACTGGTAAACCTGGTCATATTTTTCCTTTAGATCTGTAAAATCCGGTAAGGAGTATTTATCCTCTTTCACCCTGAGCCAGATAACCTTGCTGCCGGCTTCCTTAAATTCAGGAGATATAACCTGATGGGCAGGAACTGTATTAACAGCAAAGGCAATAACAGTTGGCGGAACATCCAGATCCTTATAGGTTCCAGACATACTATCCTTACCACCAATAGAGGGAATAGCCAGTTCTGTCTGTACCAGATAGGCTCCCAATAAAGCGGTAAAGGGTTTCCCCCACTTAATCCTATCCAGGCCAGGGCTGCCGAAATATTCCTGCAGAGAAAGGCGGGTCTTTTTGTAATCTCCACCAAGAGCCACAATTTTGGCAACTGCATGGACAAGGGAATAAACCCCGCCATGGAAGGGACTCCACATGAAAAGCTCCGGATCATAGGCATAGGTCATTATACTGGCTGTATTGGCCTCCCCTTCCAGCACAGGTATCTTGGCCACCATTCCGTCTACTGGAGTCAGCTGTTGCTTACCTCCATAGGGTAGGAAAACAGTATTGGCACCAACTGTACTGTCAAAGAGTTCTGCCAGACCTCTCTGACTGCAGACATTCAGGGAAGACAGGTTCTCCAGCCAGGCTCTTTTTAAATCCTCTATATTATAAGGCACTTTCTGTAAATAATTGTCCCCCTCCTCCGGAGACACAAGGGTTACACTGGCCTCCTGGGTAACTCCATTGCTATTCAGAAAATCCCGGGCCAGATCTACAATCAACTGGCCCCGCCATTTCATCTGGAGCCGGCCAGTATCAGTAACTACAGCTACAGGTGTAGCCTCAAGGTTTTCTTCCCGGGCTGCAGCCAGGAAGGCCTCCAGGTTATCCTGATCGATAACTACTGCCATCCTTTCCTGGGATTCAGAAATAGCCAGTTCTGTACCATCAAGGCCAGGATATTTTACAGGAACAGCATCCAGATCTATCTCCAGGCTGTCTGCCAGTTCCCCTATTGCTACAGAAACTCCGCCAGCACCGAAGTCATTACATTTTTTTATCATTTTACTGACTTCTGGCTTACGGAATAAGCGTTGAATATTCCTTTCAATTAAAGGATTACCCTTCTGTACCTCTGCACCAGAGCTGGCCAGGGATTTTTCATCATGTTTGCGGGAAGAACCAGTGGCCCCACCACAGCCATCCCGGCCGGTTCTGCCACCCAGGAGAATAATCAGGTCACCTGCTACAGGGGACTGGCGGACTACATTTTCCACCGGAGCTGCAGCTATAACTGCCCCACACTCCATCCGCTTGGCCAGGAAGTTTTCATGATAGACCTCTGCTACCTGGCCGGCAGCTAAGCCGATCTGATTCCCATAACTGCTATAACCCAGGGCGGCCCCTGTGCTGATTTTCCGCTGCGGCAATTTCCCCTCCATAGTTTCTTCAAAGGGGGTACGGGGATCCCAACTACCACTTACCCGCATGGCTTGATAAACATAGGACCTGCCAGACAGGGGATCACGAATAGCTCCACCCAGACAGGTGGCTGCTCCACCGAAGGGCTCCATCTCTGTAGGATGGTTATGGGTCTCATTCTTGAACATCAGGAGCCAGTTTTCTTCCTTTCCATCTATCTCTACCTTGATCTTGATACTACAGGCATTGATTTCCTCTGATTCATCCAGGTCTGCCAGTAATCCTTTCCTTTTTAGTTCTTTCATCCCGATTGTGGCCAGGTCCATCAAGGTAATTCCAGGAATACGGGGGGAGGATACACCGGTATCCTTTCCTGTGTCACCTACCCTGCCATTTTCACTACTCCCTTTTTTCCTGTCACTATAGACAGCCTCCCTGCTTTCCAGATATCTCTGATAAACTTCCTTGAAAACAGGGCTATAGAAACCATCCCTGATCTCAATATCCACCAGTTCGGTCAGGAAAGTAGTGTGCCGGCAGTGATCTGACCAGTAAGTATCCAGTACCCTGATTTCGGTCAGGGTCGGATTGCGCTTTTCTCCCTGGAAATAAGTCTGAACAAAACGCAAATCTTCTATAGACATGGCCAGACCCAGGTCATTATGTAAAGACTCCAGCTCACTAAAAGTCATCCCGGTAAAATTATCAATACTGCCTACCTCTTCCGGATACCCTTCCTCCAATTTTAGGGAAAGGGGCTTATCCAGATTAGCCTCCCTGCTTTCCAGGGGATTTATACAATATTCCTTTATCTTCAGATACTCTGGCCTGGAAATATCTCCAGCCAGCAAAATTAGTTTTGCATAACGCAACTCTGGCTTTTGGCCTTGATTTATCAATTGCAGGCAATGGGCTGCCATATCAGCCCTTTGGTCATATTGGCCTGGCAAAGATTCAATAGCCAGCAGCTGATATTTATCAGGAATAATAAAATCTTCTTCATAAAAATCATCTACAGGGGTTTCAGCAAAAACTGTATTCCTGGCCTTTTCATAAACATCTGCTCCTATGCCCTCTATATCATAACGATGTATTACCCGGACTTCCTCCAGGCCTTTAACCCCTAAAAAATCCCTGAATTCTTTCAGTAAAGACTCTGCTTCAACGGCATATCCGGCTTTCTTCTCAACAAAAATTCTCCTAACTCCTTCCGCCATTTAAACCACCTTTCTCTGTTATTGTTGTAAGACTACCTTCCTTATACTAACAGAACTGCCCTTTCATTTATCACCCCACAGAAATAATTTACCTTTTATTATTCTCCACAATATTCCTAACTCCTTTAAATAAAATAGCAAAAAGTACAAGGATAATAATTTCAATTAAAATTCCTCTTTAGGAACCGGAGAGGTCACTGCTCCTGATTTCATAAATCTCACCTGGCAAGCTGTCTATAGTAATAACTCCTCCATCTCCCTGGCTTTCTCCTATTACTTTGTCCTGCAAATAAACCTTAATCTTTTCCCTGGTTCTAAGGTGGCAGATATTATCTCCTTCTACCTTAAGCCAGGCTTTAACAAGTCTATGGTCCTTCCATTCCATGCTTAATTCAAACCCACCCCTGAGACGGAGGCCTTTTACCCTGCCACTGGCCCAGGCAGATGGCAAGGCTGGCAGTAAAGTAATTAGCCCATCATGGCTCTGTACCAGCATTTCGGCTATAGCTGCAGTAGCTCCAAAATTGCCGTCTATCTGGAAGGGGGGATGGGTATCAAATAAATTAGGGAGGGTAGAGCATTTTAAAAGTTCCAGGAGGTTTTCATAGGCCAGTTCCCCTTCCTCCAATCTGGCCCAGAGATTGATGATCCAGGCCCTGCTCCAGCCAGTATGGCCTCCTCCGTGTTTTAGTCTCCTCTCCAGGGTTTTCCGGGCTGCCCTGGCCAGTTCCGGGCTTTTGCTAACAGAAATCTGACTACCAGGGTAGAGGGCAAACAAATGGGAGATATGGCGGTGGCCTGGTTCTGCTTCCTCATAATCCTCCAGCCATTCCTGAATCTGACCATATTTACCGATTTTTATTTCCGGTATTTTTTCCAGGCTTTTCTCTACTTCCAGAACAAATTCATAATCTTTTTTACCTGTAATGGCACTGGCCTTGATACAGGCATTAAATAGTTCAGTTATAATCTGAAAATCCATGGCTGCTCCCTTACAGAGGCATCCCTCTTCTCCATCAGGCAGGATATAGGTATTTTCAGGTGAAACAGAAGGACAGGTCACCAGATAACCAGTTGCCGGATCTTCAATTAGATAATCAAGGAAAAAGACAGCAGCTTCCTTTATGGTTTCATAGGCCTTTTCCAGGAACTCTTTATCACCGGTAAATTGGTAATGTTCCCAGAGATGGAGGGAGAGCCAGGCAGCTCCCAGGGGCCAGTAAGTTGCAGGTATATAGATATCCTGGGGGGCAGTATCAGCCCAGATATCTGTATTATGATGGGCTGTAAAGCCCCTACAGCCATACATTTTACGGGCTGTTTTCCGTCCATTTATCCGCATTCTCTCCAACAAGTCAAATAGAGGATAATGACATTCAGAAAGATTACAGATTTCTGCTGGCCAGTAATTCATCTGGGTATTAATATTGATGGTATACTTACTATCCCAGGGTGGGGCAAAACTATCATTCCAGAGTCCCTGCAGGTTTGCCGGTAAAGAACCTGGCCGGCTGCTGGAGATCAAGAGATATCTGCCAAAGTGGAAATATAGGGCCATTAATTGCAAATCCTCTTCCCCTTCCCGCAGTCTCTCCAATCTTAAATCAGTAGGCAAGAGGGACAGGTCTTCCCCTGTAGCAAGCCCAAATTCCAGTTCCACCCTGTCAAAAAGTCCTTTATAATCTCTAACATGATCTTCTTTTAGGGCTGGATAACCCTTTTCCAGGGCATTTCTGATTCTATCTTCACAGACCAGCTGGGGATCCTTATGGCGGAAGGAAGTCTCTGCCGCCAGGTATAAAACCACCTCATCGGCATTTTTCACAAGGAGGTTTTCCCCTATAGTCTCCACCTGGCCACCCTTATTTACTGCTTTAACCATACAGGAAAAGCTTGAACCTCCTTCTCCCCCACAGTGCCCCTTCATCAATAAGGAAGAGGAATCAAGGGCTAACAGCTGATCCAGCCATTTACTCCTATTTAGATTGAGGCGGAAGGAAAGGGCCCCCTCCTGGTCTGCCTTTATCTTCATCACAATTATTCCATCTACAGCAGAAGAAAATACCTCTCTTTCATAATTTACTCCATTACAGTGATAGGAAACCCTGGCCATGGCCTGGTTTAAATCCAGTTCCCGGTAATAGTTTTCATACTCAGCCCCTTCCCCTTTAAAGAAAATATTCATTTCCCCCAGGGTCTGGTAAGTTCTCTGTCCTTCCGGTATGCCGGAAAGGGCCAATTTAGCCAGCTCCTCTGCTTCCTGTAAACGGCCAGCAAAGATCAATTCCCTGATCCTGGGCAGATGTTGAGCTGCTGAGGGATTATTCCGGTCACGGGGACCACCATACCAGACAGAGTCTTCATTTAACTGCAGTTTTTCTTTAAAAACTCCGCCAAAGACCATGGCTCCCAATCTGCCATTACCAATTGGCAGAGCTGCATTCCAATCTTTTGCCGGTTCTTTATACCACAATCTTAAGTCTTTCTTTCCTGTATCCATTATTTCACCTCCAGGTATTTTAAGCCAGAGCCAGGCTGTCATTATAAGTATTAAAGACTCATTATCTTTCCTAAACCCTTCTTTAAATAACTTTGGCAAAAATAGTCTTGATACTCTCAGGGTCCACTTCCAGTAAATACTGTTTAAAAGAGAAGGTCTCTCTAAGCAGGTTTAATAATCTCCTTTCCTGAACCCTATAATTATCCTCCTGGGGCTTTTGATTTAATCTGACTATATAGTAAGCAGGATTAAAACTATTGAGAGTAATTAATCCTCTGGCAGCAAGATAAGATAAGCCAGCAGCAATGCTTTCTTCCATCTCTCCAGTTTTAGCTGCTATCTGATAAAGATCCAGCTGGCCCCCTTTTTTATTTGCTGCATATTTTATAAGGCTCCTGAGTTTTTTGATAAAAGTACTGGCATTATTTAGGTCTCCTTTATTATAGGCCAGGACAAGCCGGGCAGGCCTGTTGGCATAGATTAATTCTTTAAAGATAGCCAGGGAGGGTGGACAGCTAAGGAGGACCAGGGTCCTGAAAGAGCTACGCTGGTAACGGTTGATAACTTCTTTCCCCTGGATTTTTTCCAGGCCTTCATAATAATAAACAGCATCAGGAAAATCAGGAAAATCCCTTCCCTCTCCTTCCCAGTCCCGCAAATCAATAATTTCTAATTCCTGGCCCCTGCTTTCTGCAACAATTTCCGGCCTTTTTTCAGGTATTTCCAGGTGAGCATCCCGGGTACTGCTGATAATTTCCTCAACAAGGAGCTGTAATTCCCTTTTGCCCTGGAAATCATTAATTCCAGGAGAGTAAACCAGGTCAACTACAGGGGGGATTTCCTTTTCCCCAGCCCACCACCAGATAGCCGGATACTGAACACCATTCTGGGCCAGAAGGAGGCGGAGGTGCCTCTTGCCTGTTGTAGGCCGGCTATAAAGAACTTCTGTAGAGTAAGATACAAATTTAGGGGCAGGGTTACCCTCACCAAAAGGGGCCAGTTTCCTTAAGGCATAGTAATCCTCAAGGCTAATTTGATCCAGACTCAATTCTCCATCAACAGCAATCCTTCTTTCTACCTTTACCAGTTCTGCAGTTAAGCTCTTTTTAATCTCCCGTCTGAAATTAATCAGCTGGTCCAGGTCCAGAGAAAAACCTGCTGCTCCAGCATGGCCGCCATACTTTTTCAGGTAGAGACCAGTTTCCCTTAGGGCCTTATAGATATGAACCCCTGGTATAGAACGGGCTGAACCGGTAATAATCTTCTCACCCTCCTTCTGGCACATTAAGAGGACAGGAACCTGATAGTCTTCAGACAATCTGCCGGCAGCTATGCCAATTACTCCTTCATGCCAGTGGGGCTGATAGAGGACAATGGCTTCTCCTGCCTGGTAAGGAGAAAGCATTTCTCTGGCCTCTTTAATTAGGTCTTCCTGGAGTTCCTTCCGTCTCTTATTGGCCTCATCCAGCTCCAGGGCAAGTTCCTTTGCCCTGGCCTCATCGTCTGTCAGGAATAACTCCACCGCCAGATCTGCCTTCTTTATCCTGCCTGCCGAATTAATTAAAGGGGCCAGGCCAAAGGCAATCTCTTCTTCGGTAATATTATCCAGCTTATCTATCCCGGCTATTCTGTATAATTCCTTTAACCCACAGCGCCGGGTACCAGGTAATAAGGGTAGGCCCTTCTGCAGGAGGTAACGATTTTCTCCCTGTAAAGGAACCACATCAGCTACAATGGCCAGTACCAATAACTCCAGAAAACCCTCCTGCAGGTCCTCCCGGCCAAGTTTATCTAAAATTGCCAGGGCCAGAAAATAGGCTATCCCTGCCCCTGGCAGGTTATAAGCCTTGTGCTGGCTGTCCAGCAATTTCGCTGTCAGGATAGTATCTGCTGGAGGCAGTCTATCAGGTAAATTATGATGGTCTGTAATTATTACTTTTAATCCCAGCTCTTTAGCCAGTTTTACCTCTTCATAGTTGGATATACCACAATCACAGGTTATTATTAAATCTACCTCTCCAGCCAGGCCCCTGATGACCTCCTTATTCATTCCATAGCCTTCTGTAAACCGGTCCGGAATATGGTAGATTACATCTCCACCAAGTTTTCTTATAAGCTCTACCAATATAACCGTAGAGATTACCCCATCTACATCATAATCACCATAGATACAGATCCTGGCCCCCTTTTCAAGGGCAGCCAGGACCATTGCCAGAGCTTCCTCTATCTGCGGAAAAGCAGAGAATTCTGTGGCCTGGTAGTAACCTGGCTGGAGAAATTCCCTTACCTTATCTGCTGTATCAAGACCTCTCTGGAGCAGGATTCTGGCTAAAAGGCGGTTTCCTCCCACTTCCTCCTCCAGCCATTCCGGTATAATTAGATCTTTTTTATAGCAAATCTCCCTCTTCATAATATCCCCTCAAAGATACTAAACTTATTTAAAATCCTATTTCCTCAATACTTTCCCAATCCAGGTCCAGTTCCAGATCATCTTCTTCCATTTCCACCAGTACCGGCCTTTTGTTAAAACAGATAGACCGGTACTCACAATAGAGGCAGATACTGTCATCATTTACTGCTTCAAAGTCACTATAGGCCAATTTCTTTATTTCTCTAATCCTTTCCTGTAAAAAGACTTTGTCTTCAAGAAAGCTCTCCTTATTATAAGGAATAAGCCTCTGTTCCTGGGGAAAACGGGGATTCCAGTAAATAAGTGCAAATTCTGTAGGGTCCTGGTCCAGAAACATATCCAGGGTCTCCTGGAGGACATAGAGATAGACCCTTGTCTGGAGGCTATAGCGGTAATCGATTTCCAGCCCAAAGGGCTTCCTGTTGGTCTTCCAGTCATAGATGAGGACCTTGCCCCTTTTTTCATCTATATAGAGCAAATCAAATTTAGCCACTACTTTAAAACCTGCTTTATTAACCCTGAGCTCATATTCAGGATAAAATTTATCTTCACTATTATAGGGACGGAAAGCCCTTAAATTGTCAAACCAGCTTTTTAATTCACCAGGTAATAATTTATCATCTATGGTTTCCCCCCTGCTATAATAACGCCAGGCCAGCTGGTGAAAAAGCTCCCCCTTTTCCAGCAATTCTTTCATTTCCTGATTTCCTCCCCAGTCCCGGGGCCAGAATAAGCCATCCAGATAACGGCGGCGAAACTTCAGGGGACATTTTTCAAAATAAAGTAAAGCCAGCTGGCTAAAAAACAGGTCATCAAGTTTTCCCGGCATAGGCCTCCCTCTCCTTTCTGATAAATTCAGCCAGAGCCTTGAAAGGAGCTGCTGGCTCAACTTGCCTGCTACCCCCATTATCAAATATTATTTCCTGATGGGCAGTCAGGAGGAGGTTCTTCCTGGCCCTTGTTATAGCCACATAAAGTAAGCGCAACCTTTCTTTGATAAACTCCAGATTGGCTTCTCTTCTGGGGTCTATTTTCCGGGGATCCCTTTCCCGGGAATCCCCTGCCGTCTTTTCGAAAGATTTAAGAGCTACTCCTTCTTCCTTGCCTCCTTGCCCCTTATTTCCTTCCCCTTCCAGTCCAGCTATTTCCTCCCTGGCTGCACTGGAGAAAAGGAGTTGTTTTAAATTGGCCCTGGCCACTGCCACTGGATTACTATATTCATCTTTCAGATAATAGTAATCAGAACGGAATCTATCATAAACAGTTGAAGGAAAATTGTCATCTGTCAGATAAAGAATATATACTGTATCCCATTCCAGACCCTTGGAACTATGGAGGGTAGTCAGGGTAACAAGTCCCGGCTCCGGTTCATAACTCTTCCGGTCATAAATCTTGCCGGCAAAATCCTTCCAGGAATCCTCCAGGCGGGGCAATTCTGCCACAATCTCCGGCAGCTTCCATTGGGGATTCTGATCCAGCTCACTTTTGATCTGTAAAGCCATATTTTGGGCTACTGCCAATTCCTCCTCTTTCAATTCCATCTGTTCGGCAATAAAGAGGATCAATTCATCTGGCGGCAGCTTGATACTGGCATCCAGCCAGAGGCGGAGTCTTTCCAGGACTCCTGAAAAATCATCCAGCAGGTCCTGGGGGATTATTTCCTTGATCTTTTCCTGCAGGAAGATCCCTCCCCCCAGGGGATAAATAAGATCTTCCAGATTGAATTCTTCAGCAATATTGTCAATAAAATCTAGCTGGACCTCCTCTTCCAGTTCTTCCACCGGAAATAAGCCCTTTACCACTCTAATGAAACTATCTTTTTCCAGCGGTTCTGCCAGAAACTTTAAGAGCCGTTTAAAATCCTGGATGGTCTTTAACTGTTCTGCACTCCGGTAGGCAGGGCTCTCATATTTAATCCCCAGTTCCTCCAATTCCACTACTAATTCCTCAATAATATAATTGGCAGGAACCAGAATTGCTACTGTATTTTCCGGATGTTCCTTGATATGGCGTGCTGCCAGCTGGGCCACCATTCTGATTTCCTCTTCTGAAGTAGAATAAAGCTTGCTGGCAATTGTATAATTATCAGTTACCGGATTAGGAAAAGGATCCCCTGCCTCTACCGGGTGAATATATTGTTCCTCCAATGCATCCCTGCATTCCCTTTGGGGGTGCTCCTCCCGGGACCACCTGACCAGGTAATTGGCCAGATTAATTATATCTACTGTGCTCCTGCTGGAATAGAGGATGGAGCACTTTTCAACAGCCTTACTGGCTGAATAATTACGGAATATTTGTGGATTGGCACTGGTAAAGGTACCCATGATAGCCTGGTTGGAGTCTCCTACCCGTAAGAGATTTCCCCCTTCTCCGGCCAATAAAGACAGGATCCTGGCCAGCAATTCATTGGAATCCTGGGCCTCATCCTCAAAAACATAGGTATATTTTTTTTGTAGCCTTTCCAGCAATAAAGGGTCTTTCTCCAGTAAATTCAGGGCCTGTCTGACCAGATCATCAAAATCCAGCAAGCCCTCTTCTCGCAATACCTTGGCATATTCCTGATAGATTGAAAGGGCCCAATCCAGATAGGAATCAGGCTGACAGTATTTTTTCAATATCCTGACTTTGTCCGGGTCCAGATCATAAAGTTTAAACCAGGAAAGCATGGCCTTGATAAAACCAGGAAAATCAGTCTCTCTCCATTTTTTCAGAGCCCGGTCATAACCCTGTCCTCCAGGAGAATAATCAAAGTATCTTAAAAAAACCCTGTGGTTTTCCCTTAGCCAGTTATCCACTAATAGCTGGATTAACCTGCCCCGTAAAGAGGAGTCAATTATATTAAACTCATCATTTACTAATAGGGCTTCCGGCTTTTCTTTTAAGATGCTGTAAGCCAGGGAATGTAAGGTCCGGACATCATAACCCCTATTTCTGGGTAAGCCCCTGGCTTCCAGAAAATCGCCTATTCTGGCCCTGAAATTAGCTACAGCTGAATTCATGTAGGTAACTATAAGAATCTTGCCCTTACCATTATATCCTTCTGCAATCAGATCAGCAGCCAGGTAAGCCATGACAGTGGTTTTCCCTGCCCCAGGTACAGCAGGAACTGCCATATAACCTTTGCGGTATTGGGCCACTTCCTCCTGCCCTGGTCGTAATTTTATCATCAGCCAACACTCCTCCTTATCTGCCTCTTCCTGAACAGGGGTCTATCTCCCTTAATTGAATATACCAGATTATATAATTGGATCTAAGAGATTATAGCAAAGAGCAAATTTCTGCCAGCCTATCTGGCCAGAAACCAGCCAGACAACTGGCCTTCCTGCTCCCAACCCCTGCTGTTTAGATAACTATCTGCCAGATAGATACCGGCAGTCACTTTACTTAAAATACTCTGCAAATAAGCCAGTAACTGCTCTTTCCGCAATTCCTGGTCCACTGTGTCATCCCAGTGGCTTTTTTTCCCCCACTGGGGTGAAAGTATATAGGGGTTAAATAACTCTTTAGTAGAACCCCTCAACCAGTTTTCACTGGAAATATCCAGAAGGAAGAGATATTTAACACTTTTTATCTCCGGGGAAAAGAGAAACTTATAGGGGGTTGTAAGGATAAGGGTTTCTTCCTCTGTATCATTATAAAGAACCTCAGCGGCCAGGGTACCATTATAGATGAGGTCAATAAAGTGCTTGCCGAGCTCTTCTTCCGGAATATCCTTAAAATTCTTTACTACCTTCTTGAATTTGGCAAGAGAATCAATCATCTGGCGGCAGGCTAATATATCTGCCTGTGTAGGGGATAAGGGGGAAAGTAATTCAGCAAAAACCAGCTGGAAAAACTCCTCCAGTTCCGGCACCTTATCCTCCTTTTCCAGCAACCAATCCCGGAGATAATCATATCTGGCAGAATTATCAAAACTTATCCTGGCCCGGAAATTGATATTATCCAGTGGCGGTAAAGCCAGTTTATTGGCAATAATCTCTTCAGCCAGGAGGCTGCTACGAACAGGATCCAGCTTCAGAAGAAGGCTCATGGTCTGTTGGAGAGAAGAATAATTTATATTCATTTTCCATTGGGGATTAGCTAAAAGGGTAAGGACAATCAGGGCCTGTGAAAAAGGGAGATCCACCAGGCGTTTAGTCCGGCTGAGGTTGGCAAAAGAATAACCCTGTCCACTAATATAGCGTTCCAGTGTAAATTCCATAACCTTATCTACCAGGGGAGCAACCAGGACTATTTCAGAAGGTTTCAAGCCTTCAGCCAGTAATTTGACTACCTCTTCTCCAGTCTTGTTTAACATATCTCCTCTTAACTCTGTATAGATTTCTTTTTTGATAAAAGAATTATCTTCTAAATAAGCATCTTCAAAGATAGCCTGATAGAGGGCTTTAGCCAGTTGGCGGGCTGCCGGAGAGGATGTATAGGATTTTTCCAGTTCCTCTATCTGGCAGAGAGGAAAAAAGACTTCTCTGGCCAGTTGGGGATTCCCACCAAAAAACCTGTTTATACCTTCTTCTGGATTAAAGCTGAGATATACTCCTGGAAGTTTTTTTAATAAATATAAAAAAAGATTCTGGGCAGCTGGAACAAACTTCTCCAGATTATCTACAAAAAGATAAGTATAGCGTTTTTCAAGTTCTCCTAAATATTTCTCATTCTTTAATAGATACTTATTATATAATTCCACTGTCAGGGAATAATCCATTATCCGGTTATCAAGGCAAAACTTGCGGAAGGTTTCCATAATGGCAATTGCTTCCTTAAAGACAGTGATCTTCTCCCGATCATCTCCAGCCCAGGCCAGGAGCCTTCT
>LSQX01213579.1_pt1 | contig 17174 bp, 16 predicted proteins | sample 654561 | NCBI WGS metagenome assembly LSQX01 (sample SAMN04489861, study PRJNA283612) | anaerobic digester metagenome | isolation source: 4 biogas reactors fed with cattle manure at either 37C or 55C with and... | place: Denmark: Kongens Lyngby | collected 2014
AAATTTATTGTGCCGTCCATATCAAACAGAAAGCATTTGATGCCTTTCAGCCTTTCCATGTTCTGCATTAGCATTTCTCCTTTGTTATTTAAAATCCGGTCACATTCATTATAAGCTATCGGCCGGGCGCGGTAAAATTTTCCCGTTGTTTTTTCCCGTCAAATAGCCGATAATATAATGACAATAAACATTCAAGGGGGAGATCGGATGGGTACAGCTACCCTGGGCCATTTCGCAGCCTTTTTCACGGTCATTGTCTGGGGAACGACTTTTATCTCCACTAAAATACTGCTTCTTGACTTTACACCCTTGGAAATCCTATTTTTCCGTTTCACCCTCGGCTTTTTGGTTCTCTGCCTGGCTCGGCCGAAGCGGCTGGTGACAAAGGGTCCGGCTGAGGAAAAATATTTCGCTGCCGCGGGCTTATGCGGCATAACACTCTATTTTCTGCTGGAAAACATTGCCCTGCTCTATACTTACGCCTCCAACGTCTGCCTCATTCTTGCCTTCGTACCTTTTATGACGGCCCTGGCAACAAAATACCTTTGCGGCGAAGAATCTCTCAGCCCGAATTTCTACGTCGGTTTTTTCTCTGCCTTGCTGGGGGTTGTACTGATTGTTTTTAACGGCAGCGTGATTTTAAAACTTAATCCGATTGGCGACCTGCTGGCCTTTCTGGCGGGAATTGTCTGGGCGATGTATTCCGTTCTGCTGCGCAAGATCAGTTCCTTTCATTACGACACTGTCCTTTGCACACGCAACATCTTCGCGTACGGTCTTATCCTGATGCTGCCGGCGCTGTTCTTTATGGATTTTGAGTGGGGTCTTTACCGCCTTGATGACCATGCAAACCTCTTCAACCTGCTCTATCTTGGCGTAGGTGCCTCGGCGCTCTGCTTCGGAACCTGGAGCTGGGCGATCAAGATTTTAGGACCTGTCAAGACAAGCATGTACATCTACATCACCCCCGTCGTCACCTTGATTACCTCCGCCCTGATCCTCGACGAGAAAATTACCTGGATCGCCTTCGTCGGAACGCTTTTCATTTTTTCCGGCCTGTTTATCTCCGGCCGTAGAAATTAGCTTTTCCCCCTGAAGTTTCAATTCAACCTGCTGAAACGAGGTGTTAATTTTGTTTGACAACATGAAGCTGTTTCTTGTGCTTGCCGCCCTTGCTGCCGTCCTTGTCTTCGCCGCCGGCTGCAGCGCCGGGCCAACCGCAAATACCGAAATCCAGGAAGGAACCTACCAAAAAATCGCAGCCTCCGCAGTGAAGGAGCGCCTTGACAAAGGTGAAAAACTAATCATTCTCGATGTAAGAACCAGGGAGGAATATGACTCCGGCCACGTTCCGAACAGCATTCTGCTTCCCTATGACGAAGTTGGCGCCAAGGCATCAGCCCTGCTGCCCGACAAGAAGGCAACTGTCATCGTTTACTGCCGCAGCGGCAGGCGTAGCGAAATTGCCGCCAAGGATTTGCTGGCCATGGGCTACTCAAAAGTTGCCGATATGGGCGGCGTGAACAACTGGCCCTACGGCGTGGTCAAATAAAAAACAAAAACAGAGGCAAAATAGAATGAATCTATTTTGCCTCTGTTAATTTTTAGCCTAAAAGCATTCTGTCATTGTCAAGAACATTGCCGCTCGCTTTTTCAAACATGGACAGGAGGTCGGGGATGGTAAGATTTTCCTTCTGCCTGCCTTCGGGGTCGATGGTGATCCGGCCGTCATGCATCATAATCAGCCGATTGCCGAAACGCAGGGCGTCTCGCATGTTATGCGTAATCATCAACGTTGTCAGATGATAGCGACGGATAATGTTCTGTGTAAGCCCCAATACCTTCTCGGCCGTCTTCGGATCAAGCGCCGCCGTATGCTCGTCCAAGAGCAGAAGCTTGGGCTGATTAAGCGTTGCCATTAAAAGCGTGAGGGCCTGCCTTTGTCCTCCTGAAAGAAGTCCCACTTTGTCTGACAGGCGGTCCTCAAGTCCGAGGTCAAGCTCCTGCAATAACAAGCGAAAATGTTCCCGGTCTTCTTCCTTCGAACTCCAGGCAAAAGTAGGCATCCTACCCCTTCTTGAAGCTATTGCAAGGTTTTCTTCAATCATCATGCCGGCGGCCGTTCCCATCATCGGATCCTGGAAAACGCGGCCGATATATTTTGCCCTTTTGTGTTCGGGCTGCTTCGTTATATCGTCGCCATCGATGACGATTCTGCCTTTGTCCACTGAGAAGACTCCGGCAATCGAATTCATCAGCGTAGATTTGCCTGCCCCGTTGCCGCCGATGACGGTGACAAAGTCGCCTGACTTCAGATGAAGAGTCAAATCCTGCAACGCTTTTTTCTCGTTGATGGTCCCGGGATGAAAGGTTTTGGAAATATTTTCCACTAATAACATTATTTCACCGCCCTTCGTCCGTCGATATTCTTCTTGAAAAGCGGCATCGACAAGGCAAACGCAACCAGAACGGAGGTGAAAAGTTTGAGGTCGTTAGGCGGCATGCCGAGCTGCAGCACCAAAGCTATGACGAAGCGATAGACGATCGATCCTAAAACGACAGAAATCAGACAATTTCTAAAGCTTCTGGTGCCAAACAGCACTTCTCCGATAATGACGGAAGCGAGGCCGATAACGATGGTGCCTGTTCCCATGCCGACATCGGCAAAACCGTTACTTTGCGCAATGAGTGCGCCGGAAACGGCAACCAGCGCGTTACTGATTAACAAACCGATAATGATGGTGCCGTTGGTGTCAATGCCCTGCGCCCTGATCATTTGCTGGTTATAGCCGGTGGCGCGTATCGCGGCACCTATCTCCGTACCGAAGAACCAGTACATCAAAGCACCGAACAGGAAGGTGCTGACAAGACCGATGACAAACACGGATTGGGCGTTGTTCAGACCGAACTCCCTGATAAACGAGAAAACCGTATCTATGCGCAGCAGGGAAAGATTCGCCTTGCCCATGACCCTGAGGTTAACGGAATAAAGGGCGATCATGGTCAGAATACCTGCAAGCAGTGCGGGAATCTTGAGCTTGGTATGCAAAATGCCCGTAATGACGCCAGCCAGCCCGCCGGCGACCGCTGCTGTCAAAATCGCGGTCAGAGGAGAAAAGCCCTCAACCAGCAGTGCAGCCGCCACCGCCGCTCCGAGCGGGAAGCTTCCTTCGACCGTCAGATCCGCAATGTCGAGAACCCTGTATGTCAGATATACGCCCAAGGCCATCAGTGCCCAAAGCAAACCCTGGGATAACGTGGGGAGGAATAAATCGAACATGTCTATTTGGATCCCTTTGCGGCTTTAATAACATCTGCAGGAATAACGATTCCGAGCTTCTTAGCCGCTTCTTCGTTAACTACCGTCTGCATCTCTTTCTGTGATTCTATAGGCATGGCTGCCGGCTTGGCTTTGCCCGAAAGAATGCGTGCCGCCATGGCGCCGGTTTGTACGCCCAACTTGTAATAATCTATGCCGACAGTTGCTATGCCGCCCGCCTTAAGCATGCCGCTTTCGCCGCAGAAGACAGGGATTTTGGCCTCGTTGGTAATGCCAATCAGCGTAGGCATTGCCGAGGCAATGACGTTGTCGGTGGGGGCATAGACAGCATCGACCTTGCCGACCAGGCTCTGTGCGGCCTGCTGGATGTCGTTGACAGTGGAAACGGTAGCCTCAACGACCTTGATATTCTTTGCTGCAAGTACTTCCTTCAATATTTTAATCTGTATCTGTGAATTGACTTCGCTCGAAGAATAGATCGCTCCCACGGTTTTAGCCTGGGGAACAATTTTAAGCATCAGCTCAGCCTGTTCCTTGATCGGGTTCATGTCAGTTGTTCCGGTAACGTTGCCTTTGGGCTCCTTGTTGCTTGCGACAAGCTTCGCTGCCTCGTAGTCAGTGATCGCGGTTCCGACGATCGGAATATCCTTGGTCGCGTTCGCCATCGTTTGCGCTGACGGAGTCGCAATCGCGCAGATCAGGTCTACCTTATTGCTGACAAACCTTTGTGCTATATTCTGCAGGTTGGACTGGTCCGCCTGGGCGTTTTGCCTGTCATAAGTCACGTTTTCCTTTTCTTTAAAGCCGTTTGCCGCCATGCCGTCCACAAACCCCTTGTTGGCAGCATCGAGAGCCGCATGTTCCACCAACTGCACTATTCCTACCTTAACCGTCTTTTTCTGCTCTGCTTTTTTCTCGCCGCCGCAGCCAGCCAGCATTCCTAGTGACAGCACCAGCGTCAGGCCAAGGGCCATACCCTTCAATTTCCTATTTGTCATTTCTTCCGTCCTCCCATTCTACAATCCTTCAAAATGATAAAACATGAATACTGTCTTTCGACAAAAAATACCAAAATCCTTCTTTTCCTGCCATTAATCCGAAAAATTGTCACAGCTTGTCATACTTTGCCTTCTTCCAAAATACCGAGCTTTCTTTTCCAGTAGCGGGAATAAAGCGCTCCGGCAGGGTTGTGCGACAGAACCCTGTCCTTGGTGATAATGCTGGAAACGGGAGCCTCGGAGTTCTTGGTAAAAACCATGTCATGACCGACGCATAGTCCCACAATGAAATTAAGCTCAGTATGCGCCTCATTCAGCAGCCTGGCCTGCGTTTTCGGGTTGCACATCGCCTCGCTGCCTTCTTTTTTAATCTTTTCCAATGCCAGCAAGTCTTTGTCCACGGAACAAACCTTGCAGCAAACGGAATCAACAGCAAACCCCTGCTTTTTAAAATAATCCGCCACAAGGCGCGCCTCAGACTTTAACCCTATGCAGAACGCGATACCTATTTTTTTAACGCCCATTTCCTTCGCGAAATACGCGCTTTCCTCGATACGCGTCATTTGCATGTAGTTTCGGCTTTCCGTCACCGACGCAGCCTGCATCAGCTGCCTTTCCTCCTCGGTGTAGGAAGCGCAAACTTCCTCCTCTTTCAGATTCGTACAATTTTGACCGATTGTATAGCACTTGCTATGGGCACAAAAAGCACAATTCATTGTTTTACCCCCTTTTTAATTTAACTTCGTCTCTGCCGCAATAAATTCGCACTTTATTTCAGCGGCCTGAGTTTGTCAGCTATTTCTTCGCTGTTAAGAACGCTCCAGCGCAAGTCTTCGTTAACCAGAAAAACATCGCTGTAGGCTCTGCCCCAGGTATATTTTTGCGGCGGTTCAGCCAGCGGCCAGACATAATAGTCGGAGTTGTCGAGTATTATCCTGACTCTTTCGGAATCGAGAAAATCCATAAAATTACGCGCCAAAGCCTCGCTCTTAGTTGTATTCATAATGGCCGCGCCAATAACGATGCGAGCCGTTCCTTCTTCCGGAACTCCGATAACGAGGATGTTGTTGCTTATGGCCGCCGTCATGGCAAGATCAAGCGGCACTACTGTTACAGCCTTTTTGCCTGTACGGACCGCTTCGATCGCTGCCGCGTCACTTTCTGTGTAGGCCGGTGACAAGGTTTTTAATTTTTGCAGATAATCGTCGGTCATGTTTTCGCCAAAGAGCTGCCACAGTGTTGTCAAAAACCGAAAGCCGCCCTGTCGCAGGCCCGGTTCGGAAAAGACAATGCCATCCTTGAAATTCTCCTGCAAAAGGTCCTGCCAGGAGGAAGGCACCCTCAGGCCCGCTTCAATCAAAGCATTGCGGTTGGCAACAAAAACGAGGTTGGTGGAAAAAAGACCTGTCCAGGCACCATGCTTGTCGCGCAGTGCCGGCTCCTTATTTTGGAAATTCTTTGTTTGATAAGGTTGAAGCTGCTTTTTGGTGTCGGCCAGAAAATAGTCCTCCGCCGTGCCACCGAGCCACACGTCAAAATCACCCGACGCCCGGGAAACGTTTTTTTCTCCGGTCTGCTTGTGGGTTCCGCCCACAAGTTCTATCTTTACTTTTCCCTTGCTTGCCTTCTCAAAATCACTTGCGAGGCTATGCGTAATTTCTGGCGGCAGCTGGCTGTAAACTCTTAGCACACTGACCTCTTCCGCCATATTAATAAAGTTGCAGCCGCCAAGTACGGAAGCAATCACAAAGGCAACCGACAAAATCAGAAATTTTCTCGTCATTGTTTCTTCCCACTTTGTTTTTCCTTCTATTATAGCACACCGATAAACGCGCAGGCCTAAAATCACTGGCAAGCTGAGCAGATAAAAAATCCGGCTGCAACCGAGGCAGCCGGATGAAGTACCATGTAAACGCTATTCCTTGTCAAACACCAGAATCTTTTCGAAGTCAAGAAAAACTTTCTCGCCGTCCTTGAATTGCTTGAGGTCGGCACCCTTCACGATTACACGAACCAATTCCTCTCCCACCTGAACCCGGTAGTCGACCGAGTCGCCAAGATAAAAACGGTGGGTCAACATGCCCGGCATTGTGCCGTTATCCTTCGAAAGCGTAATGTTCTCGGGCCGAACGGCTATTGTGACTTCGCCCGTCAGATTGGACGTGTTCGGGAAGGAAGTCGCCATGCCGGCAATACGGATTCTGCCGTCTGCCACCTCGCCCGGCAAGAAGTTTACAAGACCTATGAAGTCGGCAACCATCTTATTGGCCGGGTTGGAATAAATATCGTGCGGCTCACCGATTTGCTGCACCAGACCTTTACTCATAACCACAACGCGGTTGCTNNTCATGGCTTCCGCCTGGTCATGGGTTACATAAACTACCGTAATGCCAAGTTCTTTCTGCAGGGCCAGAATCTCAAAACGCATGCTCTCGCGCAGCTTGGCATCAAGATTCGACAGAGGTTCGTCCAGCAAAAGCAGTCCCGGTCTCGCCACAAGCGCTCTTGCGAGTGCTACGCGCTGCTGCTGTCCGCCCGAAAGCTGGTGCGGATACCTTTCAGCATACTCTTCAAGGTGAACAAGGCCCAGCATTTCTTTTACGCGTTTTACGCGCTCTTCCTTTGGCACCTTTTGAATCTTCAAAGGATAACCCACATTATCAAGCACCGTCATATGGGGCCAAACGGCATAGGACTGAAAAACCATTCCGATGTCCCTTTTTTCCGGCGGCAAAAAGGTGTTTTTCTGAGACGAGCTCACGCACTTGTCACCGATATAAATTTCGCCCTCGGTTGCCCGTTCAAAACCGGCAATCATTCTGAGCGTTGTCGTCTTGCCGCAGCCGGAAGGGCCGAGGATGGAAACGAATTCGCCGTCTTCAACAACGAGGTTGAAGTCATTGACAGCCGTAACCGAGCCGAATCTTTTAAAAACATGTTCTATGCGTACTTGTGCCAATTTTCCCACTCCTTAATTAAATTCCGACATTACCCTTACTGATTTTGTTCAAGATAATGTTGCCAAGCAAAACGATGCTCAGGATTATAACCGACAAGACCGAGGCATTCTGCGTATCGGCGTAGGTTTGCAATTCATAAAGCAGCACGCCGATTGTTTTCGTATCACCGCTGTACAAAAGCAGTGACATTGTCAACTCGTAGAATGAAGGCATGAAGATCAAAAACCAGCCCGCGATAACGGAAGGCGCAATCAACGGCAGGATGATGTCCTTGCAGGTTCTGAGCCAACTTGCGCCGGAGTTCAGCGCCGCCTCCTCAAGGGAAACATGGACCTGGCTCAGTGAAGCCGCAATCGTCCTGACCGACATCGTCATGTACTTGACAAGATAACTCACAATCAGGATCCACATGGTCGAATAAAGGTTTAGTCCGAAATTGCCGGAGAAGGTGATTACGAGGGCTAAGGCAATAACGATGCTCGGCGTGGAACCGCCGATAATGGTCAGAAGATCCGGCAGCGACCTGCCCTTGACCCTTGTTTTTACGGAAAGATAAGCTACAAAGACGGAAAGTATCGTACCGATGGTAGCGGCGATTACCGCGTAGAGTACCGAGTTCCAGATGCTTTCCATATACTGGGAGCTCGTAATGACGGGCAGCCAGCTTTCCAGGCTGATATTGTCAAGGCCGATTGGCTTCGACATGCTTTTCAGCAGGGAGGTAAGCAGAATTGAGAATAGCGGAATCACAACGGCAACCATGGAATAAATGCCTACGCCGATAAAGGCCGGCCACTTCCATTTGCCCAGCTCTACCATGTTCGGGCGCGTGCTTTTGCCGCTGATAGTAGTGTAGTCTTTGCGCCCAAGCATCCAGGTCATAAAGAACAGCAGCGAATTGGCAAGCAGCATCAGCGAAGTCGCAAGAGCTGTCGCGTCACGAATACCCTGCTCGTCACCCATATAAATATAGGTTACGATACGGGTCGTCATTACTTCAATATTTCCAGGCATACCGACGATGGCGGGGATGCCGAAGCAGGAGCCTGCCGCAATGAAGACCAGCAGGCCGCCGGCTAAGATGCTCGGCGCCATCAGGGGAAGAGTTATGTCAATCAGCGTTTTCAGCGGCGAAGCCCCCGAAACCCTTGCAGCCTCTTCCAATGTCGGATCCATTTTTTCCATTGCACGGGAAATCGTTATAAAGGCAAAGGGAGAATAGAAAAGAGTCAAGACCCAGGCCAAACCGCCAAAGGTATAAATATCAAAAGGTGCCTGCTGAAGATTGAACAGCCATTTGAAAATCTGGTTCAAGTAGCCGACGCTCGGGTTTAAAAGCTGCACCCAGGCTATTGCTCCGACGTACGGAGGTATCATGTAGCTCGCTACCAGCAAGGTCCTGTAGGTTTTTTTGCCGGGCAGATTGGTTCTGCCGACAAGCCAGGCCAGCGGAAAGGTCACAATGACGCTGGCAGCCATAACCATTAACGAAAGCTCGACCGTATTGGTCAGGGCCCTCCAGTTAACCATGGTGCTGTAAACATCTTTATAATTGCTGAAATTAAAATGGTCATTGAAATATAAGCTGTCAAAAATCAGGATTCCCATTGGGAATATAACGAAGTAAACCAACAGCAGGACCGATATGGAAATAACCAGCACTTTGCTGTTAAGCCTTGAAAACAAGCTCACTGGAGCTCCTTTCCCCGAAGCCTGCGGCAACGGTGCAAAACAAGATTTTTCTAAGCCGATAAAATCGGAAAACAGGGACCGCCATAAACGGTCCCTGGTTTTCACAAACTGATACTGCAGAATTAAGAAACTATTCCATCACCCTGACGCGGAATTCTTCTTTAATCTTGGCATTTTCATTAGCAAGCTTCTTCCAGTCGACTTTAACAGACTTTTCGATAAAGGTTTTGAGTGCCGGAGCGCCTGTAGGCGGTTCAACATCGCCGCGTACGGAGTGCATCCAACCTTTTACTACCGCTTGTTGTCCTTCTTTCGACAGCCACCAGTCCATAACGGCTTTCGAACCGTCAGCGTTCTTCGTGGTGCTCATGATCGCAATCGGGCTCGGAATTACGATAACGCCGTCGCTCGGATAGATAACTTTGAGCGGTTCTTTTTTCGTGGCAGCGAGCTTCAGGATGTTTTCCTCAAGAATCATGGCAGCTGCGTACTCACCGGTCAGAAGCTTGTTCTGAATAGCGGAGTTGCCTTGTTCAACACGGATGCCGTTAGCTTTCAGCTTGTCAAAGTATTCCCAGCCGTATTTGTCGGCAAGCGCTCCAACCGCAACATATGCAGTTCCGGAAAGCAGAGGGCTCGGCATTGCAATCTTGCCCTTCCATTTCGGATCGGTCAGGTCCTGCCAGGACTTGGGAGCTTCTTCTGCTTTAAGCTTATCGGTATTGTAGGCGATAATCATGTTGCTGATGCGGACAGCCGCCCAGGCGCCGTCTTTGTCTTTAGCGCTGACAACGTCTTTAAGATTGGGGGAAACATAGTTCATCAGGCGTTTTTCATCCTGCAGCTTGAGATAGTAGGACGGATCGGCAACCATCAGAAGGTCTGCGCCCACCTTGTCGGCTTTGATCTCACCGGTAATCTTGGTGACAACCTTTTCGGTGCCGCCCTGGAACCAGGAAACCTTCATTTCGGGGAAAGCCTTGCTGATGTTTGGTTTGCAGATATTATCGATAATGTCAGGATAAATAGAGGTGTAAACCATAACCTCGCCTTTGGCCTTGCTGACAGTCTTCGTAGTATCAGCAGCCTTTTTGTCGCCGCCACAGCCAACGGCTACTGCCATTGCAAGCACCGTTGCGGCAGCAACTAACCATTTTGCCTTTTTCACAAACAACCACTCCCTTGTGTTTTTTTGCATTCTGCATATTAAATTTCGCCTAAACTGTCCAAAATCCTGCTTACAAGTGAAAAATGTTTTACATATTTTGGCTGTTTTTCGCAATTTTTTTTGAAAAGCGACCGCCCTGAAAAAACTTTCTTCTACCAGAACACAAAGGGACTTTCGACATCCGGTATGGACTTTTATTGTCCCTTGGGCTGCGGCCTCGCCACCGCGAGGTAGTTCAACTCCCAGGCAGGCACATAGGGATGCTTGCGCAGATAAAGCTCGTAGCTTGGTTCAATAGACCAAAGCAGCAAAGGCAGCCGCCACAGGTCATTGTCCCTGTGATAGGCCGCAAGGAAAAGTTTGGGGTGCCATCGCCTGATTGTCTCTCCGGCCCCAAGCAGAGCCTCGAATTCCGCGCCTTCTACGTCGAACTTTATATAGGAAGTCCTTTCCCCTCCGACAACACCGTCTACGGTACAAACCTCGGTTTCGTTACCTGAGCCGCCAAGAGCCGACTGCCTGCCGCCGCCTGCGGAAAACCCCAGCACCGCTTCTTCCGACCAGGCTCCTTTGTTGAGCGCAACAATTCTCTCGAGGCCGGCAGCCGTGACATAATTTTGCAGTTTCCTGAAATTCCTGACATCCGGCTCGAAGGCGAAAATTTGCCGATAGCAGCCGCCGGTGTAATCCAAAAACTCCTTGATGGTATCGCCGTCGTAGGCACCGAGATCTACGTGGACTTCGTCACTTCCAAAAGGGAAAAGCTCTCTGCAGTCTTCCCGCCGCGACGTTTCGACGGCTTTCAGGTATTCAATGCGGCCGCAGAGCTTGTAGTTCAGGACGGCGGCAAAGACCTCGCGCGACTTGTCATCGGCCAGCCTGTCATAAACTTCCTTCAATTCGGAGCCGTATTGTTCGAGCCAGGCAAAACTCACTGTCTCGTCACCCGCAAAAAGCGGCAGATGGGGCGCAAGCGTCTCGTGTCTTGGCGCCAGCTGATAAAAGTTGTCAAGAACATGAGGCGACTCGCTGGCAAAGGCGATAACTATCAGGAAGTCTTCATAGCGCGCAGCTATATCAGCATATCGGCAAACCTTGTAACCGCGAAAGCTTTGCCCTCGCACGAAATCGTCACTGGCAAAAATTGCGGCAACTGCTAAGGCGTTATCCTCGCACCAGTCGAGGATTTTGTCGGCCCCGTTGCCCATTCCGTACAGCACTATGGGCTTTTTAGTATTCTTAAGCCGATCCCAGGCGGTTTCGGTTTCCTTTATAAAAGGCAGCATTATTTCCCCTCTTTCCATCTTTTGTATTTTAGCACGGGCACCGGCTTTCCGAAAAGAATTTTCATTATTATTATTTTGCGCAATCACCGCGCCTTTTCGTTAACCTATTATTATTTATGGTTGACATTAATGCGAAAAAACATTAAAATGCAGTCGTAAGCCTTTTTTATGAACCTTGCCTGGGAGGTATCGACAAATTGTACCGCAAAAAAATCCAATTGCTTGCTGAAACCGCCTTGCTTGCGGCTTTCATTACAATCAGCGGAGCCTTTAAGCTCCCGGGACTGCTGCCGGGAACAGAGTTTCAGCTTTCGGCGCCTGTCGCTGTTGCCGTGTGCGGAGTTTTCGGCATCCGGAAATATCTGGCGGCCGGCATCCTTTCGAGTGCAGTCGGATTGTTGTTAGGGACTCAGAACGTTTTCAACGTTCTCATCGCCATGATTTTCCGTATCGTCGTCGCCGTTATTTATTATTTCTTTGGCAGCAGCCGCTTCTTTTACCTTGCTTCGGGACCGATTGCCTCTTTGCTTGCCAGGCTCAGCCTCGCGTCTGTTGTCGGCAAAGCCGCCCTGCCGCTTGTCGCAGCGGCCGTTCCCGGCATGCTTTATACCGCGTTGTCGGCGGGGCTCATCGCTGCCGCACTCAAAAAAGTCCTGGCCGCAGGCACGCTTTCAGCCTCTCGGCATTGACCGGCAGGCCTTTTCTTGAACTATTACCGCTTAGATGATAAAATTAAAGGCGTCAAAGCTATTTTACTTGCTAAACGGAGGAACGGGCATGATAATTCAAGAATCGGGCGAAAATTATCTGGAAACTATTCTGATGCTGCAAAAGCAAAAAGGCAGCGTGCGTTCCATTGACGTGGCCGGTGCCCTGAACTTTTCCAAAGCCAGCATCAGCCGCGCCATGTCAATACTGAGACGCGAAAACTATATAATCATGGAGCCCGACGGCAACATCGTCCTCACGGAGCGAGGCCTGGCCAAGGCCCGGAGCGTGCTGGAAAGGCACCTCGTCATTACTGATTTTCTGGAAAAATTCCTGGGGGTGGACCACGAAACGGCCGCCAGGGATGCCTGCCGCATTGAGCATGTAATCACCCAGGAAACCTTTGACAGAATTAAGGCAAAGGTGCAGAAATTATGATCTGGCTAAACGCGGGAGCCATTGCGCTTGGCGGAGCAGCGGGAGCCCTCTGCCGCTATTTTCTCAGCGTGCTGCTCCACGAGAAACTTGGCACTGCCTTTCCCTACGGAACATTGGCCATCAACCTCCTGGCCTGCCTCCTGCTGGGCGTTACCGTTTCCTTCTGCCTTCGCCATCCGGAAATGCCGATATATTGGAAGCTGCTGGCAATAACCGGCTTCTTGGGCGGGTTTTCAACTTTTTCCACCTTCGGCCTTGAGAGCTTTGAGCTTTTGCTCAACCAACCCCTTAGCGGCCTAATCTACTTGTTTTCGAGCCTCGCGGGCGGACTCGCCATGATTGCCCTGGGCCTGAAGGCCTTTTAGTTTCATAATCACCTGTCGGTCTGCCGCAATCAGCAGACCGACTTTTTTATTTTTCGCCACCTCATCCTCATGTTTACACTTATATCGTTTTTTTTAGCTTTTATGAATTTTGTATACTTATTGTTCTACCCTTGTAAAACAATTGCCGATTATATAAAATGTACTAAGTCAGTCCAGAGGAGGAAGTACCATGAGCAAAATCAAAACAGTTTTGGTTGCCAACCGCGGCGAGATCGCAATCCGCATCTTCCGTGCCTGCAACGAACTTGGCATACGCACGGTGGCGATTTATTCAAAGGAGGACATGCTTTCCCTGCATCGCAACAAATCGGACGAGGCCTACCTTGTCGGAGCCGGCAGGGGGCCCGTAGAGGCATATCTTGATATCGAAGACATTATGCGTATCGCCCGTGAGCACGAAGTGGATGCCATCCATCCGGGCTACGGCTTCCTGTCCGAAAACAGCGAACTGGCAAAACGCTGCCTGGAGGAAAACCTCATTTTCATCGGCCCGGAATTGCAGCACTTGGTGATGTTCGGCGACAAGATCAACGCCCGCCGCCAGGCCGGCCTGGCCGGGCTGCCGATGATTCCGGGAAGCGACGGCCCTGTCGGCAGCCTGACTGAGGTGAGGCAGTTCATCGAAGAGCACGGCCTTCCCATCATTATCAAAGCCGTAAATGGAGGCGGCGGCCGCGGCATGCGCATGGTCAACAGCGTCAGCGAGGTTGAGGACGCGTTTAACCGCGCCAAGTCCGAAGCACTGAAAGCCTTCGGCAGCGACGAGATTTATCTGGAGAAGTACCTGCAGAATCCCAAGCACATCGAGGTCCAGATTCTTGGCGACAGCCACGGCAACATCGTCCACTTGTACGAAAGGGACTGCAGCATTCAGCGGCGCCATCAGAAACTGGTCGAGATTGCCCCGGCTTTTTCTCTCTCAGCCGCTTTTCGCAAGGAAATCTGCGACGCCGCGGTCAAATTAATGAATAACGTGGGCTATACCAGCGCCGGTACCGTGGAATTTCTCGCTACACCCGACAATAAGTTCTATTTTATAGAAGTCAATCCCCGCATTCAGGTCGAACACACGGTGACGGAAATGATTACCGGCATCGACATCGTGCAGGCGCAAATCAAGATTGCCGAGGGCTATAGTCTGCATGACGAGGAAATCGGCATCCCCAGGCAGGATGAAATTCACTGCCACGGCCATTCCATCCAATGCCGCATCACCACGGAGGACCCGACTAACAACTTCATGCCTGACACGGGCAAACTGATCGCCTACCGCTCAGGCGGAGGGTTCGGCATCCGTCTTGACGGCGGCAATGCCTTTACAGGCTCGGTCATAACCCCTTATTATGATTCGCTTTTGGTCAAAGCAACTACCTGGGGGCTGACACACAAGACCGTAATCTCGAAAATGCTGCGCTGCCTGAAGGAATTCCGTATCCGCGGCGTCAAAACAAACATACAGTTTTTGGAAAACGTGCTGACGCACCCGAATTTTTTGAACGGCAGCTACGACACCAACTTTGTAGACGAAAATTCAGAACTCTTCATCTTCCAAAAACCGCTCGACCGCGGAACAAAACTGCTATCCTACATCGCAGAAACGACAGTTAACGGTTACGCAAACGCCGGTATGCAGGCAAAGCCCGAGTATCAGCCGCTGCAGCTGCCCGCCTATGTCAGGGGGGAAATGCCCCGGGGCACGAAACAGATTCTTGACGAGCAGGGCCCAGAAGGCCTTTCCAAATGGCTGCAGGAGCAAAGGGAAGTGCTTTTCACGGACACGACATTCCGCGATGCCCACCAGTCCCTGTTTGCCACACGCTTAAGAACTGCCGACATGCTGCGGGTGATTGAGCCGACGGCAGCTAAACTCCCGAATCTGTTCTCTTTCGAATGCTGGGGAGGAGCAACCTTTGACGTTGCCTACCGCTTTCTTTATGAAAGCCCGTGGGAGCGCCTCCGGCTTTTTCGCGAAAGGGTTCCCAACATCCTCCTGCAAATGCTCCTGCGCGGCTCGAACGCTGTCGGCTACACCGGTTATCCGGACAATGTCGTCAAGGAATTCATCCATTTGGCCGCAAAAAGCGGCATTGATGTCTTCCGCATCTTTGACAGCCTCAACAGCCTCGATAACATGCTTCTTTCCATCGATACCGTACGTGACTGCGGCAAGGTTGCCGAAGCCGCTCTTTGCTATACCGGCGACATCCTCGATCCCCGCCGCGACAAGTATGATTTGAACTATTACGTCAGTATGGCGCGCGAATTGCAAAAGGCCGGCGCCAACATCATCGCCATCAAGGACATGGCCGGCCTTTTAAAGCCGGAAGCGGCTTACAGGTTGGTCTCAGCACTGAAGGACGCCGTTGGCTTGCCCCTTCACCTGCATACTCACGAAGGCTCGGGCAATGCGATTTATACCTGCGGCAAAGCCATCGAGGCCGGAGTGGATATCGTCGACGTGGCCCTCTCCTCTATGTCCTGCGGCACGTCGCAGCCAAGCGGCAACAGTCTGTACTATGCGCTTACGGGCAACGAGCGCCAACCAAAGTTAGACATCAATGCCATGAACGAGCTTTCACGCTACTGGGAGACCGTCCGCCCCTATTACAAGGCGGCCGACCAGACAGAACTTTTTCCCAACCCGGAAGTTTACATCCATGAAATGCCCGGCGGCCAGTACACCAACCTGAAGCAGCAGTCTGCAGCCCTTGGCCTATTGGAGCGCTGGGAAGAAATAAAGACGATGTATCACACGGTCAGCATGATGTTCGGAGATTTAATCAAGGTCACTCCCTCTTCCAAGATTGTCGGTGACATGGCTTTGTTTATGGTGCAGAACAACCTTTCCGAAGAAGACGTTTACGAGAAAGGCGACACGCTCAGTTTTCCCGCCTCTGTCATTGAATTCTTCGAAGGAAGGATTGGCGTGCCCTATCAAAATTTCCCGGAGAAACTGCAGAAAATAATCTTGAAGGACAAAATTCCCGTCTGCGGACGTCCCGGCGACTCGCTGCCGCCGGCAGATTTTGAGCTGGCCAAAAAGGAGCTCGAGGCATTAGGAGCGCAAGCCTCCCCGGAGGACGTCAGCTCCTACTGCCTTTACCCCAAGGTTTTCAGGGATTGGGTGAGTTTCATCAACGAATACGGCGATGTTTCCGTCCTTGATACCCCTACCTTCTTTTTCGGGCTGACTCCCGGCGAAGAGGTCAATGTCGAAATCGAACCCGGTAAGATTCTCGTAATCAGGCTTGTCCATGTCGGCAAAGCAAACGACGAGGGCATGCGCATCGTGAGCTTCGAGCTCAACGGACTGCCGCGCGAGATAGAGCTCAGGGACAAGAATGTCAAGACAACAGGCATTGCCCGCAAGAAAGCCGACAAAACAAACCTCGGCGAAATTGCGGCCACGCTCTCGGGCTCTGTCGTCAAGCTTTTTGCCGCAAAGGGGCAGCGCGTTGCCAAGGGTGAGCCCTTAGCCGTTACGGAGGCTATGAAAATGGAAACCACCATTGTCTCACCGCTCGCCGGTATCGTTTCCCAGGTTCACGTCGTCCCCGGAAGCAGAATAGAAAGTGGCGACTGCCTTTTGGAAATTGACATCAACACTCAGGTTGCGATGAAATAATCGGTTTTAAAGCAGAAAAAGGCTTCGCGCCATGAGCGCGAAGCCTTTTGTTATAATTATTTGAAACGGATTGCTTTGCCATTTCTGCAATGTTTTTAGTACTCGATTGCCCTCGGCAGTTCGGCTGCTTGTTTGACCCAGCCTTCGATTTGTTTTTGCGACGGAAGCTGCCTGACAAGTTTTTTTGCTTCATTGACTTCAATCATTTTGGCCACGAGGTTTTCCGGTTTCCTTTTCGCCAATTCGGGGACGGTGTCCACGCCTACAGCTTCCAAAAGCTCGGCATATTCGCCGCCGATGCCTTTGACTCTTGCTAAATCTGCATGGTTTGCCCATTTCAAGATTGTCTTTTCGGCGATGCCCGTCTTTTCCGCCAACTCTTTTCTGCCCTTCTTCGTTCCGCAGGCTGCCAAAAGCTTCTCTACCGAACCAATCCCTGCCTCATTCAGCTTGACTTCATAGCTCTCACCGATTCCTTCTATCATTGTAAGCTTGGACATAATCAATCCTCCTTAATTCCTATTTATCAACCGCCTTATTTTTTAAACCGGTCGATAATGAACAATAACAAACAAGCTCCGGCAATTGCAACAACGATGCTTTGAATGTTGAAACCGCTGACGCCGCCAATTC
>LSQX01022308.1_pt1 | contig 17173 bp, 15 predicted proteins | sample 654561 | NCBI WGS metagenome assembly LSQX01 (sample SAMN04489861, study PRJNA283612) | anaerobic digester metagenome | isolation source: 4 biogas reactors fed with cattle manure at either 37C or 55C with and... | place: Denmark: Kongens Lyngby | collected 2014
AGATTCGGAATTTATATGCTTTTAGTCGTTCCATAAAGTTCACCTACTTTCTATTTATGATGATTCCTTGATTTTTGAATACATTTCTCAATGACATCAATTGGAGTGCCGCCAGTTGTCAAAAGACAATAAGCTTCTTATATTGGTTTTCGAGTTACCAACGGTACCCTCATACCGAAGGCATTCATCACCCACCTATAGAGGATGGGCGACTTCTGCCTATTTTCGTTAAAATCCATTCCAGCACAGATTGTTTCAAAGAAAAGCTGTCTGTACTCTAGGCTTACAGAACTTACTCACTTATATGACTTACATCACATAGATGGCTTACATCACATAGATGGCTTACTTCACTTATATGACCTACATGGTTCAGATGCCCTATATTCTATGTCCACCATTTAAATGGTAAATATTTAAGCGGTCCCCTCGAATAAAACCCATTAAGGTTAAGTTATGCAGCCGTGCCAAGTGAATGGATCGATCAGTGGGTGCAGCTCGAGATAAGAGTCCTGTTACTGGTGTTTTTAAAACTTTCATTGTCATTTCAGATGCCATTCGTCCGGACAGTAGAATTAAGCAAGGGGCTAAATCAGTGCCATTGATTAAGGCATGGCCAATCAATTTATCCAAGGCATTGTGACGTCCAATGTCTTCCATGAAAGAAATAATTTGGTTGTCCTTTATTAGGGCACAGGCATGACTGCCACCAGTGCGAGCAAATAAAGCCGAGGTGTCCTGAAATGCAGCTGAAAGCTTAGTGATGGCAGTGATATCAAGATCCATTGCTTGGTTTGAACGGTTTAAAGATGTTTTTTCAAATGACTTGGATCGAATGATACCCGAGCTCGTATGAAGCGGGCTTAAGGAATCCTCGGGTTTCGACAAGTTATCGTCTTCTATTTCAACCTCTATCACTAAATGGACGCTGTCTTCTTTTAATCGTTCAAAGTTGATTTCTTTAATAGCACTTGCCTTGTTAATCAAGCCTTGAGAAAATAAATTTCCTGTAATTAACTCTTTAAGATGACTGGGTGTGGCATACATGGTTTGAAGAAAATCACCATTGACCCGAAGAGTTAATTCAGCTTCAGTAATGACCTCATCTTCCAGCTCGGCTTTTGCCTTACCTTTAAAGCGAATAATGGGCATTGACACCATAGGTGATGCCAAGTGGTCTTCAAGCTGACTTAATTGGAGGGTCATGGGCTCTGCCCCTTCATGGTACTGCCTTAAATCTTTTTTATCATTGATATTAAAAAAGATATCTGAGGAATCAGACTTGGCTGGATAATCTACTCTTAAAAAGCGATGGTGGTCTATAAAATGGCGCAAGGATCGGCGGTGACTTTCAATAAACCCTTCCATGTCTGGAACCAAATGCTTCCCATAAAAAGCGCAAAAAGGTTCCGGCTCGCCGGTGATCCGATTCACATTAATCAAACCATCGGCGCCGTCTTTCACCTCAGCCATTCGAAGCTTCATTTTCCGAATGTATATTGGGTCTAGCACTGGCATATCGCAGGCCAGAACAAAACTATAATCCGAAGAAGACGCTAACAACCCTGCATGAATACCAGCCAAAGGGCCCGCCTCTTTATACTGGTCTGATACAATAGTTGTTTCTTGAATTCTTGGAATTTCTAATAAAGAGCCGGGCTCATTAGCCACCACAATAATTTCCGAAAAGATTTCTAATAATAAATCCAAATTTTTAGCCAACAGGTATTCATCATTTAATTGTAAAAGCTGTTTGTCAAAGCCCATGCGTAGACTTCTGCCGCCCGCCAAGATGATGGCTGTATTAGTGCTGTTCATGATGCTTATCTGGCGCGGCACAATCGCCTGATCGACCTGTCAAAATATCAAGACCATGTTTTAATTGATCGATGATGCTATTTAAATTTTCTCGACATGCTTTCGGTGAGCCGGGTAAGTTAATAATCAGGGTCGAATTACGCAAACCCGATGCAGCCCTTGATAGCATAGCCCGCCTGGTTACTTCCATACTGGAAGCTCGCATCGCTTCACTAATACCTGGCACATCGCGAGTCATTACGGCTTTGGTTGCCTCCGGCGTCACATCCCGCATTGAAAAACCAGTTCCTCCACTTGTTAAAATCAAATCTACTTTTAGCTCATCAGCCATTTCAATCAATTCTTTTTTTATCCTTTCAAAATCATCTGGAATTAGACGATAAACCACCACCTTGTAACCATGCTCTATTACTATTTCCTCTATTACTTTTTTCGATAAATCTTCTCGTTCACCACGAGAACCTTTATCGCTCATTGTTAGTATACCAACTTGATACATCCTTTTTCCTCCTGTTATGGTCTCATTACCATTACGTTATCTCTATTAAAAGTCCCTTGGTTTGACTCAATACTCTTATATTTTCCTAATAATTTCATTGTACAATAAATAAGTTTATCTGTTTTAAAGAGTACAAAAATCATAAGCTCTATTAAATTTTGTATTAGTTTCAACATTTTCTGTATTCCCTGGCGGTCCAATTCCTTCTCATCATGGTATATTGTTTAATGGTCTACCCCTGAAAATCCCGACCCAATCCATTAAACGAATTAAACCTTGGTCCAGAAAAGGAAATGTTTAGTCCGATCCATGCACCAAGCTATTTGAACAGAACTAGTTTAAAAGAACTTCTTAAACAAATTAATTATACCGAATAACTGAACAAAATAACTGAAGAAAATAACTGAAGAACTATCTATATTTAATATTTAAACACAGAACCACTTTCCAAAAACCTAATAAACCCCATTATATTTAAATTTTATAGGTTGCAAGGTTTTATGGAATGTTTGATTAATCCCCTATTATGACGCATAAAGACTATCGGTTAATAACTCCAGGAATATATGTAAAAGAACAATGGACACTACTTGTCCGTTTGGAAAGGATCCCTATTATGGCGAACAAACTACCTAAGAATATAAATCCCAGTATATCAAAAAGTGAGATGATTTTAACTGGTCCCCTTTATCAAGTGATTTGGACGATTTCACTCCCTTTAATCATCAATAATCTTATTATGACTTTTTACAATATGGCTGATGCTGTTTTTGTCGGTCAGCTTGGAGAGGCTGAATTTGCAGCTGTATCTTTTGTTAATCCCGTTATGTTTTTATTTAACTCCATCGGACTGGGAATTCAAATCGCAGGTACATCCATACTCTCGCAATTAATCGGACGAAATAAAACATCTGAGGGTAAGGCCTACGCTTGGCATATTATGTTATTTACCGTGCTCATCGGACTTCTTTTAGGAGTCCTTGGTTGGTTTGCTACTCCTTTCATTGTTGCCTTTATGGGGGGGAGTGGAAAGTTTGGAGAGCTATCAAATATATACCTACGCTATATTTTTATTGGGATCCCACCGCACATTATTTTTATGGGCTTTATGGCCATTATGAATGCTCAAGGTAACACCAAATCCACAACCCTTGTCAATTCCGCTGCAGCCATCCTTAACGTAATTATTGACCCATTCTTTATTTTTTCAACCATTCCATTGATCAACCTACCCGGTCTTGGACTTGGGGTTGCCGGCGCAGCCCTAGCCACTTCTTTGTCCCACGTTTTCTTGATGATCTTAGGCTTCTACGTTATGCGGCGTACATCAAAAACGCTTCCTGTAGTTTTTCGTAATATTCCCTTTGATCCCAAAAAACTGAAGCGAATTATTTCAGTTGGATTACCCAGTTCAGCCGGTCATTCAGGAGCTGCCTTTGGTTTTATTATTATTAATACCTTTATTGCCAAGTACGGCACCTCTTTAATTGCTGCCTTTAGTCTTATTAATCGAATCAACAATATGATTATGATGCCAGCTATGGGGATTGGCTCAGGCCTAACATCCATTGTGGGGCAAAATATGGGAGCTGGCAAAATGGATCGAATCAGAGAGGGCTTCCATAAGGCCATTAAAATGTCTTTAGTCATTAGCGTTGTGGGAACCATCTTGATATATATTTTCCGCTATCAATTGTTGTTCTTCTTTACCCCAACAGCCGGACCTACCATGGTACAACAGTCTATGGAATACTTAGTTTATATCTTGCCGACGATTCCTTTAATGGGACTTTTCTCGATTTTTCAGGGACTCTTCCAAGGTTCAGGTCACACCAATTACTCCATGTTTATGGCCATTGGGCGCTTATGGCTTGTTCGAATCCCTATGATTTTACTCTTTGAACATTTCACTGGTTTAGGCCAGCGCGGCATCTGGATTTCCATGAACGTTTCAAACATTTTAGTTATTGTTTATGGCTTTTGGATCTACCGTTCCAATCGCTGGACCACACATGTTCTTTAAACAACCATCCTTTATTAAATTGAAACTATGAAGGTATATTCCAAACTAAACATTTTATTCTAGGATTGCAGTCATTTGCAATCCTATTTATAATTAAAAGACTGGTTATAAATTAAACTTGAGTCTATTTTATGCTATTATTTAGGTTCAAGCTTAAACCTATATCTTTGCACATACAACTAGTTACTTTAAAGGAGAATTTCTCATGTATCTGCCGTCTATCATCAGTTTTATAATATTTGTGATTACCAGTTTATTTCTGGTTCTATCTTCTTTATTTAATGCCTTAAATACTGGTGCTTATCTGTTCTCCGCTATATTAGTCTTGATCCTTGTCGGTCTGGTCTCAGGCCACCACAAAGAGTTTCAAGAGGTATTGGTTAAAGAGAAAGAACGTTTGAAAAAAGGTCGCTTAAATCGATTTGATTTCTATGTGGTTATATCTACCTTAGGAGCAACCGTTCTCACCTTTTTCTTTAACAACAACCTATCCTTAGGTAGCGTCGTTGCCTCTTCTTTAGTTGGCTTGTTGGGAATGATGCTATTACCTAGTTTACAAAAATCAATTTTTTGCGGCTCCTTTGCTGGCATGGCTTCTTCCATGATCTTTACAAATATTTGGTGGGTTGCTTTAGCTGGTCTACTGTCAGGACTTCTCTTAGCAGGTTCTCGTGAAATTTATGATGGCTTTGGCGGAAAGCTAGGAGCATCAGGTTTTTTCGGCACGGCTACGGTGTCCATTCTCGCTAATCGTTTTATCTACCTCAATGAAATTGGTGATTTAAATCGCGACTATAACCTGGTCTTTTATTTTATTTTAGGTGCGGTGGTTACATTTTATGTGAATAAAATTAATAAGACGGGAACAATTTTCGCCTCATCCACCACAGGGCTTGTAGCTGGCCTCATTTTGCCTGCTTTATACGGTCCCATCGGCGCCAGCTATGCGGTGGCAGCTTTTACTGGTACCTTTGTAGGAATGACAGTCCTGGATCGTTTATCCAATGAATTTTACCTATTCTTTACCTCCCTATTTGGCGGTGTAATCTTTCTTTATACCCAAGTTAACTTTACCGGTCTAGGCGGTAAACTTGGAACCACAGCCTTTGCTACCGTGGTTGCTTGGTGGGGGCTCCTTTATCTTTATGATCAGTCCAATGATCCTTATGAAAAGGCTCGCAGGTTACGACAGAAAAAACGAAAACAAGAACTCCGAGCTAAGAAAAACCACCCATCATAAGCCAAACCTCAATAATCAATTTTAGTAACCAATACCGGCTCATCAGGGAAGTTCATTGGAACAAGATTCAACTTTCAAGGTTTTCATCCCGTAAAAACACCCCTTAGCTTAAACATAAACTAAGGGGCGTTTTTACGTTATTTTATTTGATTCAGTTCTAAATAAACTTAAATTTATTTAATCGTCTGTTCTATTTTTAGCTTTATCGACTGCTTTCCCAACGCCATGTTTGGCTTCAGAAACTTTATCGCCAGCCCAGTTCTGAGCATCTTCAAGTGGCTCTCCTGCATTATCAACCCGGCGGGCTGCTTTTTCAGCTGCTTCTTCTACTTCATGCTTTGTATTGGTCGCAGTATCTTGAACCTTGTTTTCAACATCATTTTTATCATCGGTCATGTCGTCAAATTTATCTTTTACTTGGTCGACTTTTTCGTCCACCCAGTCTTTTGCTTTATCAAATACGCTTTCATCTTTATCATTTCGGCTTGTATGGTTTTTATCATTATAATCTTTCATTGGTACCTCCTCAGGTCTATCAATTTGATTGTTAGCGTGCATTGCTCCAGTGGGATCTACGGGATCAAGAATTGCCCCTCCTGGGATCACCTTGGGATCAGAAAATTCAATCTGGGGATTTTCTAAAAACTCGTCATTCCTTCGTTGTGTCGTCTTTTCTCTTAGCGGATCATATTCCGAATGTCTTTCAGGGTTTGGTCTCACATCTTTATTATTTTTACTGATAATTATTACCTCCTGTCATCAATAAGGTTGTTATATAACCAATAAAATTTTTGATTAGCTACTAACTATTCTTTCTACCTCTATGATAACAAGGTTTTCTTGTGATAAGGGTGAACATTTCGGGACATAAGTGATTATATTATAAATTTATTTACTTATATTTTAACAATACATATAGATTGTATACATTCCTTGTAAAATGTATACAAAACTTCTTATTCTTAATCTATTAGAATCATACTAAATCGCTGAATATGCCTATCTAATAAAGTCCACACCGAAATTATTCTAGTCTTTTTACCGTCTAAATCCTAACTTATTTAGAAACCCTATGTTTAACCTGTCCGATCTTCATGCTAGCAATAGTTATCAAAGTTTTGAAACATAGGGGTTATCCTTTATGTAAAATCGATAAGGGTAATCAATTGCTTCTTGAGCATAATCGATTCCTATTCGTTTAGCAATCTGAATTTTAAATGTTTTGGCCAAACCTTCTTCTACATAAAGAATATCTTTACATAGGTCTGTATTATTTAAACTACCATCAATTTTCATGGCTTGAGTTAATTTACCGGGACCATTAGTGATATTTCGTTTTTGATAACTGGTCAATTCTTCTGTCCTCTTATTAAACCGATTAAAAACCATTTGTTCTATGTTTTCGATGGGCTCAATAGCTCGGATTAAAACGCCTTCTGGAACTCCCTCTTTTGCAGTGATTAAGTTCAAGCAATAATGCATACCCCATATAAAATACACATAGGCCGTACCAGGCTGTTTATACATAGTTTCCACTCGTTTTGTTATCTTTCCGCTGTAGGAATGAGCAGCTTTATCCGATAAGCCCAAGTAAGCTTCCGTCTCCACAATCATTCCCTTTAATGTTGTACCCTCTATTTGATGAACCAAGATCTTGCCCAACAACTCCTGAGCTACTGTTAAGGTATCTCGCGCAAAAAAACTTCGTTCCAACTTACCCATAATTTGTGCCCTCCACAACATCTTCATTAAGCAAAACTTCTTTTTACATTTAGATCCTAATGGTTTAATCTCTTAACCTTTGCTTAACCATTAATTATATAGAAAACTAAATTTAATTTTTAAAGCAATTTTCAAATCATTTTCAAATTATTTTAAATTTAAAATATACCTTGGCTTTTGTCTTAAAATAATTTTACTATATTCTTAATGGGAAGAGCTCCATCTAACATTTCTTTAAAGATTATTTAATACATTGATGTTTACATTTCGCCTCATGAATCGTAAGATTAAACCACTGACTTTTCAATTTGGAGCTGGCCATATCAAACAACCTTAAAGGGACCTCCCGACTTGACACAAGCCCCTCATAAGCACCCTGGGTCTTAATATACCTTCAGAGAAAAAAACCGACTAGGGCATCGCAAAAGGTGTTATCTGGTTTGCAAATAACAGCTTAATAAACTCTAGCAAGCTTTTTTCTTCTCTAACATACTTGTAACCATTTGTTGTGTTTCATAGTGGGGATTTGGAAGAAGCAACTGCAACTCAAAACCCACCAAGGAGTTAGCACATAACTCTCCTTAGTGGGCTTTTAAATAGTAGGTTATTCTATTAAGTCAAATCCATCAAGCTTGGTATTTTCCAGTTGGAGAAGCAAAAATAGTCTAGAAACTTTATGACGTGATTCTTTTTATTTAAGGGTTTAGTATTATCTTTCCCGATTCTCAATTTAAGCTAGAAAGAATTTAAACCTGATACCTTTTCTGTAGCAACTGGCAACGGCTAAGACTGATGGATTTAAATAATATCCACATTTCCTTTCCGCACGTCAATTATATAGTAATATTCTTCCGCTATGACTTCCATAAATTCGTCTTCGTTTAAATCATCGTACCGATACACTCCTCCTTGGATTAAACAATCATAAATGAGTTCTGCCAATAGCTGGTTTTCTCTTAGAATTTTTTGATGCCTTTGTTCGTATTCATAAGGAAAATCTAAACTATATTCGAATCCACTCACCTTCCCATGCAAGAATGACTTTGTCATGTTTAGTAAGGCATTAATATTTGGAGTTTTCATCTTAACTATCCCCTTGTTTTTTATTTCACCTTTTATTTTGTCCATTTATTTTTGCTAAAAAAGACCTTTTCATTTTAACATTGAATACAATTCATCCACAACAAAAATGTCTCAAAGGCAAGATCCTTTTAATGAGACATTTTAAATAACCCCCTAATCCTGAATATTAATCCAAGATTAGGGGGTTTCGTTTAAAAACTAGGTTTAGCCTTTGTAAATCTTAGTTTCATGACCGCATTTAAACGGAGCTATTCTTCTAGGTTTGCAATCAGGCTTGAAAGCTCTTCTGCTGCTTTTTCTTCGTCTTCACCACTAGTGATGACTTTTATGACGGATCCCTTGACTACGCCTAAGGATAATACACCAATTAAGCTTTTTACATTTGCTCTTTTGCCATTGAATTCAATGCTTATATCCGATTGATAGGTCGATGCTCGTTTGACTAGCAACGTTGCTGGTCTAGCATGTAGTCCAGTGGGATTATTCACTGTTACTTCTTTAATTATCACATTTTCACCTCATTCTCACTGGTTCATATATAAACAGTATACACTAATAGAAAAATGCATAGTTATATTTTATTCTTGTTTACTAAACATTTAGGTTTTTATTTTTTTAATGGGTTCTTCATTCAAGCTTTTTATTACTTTAGATAAATTTCCATGAAACGCTGAAAACTATCTGTGATGCTAAAGTCAATATTAACATGGCTAACACCCGTCCGATTGGAAATGATAATAGGTGTCGTGATATCAGCATGGTTTGAAACATAATCTTGATCCATAAAAATGAGTTTATCCCCCAAAGTGACTTGATCACCTACACGAACATAAGAGGAAAAACCTCGTCCGCCAAGCTTTTCAGCATTGATTGCACAGTGAATCAATATTGTGAGTTCTGGTGAGACTGCAATTCCAACGGTATTATTGTTTTCGCCAACCAATACGACTTTACCTGATACTGGTGCATAAAAGATATCTTCTTTCGGGATTATAGCAACCCCTAATCCATCCACCGTCTCATCGGCTAAGTATTCGTTGACTTCATTTAGTGGCATTAGTTCGCCACGTACGGGCATATACAAATCCACTTTTTTGGCCATTGTTTACTCCTTATCCATTGAGTTAATAAATTCCTTCACGCGGTCCATTCCTCTTTCAATATTTTCTCTGGATGTGGCATAAGAAAGACGCACAAAGCCTTCAATTCCAAAGCCTTCACCTGGAACAACGGCCACTAATTGATCGGAGAGCAGTTGATCGGAGAAGTCTAGTGCTGTTTCAATGGTTTTCCCTTTGTATGTACGCCCCAGCAATTTATGGATATCCATCATAACATAGAAGGCACCCTCTGGCTTAATACATGACACATCATCAATGGTTTCTAGCTTTTCTACTAATAAGTCACGGCGAGCTTTAAATTCCTTTTTCATCTCAGAAACAAAGCTTTGATCACCAGCAATGGCCTCTAATGCAGCGTACTGGGAGATCGAAGAAGGGTTTGAAGTCATGTGGCTTTGAATGGAGGACATCTTTTTTACAAGATCAGCTGGTCCTGCTAAGTAGCCTATTCTCCAACCTGTCATTGCGTAAGCTTTACTTACTCCATTAATTACAATGGTTCGCTCATAAGCATCTTGTGAAACGCTAGCAATGGAATGATGCGCTTCACCACCATAAATAAGTTCTTCATAAATCTCGTCAGAAACAATCATTAAATCATGCTTCTTAGCAACTTCAGCTAAAGCAGCTAATTCATCTTCCCTATAAATTGTTCCTGCTGGATTGTTTGGACTATTAATAATCATGACCTTGGTACGGTCGCTGATATGCTCTTCTACGAGCTCAGGTGTCAGTTTGTATTGATTGTCAGCTGAACCCATGATCATGATTGGAACGCCACCAGCAAGCTTTACGAGCTCAGGATAGCTAACCCAGTATGGAACTGCCATAATAACTTCATCGCCATCATCTACTAGAGCCAACATGCTATTAGCTAAGCATTGTTTTGCTCCTGTGGAAACCATGACTTGTGCAGGCGTGTATTCTAATCCGTTGTCATTCTTAAACTTATTGACAATGGCCGTTTTCAGCTCATTAATTCCAGGCGTGGGTGTATATTTTGTTTTTCCATCGTGCATAGCCTTTATAGCAGCTTCGATGATATTATCTGGTGTGTTGAAATCCGGTTCGCCGGCTCCAAAACTAATAACGTCCCGACCTTCAGCTTTAAGCTGTCCAGCTTTAGCTGTGATTGCCAAGGTGACTGAGGGGGTGATTTGTGATACTCTTTCTGAATATTTCATATTTGTTTAATATCTCCTTACCATTACATTGTTGTACCTTAAATATAACATAGTTTAAACTCTTTACAGGGACCAATGAAAACAATTACTTAAGACTAAAAATAATTCCTCAACCTCTAACAATTTGTAGCAGATTGGCTCTTTTTTTAAAGGTTTGTAAATTTATCCACACTAGATAGTAATCGGGTAGCTAATCCCCGCCAGGTTAAATTTGATAAATCTGGCATCGCTGACTTGCCTAGACCTTTAGCTAAAAAAAGAATGCTTTCGGCAATGCTATCTGTAAACTCCAGCCGACCTTCATCGCTGGGTTCATCCATTGAACCCATGTCTGGTCGTTTGATGAGATTAACGCGAGAGGCAAAAGGTTTTAACCAATCAGAAAACCCAGGTAAATTAGTCACAGCTACTGACATGCCACAAGCCAATGCCTCTGGAACCACTAAAGGCATACCTTCATAATAAGATGGCAAGATGAAAATATGACTTTGTCGGTAGATTTTCACAATATCCTTTTGCTGCAAGAGTCCCGTCAGCTTAATAGGATAAGATTTTTCTGCTGCTAGAGCTTCAATTTCAGCTGTTTCTCTCGGATTTGCCCCTCCCCCAATTAATGTTAGATGAATGGAGTGGTGTCTAGCTACCTGGTCGCAAGCATTTAACAATTCCGGCACTCCTTTCGCTTTAGCCAGTTTCCCAGTATAAACTAACTGCAAAGGGTTCGGCGGCATCGGTTGCTCCTCTTGACCTTCTTTCAGATTGAACAAGGTGTCATCAAAACCTGATCCCAAGACACGGATCAAACCTCTCGGAATTTGATAGACTGCGTGGATTTGTTTTGCTTGTTCTCCGTGGGTTGAAACCACTCGATCTAAAAGACCAATTCCCTCCCGAATCTTTTGATGCCATCTTTGCGTATTTCCAAACTGTCGTAACTCAGATCCATGGCAAATACCCATTAAAGGAATTTTTGCCACCTTGTCTTCTTGTGAGCGAATCCAGCGAGCCGCCTCTGCCGTCAACAGATATAAATGCTCGAAAATAATTAAATCTGGAGCAAAAGAATGAATGGACCTTTCAATCTTTTCTAAGAATACCTGGAGCATCTTTTCAGCATGATCATCACTCATTTCAGAATAAAGCGTACTCTGATAAGGCATTACATCGCTCATTCCAGGTACTGGGAAAGGTAACTCTGTTGAATTAAAAACTACTGAATCCCAGGTCAATGGATGATTAGTGTTAGGAAGGACGATCTCATCACCTTGGTTTAAACCACAAATAATATGTTGCTCATGGTCTTTCCCCATAGCCTCCACAATGCCAGTGAGATAGACTCCAGAGCCCGTCGCAAAAGGTTTTTGAGTAATTACATGTAAAATTCGCACAACATGCCTCCAATCTATTTTCTAGTTATAAGAGTTTCTATTAGTTTTCTTCACGTGTTAAAGTCTTAAAATTTAACTATTTTAAATCTTAACCACTCTTATATCTTAACACTTTTTTATATCTCGCCCACGGTGAAATTCTATCGGCTTGATTTCTGTGTTTAGTAATGTGTTTAGTATTATGTCTAATAATGTTTTAAAAACAATTGAACGAGTTTAAGTTTTATTTTGAGAGCTATTCATTCTTTTTTATTGTACGAAAAAGGTGCTGATGATTATTCACCAACACCAAATATTGTTGATCCATTAAATTATATTTTAATCATCGAAAGTGCCTTAATGGAAAGAGTCTTAATAGAAAGTGTCTTAATAGAAAGTGTCTTAATCGAAAGTGTCTTAATAGAAACAGCCTTCAAAATGTCATTTTAAAGAAACTTTTAAAAAAAGACTTTAAAAAAAGGACACACAGGGTGTCCTTCCTTAAACTATTTAGCGTAATCGATAGCTCTCGTCTCTCGGATCACGTTGATCTTAATCTGGCCTGGGTAATCCAACTCTTCTTCGACTCGCTTGACGATATCTTTCGCCATTTGAGAAGCTCCCAGATCATCTACTACTTCCGGTTTGACAACGATTCTGATTTCTCTTCCAGCCTGGATCGCATAAGATTTCTCCACGCCTTCGTACGAATTTGCAATTTCTTCTAATTTTTCTAATCTTCTAATGTAAGTTTCAAGGGTTTCACGTCTGGCGCCTGGTCTAGCTGCTGATATTGCATCAGCTGCCTGAACTAAAACGGCTTCCAAGTTGTCCATCTCTAAATCTCCATGATGTGCACCAATGGCGTTAACCACAGCTGGGGATTCATGATATTTTTTAGCTAAATCTGCACCAATGGTAGCATGTGAACCTTCAACTTCATGGTCCACGGCTTTTCCGATATCATGGAGCAGTCCAGCACGTTTTGCTACTGTCGGATCTAAGCCCAGTTCAGCTGCCATCAAACCACACAATTTAGACACTTCAATAGAGTGTTTTAATACGTTCTGGCCATAACTGGTTCTGAATTTGAGTCGACCGACTAATTTTTGCAGTTCAGGATGGAGATTGTGGATGCCTGTTTCAAAGGCTGCCTGTTCTCCCTCTTCCTTGATTCCAATTTCAACATCTCGTTTGGACTTCTCCACCATCTCTTCAATTCTGGCAGGGTGAATACGGCCATCTACGATAAGTTTTTCCAAAGCATTCTTAGCAATTTCTCTCCGTATCGGATCAAAACTGGATAGTATAACTGCTTCTGGTGTGTCATCGATGATGAGATCTACTCCCGTCAAAGTTTCAAGTGTTCTGATGTTTCGTCCTTCACGGCCAATAATCCGGCCTTTCATTTCATCACTAGGAAGTGACACGACATGAACTGTGGTCTCTGACACGTGGTCTGAAGCACAACGTTGAATGGATTGGGTAATAATTTCTCTGGCACGCCGATCGCCTTCTTCTCTGGCTCGGGTTTCAATTTCCTTGACCAAAATGGCTGCTTCATGCTTTGCGTCTTCACTAATTTCATCTAGTAAGACACGCTTGGCTTCATCTGAGGTGTAGCCAGAAACTCTTTCCAATTCCTTTTTACGTTGATTGTAAAGATCTTCAGCCTCTTTTTCCTTGTCCTGAATATCATTCAGTTTTCGGTTAAGAGTATCTTCTTTCTTCTCCATGTTGTCGATCTTGCGGTCCAGTGTTTCTTCCTTCTGGATGGCTCGTCTCTCTAAACGGGTAATCTCAGAACGACGTTCTTTGACTTCCTTGTCTAGTTCAACGCGCAACTTGTGGTTTTCATCTTTTGCCTCAAGTAAGGCTTCTCTTCTAAGACTTTCTGCTTTTTCTTTTGCTGTCTCCAGATCCGACTGAATCTTTACGTCTGAATCCTTCAACTTCATTTCTGCTTCTTTTAATTTATTTCTAGAAACAATGCCTGAAACAATAAATATTCCAAGCGCAACAGCCACTAGAACAACGGTGAAAACTACGTCTCCCCCTAGTGCTAGTATCGGCGTCACTAATATGCCTTTCATGATATGCGTCCTCCCGCAATGTATTTGATTACGAGGCGGCGTATCTTTAACAAAAGGGCTGGTAGAGCTAAATTAGTTCTATTCTATTTTACTTGAACGGGAGATTTTAGTCAATGGATTAAAATGCAAGACAAAGAGGCCAGAAACGGCTTGATATCACCCTTTCCGGCCTCTTTGTTCCTATATCTAAGTTAATTATATTATACTATATTTTTATTTTTTAGTCTTTTTGTCCTGTTCTTCTGTTGCCGCCGCTTTATCTTGATCAATTTTAGCAGCTTCAGGCTTTTCTGTTTCCTTTAGTATTGGTAGATTATTTTTTTCTCGAATCTTATTTTCGATTAAAAATGCCAAGTCCGGATTTTCTTGCAGGAAGTTTTTAGCATTTTCTCGTCCCTGACCCAGTCTAGTTTCACCATAGTAATACCAAGCACCTGACTTGCCAAGAATATCTTCTCGAACACCAATGTCAACGATATTTCCATTTCTTGAAATCCCCTCGTTATACATGATGTCAAATTCAGCCAATCTAAAGGGTGGAGCAACCTTGTTTTTAGTAACCTTGATCCGTGTTCGGTTACCGTGGAACACATCTCCAGTTTTAATAGTATCAATTTTTCTAACATCTAGTCGAACGGAGGAATAGAACTTTAGTGCTCTACCACCTGGTGTAACCTCTGGACTTCCGAACATGATTCCAACTTTTTCACGTAATTGGTTAATAAAGACAACGCAGGTATGACTCTTACTAATGGATGCTGTCAGCTTACGCAATGCCTGAGACATTAGTCTGGCTTGTAGCCCAACGTGAGCATCTCCCATTTCGCCTTCAATTTCTGCCCGTGGAACCAGAGCAGCCACAGAGTCCACAACAACAATATCCACTGCATTGGAGCGCACTAAGGCTTCTGTAATTTCCAGTCCCTGCTCGCCTGTATCTGGTTGTGAAACGATGAGGTTATCAATATCTACCCCAATTTTTTTAGCATACTGAGGATCTAGAGCGTGCTCTGCATCGATAAAGGCTGCAATGCCTCCTAACTTTTGTGCTTCTGCCACCATGTGCAGAGCAACTGTGGTCTTACCTGAGGATTCTGGACCATACACTTCAATAATCCGTCCTTTTGGAATCCCACCAATTCCTAATGCGATGTCCAAATCTAAACAACCGGTTGGAATGGACTCCACGTTAAGCTTAGCGTCATCCCCTAATTTCATTACGGCACCTTTTCCGAACTGCTTTTCTATCTGGCCCATGGCCGCATCTATTGCTTTTTGTTTGTTTGCACTAATTGCCATTGTAACTCCTCTCCTAATAAGAACGTCTGTTCTAATTCATTATATGGGATAGATCAAACTAAATCAATCCACCTTGCAAAGTAATTATTAAACTCTTCCCTCTAATTATACAAATTGACTGGACACTATTGGATTGTTACTCCAAATAGGCGCGTTTAATTTCAGCTAAAATCTCATCGTCAGGCCGAACTTCCATGGCTTGGCGGTAGAGTTCTTCAGCCTTGTCTCCTTCGCCCACATTAAATAAACTGATGATTAAATTAGTCATCGGTCCAAACTCTTTGGTTGCTTCAAAGACCGCCTGAAAATAATCCCGCGCCGTCGCATAATCATCAATCAGTGCATAGTTTAGCCCTAATTCATTCAGAACATCAAAGAAGCCTGGGTCTAAACTCTGAGCCTCTTCAAGATAAAAAATTGCTTTTTCATGGTTCCCTAGTAGGCGGTAACAAACAGCAATCGAATAGATTAACTTGGGATTATCTTGTTCTCGAGGGTAAAGTTCAAGTAAGGTTTTAAGGCTTTCTTTTGGATCCTCATAAACATTCCCATAGGCATCTTCAGCTTTGGTATTTCGATCCAACTCTTCAATGCGAGTTACTACCGCCTCGCTCCGCTCCCCACCCTCTGCAATATAGCTTTTTAAGGCTGACAGAGCATCACTTTCTAACCCTTGGGCGCTTTTTAAGGACCCCTGAATCAAGTAACCATTAATATTTCCGTTTTCAATAGCAATATCCGTTAAATTTAAAACTTCCGTCATCCAATCAGGATCTTTTAATGCCAACTCTTCCCCAGTGGAAAGCAGTATGTTTTCAGTCTCCTCATCACCGGTCACAGCGTACAAGCCATTTAAAAGGATAAAACTTTCCACCATTTTACCTTCTTCATAAAGCTCACTGATTTTCTTTTTAAGAATTAACTCCGAAGCCCCATAGCCTTTGAGCATGGTTAAATACTCGGGAGCAAAAGTAAAATCAGGGTCCAAAGCTATAGCATAAGCCATACCTACAATAAATTCAGAGATTGGTAAATCCGTGGGAACTTCATTACTTGTAATTTTCCTGACTAAAAAATCAGGGTTGATGGGTACGTATAGTTCATCTTTTGAATCGGTCAAATTTTTACTATAAAAAATCTCGCCGGCTTTTTCTCGATTAAACTCTAAAAAAAGCAATGCATTTAATCGTTCTTTTTGATTGATCATCCATCTTCCTTTTCCTTTTATAAATTTAAAATATGAATTTCGTCTTTGAACTTGATCTATTTTCTAAAACTATTCATAAAAAGTTACTTTCCAAACTCTTTTCTAAATGTGTCTAAAACTAAATCTTGAAACTAAAATTCCGCAGTAGATCCAGCCATCAGGCTCTGCACTTATCTGTACAAATATCCATGCAATTATTCCGTAGTTAGATCTTGCACATATTTTTGCACTTTTTTTGCAAATCTTTCATTAAGTGATCGATACAAGCTGTGGGTTTAATGACTGAACGAATTGTCCTAGTCAAACAACACCATCAATTGTTTTTGTTATAACTACTAATGAACGCGCGTAAAATCTATAACATACTTTAAAAGTGGACCGCACAGCGGTCCAGCTTTTATATTATAACATAGCCCTTTCCGTGATAAAACTTAAGGACCTAGGCCTTAAAGGAGCGTTCAACCAACTCATCTACAGCTTTCGAAAAGTCTGTTAAACGATTTTGACTGTCTTCTAA